>Ga0302320_10026394_pt1 | contig 11250 bp, 16 predicted proteins | sample Bog_T0_3_FD_202130 | JGI IMG/M metagenome (GOLD analysis project Ga0302320, IMG submission 202130) | Peat permafrost microbial communities from Stordalen Mire near Abisko, Sweden - Bog_T0_3 | ecosystem: Environmental > Terrestrial > Soil > Wetlands > Peat | place: Sweden: Abisko, Stordalen Mire... | reverse complement strand
CAAAAGAGAAGGATGGAAGTTAATATCAAAGACAAGATGGATAAATAGTTAGAGTTTTCTTAAAAAAATTGTTAAAGAATAAAAAAAAATTTTAACATTTTTAAAAAGATGAGAAAATTCAGAAAAAATTATATTAATTTATCTATTTTTTGTTGTTATAGTGTTTTTATAAAAATATTATTTTAAATTTCGTGAGCAAAATTTGGAATGAAATATTCTATGCAGCGATCCACTTTTTTTCCATTTTGACTATTTCGATTGCTTCCAAAATTTTTCCCTTTAAAAACCTCCTTTCCTCAAATAAACGCAAAAAAGGCATCTTTTTAACTTGTTCTTCCATTAACTTAATAGCTTCAAACTGTGTGATTAAAAAGTTTTCTTTTGGTTCCTCTTCAACAGGATTGATATAAGCCGTTTTTTTCTTTTTCAATTTTGTAGTTTTTTGTTTTTTTCCTTTTCTATTCAATTTTATTGGAATTTCTTCTTGAATTTCTTTGACAGAAAATGGAATTTCAGAATTGGTCTTAAAGTCAATGCTTTGAGTCTTATTTTCTTCAATTGTTATTTTGTTCTCACTTTTATTGCTTAAATATTGTTGATGTTTCTTATATCTTGTCTTAAAGGTTCGGTTGCTTCTCGATAGATATTGCATCAAAATCAAATTTTTATCAACTCTAAAAATATTTCAAATGAAATGCCCTAAATTTATTTTTTTAATACGGCTTGATGTTTAAAATGCAATCTTCCAAAGAAACCTCATTGAAACCTTCCGCCAACTTTTTTTGGTAAACATCCATATCTTTCGGAACAGTTTTCTTGTGTTTATCTTCGACAAGAATTGCTTTACATTCTTGGTTCCATAGTTTAATTAGCAGAACCAAACGATTCAAAAGTGTTTGTTGATAGAACTTCTGGATCCTCACAATTTTCTCACGATATTTATCGAAATAATGACTGAACTCAAAGAAAAATCTGGTTTGGCGAAAAAAATTCACCATCATTTTCTTTATCCTCTTTTTGACGTTTCGCTTCATTAATTTTTTGTATTGTCGTAAACATCTATTTACAGTAAAAATTATTTATTTTGATAAAAATAGACATAAGTTACAATCGAACATCCATCAAAATTCTGTCTTTTTTATCGTTCAGCTCTTCTTTTAGTATCAAATGCTTCCGATAAAATCTTTGGATTCTTTGACAGGTGTTCCTTTGAATGATTTCACGAGCTCTATTAAACCGACCTTCCTTTATTTTCAATGTAATCAAATATTTGGTATAATTTTTCTAAAAACTTTCAAAATATGATTTAGTTTCTGAGCAAGTATAGCCAATTTCAAGGCTTTTATCCAAGTGTATTGGACATATAATTTAACTTTTTTCGCAGTTAAATTGTTTCTCTAAAAAATTATTTAAAATAAACAAAATTTTATTCATTACCTCTTGAATCAGAAGGTCTCGCTTGATTATTTTGTAAACCTTCAATAAAATTTCCTCGTCATCGTTTTCTCCTTTCTTTTTAATTGCCAACATAGTTTTCAAAATCCGATCATTTCTCTAAATTTTTTTTTTCCAACATGTTTTTTGGGTTATTTTACCAATTTCAAAAATTTTTGCTCTTGTTCATATCTAAATCTGGGAATTCGTTCAATGTTTTCATCGACCAAATTTCGATCATTGCACAGCATCATCGCCTTTTCTTTTTTTCTTTTCAAAACATTTTCTAAAACTTCTGAATAATAAAAAAGAAATAATTTTTCTCACTCATTTCTTCTAACACAACATTCTTATTCATTTCAGAAAAAGAAATTTCTGAATTTTCCTTATGTTTTGAAATGCTTTTGTTGAGATATTTCATTTCAATGATCGATGCCTTCCTTTTTATTTTGCCTACAAAAATTAATATTTTCTAAAATACCAAAACACTAAAACCAAAATATTGACAAACCACTAAATTTGCAATCGAATGTGATATGTGTGAAATCTTTCGCATATATTCCCAAATAAATCCAACTTTGAGATATGTCATAAGAGTTAATAGTTATATTTCTGTCTTCTTGGGTATATTTGAAGTCATTAAATACAAGTGTAGGCTTTTTTTCCTTTGTTGAAAAAACCAAATCATAATCTCCGCAATAATAAATGATCTGGATTTTTAAAGGAAAGGATCTTCCTTCACTTGAAATTTTTGCGAATTCCACCGATTTATTAAAGATTTGAAAGTCCTCTTTATGGCTATCCCGAATGGCTTTTCAAAATCGGTTGAAACTTTATAGATAAAAAATTCAAACTTCGAACTTCATTTAATTCCTTCAGGATTTTCTCATATTTTTGTTTGCAATCATCCATAAGACTCAATTCAAAATCAGAAAGGTAGATGGATGGTGTGAGGTTGATTTGCTTGATTTCATAATTATTCAAAATAGAAAATGAATCCTTTAACTCTATCTTTGGCAGCAAAAGAGAATCTGATGTCAACATTTTCATTATGTGGGCATTATTTGTTGATCTTGCTCGTTCCTTTAATTCCCCATAAATTGGGGGAAGTTTGAAAGGAATCTTTGATGGAACAGCTGGGGTCAAAGAAGTGGAAGTAGATCTTTTCTTTGGGATGATGATCTCAAGTTTTTGACTCGATGAATTTCCCCTCATTAAATTATAAAACTGCAATAATTGTTAACGATAAAAAGTTGAAATACAAACTAATTAAATTAATTTCATTCCTCAAGAAATTATTTTTAGTTTTTCTGAAGCTATTATAGATTTTCAAGCTTAATTTAATTCTTATTTCAAATTTCATTAAATATGCAATAAACTGAAAGAAAAACCTTTTTTGAAAACGTAATGTTTAAAAAATTTCAAATAAAAAATAAAAATGGATTTTTCTTGAAAATTTATTTCATTTTTTGAAATAATTGTTATTTTTATTAAATCAAATTGTTAAAAATGAAAAATACACTCTCTTTTTCCCAAAACCTTTGGGTAAATTCTAAAATGTGTTTTTGACAAAAAAAATATTAAAAAAAAGGACAAATTTGATTTTCTTCAAAAAGACTCTCATGAAAAACGAAGGATTTTCGAAGAATTCTGTAAAAGTTTAGAAGACAGAGCAGATTTAGAGGAAAATTATGCTAAATCCTTGGAAAAAATCTCCAACAACTTAAACAAGCTCATAGATAAAGAGTGTGTTGGCTTTTTATTAAAAAAATATCCTTAAGAATTTTATTTAAGAGAGTTTTCTCTCCTTTTTTCCAGTTTCCAAACAGATACAAAATTGCGGATTCATCAGTCAACTCACTTTAGCTCCTCTTTAAAACAAGACGTAATCAAGGATTTTAAGTCATTGGTGAAAGACCAAAATCAAAAGAGCAAAATTCTCATTTCTGAAGGGAAAAAAATTGATAAAGATATGAAAAACTTTACAGAAAGTTTAGAAAAAGTACCCCCCTTCCCTTTCACTTCTAAAAAAAATAATTTTTATTTGTAGATCAAAACAAAATATATTTTGTCATGCAAAAACATGGAAGAATCAAAAGTTGGTCTTTTTTGCCTAAAAATAATAAGCGAAACGCCTGAAAAAATAGAAAAACAAGCTCAAAAGTTGATTATAAAAGATAATTTTTAAAAAGTTTTAAAAGAGTGGATTCAAATGTCAAAGAAAACCAGGAATTGGAAAGGAGCTATAAAGACTGGATTGAAAAATTCAATAATTTTTTGGATTTCTATTACATGCAATTAGTTCCCATACTCATTTTCTTTTTTAACAATTTTTATTCGTTAGACTGAAATAAATGATGCTTTTGAAACACAAGAATTTGAACGATTGGAAAATCTAAAAAAAACCATTACAAATGTGTTCATTTTTGAAATTTCATCTTTGAATGAATTTCTTTACGACATTGATCTCGCATCTAAGGTCAACATTTTTTAAGAAATTCTGTGCTTTATAGAATAAAAAAAGAAAATTTATACTGACCTTATCACACCTAAAGAACAGATCCAAAAATACATTGAGAGAAACCAAACAGAAAAAGTATTTTTATTTTATAATTTAATTTTTTATGTAAAAAAAAGAAATTTATCGAAAAAATGAAATATATTCCGAATGATAATTTCATGTGTTCAGTCATTCATAAGGAAGAGGAAGAAATCAAAAATAACGAATTAGTTCAAAACGATTTGCAAGATGAAAAAAGTTTTTTCTCTTCTTTTTTTTTGAGATTGAATTTAATTTTTATTTTCAAGATTTTCTGGAAAGTTTCCAAAAAGCTTTCGAGAAAAAGTTGATCAATAATGATTCTATAAAAATCACAGATTTCGTAATAATAAATATTTATATTTTGAATTTTAATTAATGTCTATAATTAGTCAATAGATTTGCAAAATCAGACAGATAATATTGAAAAAGCAATTTTGATTTCTGAAGTTCTTAACGAAAGTTGGAATGGGAAATTTATAAAAAGCGATTTGATTGATAAAGTCAACAAAAATCAAAACTTTTTCTTTATTTCATAAATTTTTCTAGTTTATAACTTTAATGAAAGAAGAAAAATGTCGAAAATTTTTCACTGTCGCCTTTCAACAATATAGGATCGTTGGGAAATTTCAATTAACAGAACAAGGGTTCAATCATATTTCAAGATTGGTATATGAGGTCTTAAATTTGGTAATAAATAATGTGATATCATTGATTATTTCAACATTTTTAAATATATAGTGCTTAATGCAGAAAGATATAATTACAGCCCTCAAAATAATGATTTTGACGTTTACTTTTTACAAAATAGGCGAAAAAATTCCACAAAATAACTTCGCTGAGCTTGAAAATTCAGAAATTATCGAAAAAAATTTCTTACAAATAGTGATAAAGGAACATCCTTTATGGAATATGCCGGAATTTTGGCACGCTGCAATTTTTACTTCGATAAGGGAAGAACTAAAAACGCAGAAAAATTTCCTGATTGGACATGATGAGTCAAGCGATGACACTTTAATAAGAGAAAGAAATATTGTTTTTGGACAATTGGCCAGCTATTGCAACAATATGCTCATGTTTCATATAGAAAAGAGTGTCGTTAAGGAGATTGTGGGGAGTTTTTGCAAATTTTTCAATATGTTAGAAAATCAAATTAAGGAAATATATGTAAACATTTTCCAAATTATGAAAATTTTGATAAATTTTATTAGAGCACTATAGAGATTTTGGAAAAAAGTCTGAATTATAATGATTCTGTCAAGCCTTTAGGACAGAATAATAAAAAGAAATAAAAGCAAAAAATAAAATTTATTGCAAATATTATGAAATTTCTCTATTTTTAAAAAAAACAAGATTTCAGACATTTATTAATACCTCTAAAAAATTAAATCTTCCCAAATAAAAAAAAAAACACAAAAGGATATTTAAAAATTCCTGTCCTTGGCCCATTTCTCAAAATTATGAAATCCATCCTTCTTTTCACATTTTCCTTTTATCTATTACTTGCTTTAGCAACAACCGCAGCTGTCGATGACTTGGTCGTCAATGATGGATCGTTGTTCCCCATTGCCACGTTTCAAACTTATTCCGGCTACCTACAAGTTTCTGCGACCAAATCTTATCACTACATGTTCTATACAAGTAGTTCGAAAACTCCAACCACAGACCCTGTCGTTTTATGGCTAAATGGTGGTCCTGGTTGTTCAAGCTTAATGGGAGCGTTCCAAGAAAATGGTCCTTTCCTTTTCAATATCAATGCAACTGGGTTACAAGCAACAATTAATCCCTATAGTTGGAACACGTTTGCCAATGTCCTTTATATAGAATCACCTGCTGGGGTTGAAATTTTTAAATTTTTTTTAATTTCTTAATTAATTTTAGGTCGGATTTTCTAACGGGACATATGATGAAATCATAAACAATAGCAACGACAATACAACAGCTAAAGATAATCTTCAAGCCATTTTACAATGGTTTTCTCGTTTCACTAATTATATAACCAATGATTTCTATGTCACTGGAGAAAGCTATGCGGGAACTTATGTTCCTTTCACAATATCGGCGATTGACACTTATAACAAAAACAGTCTAGCAACTCCTATTAATTTGAAAGGATGGGTAATAGGCAATGGTTGCACCCACCCAACAGAATGTGTGAATAGAAAAATGTTTTTCAAAGATCAAGACATGTCCACTTACATTTATGATTTCTATTGGGGCCAAGGCAAATATTCTCCTGAATCTCGTCAACTTTATGAATCTACTTGCATGGTGAATCCTAATACTGATCCTTGTGAAGAAATTAGAAAAACAATTAGACAAGAAGTCGGTATTTTGTGGAACCAGATAGATGTCTATGACATATATAGAACTTGCTACAATCAAACTATTCCAAATATAGACCCGAATGACGTTCCTCCTTGCACTGATGCTTTAGCTGCTTATAATTTCTTTAGAAACGGCACTGTGACCAACTTATTGCACGTAAATAACATTAATAACTGGACAATGTGCAGTTCAAATGTTAGTTCTTCCTATCAATTTTACACAGGCGCTTCCTATTGGGTTTATGAACAATTGGTTCCGTTGAACAAATATAAGATCTTGATCTATTCCGGAGATACTGATTCCTCTGTCCCAATCACAGGAACCTTGCATTGGATTAATCAATTAAGAAATGAATTGCAATTGCCAGTTTTGAATCCTTGGAGACCTTGGTACTATCCTGGAGCTCAGGCAGGAGAATCACAAGTTGGTGGCATGGTCATGGAGTTAGAAGGATTAACATTTGCTTCTGTTAGAGGAGTAGGACATATGGTGCCGCAATGGGGACCTTCACAAGCTAAAGTGATGTTGACCAATTTCATTGCGGGAACTGAGCTTCCAAGCCAATAATGGGCAGGGAATAAATTAATAAAATAATTAAAACGTTAATGCAATGAAGAAATTAAATTCAATAAAAATTAATGTTTTTTATAATTTGGGGAAAAAAAAAAATAAGGATGGAATAAGAAAGTATGAAACAATAAAAAAAAAAATATTAATGTTTTTTTTTTAAGAGCTTTTCGCCTCATTATTTTAATTCAATTATGGGATCTCCTAAAAACAATAATTTTTCTTCTGAAAGTAGCGAAATAAGAAAAAAATATTAACAAATTAAAAAAGAAATTTCCGCAAAAGAAATGCAACTTCTGACAAACGATGAAAATGAGTCAATATATCCAACGAAGCTTGATTCCATTTCCAAGCTTGATATCAAACATAAAGATATCATAAATGTAGTAGATTATACAAGGTATTTGGGATTAAATTTATTTGAAGCCTTGAGTTTTCTCTACATTGAGTTAATTTTGAGAGATTCATCAACAAAAAGCTTATCCAACATAACGAAAACCACTTTTGATGATTTATTCTCATGTAAATCAATAAAAATAACAGAGAAAGATAAAAAAAATATCAGAGACTCTTATGACAAATTAATAGTTCTTTTAGAAAAATATCATGATTTAATGAAACAGAACGATAATCAAGCTTTTTATGAGATTATTTATGATTATTATTTAATTTGTCAGAAAAATAAGGAAATTAAAATGGCATCAAAACTTGCAATAAAAAACATCGTGTTTCAAGTAATAAAAAAAAAAGGACTTTCTGAAAAAACAATTAAAAAATATGGATTCCTCGAATTAATGAACGAAAAATTACTTGAGCCCGATTGGAAATTCTTAGCTGAAAGCTTGAAACTGCATATTCATGTCTATCATTTGAACTCAAAAGGAGAAATAACAACTTTCAATTACAAAGAAAACAATTCAGTGGACAAACCTTTTCATATAAAAATTTTACAAAAAGAAGGGAAATTTTATGGTCTTTTCAATGCGAACCAGAAATTGGAACTAGACAACCTAATTTTCGAGGAAAAAAACGACATTAAAGAAAAAGATGGAAAAGATTTCACTCCGATACCCAAAAATTCGGATTCAAAAATTTCTGAAATCATAAATCCTGATAATTTTCAAAACGAAATTAAATTTTCAAGGATGGAAGTTAAAAATGATGAAGTTTCTAAACCTGAGGAAAAAACTGAGTCTAAAATAGAGATAAAATGTTGCATATGTCACAATTTGATAGTGAATTCACAATATTTCATCAATCCTTCTTGCAAGCATATTTATTGTTACACATGTGTTGTGGACAAATGCGACAAAAAGCAATTTCTTAACCTCTGTTTTGAAAGAATCTGCACCAAGACTTTGGCATTGAGTCAATTGGAAAAATTTCTGTTTGAGATGAGCATTTATCAAACATCGATTCAAAACCAAGGATTTCAAAGTCAATTGCTTGAATTTGATCAGGAATGCCTTATATGTCATAAAAGTGATAAAATCTTCATGGAATCGTTTATGCAATTCGAATATTATAAATGTTCATTTTGCCATAAGATTTCATGCATTATTCATAAAAATCCTATGGAAAAATGCTTTTGTTATTGCATAAAATGTTTAGAACCGACAGGATATCATGACACAAATACTAAGAAGAAATGTTTCGGATGCAAAGAAATTTATTGTCTAATTTGCTCACAAAATATTGAAAAATGCACTTGTTATTGCAATATTTGCGGGGAAGCAGAAGAGATTGAGAATGAAATATGTTTAGTTTGTATAAAAAATTGTTATTTTTGCAATATTTGTTATGAGAGAAAAAATGTTTTAATGTGCGAAAAATGCAATTTTTTATATTGTCGATTTTGTGCCTATAAAGAAGAAAATTTTTTCAAAAATCCTTCTCTTTGCATTATTTGTAAAAAATAAAAATTTTGTTCTTTTTTTTTTTTTTTTTTTTTTTTTTTTTTTAAAATAAAAAATTTTATTAAAATTTTTTTTTTTAAAAAAAAATAAAAAAAAAATTTTATAAAAAAAATAAAAAATAAAAAAAAATTGGGCTAATTTTACATTTGATCCAATTCAAAAGCCTTTCCGTATCATCAAACCTCTCATCTTTCGATTCGCATCCAAGCACCACAAAAATCAAATGAAGTTTCTCAGTTTTATAGACTGAAGAAAGGCAGGCCCCAGCAGGTGCCGTGACCCCAGTTTTCAACCCAATAAATCCCTCAACTTCCAACATTCTATTTAAATTAATCCAATCCATCTCTCTACTTTTGCCAAATTTATTCTTTATAAAAACCTTATAATATTTTTTCTGCACAATCTCGCTCATCATTTCATTTTTCATTGCGAAACTTGACAATTTGCATAAATCGAAGACCGTGGATTTATTAAGATCATTAGGAAGTCCATGCGCATTAGAATATATGGTATGTTTTAATTTGAGTTTTTTCGCACATTCGTTCATTTCATCTATAAAATAGTTAAGACAGCCTTTTTTCGGCAGTGCAATTGTGTTATTACTTCCAGTTTTTCTTTCAAAGGTTTCATAATATAAATAAATTCCGAAATTCTCCGATAAACAAGAAGCAGCGTCATTTCCACTAGGAAGCATTAATCCATGCAAAAGATCCCACACTGATAAAATGTCCCCTTCCAATAAATTAGCGGAAGTGCCTTGATATGTACTGGATTTTTTGGAGATTTGGAGATAAGTTGTTTGGGGACAGAGTTTCATTCTTTCAACCAACTGGCAAACAACCACAGCAGTCATTATTTTAGTTAGTGAAGCCATTTCTCTTTTCTTGTTGAGATTCTTACCACAAATCACTTGATTTGATTCCCCATTCAAAATACCCCAACAACAAGCTGTGATGTTCGGGGGTTGAACAGTTTTTGAGAACATGATGGGCTTGTCTTGAAAAATGTTATCAATTAATTATTTTTTTCTCATAAATTACCACATAATGTTGGTCTGGGATTGTTACAATTAAATTTTTTATTCGGGTTGTAAGAAAATTCAGTGGAAGGGGACTCCTCCCTATCCCTTCTGTTGTTTTTTGCATAAGAATATGGGATTGTTCTTTGGCTTTCAGATGATAGTTTGAGATCTTGACTTTGTTTTTCAATCCACTCGTCAATGTTTTTAGTTGCTCGACGGCTGAAAAGCGGAGTATGAAAATTCAGAGAATGGTTCATTTTCGCTGGGTCTTTGTTTTTCTTGGTGTCCGCCTGCTTTTTTAATAAAAAATCAAGCTCATATTCGAATTCAAGATCAATTTTTGAATGTAAATCATCAAGATTAGTGGGAAGGATTTGAATTTGGGTTGTGTTTTTAGGGTTTATAACAATTAGTTCTAAAGAATCTTCATGCGAATCATGGTTGGATTCTTCTTCCTCAGAGGAATATGACTCAAAATCGTCAGGATAGTAATCTTCGTATCGGATTGATTTTTCATTTATTTTATTAGGAAGCTTAGTGATCATTTTGGAAAAAAGTTTTATTTAACATAAAAAAATTAATATTCCACTCTATTTTTCTATATTTTATGCAATTTCTTTGTAAAAATATATAGGATAACAACAGTATAGAGGCTAATTGGGACTTTGCAATGGAAGCATTTGATATATAAAGTCTTTCTTTACTTTATTTTTCTTCTTACTTTCCACGTTTCGACCCAAGATTCATTTCTTTTTAATGAGCTTTTATTATCATTTCAAGGACTTTCATTGAAAAAGAATTAATAAGCCAATGCAATCGACTTTTTTATTAGCCATTATAAAAAATTATATTAAAGACCCAACGTTTAATTTTTTTTGTTGTTGTTGTTATATATTTATTTATTATTCATTTTTTTCCTCTTCCGCAATCTCACCAGAAGAATCCTTCTTAATCTTTTCCTTTATCTGATCATATATGATCTTACTAATTGCTGCTTTCCTTTTGCATACCTGGTCCAAGGTTCTTTCCCAATACTCCAATATAAGAGGAAAGTCTTTTATTTCAGGCACTTTTTTGTGTATTTTTGCCATAATGGCATCTTTCATTTCCTCATTATAATTTTCGTGGTTTTCATGAATTTCCACGGCTCGTCGATAGATAATATTTGCAATTATTTTATTATTTTTTATCACAAACATTTCTTCATCTTGGTGCTCGAGTGAATAGTTTGTGCAATATCTACCATATGTGTATGGGAACCAGTGCTGGGAAAAGTCTTCGTTTTTATCGTTTTTTTCGTTTTTTTTAAAATGTTTCGTCAAAAAAAAAAAATTTCTTTCGTTTTTTTTTTAATTAATTTTGGCTTAAAATTTTATATTCTCTTTAGATAAAATATCTTTTTTTAAAAAAATCTTTTCGAAATTTGATCAAGAATTTATCCATTA
>Ga0302320_10026390_pt1 | contig 11251 bp, 9 predicted proteins | sample Bog_T0_3_FD_202130 | JGI IMG/M metagenome (GOLD analysis project Ga0302320, IMG submission 202130) | Peat permafrost microbial communities from Stordalen Mire near Abisko, Sweden - Bog_T0_3 | ecosystem: Environmental > Terrestrial > Soil > Wetlands > Peat | place: Sweden: Abisko, Stordalen Mire... | reverse complement strand
CTTTGATTTTATTGACTTTATGCCGGGGATAAATCCCCGGCCTACCGTCCGGATGAGTTTTTCCGCAAGTTGTAGAGCCGTGCCCTTGTGACAAAACCCCTCCGAATTGAGTAGTTCCGCAAATCTTGGAGGCATTCCCTCCTTGGATTCACGAGAGACGGAGATTGGCAGGGTGGGGTTCGTGGCATCCCAGGTCCCAGAATCGAGACCTGCGGAACCCGGCCAGCGGCCTCCTCGGCACCTCTCGACCGATGATCTCCATGCTAGCCTTGCTATGGCAGTTCTCTTCCCTGCAAAGGGAGAGGATGCCCATGAGGCTTGACCCTTGGCTGCCCCGCCCAATCAGCCCTTCGAGACCCGCGGCCGGCCACTCCGCACCCAGGCCAGGAAGCGTCTGCCTGCGCCCGAGGTTCCCGAGCACCGCAGGCGGAAACTGGCGGGAAAGCTGACCTTTGGCGGGCTGCTGGCTCTGGCGGTGATTACGGGATCGCTTGCAGGGCTCACGCTGGTCTACTCCGTGGATCTGCCGCAGATCAACGACCTGGAGCACTACCGGCCCTCGACGACCACCGACCTCTTGGACCGCAAGGGGCGCGTGATCGGCTCGTTTGCGCTGGAGCGGCGCGTGGTGGTGAACTACGACGACTTTTCGCCGATTCTGCGCGATGCGGTGGTCTCGATTGAAGACAAGAGCTTCGAGTCGCATTGGGGCATCAATATGTTTCGCGTGGCGGGGGCACTGTGGTACGACCTGCGCAACCGCGGGCGTGCGCAGGGCGCCTCCACGCTGACGATGCAACTGGCGCGCAATCTGTTCCTCTCTGCCGATCGCACGCCAACGCGCAAGGTGCAGGAGGCGTATCTCTCCATCCAGATTGAGCGGACGTTTACCAAGCAGCAGATTTTTACGCTCTACGGCAACCAGATCTATCTGGGCCATGGCATGTACGGGTTTGAGGCGGGATCGGAGTTCTACTTTGGCAAGCACGCCAAGGACCTGACGCTGCCGGAGGCGGCGCTGTTGGCCGGGCTGCCCAAGGGGCCGGTGGCCTACTCGCCGCTGCTGTATCCGGACAAGTGCCTACGGCGGCGCAACCTGGTGCTTTCGGAGATGGAGTCCGACGGCGTGATCTCGCACCTGGCGGCGGAGCAGTCGCGGCAGTTGCCGATGGGGCTGCATATTGCGCAGCCGGAGATGGCTGTTGCGCCGTGGTTCCAGGAGGAGGTGCGGCGCGAGTTGGAAAAGCGCTTTGGCTCGGCGGAAGTGCACGAGGCCGGGCTGAAGGTGGAGACCACGCTGGACCTGGATCTGCAACAGACGGCCAATCGCGCCGTGACCGACGGCCTGGCTGCCTATGAGCGGCGGCATGGGTGGAAGGGCAAGCTGGAGAACGTACTGGCTGAAGGCGCCACGATCGAGGAGTACAAGCATCCGGACTGGGCCATGAAGACGCGCGCCGGCGATTGGGTTCATGCCGTGGTGACGCGTGTGCTGCCGCTGGAGATCCATGCGCGTGTGGGCGCGGACGAGATTGTGCTGCTGGCCGAGGACTGGAAGTGGACCGGGATGCGCTTTGGAGACGCCGTGGCCAAGCCGGGCGACATCCTTTATGTCCACCTGGCCGATGAGATGGAGGGCAGCGCGCGGCGAGCGACGCTGGAGCAGGACTCCGGCGCACAGGCGTCTCTGCTGGCGCTGGACAACACGACCGGCGACATTCTGGCGATGGTGGGCGGGCGCGACTATGCGGTGAGCCAGTTCAACCGCGCGACGCAGGCAGAGCGGCAGACGGGATCGAGCTTCAAGCCGTACGTTTATACCGCGGCCATTGAAGACGGGGCCAAGCCGTACGACATGATTGTGGACGCGCCGGTGAGCTTTGGCGGCTACACGCCGCACAACTACGAGGGCGACTACAAGGGCGCGATGAGCCTGACCGCGGCGTTTGCGGAGTCGCGCAACATTCCCGCCATCAAGCTGGCGGCGCGCGTGGGGATGCACAATGTAATCGCTATGGCGCACCGCTTTGGCGTCACGTCGAATATTCCGGCGTATCTGCCGGTGGCTCTGGGAGCGGTGGAGATCACGCTGGAGGAGCAGGTGGCCAGCTATTCCGTGTTCCCGAACGACGGTCTGCGGGTGAAGCCGCGGCTGGTGCGCAAGGTGCAGAACGCCGACGGCATTACGCTGTGGGAAGAGTCGCCGTCGGTGACGCAGGTGATTGACCAGCAGACGGCGCGGACGATGATGGGCCTGCTGCGAGCCGTGACGGCGTACGGCACCGGCGCGGCGGCCGCGCAACTGAAGCACCCGGTGGGCGGCAAGACGGGGACGACGAGCGACTACACGGACGCCTGGTTCCTGGGGTTCACGCCGTCGGTGACCTGCGGCGTTTGGGTGGGGTTTGACTCGAACGAGACGCTGGGCGAGAAGGAAACCGGCGCAAAAGCGGCGCTGCCGATCTGGATGACGCTGATGAAAGCGGCGATTGCGGGCAAGGACGACGAGCACTTTCTGATGGACGAGAAAGAGAGTCCGGCGCTGAAGGCAGGGGTGGGGTTGCCGGGTAAAGCCGCGGGGCCATCGGGTTCCGGGGCTGGCATTCAACCGGCGAAGGGTGCGGTGGCGGTAAAAACCCCGGGAGCGGCTGCTCCATCTGTCCCGGCGGCAAAGCCTGCGCTGCCGATGGATACGGTTCCGGTGAAGGCCACGGGGAAAGTGAAACCGGCGTTGCCGGAAGCGCCGAACCGATAGGAGATGCGGCGCTATCGCGCGAGGCGGAAGTAGCGCTGGGCGCGGGCCACATCCTTGAATATCTGCGCCTTGAGGGCTTCGGGGGAGGGCCAGGCGACTTCGCCGCGGAGGCGGAGGAGAAACTCGAGTTCGATGGGGGTTTGCTCGTCGAGGTCGATGGGCTCGAAGTTGAGGATGTGGGACTCGACGGCGAAGGACGCCGCGCCAAAGGTGGGGCGGTTGCCAATGTTGGTGACTGCCTGAAAGCTGCGGCCGGCGATTGCCAAGCGGGTGACATAGACGCCGAAGGCGGGGAGAAGGCCGTCGTAGGCGGCAAGGTTGACGGTGGGAACCAGGAGGCGCGTGCCGATGCCGCGACCGCGGGCCTGCGTGGAGAGCACCGCAAAGGGGCGGCCCAGCATCCAGCGGGCGGGGGTGAGGTTGCCCGCGGCCAGCAAGGCGCGGATGGCGGAGCTTGAGACTTCAAGCCCACGGACACGGACCGGCTCATGCACATGCAGGGCAAAGCTGAACTCCGCGCCAAACGCGGCCAGCTCGCTTACGCCTGCCTCGGCCTGCTGGCCAAAGCGGAAGTTGCCGCCCTCGTGGAGGCCGCGCACACCGAGGGCTTCGGCCAGAATGTCGCGGACAAACTCGCGGGCGGGCAAGGTGGCCAGCGCCTCATTGAAGGGCATTGCGACGACCGCGTCCATGCCGGCCTGGGCCAGCAGATGGACGCGCTCGGCGATGGGCGTGAGCAGGCGGGGCGCCTGGTCCGGGCGCAGGAACTGCTCGGGGTGGGGATCGAAGGTGACGGCGACGGCGCGGGCATTGAGAGAGCGGGCCTGGGCAACCACGGCGGCGAGAATCTGCCGGTGGCCCAGGTGCACGCCGTCAAAGTTGCCGATCGAGGCCACGCTGGGGCCAAAGGCGGAGGGGATCTCCTGGAGCGAGCGATAGACGGGGATGGGGGATTTGATTGGGTCGCTCATAGGTTCACGGGGAGCGCAAGTCCGTCCCAGGCCAGTTGAATGCCTTGGGGCAGGGCGCGGTTGGTTTCTGCGTGGCCCAGTTCGTGGGCGATGTGGGTGAGCCAGGTGTGCTTTGCGCCGATGCGGCGGGCCCAGCCAATTGCCTGTTCCACGGTGGCGTGGCTGGGATGCGGCTTGTGGCGCAGGGCGGAGACGACCAGGTGGTCGAGGCCCTCAAGCAAGGCAAAGCTCGACTCTGGAATTTCGCTCACGTCGGTGAGGTAGGCGGCACTGCCAAAGCGGAAGCCAGCGATCTGCATGGCGCCGTGCATGAGGGGGACGCGGAGGAAATCGAGGCCGTGTACGGAGGTGCGCTCGGCCAGCGGGTGCAGTTCGACGCGGGCGCGGGTGGGGTAAGTGGCTTGCGGCGAAAAGGTGTAGTCGTAGATGCGCTCGAGCACTTCAGCCGTCTGCGGCGAGGCATAGAGCGGGATAGGGCCACCTTCTTTGAAGACGGTGAAGCTGAGTGGGCGGAGATCGTCGAGGCCGAGGATGTGGTCGGCGTGGGCGTGGGTGTAGAAGACGGCGTCCACGCGGGTGAGGCGGTTGCGCAGAGCCTGCTCGCGGAAGTCGGGGCCGGTATCAATGACGACGACGCGGTCGCGCCCGGCGGCGTTCCACCGCAGCATGACGGAGGGGCGGAGGCGGCGGTCGTGCGGGTCCGCGGAGGTGCAGACCGCGCAATCGCAGCCCAGCGTCGGGACCCCCATCGAGGTCCCTGTACCGAGAAATGTCAGCAGACCATCCATACGCTCTCTTGCCGTGTGTGACCTGGCGTTGATTCGTGTTTCGCAACCCATCGAGGCCCAATCAGGCTGCGGGAGAAATCACGATAGCGAGCGAAACGCTCAAAATGGCAGTTGCAGGGGCTAAAGCCCGGGTTCTTCTTGGCGCACTTGCGGCACGACTGAAGTCGTGCCCTGTTACAGAGCAAGGTATTTCAACCGCGAGAAATCTGTGCCCGGCCAAAGCGCTGGTTTGCCCAGAGGCCGGCCGGAGCGCCCGGATACTGACCACTGATCACTGATCACTGACAACTGACGTTACCGCTTGGCCGCGGGCGGCGGCGGCTGAGGTGGCTGCATGCCTTGCAGGGTAATCATGCTGGTGAGTTCGAGGAAGGCCATGCGAACCTCAAACAATACGGTCTGGAGGGTGCGGTCTTCGGTTTCCGAGAGGTTGCCCTTGGTCTTTTCGGCGAGGATCGCCAGCATGTCGATGGTCTGCCGCGCGCCGAGAATGTCAACGCGGGGACGCTGGCCCTCCTGCGTGCCCGCGCCCATCTGGATCATGGCGGAGACGTAGAACTGCTGCACCAGGTGCTCGAAGGTGACCGGCGGCGGTGCGCCCATGGCCGGGTTCTGCGCGCGCACCATGTCCTCGAGGCGTTGCGCGGAGGCGTCGTAGGCGGTCTTCTGCTCGCGGCTTTCCTGCGCGGTGGGCGGGGGAGGCATCTCGGGCTGCGGCTGTTCGCCGGCGGCGGGCTCAGGGGCGGCTTCCGGCCTGGGCTCGCTGACCACGAGGCGCGGGCCGGCGCTGGGCTCGGCCGGGGGCGGTGGTGCTTCCGGGGCGGGCGGCTGGGGGTGGTCGTGCTCTTCTTCCGCTTTCATCTTGCGACGGTCAATGACTTCAAACTTGGGTGTATCGCTCATGGGTTCCGGTCCTATCGCTCTCTTTGACTAGCTTACTTGGTAACTCGGCGGCTTGGTGGCGCTTGTTGCAGACAGCCTATGCGGGCAGTGGTTCTAGAGCTTGTTTCAAGAATGCCCACCCTTGTTCATTTGGAATCCCTCAAGGGTTAGAACCCCTTGTTTTGAACGCATGATTCGGCGCGGCTGAAGTCGTGCCCTGTCAATAAAAACCGACCTCTGCTGAAGCTCTCAAACCGGCTCTCTTTGCGAGCTTTCTTTTGGGTCCGTTAACTGGCCGCTAACTCGGGCGGACCGGCTAGAATCTGCGCGACGCCGGTCACCGCTGCAACGGCATATGTGAGCGGCTTGTTGCCGATTTCGGCTTCTCCGCGGATCATGCCGACTGCAAAGGTGCGATTGCCCGACGGGAGCGGCAAGGTGGCGGCGCTGGTGATCTGGCCCGCGGGCGCGCCGTTCAGGGTAAGCTCCGTGCCGGGCTCGGGCAGCGGCCCGTCCAACTCGAGCGATCGCAGGTGGCGGTGGACTGCACCGCGGGAGCGGATGCGCTCGACGATCTCCTGGCCCAGATAGCAGCCCTTATTGAAGTGCAGGGCGCGAAGCTGCGAGGTTTCCTGCGGCAGGTCACGCTCGGCGATGTCGACGCCGTAGACGGGGATTCCCTCCGCGATGCGGAAGGCCTCAAGGGAGGTGGTTCCGACGCGGATTGCGCCGGCGGTGCGCAGCGACTTCCACAGGCGGGAGATGCCAGCGGCCGAGGTCCAGAGCTCATAGTGCGGGGCCAGGACGCCATAAGCGCGGACGATTTGCAGGTCGAATCCGTTCCACTCGACGCGGGTGCTGGTGAGCGGCTGGGTGAGCGTGGGCAGGCTGATGCGGGCAAGGACTTCGTTGGCGAGCGGGCCGGTGAGCCCGAGGGCCGACTCGCCCTCGAGGGTGGCCAGTTCCACATCGTCCATGACGATGAAGTGCTCGAGGTGCGCGATGAGCTTCTCATACTGGTCGGCGGCGATCACGAGTTCGAGGCTGGGGCCGCCGGCAACCGGTCCCTGCTGGCGATGGCGGGGATGGTCTTCAAAGAGCCAGACATGCAGGTCGCCCTGGATGCGGCCCTGCGCGTTGAGCACAAGGTTCCATGCGCCAGCGTTGGTGGGCAGGTCATTGACCATGTTGGTGACCATGCCGCTGAGCCATCGGAAGCGGTCTTCGCCGTGGACGGCAACGCGCCGGAGCCATCCCAGATCGTGGACAGCCGCGCCCTGGGCGAGGGCCGCTATTTCAGTGGCTGGCACGTCCAACACGGGTGGGGTGAGAACGCCGCGATAAGCGGCCAGCGCCGGTGGATGGGCGGCGGATTCAAGCACGGTGGCAAGCGGGGTGGCTGGGGTGATTGCGGCAAGCGAGGTTTCGGTCATAGGGGAGCTTTTCTTTGGGCGGCTGGCGCAGATTTCTTTCTGAATCATCGCGTTCTACCGCATCCTGATTATAGCCTTGGAAGCAGGTTGCGGGAGCCTGGGTTGGGGAAGCAAAAACCGTCATGGGAGAGCGAATGAGGGAGCAGCACGGAACGGGGCAAAGGGAGTGGCGCAGATGGGCGCTTGCGGGTTGGTTGTGCCTGGTGGCGATGGGGACTGGCGCCGCACAGCAAGCTGCTGGACAAGCTGCCGGGCAAGCTCCGGGACAGGCTCCCGGACAGGCTCCCGCGCAGGTGAGTCAGCCTCCGGGCCAGGCACAACCGGGCTCGGCAGTTCCGGACAAGAACAAACCGGCCACGGTCATCACGCCGGACCAGGCCAAGCAACTCTTCTCACTCGTGGACGAGCTGATCAAGTTCTCGTCGCAGGAGACCGGACTGCCCATCAAGAGCGACGTGAAGCGGCAACTGACGAACCGCGCTGCGGTGGAGAGCTATCTGAAGAGCAAGTTCGAAGAGGACGAAGGCGCCAAACGGATGCAGCAGAGCGAGATTGTGCTCAAGAAATTTGGGCTGCTGGACCGCGACTTTGCGCTGAAGCCCTTTCTGCTGGCGCTGTTGAAAGAGCAGATCGAGGCCTATTACGACTCCAAGACCAAGACGGTTTACATGCTGGACTGGGTGGATATCGACGAGCAGAAGCCGGTGCTGGCCCACGAGCTGACCCACGCCTTGCAGGACCAACACACGGACCTGGAGAAGTGGAACGACCAGACACCGTCTCAAGTTTCAACCGACTATGCGGGCGACACGGACCACCTGGCGCGCGACGAGATGGACACCGCCCGCGAGGCGGTGGTGGAGGGCCAGGCCACCGCGGTGATGATGGATTACGCGCTGAAGCCGCTGGGCAGGAGCCTGGTGAAGGACCCCGAAGTGATGGACGTGCTGAAGCAGCAGATGGCGGGCGCGGGGGATTCGCCGGTGCTGGCGCGGGCGCCGCTGCTGTTGTCGGAGTCGCTGCTGTTTCCTTATCGCGAGGGGCTGAGCTTTGAGCAGGACGTGTGGATGGACCAGGGGCAAAACGCGGCGTTTGCGGGAGCGATGGACCGGCCGCCCACGTCAAGCTGGGAGATCATCAACCCCCGCGAATACGAGAAGAAGCACCTGCCGGCCGTGCCTCTGTTGCCGAACATTCATCCGCTGGTGGACAAGCTCTACAAGCCCTACGACATTGGGCAGATCGGGCAGTTGGACCTGCACATTCTGGCACGAATCTTTGGCGGGGACGCTGCGGCCGGCAACCTAACGCCGGCCTGGGACGGCGGGCTCTACTGGGCGGGGCAGCGGCTGAGCGCGAAGACGGAGGCCGACAAAGCCAGCACAGATTCCATTGCGCTGTTCTATCTTTCGGCATGGAGGAACACGGCCTCTGCGCGGGATTTTGCGGCGCTGTATGCGGACGAGCTGGGCCGCAAGTACTCCGGGTTGAAGCCCGACACGGACGCGCAGAAGACAACGCAGGCGGACTTTCCGGCAGGATCGACGGAGCAGGTGTTTACCACCAACGAGGGCCCGGTGGTGATTACAACGCGGGGCAAGCTGGTGTTTGTGGCGGAGAGCTTTCCGCTGGATCTGGCGCGGAAGCTGACAGCGCTGATTCTGGATGCGCAGGGCACGGGCGAGCTGAAGATGGCGCGGACGCATGAATCTGGAACGCAGCCGGCAGGCGAGCCGTTGACGGCGGGGCTGGTGCGGTTCTTCTCCAACTGCGGCGTGATGAAGGCGGCTGTGGATGCGGGGGTTCGAGTGGCCGCACAAGGAAGATAGGGCGCAACTGAAAAGATGGCCGACCGACGGCCCGGGTCAGGCCGGTTGTTTGTTGACCAGGTATTCATCCAGCAGCACCGAAACCAGGACTGCCGTGGGAACCGAGACCATGGCTCCGACGATGCCCTCCAGCGCGGAGCCCAGGACCAATGCAACCAGGATGGCGATGCCGGGAAGGTTGACGCTGCTGCGCATGATGCGTGGAATGAGAAACGAGTTCTCCAGTTGCAGATAGACGATATAGAAGACCACAACGCCGATGGCGCGGCCCCATGAGTCAATGGCCGCCACCAGCACGGCCAGCGCGATGGTGACGCCCGCTCCGAGGACCGGAATGATGTTGAGCAGGCCGGTGAGCACTCCGAGCGCGTAGGCATAGCGAACATGGAGCGATAGATAGACGATGGTGCTGACGACACCAAGGATGAGCATGAGGCTTCCCTGCCCGAGAAGCCACTTACCCATACGCAGCCTGGCTTTTTGCAGGGCATGGTCAAGGCGGTTGCGATCTTCCAGCGGGAAGAAGGATAGAAACCATCGGTAGGCGTCTTCACCCTCCAGCAGGAAATAGATGGTGAGGATGACGCCCATGACGATGTTGAAGAGTTTGCCCGCCCAGTCACTAATGGAAACCAGCACGAAGGTGGCTGCCTGGCTCACAAACCCCTGCACGCGAGAGCTGATGTTGTCGGTGTCAATGTTCTCAGTAAAGGGAAGCTGCTTGAGTTTGTCGAGCAGGGCGGCCAGGCGGGTGGGCATTTCGCCGCTGAAGCCGCGGAGGTCGCGGATGACCGGCGGCAGCGCCAGGGAAGCGAACACCGCGAAGGCTGCCACGGCGGCCAGCAACAGGAAAAAGATGGCCGACCGCCTGAATGGCTGCCAGCGCCCGATGTGGAGCCGCGCCGTGAACTGAACCACCGGCGTGAGCACAACGGCAAACAATGCGCTGACATAGATGAGCATGAGCACGTCGCGGACGAGCCACGCCAGGTAGCAAGCCAGGGCGAGGACGAAGGCGAAGGCGATGTCGCTGCGGAGAGTGCGCGGTTTGGCTGGAACTGGAGTCATACGGGGGATTCCTGCAGGGCGGATTGGGCAACTCCGGCCTGGCTTTTGAACACCTCGGTTATAGCATTTTTGCGAGGGATGCGATGCCGCGGAGAGAGCAGTTTGCGGCCGATGGCGAAAAGCACCTGTTTGTGTGCAAGAAAAGACAAATGTGTGCAAAAGTGCCTATCTGGGCGTGTTCCAGAATGGAAAACTACAACCAAAGAGTGATTGAAAAGGCGTTGACATCTGTGGCGAAAAGTAACATCCGATTATAGTATTTGGTAATACGGCGAGAGATTACCTCGTTCGTATCTCTTTGCCGCCGATCACCTTCAACCGGGTTGCATGCTCGAAGTTCCGGGTCCGCTCCAACCTCAGCAATCCGAGGCCTGATAAGAGGGAGTGACACACCATGTGTGCAATGTGGAAGCCGGTTCGCGCCGGCGCAACTACCAGCACCCCAGCCCCAATCGATTCGCGGCACTCCGCTTCCCTTGAGTCCGCGGCCAAGCCCCACCCAGGCGTCAGTTATGGCGATCTGGCGGCCATCAGCAAGGGGTTGGTGGTCAAGGGGGAGATCAGCGGCACTGAGTCCATTTTCATCAACGGAAGAGTGGAGGGCAGCATTCGCCTGCCCGGAAGCCTGGTCACGGTGGGCAGGTTCGGGCAGGTGACGGGCACTATGGACCCCTGCATCGCGGCGCGCCAGGTGGTGGTGATGGGCACTGTTTCCGGCAACGTAACCGCGACAGACCGTATTGAAGTCCGCGCCGAGGGCGCCCTGATGGGCAAGGTTGCCGGGGCGCGCGTGGTGATTGAGGATGGCGCCTATTTCAAGGGATCGGTCGAAATCGTTCAAGCGGAAAGCAAGCTGCAAACCGTGCGCCAGGCCATTGCCGAGGCGCTGGCGCCGGCTGGCGCGGTTGTCGTATCTGGCGAAGAGCCCAGTCTGGCTCACGCTGGCGGGTTTGAAGCGCTCCGTCCAATTCACGTATAGGGCGGCTTGACGGCGCCCGCGCCGGAGTCGCATGGGAGCGCCCAGGTCAAATCTGCCGGCGCGACTCCCTACTCGTTTCCACCGAGAATGGAGCCGACGATGCCGCCCAGCAGCGCGCCGCCGGCGCTGCCTGTCGTCATTTGGCGGCCCTCGGTATGCGGCAGGTACTCGTCAATCTGGTGGGCCAGGCGGGAGATGGGCAGCGTCTGCAGCCAGATGGTTCCGGGGCCGGTGAGGACAGCAAGGAAGATGCCGTCTCCGCCGAAGATGAGGTTCTTGATGCCGGGTACCATGGTGATCTGGAAGCCGACCGAGGCCTGGAACGCGCCGACATGGCCGGGATGGACGAGCAGGGTTTCGCCGGGAGCAAGGTTCTTCTGGATCAGCTCGCCGGAGAGTTCGAGCCATGCAGTGCCCTGCCCGCCCACGCGCTGGAGCATAAAGCCGCTGCCGCCAAAGACACCCGCGCCCAGCGACTGCTGGAACCCGACGCTGATGGTGACCTGCGGAGTTGCGCAGAGAAAGCCGTGGCGATGGACCATGTAC
>Ga0302320_10026388_pt1 | contig 11252 bp, 12 predicted proteins | sample Bog_T0_3_FD_202130 | JGI IMG/M metagenome (GOLD analysis project Ga0302320, IMG submission 202130) | Peat permafrost microbial communities from Stordalen Mire near Abisko, Sweden - Bog_T0_3 | ecosystem: Environmental > Terrestrial > Soil > Wetlands > Peat | place: Sweden: Abisko, Stordalen Mire... | reverse complement strand
GGCGTGCCATTCCACACGGATGCGGTGCAGAGCGCCGGGAAGGAAGCGCTCGATCTGGCCGGCTGGAACGTCGCGGCGCTCAGCGTGGCCGCGCACAAGTTTCATGGACCGCTTGGCGCCGGTGTTCTTTATCTCAAGGCCGGCCTGCCGATCGTTCGATTGATGGAAGGCGGTGCGCACGAAAACGAGCGCCGGCCCGGCACGGAGAACACTGTCGCGATCGCGGGACTCGCCGAGGCGGTACGGCTTTATGGCGCCGTTGACGCGGAGAAGACCCGGCGTCAAGCGGGATGGATTGAGAGTCTTTGGGCGCGGCTCGAAAAACTCGGCGACGTCCGGCGCAACGGCCATGCAGCCGAGCGGCTGGCGAACACGCTCAACGTCACGTTCCATGGGCTGCACCCTGAGGAACTGCTCATCGCGCTCGATCTTGCCGGGTTGGCGGTCTCGAGCGGATCGGCCTGTCTGGTCGGTTCCGTGCAACCGTCGCATGTGCTTGCCGCAATGGGACTGGCATCGGACGATGCCGCCACGGTCCGTTTTTCGATCGGCTCGGATATTGCCGACGAGGATCTCGACGAAATCGCTTCGCGTGTGGGACGGATCGTTGTTCATCAACGTGCGCTGCGCGGCAGCCTCGCGGAGGTCCCGGCTTGAAAGTCACGGGTCGAAAGCTGCGCGTCGGCATCGTCGGCGCGGGCGCCATCGTGAAACAGCGGCATCTGCCCGGGCTCCAGGCGTTGCCGCAGGTGGAGGTCGTCGCCGTCTGCAACTCGCGCGAGGACACCGCGCGGCAGGTCGCGCGCGAGTTTCATATTCACGACGTCATGGACGACTGGGCCGAGTTGATCGACCGGCCCGACATCGACATCATCTGGATCGGCACGCCGCCGGTGCTGCACGCGCCGATCACGATTTCCGCGCTCGAGGCGGGCAAACACGTTTTTTGCCAGGCGCGCATGGCGATGAACCTGGGCGAGGGGCGCGAGATGCTCGCCACGGCGCAGGCACGGCCGCAGCAGGTGACGATGCTTTGTCCGCCCCCGCACGGCATGCGCGGCGATCTCTTTTTCCAAAAGCTGCTGCACGACGGTTACGTGGGTGAGTTGTGGCATTTCCGGCTGGCGGCAATGAATGGCCAGTTCGCCGATCCGCTTGCGCCCGCCCACTGGCGGCAGCGGACGGAGCTGAGCGGCATCAACATCCTCACGGTCGGCATTTACGCCGAGGTGATCGAGCGCTGGCTGGGTTCGCCGCGGCGGCTGCATGCGCAGATGAAGGTCTGCGTACCCAAGCGGGTCAATTACGTCGTGCATGTTCCGGACGTTGTGCAGGTCTTCGGCCAGTGGGCGAACGGGCTGGCCGGCTCGCTGGAATGGAGCGGCGTGGCGCAGTTCGCTCCAGATGAGACGCTGACGATCTTCGGCCGCGACGGCACGCTGGTTTACAATTTCACCCAGGACAAGATTTTCGGCGGACGGCGCGGCGAACTATCCCTGAAGGAGCTGGCCATTCCGCCGGAGCTCGAACGGTCGTGGACGGTCGAGCGCGATTTCATCGACGCCGTGCTCACGGGAGGCCATCCGGAGCCGAGCTTCGAGACGGGCGTGAAATATCTCGAGTTCACCGAGGCGCTGAACCAGAGCGCGCGGGGTGGCCACGCGGTCGAGCTCCCGTTGCCGTAGCGGGCAACATCGCCAATTGCCGCCAGGCGGCTTTTCGTCTAGGCTGATTGCTTATGGCGAATTCCGCGCTTCTTTCCGAATTGCAGGAGGCGCCGGCCCTTTTCGAGGCGTTTCTCGCCCGATTCTTCCACGAAAGCGCCGAGCGCTACGCCTACGGGCCTCTCTTCGAGCCGCTTTACCTCGACATGACCGAGTTCGTCGGGCGGCGCGGCAAGCGCATTCGCCCGTTGCTGCTGATGGGCTCCTACCGCGTGTTCGGCGGCGAACGTGCCCTGAGCGACAATTCGCTGCTCAAGGCCGCGTTGTCGCTCGAGTTGCTGCACGCGTTCATCCTCGTGCATGACGACGTGATCGACCGCTCGGAACGGCGCCGGGGTCTCTCCACGTTCCACAAGCTGGTGGAGGAGCGGATGGGCAAGCAGGACGGCGCGGCGCGCGTGGGTGAAAATGTCGCGGTGGTTGTCGGTGACATGCTCTTTGCTCTCGCGCTGGAGACGTTGCGTGGGGCCGATTTTCCGGCAGAGAGGCGTGATGCCGCGCTCGGTCATTTTCTTCGCTACATCACCGATACGGGTGCGGGCGAGGTGTCCGACATCCTGCTTGGCACGCGCGACATCGCGCGCGTGAGCGAGGAAGAGATTGCGCGCATGTACACCCTAAAGACCACGCGGTACACGTTCGAGGCGCCGCTGGTCCTAGGCGCCCTGCTGGCCGGCGCGGGTGAGGAGGCTCTGGGCGAGCTGTCGCGGCTGATCGAGCCGGTTGGCCTCGCGTTCCAGATCCAGAACGACTTGATCGAGTACCAGAAATTCAAGGGCGTCAACCGGCTGCGCCAGACCGATCTGCTCGAGGGCAAGAAAACGCTCCTGTTGCGCGCGGCCTACGACCATCTTGGCGATCTCGACCGCAGCTTCCTTCAGCTCTGCCTGAGCACGCGCACGTCCAACGACACCTCGGTGAGCAAGATCGAGCAGTTGATCGACAAGTCCGGCGCGGTGGGCCTGCTGACGACGCGCATGAACGAGCTCTTCCGCCTGGCGGAGACGGAGGTGGCCGGATCGATGCTCACTTCCGACCAGCGGGCAGGCTTCCGCGAGCTGATTTCACAAATCTGGCGGCAGACGCAACACACCGGCTCCGATTAAGTCTTCGCCGGCTTCATCCATGACGAGCGCCGGACCGGCCACGGGCGACTGGGAACTGGCTGAGTCCCGCAAGGCCTGCCGCGCGATGACCCGGCACCACGCAAAGACATTTTACTTCGCCTCGCACACGCTGCCGCCGGAAAAGCGGACCGATGCCTACGCGGTCTACGCCTTCTGCCGTCATGTCGATGACCGGATCGATCTCGCGACCGATCAAGAGGCCCGGGCGGCCGGGGTGGTGGAATTGCGTGCGCTGCTCGATTCGGCCCATGCCCCGGGCGATCATCCGGGCGATCCGGGCCTGCCGTGGCTCGCAGCCTTTCGGGAGACCTCGCTGCGCCGTGCCATTCCGCGCGCCTTGTTTGATGACCTGATTGCCGGCGTCGAGCTGGACCAGGGCGCGGTGCGGATCGAGACGTGGGAGGAGCTGGATCGCTACTGCTATCTTGTCGCCGGCGTGGTGGGGTTGATCATGGTGCATGTGCTCACGGAGCCGGCGCCGGAGCTACTCGGACCCGCGCGCGATCTCGGCACGGCGATGCAACTCACCAACATCCTGCGCGACATCGACGAGGACTGGCAGCGCGACCGCTTGTATCTACCGCGGACGGAGCTGATGAAATTCGGCCTGGATGAGAAGGACATTGCCCAGCGCCGGGTGTCGGATTCCTTTTGCGCGCTCATGCGCTTTCAGGTCGGCCGTGCACGGTCCTATTACGCGCAAGCCGAGCGGGGCATCCAGCTGCTGCCCACGGACGGCTCGCGCCGCACCGTGCGGTTGATGAGCACGATCTACAGCGACATCTTGCGGGAGATTGAGGCGAAGGATTACCGGGTTTTTGGCGTCCGTTGCCGGGTGTCGCTGTCGCGTAAAGTCTGGCTAGCGGCCTGCAACTGGTGGCGCTAGGCTGGGCGGGCAGATGATTCCCGCCAACAAGAACGACATTATTGACGCGGTCCTCTACGTCTATTTCCGATGGCTGGCGCGCCGTGCGTTTCACACCATCTCGGCCCGTGGGCTCGAGATGCTCCGCAATCTACCCGACGACCGGCCGGTGATCATCTTCTGCAACCACACCAACTGGTGGGATGCCGTAATGATCTACCTCCTCACGCGCGAGATGAAGCACAAGGCCTGCTACTGCATGATGGAGGAGAAGCAGCTGACTCATTACAAATTCTTCTCGTGGCTGGGCGCGTTCTCGGTCGACTTGAGCAGCCCGATCCGTTCGGCCGCGGCCCTGCGTTACGCCCAGCGTCTGCTGCAGGTGAACGAGACGGCGATTTTCATCTTTCCGCAGGGCCGCATCTGCCGCCGCAACGAGATGATCGAGGTGAAGCCGGGGACCGAGTACCTCGCGAAGAGCGCGCCGCGGGCGATGCTCGTGCCGCTGGCGATGAACTACGAGTTTTTCCGCGAGGATCGTCCCAATGCGCTGATCGAGATTGGCCAGCCGTTTCCGGGCCTCGAATGCACGGAGGGGCGCATCGCGCACGACTGCAACGAGACGTTCGCCCGGGTGCTGCAATCGGCCCGCGAGCAGGACCTGTCCGATTTCACCCAGCTCTTCAAGCCGCGCCTGCCGCTGAACAAGCGGTGGGAATGGGTGAAGCTGTTCTTCGCTGGCCGCCTGCGGGAATTCACACCGACGAACTGAGGGATACCGGCGTCATCCTTCCACTGCGCTCAGGATGACGCGGCGAGAAGCTTAATGCGCAGCTGGCGCCGAACCGTTTGTCGGATTCACCTGCACGTCGGGCTTGAGATGAATGACCTTGTCCGACTTCAGGGCTTGGTCTTCCGACGGCGGAGGGACGGTTGCGCCGCCCCAGAACACGCGCCACGGCTTTTGCGCCAGCGTCGCGGTCAGCGCCTTTGCGTTGTAGCTGACGACCTTCAGATTCTCGGTCGACACGGCGAGGCTCGCCACGATGTCCTGCAGACGCTGGCGGCCCTCCGGCGTGTTGACGGTGTCGATCAGGCTGTCGCCATCGGTCATCAGCTTGTCGGCATGGCCCATCATCGGCTCCAACTGGTCGGTAATCTTGTCCATCCGGGTCATCATCGGGCCAAGCTTTGCCAAAGCGGGCTGAAGTTCCCCGACGAGAACCTTGGCTTGGGTGAGGGCTTCACCGGCGGGTTGCAGCAGATCGGAAAGGTCGAACGGCATGGCGCCCTGCACGATGGAATTATCGGCGAGCGGGCCGCTGTCGTGGTCGGGCCCGGGCATGAGCAGGATGTAGCGCGGCGCGATGCCGATGCCGTCCTGCTTGATCGTCGCCTCGACGCCGTTGTCCACCTCGACGTCCTTGTTCACGTCGATCACCACCTCGATGCAGTTGTAGAGGCTCGTCTTCGGATCCTGGTCCTGGTCCTTGGGCGCGATGAGGCGCAGTTCCTTGACGCGGCCGCACGGTGCGCCGGCGAATTTCACCTCGGCGTTGGGCGTGATGCCGGTGGCGTTGGGAAATTTTATGACGTAGGTGGTGCCGGAGTTTCCGAACGACCACTTGCCGATGGCGTAACTGAGCGCGGCCATCATGAGCACGGCGGCAACCAGCGCGGTGCCGGCGATAAAGGCGTTGATGCGGGAGTCTTTCATGGCTTTTTCCTTACGTGGTCTGGAGCAGGCGTTTGAGGTAGTCGTCCTTCGAGAGCTTGAGCGGGATCGGGCCGTCGGGCTCGCCGTTGATGAACTGCTTCAGGATCGGGTCGGGGTTGGAGCGGATCTCATCCGGCGTGCCCTGCGCGACGATGCGCCCCTCGAAAAGCATGATCATCTGCGTGGCGATGCGAAACGCACTTGTCATGTCGTGCGTGACGACCACGGCGGAAATGCCGAGTTTCTTGGTCAAGTCGACCGTGAGCGTGTCGATGACTGCCGTCATGATGGGATCGAGGCCGGCGGTCGGTTCATCGCAGAAAAGGAGGTCGGGATCGAGCGCCAGCGCGCGGGCCATGCCGACCCGCTTCTTCATGCCCCCGGAAATTTGCGCGGGCTTGAGATGCTCGAAGCCGGTCAGGCCGACCAGCTCGAGCTTGAGCTTCACCACCAGGTCCGCGATGCCGGACGCGACGTCGCTCGACTCGAGAATCGGCAGCGCGACGTTCTCGCCCACGGTCAGCGAATTGAACAGGGCGCCGGTCTGGAAGAGCATGCCGAAGCGCTTGCGCACTTTCGACATCTCGTCGTCGCTGAGATGGGTGATCTCCGTGCCGTCGATGAAGATTTCGCCCGAGTCGGGCTTGAGCGATCCAATGATGTGGCGCAGGAGCGTGCTCTTGCCGCAGCCGCTGCCGCCCATGATGATCAGGATCTCGCCGTGGCGCAGCTTGAAGCTCACGTCGTCGATGATCCTGCGCGGACCAAAATTGCGCTTGAGATTGCGCACTTCGAGGGCGAATTCGCTCTTATGCTTGGTCTCGCTCATGAGAAGTAAATTAATGCCGTCAGCACGGCGTCGGTGGCAAGCATCGAGGTGAGGGAGGTGACCACCGACTTGGTCGTCGAGCGCCCCACGCCCTCCGCGCCGCCTTCCACCTGGATGCCGTAGTAGCAGGAGATGGTCCCAACGACGGTGCCGAAGATGAACGCCTTGAGCAGGCCGGTGAAGAGGTCCTTCTGCTCGACCGCCGCGGCCGAGTTAATGACGTAGAAGATCGGATCGAGATGCAGGCTGCACACGCTGATGAGCCAGCCCGCGAAAAGCCCGATGCCTTCGCCCAGGATGGTCAGCACCGGCATCATGATCGCCATGGCAAGCAGGCGGGGCACGACCAGGAACTTCACAGGATCGATGCCCATGACCTCAAGCGCCTCGATTTCCTCGGCAACCTTCATCGTGCCCAGCTCGGCGGTGATGGCCGAGCCCGACCGGCCGATGACGATGACCGCGGTGATGAGCGGTCCGATCTCCCGCAGCACGGAGAACGCGACCAGGTTGGCGACAAGGTCAGTCGAGCCGAGCTTGGCGAACTGTCCCGCGCCCTGGATCGCCAGCACGATGCCGAGGAGGAAATTAGCCAGCCCCACGGTCGGCAATGAGGCGACGCCGATGTTGACCATCTGCGAGGTCAGCGCCGAAAACTTCCACTTGCGGCCACCCGCCAGCGGCGAGAAAATGCCCGCGAACGCCCGAAAGGTGAGATTGAAGTAAGCGGAGAGCATGCCGCTGTTTCTCTATGCGTTCAACGCGGCGAGGGCCGACGGAACGTCGGGGTGGAGGGAGAAAATCTGCTCGAGGCGGACGATCTCGAAGACGTTCTTCACGCGCGGACTGAGGGATGCGAGGGCCATCTTTCCGCCATAACCCTGCACCGCCTGGAAGTATTCGATCAGCGTGGCGAGGCCCGAGGAATCGATGTAGTTTACGCCGGCAAAATCGAGCAGGAGCTTGGGCGTTTTCTGGGTCGACTTGGGCTTGAGGAACTCGCGCAGCTTGGGCGAACTTTCCAGGTCGATGTCGCCGACAATCGAGACGATGGGCACGTCTGCCTCGGTACGTTCGGAGAGTTGCACATGCTAGAGCTACCAACCTTGTGAAATGAAGAAAGCTTTTTTCGGTGGTAAAGGGTTTGGGCGGAAGGTCTAGGGGGCTCATTTTACGCGCAAAAGAGGCGCGGATGTTTCGCTAAACCGTCCCCGGTTGCAGCTCGAGCCGCTGGCTGAGGTAGCGCTCGGCGCGCATGATGGCGCGGAACTTGATCAGGTCCTCTTCCATTGAGCCGCTCAAGATCGTGTATTTGTAGAGGCGCCAGAGCTTCGATTCCTCGCGGCCCGTGGTGAGCCGCTGCTGCACCTGCGCCTCGGTTTCCGTACCGCGCTTGCGCAGTCTCCGCTCCAGCTCGTCGAGCGTCGGCGGCATGATGAAGACGTCGACGAGCGAGCTGCGGATGAGCGGGTCGTCGGTTTTGCGGATGGTCGATGCGCCCTGAACGTCGATGTCGAGCAGCACGTCGGTCCCCGTGGCGAGAGCGCCGGTCACGTTACCCTTGAGGGTGCCGTAGTAATTGCCGTGGACGTTCGCGTACTCGAGCATCTCGCCCGCGTCGATGCGCCGCTTGAACTCGTCGTGCGTGAGGAAGTGGTAGTCGGCGCCGTCGACCTCACCGGCACGCGGCGCGCGCGTCGTGCACGAGACCGAGTAGATGAAATCGGGCGTGGCGCGGAGGTTTTCGCAGAGGGTCGTCTTGCCCGTGCCCGAGGGCGCGGAGATGACGAAAAGAATGCCCTGCCGTCGAAACGCGCCGTTCATTCGATATTCTGAACCTGTTCCCGCAATTTTTCCAACTCCGTTTTCACCACCACGACGATCTGGCTGATGGCGAGGAAGTTGGCCTTGTTGCCAATGGTGTTGATCTCGCGAAAGAGTTCCTGCAGCAGGAAATCGAGCGTGCGACCGACCGGCTCACGGCGATGGAAGTGGCTGAGGAACTGGTCGAGATGGCTTTTCAGGCGCGTCAGCTCCTCGGAGATGTCGCTGCGATCGGCGAAGAAGACGAGCTCCTTGAGCATGCGCTCGTCCGACGGCGCGATTTCCAGCCCGGCCTTGGCGATGCGGTCGAGCAGCGCGGCGCGATGATGCGCGGCGACCTGCGGCGCGAACTGTTCGATTTCGCCGACCTGTTTCTGGATCGCCTGGGCACGTTTGCGCAGATCGGCGGCCAGCGTCGTGCCTTCGCGTTCGCGCATCTGGACAAAGCCCTTCAGTGCCGTTTGCAGCGCCTTGCGCACCTTGGGCCAGGCGGCCTCGATTTTGATTTCCTCGACGCTCGCGTCGAGCACGCCGGGCCCCCGCAGGACCTGCTCGAGCGTGATTTCGCCGTCGAGCTTCAGCGTTTTGCGAAGCGACTCGAGCTGCTTCCGGTAAGCCTGCGCCGCCGCGAGGTTCACACCGCTGCGACCGCCTGCGCGCGCATGCAACGCTACTGATACCGTCAGCCGTCCGCGGGACAAATGCGCGTTGATCTCGTCGCGCAGCCGGGGCTCCAGCTCCAGCAATTCGCGCGGGAGGGAGAGATTAATTTCCGCCTGCTTGCGGTTCACCGCGCTCAGCTCGACGCTGATCTGGCGGCCGTCGAAGATGGCGGTGCCGCGGCCGTATCCGGTCATGCTGCGCATAGGACGGTCATAGCCCCCTGCGTCCGGCTGTCGAGCGGCGCCAACAGCCCGGTTACAGAGCGGAAAGCGTCAACGATTTCGATGGCGCGTTGGAGGATTCCCGTTAGAACGCCAAGATGAATCGTCCCTCCCTTCGGCTGGCCGTCATGGCTTCAGCCCTGTTCGCTGCCTTCTGTCCCGCTCACGGACTGGAACTCAACCTCGCCATGCCGTGGGATTGGGACACGTCCGCCCGAAATGGCAAGGAAGTCTGGGATGCGCACATCGATTTCTACTCGCCGGACGCTCCGATCAACAGTCCCGAAAGCAACCTGCTCTTCGACAGCGGCGACGAGGTCGTGATCGAGGCGCGTCCGCCGACGATGCGCACGGTCTCATTGTCCTACGGCGTCTCGAAAAACATGTTTCAGAGGCCGTTTATCACCGGCGACGCCGAGGCACTTCCCGCAAATCGTTACATCATCCGCATCCCGACCGCGAAGCTCGTGCCCGGCTTCTACGACATCAACGTCACGCTCAACGTCGGTGCCGTGACCAAGAACTACACGACCAAGTGCACCTTCGGCTGGAAGGTCTCGCAGCTCCCCGTTACGCCGGACAAGCCGGCCGATTTCGACGCGTTCTGGAAGCAGGGCAAGGATGATTTGGCGAAGATACCGCTCGATCCGCATGTGGGCGATTTCCAGACCTTCAAGGGCAAGGAGATCGACAACTACAATCTCTCCGCAGCCTGCATCCCCGGCGATTACGATCCCAAGGGCCATCGCACCGAGGAGGTCGAGTCGGCCAAGGTCGACTTCGCCGGCATCGGCGGCGTGCGCATCCATGGCTGGCTGGCGAAGCCGCCCGGCAACGGACCTTTCCCGGCCATGCTTGTGCTCCCCGGCGCCGGCTTCAACGCGCGCCCGCGTCCGCTCGAGCACGCGCGGCACGGCTTCCTCGCCATGGACATCCAGATTCACGGCCAGGAGGTCGATCTGCCCGGCGAGTACCCGCATCTGCCCGGCTACTACGACGGCCAGATCTGGGATCCGCCGACCAAGTTCTACTACTACAACGTCTACCTGAACGACCTGCAGGCGCTGAAATACCTGGAATCGCGTCCCGACGTCGACAAGTCGCGCATCGTCATCGCCGGCGGCAGCCAGGGCGGCCGCATGACCATCATGCTGTCCGGTCTCGCTGCCGGGCAAATGGCCGCCTGTGTGCCGGCCATCGTCCACAACGCCAACATCCCGTTCCTCAAGTGGTTCGCCGCCGCCAACGCCGCCAATCCGCAGCAGGATGGCATGGATCGCGACGCGCCGCCGCCGCTGGACGACTCGGCGGAGGGCAAAGCGCAGGGCTATTTCGACGTGATGAACTTCGCGCCGTACATCCAGTGCCCGGTGTTCATGAACGCCGGCCTGATCGACCCCGTCTCGCCGCCCGACGGCAGCTGGGCGGTCTTCAACCGCATTGGCTCGAAGGACAAGACGATCACGCCTCTGCCCGGCATGGGCCACGACTGGTCGGCCGAGTTCGACCGCCGCGCCTGGCGCTGGCTCGACAAGAAGCTCGATCTCCAGCCGCTGCCGGGACCCGCGCTGAAGCCGTCCGGGACGTAGTTCTGGATCGACGACTTCTTTCTGCGTCATCCTGAGCTTGTCGAGGGATCCGTTCCGTCGCTCGGATGTTTTTCCGCGGCTGAACGGATCCTTCGACTTCGCTGCGCTCCGCTCAGGATGACGCGTGAGAGAGGGTTTGGTGAGGGAAACGGGCAATCGTCGCCAGGGGCGGCAGTTACCGCGTCTTCTCGACTTCGATTTCTTCCTCTTTCGTCACCTTGACCGGATGCTCCTCGATCGGGCGGAAGCGCTGGGCGTTGAATCCGCGTTCGGGAAAGGGGGGCACGTTCGAAAGCGGATTATGGATGCCGAGCAGGTAGACGCCGACCTCGCCCGGGCTCGACGACTGGTAATCGACGCCCAGGAAAACCCCGCGCACCACGTAGACCGTGCCCTTCTTGATCCAGGTCGTGTAATACTGCCGCAGGTGCAGCGGCGCCGCATCGTCGACGCATACGACTTTTTGGCCGACATTCATGGCTAGGAGTAAAGTAGCAGCGAATTCGCGATCGTCTACGAGTAGCCCTTTTTTTGCTGATCCTCGATATGACAATCGTGGTGAACGAGCCGGGTATTCTCGATCGTGTAGCCCTTGATTGCCTCCATTCGGTCGAGCTCCGCATGGCTTTTTGGAAGCGGCTTTTGGCAAATGGCACAAAGACCTCCCTGTACGATGCGCTTCAGTGCCTTGAT
>Ga0302320_10026387_pt1 | contig 11252 bp, 9 predicted proteins | sample Bog_T0_3_FD_202130 | JGI IMG/M metagenome (GOLD analysis project Ga0302320, IMG submission 202130) | Peat permafrost microbial communities from Stordalen Mire near Abisko, Sweden - Bog_T0_3 | ecosystem: Environmental > Terrestrial > Soil > Wetlands > Peat | place: Sweden: Abisko, Stordalen Mire... | reverse complement strand
CCGCGCTGCAGGATGAGGTACTGAGCTACGGCGAGCGTCTCTCGAGCGAAGTGGCAACCGCCGCGCTTCAAAGCAGAGGCATCCCCGCCATCCACCTCGATTCCCGCCAAGTCATTCTCACCGATGCCCGTCACACCCAAGCCCAACCACTCCTCTGGGAAACCTACGCCAAGCTCCGGCGCATCGTCCCGATAATTGGGCGCGATCGCGTGGTAGTGATGGGCGGATTCATCGGCGCCGCTGAAGACGGTTCGACCACCACCATGGGGCGCGGTGGTTCCGACCTCACCGCAACGCTGGTCGGTGCGGCCATTTCCGCCGAGGAAGTGCAGGTCTGGAAAGACGTCGATGGTATGCTGACCTGCGACCCAAAAGTGATGCCGGGCGGCTACCGCCTGAAAACCGTCTCTTATGCGGAGGCTGCGGCCATGGCCAAAGCCGGCGCCAGGCTTCTGCATCCGGAAACCGTCAGCCCGCTGATCCGCCAGCGCATTCCGATCGTCATCCGCAACTCGCGCCGGCCGAACGTCGAAGGGACCTGGATCGGGCCCGCGGCGCATTCCGGGGCCAATCCGGTCAAATGCATATCGTATAAACAGGAGCTGACCGTGCTGGAAGTCCGATCCAAAGCTCCACGCGAGGCGGAAAACATGGCTGGCATTCTCGGGAGTCTGTGCCGGCGGCATAACGTGCCGGTAGAGTTCACCGGAATCGGCGGCAACGCGTTCTTCCTCGGCGTGAAAAACTCCGCGCGCCTGGAATCGCTCGGCGAAACCATCGGTTCCGACTTTACGTGCGTGGAGGCGCGCGTTCACTCCAATTCCGCGTTGATCACGCTCGTAGGACAGGGAATCCGTTCGACGCCCGGCCTTCTCGCCCGCGTCGCCGCGACCCTCGGGAATCTCCTCGTCGCATGCATCCCCGACACCGAGTCCGGCCTCAAGCTCAGCCTCATGGTTCCGCAAGCGGAAATGAAACGGTGCATCGAGTTGCTTCACCGTGAGTTCTTCCAACACGTGGACCCCACGGTCTTTGCCGAAAGCGAATCCCGGCAGTCCATCCCCCGGACAGCCGCCGCCGGAGCCGTCGCCGCGAACCGGACATCGGACCGCCAACCCCAGCGCCTGGCCCTTGCGTAAGACTTGGTTGAGTAGGCCTCTGGCCCACCAGCGCTAAATGCCTCTTCGGCTACTCCGGCGTTGGAAACGACATCCATAAGTCTCGTTTCTGTGATGCCGCGCGGGCGTTGTGTTGCTAGACGGCAACACACTTCATCGTCTAGTTAACTTGTTGCGGTGGGCCAACCCGATGTATGAGCCGAATCAGCTCCAGGAGGTGTTCGCGCGGATCGAACAAGGCCCCGGTTGGATCGGGGAGGTGACGCAGCAACTCGAAGGGCCAACGCATCTAAGCGCGATGTACGTGCTGTGCCGGCAGCCGGCGAGGCTGGATGAGGCGCTGCAGGAGCGGTGTTGGACAGCAGTGGGCGCGGCGACGGTGGACTTGGACCAGCTATTCCAGAAAGAAGGGCACGTCACGACGTCGGAAGCGCTCAAGCTGGTGGATGCGGTGAAAGGGGTGGCCGAACTGCCGGGGCCGGTGCGACACCGGCATCGGGCGGAATTCCTTGCGGCGGTGAAGTATCTGAACCGGGCGCGGGCGGACACGTCGCAGATTCCGGATATGGGGAGATTGGATTGGGCCGGGAAGTGGGAGTCAGGGGGGGGGCCTCATCGTCGATGGACTGGTGATGAGCTAGGCGCTGACGCTCTTCACCACTCCGGTCGTGTACCTCTATCTCGACCGCTTTCAGCATTGGTGGAACCGCCTGCGCGGCGTGGACAAGCGGCCGCTCGAATCCCTCGACGCGGAGATATAAGGCCAGCCCTCCGGCCGTAACGAAGCCCGAGCATTTTCATTCGCCGGCAGGTGAGCGTTTCCGCGCAGTCCGAATAACGACATCGCATATACTGATGGCAGCATTTATTGAGGAGGGCTTCCATGCAAAAGCTCCTGCTACTGGCCTTCGCTATGCTGGCCGTTGCACAGACTCCGAGACCCGCGGCGAAGCGGGAACCGTTGCAATCCGAAGAAGCGGGTTCTAAGGACGCTTATGTACAAGGCTGGCAAAAGCTGTACGAGCTGCATGCCCAGAAGCTGGAGCGCGTGGACTTTGAAGCGCTCCGGCGGGCGATTCGCAATCTTTCTTCGACGTTTCCAAAACAATACACCAAAGGCGCGGAGTATTTATTGCGCGCCGATGCATACGAGAAGCGGCGTCCGGCTCTGCTGGCGGCCCTAAAGAAGCGGCAACCGGCGGCGATCGATGAACTCGATGGGCTTTTGAACTTTCAGCGGGAAGCTTTGCTGAGCAACCCGCTGCTGGACTTTGACAAGTTGCTGGTGATCCGGCGGAAACCTTTGGGAGATCCGCGGCGAGTGGAATCGCCTACCTTCGGGTTGGGAGAGTTTCTCGGCCTGCCGCGGCAGAGCTCGTGGCAGATTCACGCGATTCCGCAGGTGTTCGGGTGGGAAAACGAGATCGCGGTCGTGTCGGGGTTGCGCGGGGAGACCTCATGGCAGACGCTATACCGGCCGCCCACGCGCCGGCTGTTGAGCGACATCAAGCTGCACTGGGACGCGGACCGGATCCTGTTTTCGATGCCCGACGACAAGGGGCTGTGGCAGGTGTGGGAAGTGGGCGCGGACGGTAAGCGCGTGCGCCGGGTCACGCCGGGGGACCAGCCAGACGTACACAGCTATGACGCGACCTATCTGCCCAATGGGAAGATCGATTTCATTTCGACCGCGGCTTTGCAGGGCGTCCCGTGCAATGCAGGGTTGACGGTCGGACTCATGTACCAGATGGACGCCGGCGGAAAGAATATCCGGCAAATCTCGTTCGATCAGGACCACAACTACAACCCCACGGTGATGAATGACGGCAGAGTGTTGTATCTGCGGTGGGAGTATACCGATATTCCGCACGTGTGGGCGCGGTACCTGTTCACCATGAATCCGGATGGCACGGACCAGCGGGCGTATTACAAGAGCGGGTCGTACTGGCCGAATTCGACGTTTTACACCAAGCCGATTCCAGGGCATCCGACGAAAGTGGTGGGAATCATTACCGGGCACCACGTGGGAAGGGTCGGGGAACTGATGGTGTTCGATCCGGCGCAGGCGCGAACGGGGCCAGAGGGCGTGGTGCAGCAGATACCGGGGTACGGCAAGAAGGTCACGCCCCTGATTCAAGACAAGTTGACGCTGAACGAGTACCCGAAATTTCTACATCCGTACCCGCTGAACGAGAACTACTTCCTGGTGGCCGCGAAGCCGACGCCGGAGGACCTGTGGGGCATCTACCTGGTGGATACATTCGACAATATGATGCTGATCCGGGAAGAGGAGGGTTATGTGTTGCTGGAGCCGGTGGCGTTTCGCAAGACGCCGCGGCCGCCGGCGATACCGGAACGGATCGATTTAAAGCGAAATGACGGTCTGGCATACATTGCGGACGTCTACACCGGCACGGGGCTGCAGGGCGTACCCCGGGGCTTGGTGAAGAGCCTGCGCTTGTACACCTATCATTTTGGATACAGCAAGCTGGCGGGGATTAGTCACCGCGTGGGTGCAGACGGACCGTGGGAGCCGAAGCAGTTGCTCGGGACGGTGCCGGTGGAGAAGGACGGATCGGCATATTTCCGAATCCCCGCACGGACTCCGATTTCGATTCAGCCGCTGGATGAAAAGGGTCGAGCGCTGCAATTGATGCGGAGTTGGATGACCGCGCAGCCGGGAGAGTTTGTTTCATGCAATGGGTGTCATGAATCGCAGAGTTCGGCGGGGGTGAACCGGAACACGATCGCGATCCTGCGCCCCGCGTCGGAGATTCAGACATGGCCGGGACCGCTGCGGGGCTTCAGTTTCCCGCGCGATGTGCAGCCGGCTCTCGACCGTTATTGCGTGGGGTGTCATAACGGGTCGCGGCAAGGTCTGGCGGATCTGCGGGCGGACCAGGGCAAGCTGGTAGCGTACAAGAATGGCGATCCGGTAGCGAAGATAATCAAGGCGCCGGCGACGGAAGAGGATCACAGGAAGTATGGTGGAATCTTCGATCCAGCCTATATCGAACTGCGGCGTTTTGTGCGGCCGTCGGGATTGGAGAGCGATCTGCGCGGCTTGAATCCCGGAGAGTTTCATGCCAACACCACGGAACTGGTGCAGATGCTGGAAGCGGGTCACCACGGTGTGAAGATGGACCCCGACGCGTGGAGCCGGTTGACGGCCTGGATCGATTTGAACACACCGGACCACGGGACATGGCATGAAACCATCGGCTGCGCGCGCGTGGATCCTTACGCGGAACGGCGCCGCGAGTTGGCCAGGCTATATGTAGGATTCGTGAAGCCGGACCCGGAGGCGATTCCGGAGATGCCGCGTTTGGTGGTAGAACCGGTTATTCCGAAGGTCATCCAAAAGGCAGTGCAGATCGTGCGGCTTCCTCAGTGGCCTTTTGACGCTCAAGAGGCAAGGCGGCGGCAGGGAACCGCGGCTGCACGCAAGGTGGACCTGGGCGGTGGCGTGCAGATGGATCTGGCGTTCGTTCCTGCCGGGGATTTCGTAATTGGGGATGTGGATGGACAGGAGAACGAACATCCTCTCACGGCAGTGAAGATCGAGCGGCCGTTTTGGATGGGGAAGTACGAAGTGACAAATGAGCAGTACTCGCAATTCGATCCCTCGCATGACAGCCGGTATGAGCACAAAGGGTCGTGGAAGTTCAATGAGTGGGACTTGGGGTGGCCGCTCAACGGACCGAAGCAACCGGTGATCCGAGTATCGCAGCAGGAGGCGCTAGAGTTTTGCCGGTGGATGTCGAAGAAGACCGGCCTGAAGGTGACGCTGCCGACTGAGGCGCAATGGGAGTACGCATGCAGAGCAGGGTCGGATACGCCGATGAACTACGGCGGCGCCGATGCGGATTTTTCCAAGCACGCCAACCTGGCCGACTACACGATTCGGGACCTGGTGTACGACGTGCGGGATCAGTATCCGCCGGACCTTGTGCCGCGAGAGCCAAGGTATAACGACGGCAAACTGGTGACCGCGGACGTCGGCAGTTATCAGCCCAACGCCTGGGGCCTGTTCGATATGCACGGAAACGCGTGGGAATGGACCCGTACGGCATTCCGGCCATATCCTTACAACGAGCACGACGGGCGCAATGAACCAAGCGTAGGAGAGCCGGTGGTAACACGCGGCGGATCGTGGCATGATCGTCCGGCGCGGAGCCGGGCAGGGTTCCGGTTGAGCTATCCGCAATGGCAGCGCGTGTACAACGTGGGTCTGCGGGTGGTAGTGGAAGACGCCGGCGAGGGGCGGGCCCCAGCGACCCGTGTTGCTTCAAACGCCGCGCGGAAGGTCCGGTAGTGAGGGCGGTGCTTCCAGGGTTGTGCCTGGCGATGCTGGGGGCAACTGCCTATGCGGAAGATTTGTCTCCCGTGGCGTTGGCGGCGGACGCGACCCGCGGACTTCTGTACGTCGCAGAGTACACCGCGTGCCGGATCGCCGTGTTCGACGCATCGGCGCAGCGGGTAAGCCGGACGATTGTCGTGCCGGACCGGCCGAGCGGCCTGGCGCTGTCGGCCGACGGCTCGCATTTGTACGTAACAGGGGGCGGTGCGGCTGGAAGGCTGTGGATTGTGGAGACCGCGAGCGGCGCGGTCAGCGGGACCGTAGCTGTAGGACATACGCCGATAGCGCCAGTGGTCGAGCCAGACGGCAAGAACCTGTACGTCGCGAACCGCTTCAGCACGTCCGTCTCGGTGATCGACCTGGCGAAGCGGATGGAAGTCGTGCGGATCGCCGCGGTGCGGGAGCCGTTCGCGGCGACCATGGCGGGGAACCGTCTGTTCGTCGCAAACCTGCTGCCGTTCGGGGCATCGAATTCGGGTAACGTGGCAGCCGAGGTATCGGTAATCGACGCGCGAACCAGACGCGCGGTGGCACGGGTCCGGCTGCCGGACGGGAGTTCGGGGGTCCGAGGGATAGCGGCGTCGCCAGACGGACAGTTCGTGTACGTCACGCATACTCTGGGGCGTTACCAGTTGCCGACGTCGCAGATTGAAGGCGGATGGATTCAGACCAACGCCTTGAGCATCATCGAGAGCGGAAAAGCGCAGTTGCTGAATACCGTCCTGCTGGATGACATCAACATGGGTGCGGCCAATCCGTGGGCGGTGATGTGTTCGAGCGACGGCAGGCAATTGGTGGTCTCTCACGCGGGAACGCACGAAGTGAGCCTAATCGACCGGGCGGCGATGCACCACAAACTTGAGGAGGCAGCGCGGCGTAAGGTGACGGACGTTTCGACTTCGGCTGCCGAAGTGAAGAATGACATGACGTTTCTGACGGGTATTCGCATGCGGGTGCCCTTGCAGGGTAACGGACCGCGGAGTTTGGCGGCGATCGGCGGCACGATCTACGCCGGCGAGTATTTCAGCGACAGCCTGGCGGTGCTTGAGCCGGGGGCCGGTGCACGCAGCGTGGCATTGGGCGTACCGGAGCCGCAATCGGTGCAACGGCGCGGCGAGATGCTCTTCTACGATGCGCAGTATTGTTTGCAGAAATGGCTGAGTTGCAGTAGTTGCCATCCGGGAGATGGACGTCCGGATGGCCTGAATTGGGACTTGATGCTGGACGGCGTGGGGAATGCCAAGAACACCAAGAGCCTCTTACTGTCGCATCAGACGCCTCCGACAACAGCAACCGGGGCGCGGCCGAATGCTGAGGCTTCGGTGCGGAACGGCTACCTGAACATCGAGTTTGCGGACCGGCCCGATGAGGATGCATCAGCTATCGACGCGTTTCTGAAGTCGCTTCGGCCGGAGCCAAGCCCATATCTGGTGAACGGCGGGTTAGGTGCGGCGGCGGTTCGCGGCAAGAAGGTGTTCGAGGATACCGGGTGCGGATCGTGCCATTCGGGACCTTTATACACGGGGTTGGGCCTGCATCGCGTTGGCAGCGGGCGTGGGCGGGAGAAGGACACGCCGTTCGATACGCCTACGCTCATTGAAGTATGGCGGTCCGCGCCATACTTCCATGATGGCCGTGCTGCGACGCTACAGGAGTTGTTCTCGGCGCCGGACAACGGACCGGTTCATAGTTTGAACTCCCGGCTGAAGAAGTCTCAGCTCGACGACCTGGTCGCTTTCGTGTTGTCGCTATAAGGCGTCATTTGCGGCATGCCTGCCAGTCCCTGGTGACCCCTGTACCTTAAACGCTCTCACCGCAAGAAAGTGATTGAGGCCGATAATCCGAGCCCAAAAATAGCGTCATAAGTAATTGCGCATGATTTGAGAGATGTGCTCCCCATGGAAACACCGAGCGCTCAGTAGTGCTGAACCTCTCAAAGTTGTATTCAGATTACTCTGAAGCCGCCGGTATCTCGCAGCCGCTGTTTGACGATACCGCTCGTCAAGCGCTCTATCAAGCCACCAAAGGCATTCTGCGCAAGGTCAATAAGCTGGCCCTGACCGCCTTGCGTCTGGCCGCTTCGCGCAAAGCTGACCGGGTGGAGGAATCCATTCTGCTCGATGCCACCACCGAGGCCCTGCTATGACCGGCAAGAAATCTTCGGCCGCCACGGTGCTGTCGCTGGCCCAGCTTCTGGAGCAGCAACCGGCCACTCCGCCGTCCTGTCTGGTGGAACCCGGACTGTTACCTCCGCAGGGGATTCTGTTTGTCGGTGGAGAACCCAAGGTAGGCAAGTCTCTGCTGGTCGCCAATCTCGCTTTGTCTCTGGCGTCCGGCTCAACGCGCAGCGGATTTTCCATCCCGGCGCCGCGCCGCGTGCTCGTCTGTCAGTTCGAACTTCCTGTCTCGCAGTTCGTTGACCGCCTGTCCACCATGCGGAAAGCCATAGGAACGGCTGCGGATCAAAATCTTCTGATCGATACCCGCGCCACTGGCCATCTGCTCAGCGCGCCCCAGGGGATGAATCACTTTCTCTCCGCTGCGCAGTCCGCTGCGGCCGACGTCATCATCCTGGACCCGCCTTACTCCACGCACTGCCGATTTCGTAACGCGTAATGGATTTGCGGACATGATGCACCAAGATGAGCGCGGCCCGCGAAACATCGCGCCTGCATCGCGCGATGTTCCCTTCGAGTCTCCATGGGATACCCAGTTTGCCTATACGATCCGGTATCCTATCCCGCCCGCGCCGCAACTCGACCAGCACTCATCATCCAACACCGAAAGGAATCTGAGAAACTCGCCGGGAAATAGCGTGAGAACTTCGGCGGCAAAGATCGTGGCCCGTTACACCATAGGCGCGCTGCAAATTGCGACACAGCTTGTCTTACTCGGGGCTGGATTCGATATGCGTGCGTTTCGTCTGCGCTCGGCGATCCACGCCCGAACATTCGAGCTGGACCATCCAGAAACATCGCATTCCAAACAGGCAATGCTGAGAAGCGCACGGCGAGAGGTGCCCGAACACATCCGGTATATCGGTATGGACTTCAATAGCCAGTCGATCGCCGAGGTCCTCCTACATGCCGGGTTCGACAACTCACGACCTGCATGTTTGATTTGGGAAGGCGTTACAAATTACCTGACCGCAGAAGCCGTTGACCGCTCGTTACGGCAAATCCGGGAAGTGGCTGCCCATGGGAGCATTCTCCTCTTCACATACATCGATCGCGCCGTGCTGGACAACCCGGAGAAATTCTTCGGTGCACGGAAGCTGATCGAAAGGCTCAGGTCTTACGGTGAGCCATGGACTTTTGGGCTCGATCCTGGGGAAATCGGGTCGTATCTTGCGACGCGACGTTTCGAGTTACTCAAAGACGTGAGCGCCTCCGCCGTATGGCAGCGTGCTGGAAGATCACGTGCTGAGCCGCACGGATATGAGTTTTATCGGCTCGCCTCCGCACGCGTCGGGGACTGACTGCCGCCTCCAGCCAGATGTTCCCAACTCGGAAGAAACCCACATGAGCGTGTCGTCTATGCGCGGAAGTGCCCGCCCTGGATCAGTAATGATAAGTCGCCCAGCGTCTACCGATCTTGCCGCTCTGGTCGTATCACGGCGCATCCGGACGAAACCAAGTTGGGGAAGAGCAGCGAACACACAACCGCTCCTGTCCAAGCCATGGCGAGCTGTCACCCCCAGGCGGAGCCAAAGCCTGGTCAGTCTGTTGGCTTCAAGGCGTACTACTCCAATCTCGGCAGATGCTCCGGCCGTACAAGGATGCGAATGGATCGGGCGCGCCGAGGGGTTCTTTCGATCAGGCCGTTGCGCTCCAGGGTCTTGATCATATCGTGAATCGCGGGCGGGGAAACCCGGAAGTAGCGCTCCAGGTCCGTTTCCGCGGGCGGGCAGCGGTGGATCTTAGTGTAGCCGTGGATGAATGCCAGGTACTGACCCGGTTTTGCGGTGAATGGCGGCGCCACGGACGGATCGAGTTTCGGAGCCGGATCAATACTTACCTCGAAGCCGTCCTCGGCAAAGCTCTCGGAGACGCGGACATGGAGAATGTAGACCTTACCGCCGATCACCGTGCGAACGGGCTTTTTGGCGGCGGCGTAGAGGTTGGCGCGCAACTCCTCCGCATCGGTGCTGGAGTCCTCGAAGTTCGCGATCCGTGTGCGTGCATTGTCGATTTGTGCGAACGCCCTTTGCCGGCCGTCTTTGCTCTCCGTTTCAAACGATTGAGCGCCGAATGACATTGCGTGGCCGCATAACCGTTCGAGCAATGTTACCGGTTTGCCCATGCGTTCTAAGAATAGCGAAAAGCCGAAGCCCTTAGTGAGAGAAATCGCCAGCGGTGCATAGCGGACCAATCAAGGAGCGGACAAGATGGATCACCGCATCCGGAAGTCATCCGGCGCCAATCTGCGAGACGAGTTGGTACGGTAGCGGACGGCGTTCGTGCCGGGCTGCACGCTCATGAGCCCGTCTCCCGTTTCTCCATCGCCGTTCACGTAGAACAGTTCGAAGCTGCCCTTCTCAGGCCCGCTCTCGATAGACCTAACGCCGTCCAGGACACAGAAGAAACCAAAGATCGCAACCTCGGCGGCATTGCTCAGGGCCTCGGCGAGTGCTGACTGATCTTCGGGACTCAATTGCTGAAACCATTTCGACAGTCGCAACAAGCGTCTGCCTGGTCGTCTTCCGGGCGGATTTCGCAGCAACGTTATTTCGCCGTCAGCCAGTCTGTCGCTACATGCGGCTTTTACGCCTCGAACGAACTCTTCACTATCCATATTTCCGATGGTCGCATGCGTACGCAACGAACGGCTCCGGGTGAGGTCTATGGCCGCCAGAATCCGCTCTGGCCGGTGTCGTGGCATTTCCGGAAACTAGCGCATCAAGTGGTCTATAAGCAACCAACTTTCCGGTAACGCGGTTTCACAGCCCGCTCTAGCGAAACAAGCGTGGATCGAAGTGAAACAACGCTGGCGGCTCAGTCGCGATCCTTGCGAAGTCGGAATGCGCAGGATTGAGGAGGTAGTTATGTTCGTCTGGCACGATGATGGATGCGACTTCGAGAACAGCCGATTCTTGAGATTCGAGCCACCAGTCAACGAGCGATTGCGAACTCAAATCCCGCAACTCGGCCCGGTGGCGGAGTCCCCGCTCGGTAGCGATGATTAAATCGTCCGGCAGGACGGCTGCCACGGACACGTAATTGGCAGGGAAATCCCGCCGGGACATGTGAACCAGATTCTCAAGCACAGCGAGCGAAACACTCTGCCATGTACACCACGGCGCGCCCAGGTGAGTTCCATCTTCCGCCGGCGAGTTTGGCGCCATCACCGTCTAACCGGGCGTATCGGGCGCGGCAGACACGATATATGCGACGGGCCATTTAAGATGGAATATTGTGTTCGATCCGGATCAGGATTCGTTCGACTGCGGCGATTCCTTCTTGAGTAGCGAGGAGTTCGGCGGGAGCGTGACTGCCCAGGATCTCTAACGGCGTCGAAAGCCAATGTGTAGCCTTCTGCTCGTCGCCGAATACCGCAACCGCGTGCGCGATAACGGGCACAATTCGAACGACCACACTCGGGGAAGTCATAGTCCGATTCTATAGCAAAACCTGCTTTTGGCTTCGAAAGGTGTTCGTGGCCGAAAATCAAAGAGTCGGCCGCATCAGTGCAATTCCAGCCGGCCATTCTCCGGAAACGCGGTTTGGCAGGAGTTATCGAAAACAATCGCCCGCATGGTGGCGCGAGGCGGGAAA
>Ga0302320_10026386_pt1 | contig 11252 bp, 8 predicted proteins | sample Bog_T0_3_FD_202130 | JGI IMG/M metagenome (GOLD analysis project Ga0302320, IMG submission 202130) | Peat permafrost microbial communities from Stordalen Mire near Abisko, Sweden - Bog_T0_3 | ecosystem: Environmental > Terrestrial > Soil > Wetlands > Peat | place: Sweden: Abisko, Stordalen Mire... | reverse complement strand
CCAGCGCAGCAGAGTCCTCACGGCGGACTCCGCTTCGGCGCGCGTCACCCTACTTTTTCTTGCCATCGAACACCACCTCGCCGTTCATGATCGTGATCTCGCAATGCAGGTTGCGCAGCTCCCGTGCGGGCATGTCGTACGGGTTCTGATCCCAGACCGCGATGTCGGCGGCCTTGCCCACTTCGAGCGATCCCACCTGATCTTCCAGGAACAGCTGCCTTGCACCCCAGATGGTATACGAGCGCAGCGCGGCGTGAATGTCGATCGATTCCGCCGTGCCGAAGGGGTGTGCGCCGTAGACGCCCTTCAAGGTCTCACGTTCGACGGAAGCCCACAGCCCGTAGCGCGCGGCGAGCGGCGTGACAGGATAGTCCGAGCCGCCTCCCCAGCGGATTCCCCGTCCGAGAAAGCTCTTCAGGGGAACGAGCCGTTGCGAGCGCTCGGGCCCGAAATTCCCGGCGTAGGTATCGCCGATCCACCACATGAACGGCGCCTGCGCCTCGGGAATGCCGGCGTCGAATTTCTTCTGCAGCTGCGCCATCACGTCCAACGCGTGGTCGCTCGGAATGTTCGCGTGAATGATGCTGTGCCTCAAGCCCGGCGTCGGCTTTTCGGCAAGCACCGCCGCATAGCTGTCGACGACCCAATCGATGGCGCGATCGCCGATGGCGTGGGTGCCGACATGAACGCCGGCTTGATGGAAGAGCCGCACCTGCTGCCGGTAGATCTGCGGATCAGTCGACGGATAGCCGGTATTGCCGGCATCGGTGTCCGTCGAGTTCTTGTTCCAATCCTTGTACAGCCACGCCGTGCGCGCCCCGCCGCTGCCATCCATGAAGATCTTCGCGCCGCAGGAGAGCAGACGCCCGTCGCCCAACGAGGCGGGCGGTCGCGGCTGCGCCTGGATCTCAGCGAGCGCGGCGCGCGCGGAATCGAGCGTCGTGCCCGCGGCCCACAGCACACAGATGCGCTCGTCGAGCTTGCCCTCCTTCAAGAGCGCTGCATACGCGTCCCACACCGGACGATCGATGGCCGGATCCTTCACGGCGGTCATGCCTTCGCGGTGCAGGAGCGCGATGCTCTGCAAAATGCCGGCGCGCCGTTGCTCGGGCGTGGGCGGCGGTATCAGGTCGACCACCGCCGCCATGGCCGCTTCCTTCAAGACCCCGGTGGGTGCACCGTCTGCGCCCCGGTCGATCGTGCCGGCCTTGGGATTCGCGCTCTTCGCATCGATGTGGGCGAGCCTGAGCGCGGCCGAGTTCGCGGCCCCGTAATGCCCTGTGGTGTGGATCAGCCAGACCGGATTGTGCGGCGAGACCGGATCGAGATCCGCGGCGGTGAGGTAGCGGCGTTCGGCGAGTTTTCCCTCATCCCATCCGGCGCCCTCCAGCCATTCGCCCGCTTTGAGATGTGAGATGCCCGCGGCCACCCTGCGCACCGCCTGCGCGACGCTCGAGGCGTCCCCCAATTTGACATGGTAGAGCTCGTCGACCCCGCCGTCCGCAATGTGCGCGTGACTGTCGATGAGCCCCGGCGTCGCGGTACGCCCGTGCAAGTCGATGCGGCGCGTGGCGGGTCCGGCCATGCGCAGGATGTCGTCGGAGGTGCCGATTGCGGCAATTTTGCCGCCGCGGATCGCCAGCGCCTCGGCGACCGAGTCGTTCGAATCGACCGTGAGGATGTGTCCACCGACCAGCACGAGATCGGGGGGAGCGGAGACGGGCGCCGGTGCGGCCGCGGCGCGCATGATCGCGAGCGCTCCCATGAAGACGAGCGCGCAACGTGCCGAAGGTTTGACTCGGACTGGCATAACGGACATCCTCCCCCCTCCTTTTTTTTGGATTCTTTCCGGAGACGACAACAATGCGATATCGGGATTGCTTGAAGCCGGCCGTGGCCGCCGTTTGTGCGCTCGGGATGCAAGCCGCGTGGTGCGCGCCCGAGAACGAGGCGGCCATCCACAAGACCGCTTACGACATCTTCAAGCAACTGATCGAGATCAACACCACGGATTCTATCGGAAGTACCACGGTCGCGGCGCAGGCAATGGCGCAGCGGCTGCTCGAGGCGGGATTTCCCGCCGCCGATGTGACCGTCGTGGGACCGAACGAGCGCAAGGGCAATATGGTCGCGCGCTACCGGGGCAAGGCGGGTTCCAAATTGAAGCCGGTATTGATCATCGGACATCTGGACGTGGTGGAGGCGCGCCGTGAGGATTGGACCACCGACCCCTTTCAATTCGTCGAGAAAGACGGCTTCTACTACGGCCGCGGCACCCAGGACATGAAGAGCGACGATGCGATCGCGGTCGCCGCCTTCATCCGTATGAAGAAGGAAGGCTACGTTCCCGACCGCGACATCATCCTGGCGCTCACGGCCGATGAGGAGGGAGGCCTTTCCAACGGCGTCGACTGGCTGCTCAAGAATCATCGGGATCTCATCGATGCCGAGTTCGCGCTCAATCCGGATTCCGGCGGCGTCGCGACCGAGCATGGCAAACCCATTTCGGTGGAATTCGAGGCGACCGAGAAGCTCTATGCCGACTATCAGCTGCTCGCCACCAACCCGGGCGGCCACAGCTCGCTGCCGAAACCCGACAATGCGATCTATCACATCGCCGATGCGCTCACAGCGGTTCAGCGATACCAGTTCCCCCTCGAGCTCAACAGCGTGACCCGTGGATATTTCGAGCAGATGGCCCGGGTCGAGCCGCCCGACACGGCAGCCGACATGCGCGCGATCCTCGCGGATCCGCCCGACGCGGCCGCCGCGGCCCGCTTGTCGAAGGATGCCCGCTACAATTCGACGCTGCACACCACGTGCGTCGCGACCATGCTGAGCGGCGGGCACGCGCCCAATGCCTTGCCGCAGCGCGCCGAGGCGAACGTCAATTGCCGCATTTTCCCCGGCCACTCCCAGGAGGAGATCCGGCTGGAATTGGTGAAGCTCATCAACGATCCCGCGCTGACCGTGCGCTATCGCGCCGACAGCGGGGAGCTGTCGGATCACGGCTCGGACCGCAAGTCCATGGTGCCGCCGCCGCTGCGGAGCGACGTCATGAATTCGCTGCGTGCGGTCTCGCAGAAGCTCTGGCCGAACACCCCGGTGGTGCCGATCATGGAGACCGGGGCGTCCGACAGCATTTACACCATGATGGCCGGGATTCCGAGCTATGGGATCTCAGGCGTGGCGATCGATCGCGACGACGTGCGTGCGCACGGCAAGGATGAGCGCCTGAAAGTGGAATCCTATTTCGCCGGCGTCGATTTCTACTACCAGTTTCTCGAGGCACTGACGACGCGCAAGCACTGAACGTTCATTCGTGCAGGTACATCTGAACCGGCTCATCGGCGGTGTTGGCGATATCCGGTGCGGCGTGGCCGTCCTGTGCATCGACCCGCCGGTATTTTCCGCGGTAGAACAGCAGCGGCTTGAGCGGCTCGATGCCCCGGTGCAGGTGCTCGACCTGCAGGGTGACCAGCCAGTGATCACCCGCCTCATAGACGTCGCGCTTCCTGCAGATCAGCGAGGCGAGGCAGCCCTCGAGGCGCGGCATGCCGCCCGAGGCGACGAAACGGTGGCGCGGCGGCGCAGGCTCTTTCCAAAATCCCGCGAAGTAGGTCGACAGTGCCTCCTGCTCGTCGCGCAGGAAATTGATCGAAAAGCCCTGCGCCTGCGGCAATAGCGCCGAGAAGCGCGCGCGTTTCGCCGGACAGAACAGCACCAGCGGCGGATCCAACGACAAGGAGGAGACCGCGTTCGCGGTCATCGCGTGCGCCTGACCGTCGATGTAGGTGGCCACCACCGACACGCCGGTGACGAACAGCCCGAGAGTCTCGCGAAACGCCTTGCCGGCGGGCGCGCTGCCGCTCATTTGCGCTCCGCGTCGGCATGCGCCGCGTCGGCAAACGCCTCGTCGCGGCCCTGGCGCACGAAGGCGCTGACGCGCGCCGCGCGTTCCTGGATTTCCGACTTGTGGCTTGCCAATAAAGCTCCCGCCATGCGCACCGGATCGCCGAAGAAGAACCGCTCGTAAAGCACCTGCCGCGACGCGAACCCGGAGAGCGCAGCGTCCCAGGCCAGGCGAAACAGCGGAATCCGATCGAAGGCTTCGGCGCGCGCCGCCTGGTAATAATGCTTGATGTCATCGGCGAGCGGTCCCTTCAGGTCGGCCTCAACGGGCATGGCGACGAGCCCGGAGGCGCCGATCTGCTGAATGATCTCGACCATGCGGGGGTAGAGCCGCGGAAACAAATTTCGCGCGGCATCGAGCGGGTTCCAGGCGGGCCGCATGACGCCCCACTCATCGAGCGCCGCATCGGCCTCCGCGGCGCGCAGAAACGCCTTCATGGTCTCCATGTTGACCCACAGTTCCGAGAGCTTCTCATGAATGTGCTGAAACCCCTCGGCGCCGATTGCATCGACCAGCAGGTGCGCGAGGCCCATCATGAACTCGGCCTTGGCGATGTTCTTGACCACCACTTGATGCGTCATGTGCACGACCGCGCCGGTGCGCGCATACGCTTGATTGCAGCGATTGATGTCGCGGTAGAGCAGGATGTTCTCCCAGGGCACGAACACATCATCGAAGGTCACCACCGCGTCCATCTCCTCGAAGCGCGAGCCGAGCGGGTGGTCGAAATGGGAGCGCCCGTAATCGAGGCTTTCTCGGCAGATGAATCGCAGCCCCGGCGTGTGGCTCGGGATCACGAACCCGAATGCGTAGGGCGCATCCTCTTCCGGACTGCGCAGCAGCGTCGAGGGGAACACCATGATCTCGTCGGATACCGGCAGCGTTGCGAGCATCCTGCAGCCGCGCACGACGATCCCGGCATCGGTCTCCTCCTTGACGCGCGCCGCGAGATACGGGTCCGCCTGACGCGCGGAATTGACCGCGCGGTTCGCCTGCGGCGGAATGAGCGTGTGCGTCAGGCACAGGTCGTTCTCGCGCAGATACGCGTGATAGCGGACCGCATTGGCGCCGAAGCGCGGATCCGCTTCGCCCAGGAACGCCGCGCCCGCGGCGTATCCGGACATCGCCCGATTGATGTAGTCGGGCACGCGACCCATCATGCCGCGGGTGTAATCCTCCCAGATCTTCATCGCCACGGAGATGGATGCGAGCTCCTCGCGGGTTTTCGGCAGCATGAAGGAGCGGCCCACTTTGCGGCCGCTCGACGGAGAATCGAACAGCGATTTGTCCGGATGCTCCCACTGCAGATCGTAGAGCCGCGCCAACGTCTCGACGCCGCCGCGAAACGCGGGATGCGCCGTGACGTCGCGGACCTGTTCGCCGCCGTACCAGATGTTCGGAGGCTGTTCGCGCAGGCGCCGCAGCACTTCGGCACCGCGGCGCGCGCCGCCGGCGGGGATTTCGGAGGTCGGAGGGGTTTGCTTCTGGATCATGTCAGGGGGCACGCCATAGTTCGGGAAATAACGGATGATGCATGGGGGCGCCGGCGGGCAGCTCCGCGGCGAGTCCGGGAAACTCCGGGGAGGTCTTCCAGCGCCGCGGCGCATGGACGATGTCATCGCCCAGAAAGCGCACCGAGAAGACGCGGCGGCGGCGGGTTCCGTCGACGCCGCGCGCGGAATGCAGCGTGAGCATGTGAAAGCACACGGCGTCGCCCGGATCGAGCTGCCAACCGAGAATGGGATAGTCTGCGCGCTTGGCGTCGATATCCGGCAGATCGGCGAGACTGCCCTCGGGGAACCATCGGGCCTGCGAATCGAGGAACGTGCGCGGCATGAGCCACGGACCCCGGTGCGATCCGGCCACGAATTCGAGCGTGGATGCGCGCGTCACGGGGTCGACCGGAATCCAGAAGCTGACGTTCTGCCGCCCTTCGATGTTGTAGTACGGCTGATCCTGGTGCCAGGGGGTCGGTTGCCGAGTGCCCGGCTCCTTGGTGAGCATGTGGTCGTGATAGAGGCGGGCGGACCTGCTGCGCATCAGGCGCGCGGCGGTCTCGGCCAACGCCGACTCGAGAATGAAGCGCCGATAGTGAGGATTCTCCTGCCAGTTGCAGAAGTCCTCGATGAACCTTCCCGGGTCGGTTGCGGCGCTCGCGATTTTGGCGCGCGGGCTCAGGTGCGCGAGATTCTCCTCGATGCCCGCTTCGAGCACGGCGAGCTCTGCGGTGTTGAAGAGCTGCGCAATGCGCACCGCGCCGTCGCGCTGAAGCGCTTCGACGAGATCGTCGCTAACCAAGGCGGCGGGCCGCAAGCGCATCCCATATCTCCTCGAGCAGCCGGTGCCCGCGGTAGGCAAAGCCGGTGTAGATCTGGATCAGGTCGGCGCCGGCTTTGAGGGTCTGCAGCGCCCGATCCGCATCCACGATACCGCCCACGCCGATAATGGGAAAGCTCGGGCCCAACTCGGCCCGTAATTGCGAGACGACCGCCACGGATCGGGCATGCAGGGGTGTACCCGAGAGCCCGCCGCGCTGCTCTTGCGGCCACGCGGCGCCCAAAGGGGTCAGGTCGGTGGTGGTGTTGGTGGCGATGACGCCGTCGATGCCGAGCGCCCGGATGCCGGCGGCGAGCGCGGAGATTTGATCCGGCTCGAGGTCGGGCGCGATCTTCACCAGCAGCGGGACGGATTTTCCGTGGCGCGCGGCGAGCTCGAGACGGGCCGTGAGCAGCGATCCCAGTATTTTTTGCAGCCCGTCCTTGTCCTGCAGCTCACGCAGCCTCGCGGTGTTCGGAGAGGACACGTTGACGGCGATGTAATCAGCGTGCCGATACACCCGCTCGAGGCAGCAAACGTAGTCCTCGGCTGCGCGCTCGAGGGGGGTGTCGGCGTTTTTGCCGATGCTGATGCCGCGAATGCCCCGATAGCGGGAGCGCTCGAGATTCGACACCAGATAATCGACGCCCCGGTTGTTGAATCCCATGCGGTTGACGAGCGCGACTGCGCCGCGGGCACGGAACATGCGCGGCTTGGGATTACCGGGCTGCGCCCGGGGCGTCACGGTGCCGAGCTCGACATGGCTGAAGCCCATCGCCCCGAGCGCGTCCAAGTAGTCGCCGTTTTTGTCGAAGCCCGCGGCGAGCCCGAGCGGATGCGCGAAATCGAGTCCGAAGCACGACAGGCCCAGTCCGTCCGGCGCTTGGGCGATGGGCCAAAGCGGCCGCAGCAGCTTCAGGCCTTCGAGGCCGAGGTCGTGCGCGAGCTCCGGGTTCAGCCGCAGGAGAATCGGCAGCGATCCGCGGGCAATGAGCGCCGCCGCCTTGCTCACGCGCGTTCGAGCGCCGGACGCGCAGCCGGCGGCCGGCGCGATTGCTTCAGCACCCCCTTGAGATAGTGCCCGGTATACGAGTCCGGGTGCGCCGCGATCTGTTCGGGCGTGCCCGCCGCCAAAATCCGTCCGCCGCCGTCGCCGCCCTCCGGGCCCAGATCCACCACCCAGTCCGCGGTCTTGATCACGTCCAGATTGTGCTCGATCACGATCACGGTATTGCCCTCATCGCGCAGCCGGTGCAACACCACGAGCAGCTGCTCGATGTCCGCGAAATGCAGACCGGTGGTCGGCTCATCGAGAATATAGAGCGTGCGTCCCGTGGAGCGCTTGGAGAGCTCCTTCGCGAGTTTGACGCGCTGCGCCTCACCGCCCGACAGCGTGGTCGCACTCTGGCCCAGCCGCACATAGGACAGTCCGACATCGAGCAGCGTTTGCAACTTCGGTGCGACGGTGGGAACCGCCGAGAAGAACGGCAAGGCGTCCTCGATGGTCATGTCGAGAACTTCCTGGATGTTCTTGCCCTTGAAGCGGATCTCGAGCGTTTCGCGGTTGTAGCGCTTGCCGCGGCAGACATCGCAGGGCACATACACGTCGGCGAGAAAGTGCATCTCCACCTTGATCACGCCGTCGCCCTGGCACGCCTCGCAGCGCCCGCCCTTGACGTTGAAGCTGAAGCGGCCGGCCTCATAGCCGCGCGCGCGGGATTCGGGCACCGAGGCGAAGATCTCGCGGATCGGGGCGAACAACCCGGTGTAGGTCGCGGGGTTGGAGCGCGGCGTGCGCCCGATGGGGCTTTGGTCGATCTCGATCACGCGATCGATGTGTTCCAAACCCTCGATGCGATCGAAGTGCGCGGTGCCGGGCGCGGCGTGATTCATTTGTGTCGCCACCGCGCGGAACAGGGTGTCGTTGACCAAGGTGGATTTGCCCGAACCCGACACGCCCGTGACGCAGGTCATCAAGCCGAGCGGGAATTCCGCGGTGACGTTCTTCAAGTTGTTCGCGGTGGCGCCGAGCACGCGCAGCATGCGCTTCGCATCGGGCGCATGCCGTGTTCGGGGAACCTCGATGCGGCGCCGTCCGCTCAAAAACTGTCCAGTGATCGAATCCGGATGGGCCGCGACCTCTTCGGCGGTCCCCTGGGCGACGATCGCGCCGCCGTGAACACCGGCGCCCGGACCCAGGTCCACGACATGGTCCGCTTGGCGGATCGCATCCTCGTCGTGCTCGACCACGATGACCGTATTGCCGAGGTCGCGCAGGTTCACCAGGGTGTCGAGCAGGCGCTGATTGTCGCGCTGATGCAGACCGATGGAGGGCTCGTCCAAGATGTACATGACCCCGACCAGCCCCGAACCGATCTGGCTGGCCAGCCGGATGCGCTGCGCCTCGCCGCCCGAGAGCGTGTCGGCGCTGCGGTCGAGCGTGAGGTAACCCAACCCGACGTTGGCGAGAAATCCGAGACGGTCGCCGATCTCCTTGACGATTTTCACGGCAATCTCACCGCGCCACCCGGCGAGCTTCAGCGTCGAGAAAAAAGCCACTGCCTGCGCCACGCTGAGTGCGGAGATCTCAGGCACGCTCCTGCCTTCGATGAAGACATTTCTCGCCGCGCGATTGAGGCGGGTTCCGAGGCAGTCGGGGCAGGGGCGGGAGGAGCGATACTTGGCGAGTTCTTCACGCACCGTCGCTGATTCCGTTTCACGAAACCGGCGCTCCAAATTCTTCACGATGCCCTCGAAGGTGTGCTTGCGCTTGATCGTGCCGCCCTTGCCGTCGAGGTACTTGAATTCGATCTGCTCATCGTCGCTGCCGTAGAGGACCAGGTCCTGGATCTTCTTGGGCAGGCTCTCGTAGGGCGCTTCGATGTCGAATTTCGTGTGCCGCGCGAGCGACTGGATGAGTTGAAAGTAATAGGTATTGCGCCGATCCCAGCCGCGCACCGCGCCGCCCGCGAGCGACAGGTGTGGATTGGCCACGATCTTGTCGGGGTCGAAAAAATCCTGGGTGCCGAGGCCGTCGCAGCTCGGACACGCGCCGATCGGGCTGTTGAAGGAAAACAAGCGCGGCTCGAGCTCGGAGAGCGCGTAGTTGCAGATCGGGCAGGCGAATTTGTTGGAGAACACCAATTCGGTGCGCTTCTTGTCTTCCATGTAAGCGACCCGGGCGACCCCCGATCCCAGCCGCAGAGCGGTCTCGAACGATTCGGCGAGCCGCTGGCTCAGATCGGGCCGTACTTTGAACCGATCCACGATCGCCTCGACGGTGTGCTTGCGCCGCACGTCGAGTTTTGGAGCCTGATCGAGTTCCACGACGTCACCGTCGATCCTCGCACGCACGAATCCGCCCGCCTGCAGTTCCTCGATCAGCTCGGCGTGCTCGCCTTTGCGCTCGGACACGGCGGGCGCAAGCAGCATCATCGCGGTGCCCTCGGGGTGCTCGAGCACCGCGTCGACCATCTGGCTCACCGTCTGTGCGGCGAGATCGATGTGATGGTCGGGACAGCGCGGCGTTCCGGCGCGCGCGTACAGCAGTCTCAGATAATCATAGACCTCGGTGACCGTCCCCACCGTCGAACGGGGATTGTGCGAGGTCGATTTCTGCTCGATGGAAATTGCCGGCGAGAGGCCCTCGATGGTATCGACGTCGGGCTTCTCCATCATCGACAGGAATTGGCGCGCGTACGTGGACAGCGACTCCACATAGCGCCGCTGGCCCTCGGCGTAAATGGTATCGAAGGCGAGCGAAGATTTACCGGAACCGGAGAGCCCCGTCAGCACGATGAGTTGGTCGCGCGGCAGGTCCAGGTCGAGGTTCTTCAGATTGTGGGTCCGGGCACCCCGGATGCGGATATTTTGCATGCAACCAACTACTATACGCCCGGCGTCAAGCCCGGGCACAGGGCACCTCGAAAGCCAATGAAAATCGGGTATTTGCGCTCAAGAACTCGAAATACCGCGCGACGGCGGCGTCGCGGCTTCGCGTTTCTCGACAAGTGCGCTGTTATTACCCGCATGGCCTCCACATGGGGCCGGCGGGGCGCGTGTACAATGCCGGCCATCACTGGATACTAAAAGGGGAATCCCATGGCGCGCGGAGTCAATAAAGTCATTTTGGTCGGTAATTTGGGCGCCGATCCCGAAACCCGGTCCATGCCGAGCGGAATGACGGTTACGAACATCCGCATCGCGACCAGCGAATCCTGGAAGGACAAGGCATCCGGGGCGCAGCAGGAACGGACCGAGTGGCACAGCATTGCGCTGTTCGGACGCTTGGGCGAAATTGCCGCGGAGTATTTGCGCAAGGGCTCGCAGGTTTTCATTGAAGGGAAACTGCGCACCCGCAAGTGGCAGGACAAGACCGGCAACGACCGGTTCACCACCGAGATCATCGCCGACAACATGCAAATGTTGGGCGCCCGCGGGGGCGGGGGCGGGATGGGCGGCTCGGCCGATCGCGGCTCGGCCGATCGCGGCGGCGGCGCGAGCGCGCCTCCGCGCGACGATTACGATCAATCTCCGGCGCCGGCCGGCGGCAAAGAGGACTTCGACGACGATATCCCGTTCTAGCGGTCACCCGCGACCGGCGGGTTACCGGTCGCCTGCGGCTATATAAATCGGGATTCCGGCGCTGAAGACGGCGCGGACGCGCGCGAAGGCGGCAATGTCGGAAGCCGGATCGCCGTCGAGCAGCGTCAGATCCGCCACGTATCCGGGTCGCACCCGGCCCAAATGGTTTTGGAAGCCGAATCGGCGAGCGGGCGTGGTGGTGAGCGATGCCAGGATCTCCCTCCATCCCATCACGCGCCGCATGAGCTGGTATTCCTGCGTCGGGTCGTACACCTGCATGAACCCGGCATCGGTGCCAAAGAGGATATCGCCTCCGGCCTCGAGCTGTGCAGCTACCTGGCCGAGGCCGACCTCGATCGGCGTGCGCGGATCCGGGTACACCTCGAACAGCATGAGCGTCGGAATCAAACCGATGCGACGCGTTTTGATTTTCGCGAGC
>Ga0302320_10026384_pt1 | contig 11252 bp, 6 predicted proteins | sample Bog_T0_3_FD_202130 | JGI IMG/M metagenome (GOLD analysis project Ga0302320, IMG submission 202130) | Peat permafrost microbial communities from Stordalen Mire near Abisko, Sweden - Bog_T0_3 | ecosystem: Environmental > Terrestrial > Soil > Wetlands > Peat | place: Sweden: Abisko, Stordalen Mire... | reverse complement strand
AAGCGGGCGGAGATTCGCAAGATCGATTCGCGCTGGCGATACGGTCCGTGGGCTGTGCTGCTGGCGATGGTGCTGCTGTCGTTTGCGCTGTTTGAGCCGGCTTACTGCATATGGCTATGCCCCTTCAAGACGGTGACGGAATATGTTGCTGCCCGCAATGCAGTGGGGCTGGTGCAGAACGCGATCTTTATCTTGCTCTTTGTCGGGCTGGTGATCGTACTGCCGTATCTGACAAAGAAGCGAACGCAGTGTTCTTTCTTCTGTCCCTTCGGCGCCTTTCAATCCATCTTCAACAAGACCAGCATCTTTGAGATAAGGATCGACCGGACGCGCTGCAAGTCCTGCGTAGTGTGCCAGAATGCCTGCCCGAATCTTTCTCTCTCGAAGGAGTCGATTGCGCGCGGCGAGACGCTGATGTCGTGTATGAAGTGCGGCGCGTGCGTTGATGCCTGCACGAACCATGCGGCGGTGTGGCACATCAAGGGAACCGATGTTGCCGTAAAGCCGGAGCGCGCACGGCTGATGTTTCTGTATGCGGCGTGGGCAATGGCTGTGATGTTTGGCGGGAGCATCATTGCCCAGGGAGTTGCGACGATTCTTCACTTTGTGGGCTAGCGGCGGGGCACTGGAGGCGAGGCTATGAAACTACGGTCGGCACTCGGCTATACGGCGGCGGGAGCAACGGTGATGGCGGCTGTCCTTGTTCCATTTCTGCTGATGGGGATGTTCTCAAAGGGCGTTGTGGCTCTTGGTCTGCATGTAGATGAGATGTACTCGGGCGGACCGGCGCTGCGCGTGATTCAGGAAGGCGCCTACACGATCACCATTCACCGCACTGTCTATCCCCATATGCTGCAAAACGAGAAACCGTTTGTGCAAATGGACTGGGGCCCGGTGAGCGCGCTGCCAGCCAGGGTGTCAGATGTAGTGGACATTGACGGCGACGGGCGGCCGGATGTCCGCGTGAGCTTCGCAGTGCCGAGCGACGCCAAAGCTCCGCTGCACGTTGACGTGGAAGCGCTGAGTGGGCGCTACGAGGCGATGCAGAATGCCGGGAAAGAGAAGAATTCCCGCCTGATTGTGCATGTGGACAATTCGATCCTGGTGCGGGTACCCCTCAGGAATCCGTAGGCTTACGGCTTGTCACTCGACCCCGACGCGGTCCTCTGAGCCCAGTCAGCCAAGCGGCCATGAATCCGACTTGGTCCGCGGGTATACTAGAGGTTGGCGAAAGCGGTCGGGGAAACGCGGCAGCTTTCGGTTTTTAGGGCCGCCAGGGGGCCTCTCTTTCCCCCCGGAATGCCAGAGGTTTGTCAGAGTCGGGAAGGCCGGGGGGAAGCCGATACATGGGAACACTGCTGGAGTCCATCCAATCGCCCGCTGACGTGAAGCGCCTGAATGAAGCGCAGTTGGCGGAGCTGGCGGAAGAGATTCGCGCGTTCCTGATTCAGACGCTTTCAAAGACCGGCGGACACCTTGGTCCCAACCTGGGTGTGGTGGAGCTTACGCTGGCGCTGCATTCGGTTTTTAACACCCCTGAAGACAAGATCATGTTCGACGTGAGCCACCAGGCCTACGTGCACAAGCTCCTGACCGGGCGACGGGATAGGTTTGACACGATTCGCCAGCCGGGCGGCTTGAACGGCTTTATGCTGCGTACCGAGAGCGAGCACGACTGCTTCGGCGCGGGACATGCGGGGACAGCGCTTTCGGCAAGCCTGGGCATGGCCGTGGCCCGCGATCTGGCGGGCGGATCGGAGCATGTGATCGCCGTTGCCGGCGACGCGGCGTTTACCAACGGCATTACGTTCGAGGCGCTGAACAACATTGCCGAGCAGACCAAACGGCTGATCGTGGTGCTCAATGACAACGAGTGGTCCATCGACCGCAACGTGGGGGCGATCGCGCGGTACTTCCACCGGATCGTGACCAACGAGCACTATCAGCACCTGCACAAGACGGCAACGCGGCTGATTGAGCGCTTCGGCGGCAAGACGGCGATCAAGGTTGTGCGGCGCGCCGAAGAAGCAGCCAAGAGCATCCTGTGGCCGTCGATCATGTTTGAAGAGTTCGGACTGGAGTACTTCGGGCCGATCGATGGGCATAACCTGCCGCTGCTGATCGAGAGTTTCAAGTTCCTGAAGGCCGCCGACCATCCGGTGCTGCTGCACGTGCTTACGCAGAAGGGCCGCGGCTATCAGCCGGCGCTGGACGGGCAGAAGAAGTTCCATGGGCTGGGGCCGTACGATGCCGAGACCGGCCTGACCAAGCCAGTTGGCCTGCCCACCTACTCTGAAGTTTTTGCCAACACGCTGTCTGCGCTGGCGGACAAGAACGACCGCATTGTGGCGATCACGGCGGCCATGCCCAACGGCACGGGGCTTGATCTTTTCAGGCCGCATCACCCTACACGATACTTCGATGTGGGCATTGCCGAGGAACATGCGGTGGTGTTTGCGGCCGGCATGGCGACGCGTGGCTTCAGGCCGGTTTGCGCCATTTACTCGACTTTTCTGCAGCGCGCCTTCGATCCAATTGTTCACGATGTGTGCCTGCAGAAGCTGCCGGTACTGTTCTGCATGGACCGCGCGGGGCTTTCAGGGGACGATGGGCCGACGCATCATGGGCTCTTCGATATCGGCTATCTGCGATCCATTCCGGAGATCGTGCTGATGGCGCCCAAGGACGAGGACGAGCTTGCCGACATGATGAAGACGGGCCTCGAGCTTCCCGGTCCGAGCGCCATTCGCTATCCGCGCGGAGCGGTGGTGGGCGTGACCCGCAAGGCTGAGCCGCAGGCGATTCCGGTGGGAAAGGCAGAGATTCTTCAGGATGGGTCGGACGTTGCGATCCTGGGGCTGGGGCCGATGACGGCCATGGCCAATCAACTGGCTGCGCTTGTTGAGCGCTCCGGCTATTCGGCCGCGGTGATCAATCCACGATTTATCAAGCCAATCGATCGCGAGATGCTGGCAAAGTACGCAGGGCGTGTGGCTGCGTTTGTTACGTTTGAAGATCATGTGAAGATGGGCGGATTCGGTTCGGCTGTTGTCGAGGCTCTTGAAGAACTTGGCAGCGCAGTTCCGGTGGTCCGCATCGGATGGCCCGATCAGTTTATTGAACATGGCAAGGTAGACGACCTGCGTGCGAAACATGGGCTCAGCGTTGATGCAGCGCTGGCGCAGGTGCTGCCTCTGCTTGCAGGGCGCAGACGGCCAACACTTGTGGCCAGTTGAAAGCGCGCAATGCGGGGAAAATGGTAACTAACCACAGTTCAGGTACGACAGTCCGTTTCGCGCGGGTTCCCAAATCGGCGTGCGTCAATCCAGTCAAGACATTCCATTCGATGCGACTCGCTCCCAAGATCCTGGTTTGCCTGATGGGTTTGTCCCTGGCTTCAGTTCTGGCGTGGGCAAAGGGCTCGCCACAAGCTGCAGCGAATGGGCCGGCGTCCGTGCCGCTTGTCCTGACGGGTGGCACCTTAGTGGATGTGACGAACTGGGGCCACTCGGCACGCGACCTTCAGAATGCCGTGGTGATTATCCGCGACGGGCGCGTTACCGATGTCGGGACAGCAGACACGGTGGCGATACCCAAGGGCGCGCGCGTCATTGATTGCACAGGAAAATTCATCATTCCCGGCCTTGTGGACGGCTATGCGGGCGTTGACTCCCAGGAACAGGCCAACGCGAATCTTTACATGGGCGTGACCACCGTGGCGGTTCGCAATGACCACGAGCACGGCCTGATTGATTTCACCGCTAATCCGCGGCCGCATCTCTACTTGATCGACTCTGCCGGCGTGACCGACAACTGGAGTTTGCTGGCCAAGCAGCCGGAGTGGCTGGGCAAGCTCAAGGAGGGCCCGCGGCCCGTCGAGCTCAGTCCTGGCGACACGAATCTGCAGCTCAACGAAACTGCGCGGCTGGGAACGCGGGTGGTCCTGCTCGGACATCAAGTCACCGCGGCCAACACGCAGTTGATTGTTGCGCGCGCGCATCAGTTGGGGTTGATTACGTACGGCGAGTTCGTTGCCACGCCCTACACGGTGGGAGTAGAGGCCGGCGTGGATTGCCTGCTGCACATGAAAAACTACGACCTCGGCGTGATTCCGGAAGAACTGCAGCGGCCGCTGGTCGAGGACCCCGACGGCTCATCGGCAAACACGGCCTACGACTATTCGCAGCGGCTGCCTCCAACCGACCTGCACCTGCGTACGTTTGCCAACTTTCTGTCCTCGCACCATGCAGCGCTGATGCCCACCTTCAGCCTCTACTTCCTCAACCTGCCCGGCCATCGCAACCTTTGGAAGGAGCCGGCGGCGTCAATCCTGAACCCTGCCCGCATGTACAACCCATCGAATCGCACGACAGGCGAGATGGATTACCCGCTTGGCTACTGGTCGCGCCACACGCCCGCCTCTACGCAACGCTGGCTTGAGGAGAGCCAACACAAGAAGGCTGATCAGGACGCGATGCGCATGTGGCTGATCAACGAGACGATCTTTGCTGCCTACCCCCACTACCTGGCGGCCTCAGGTGCGGCGGTTGACGGCACCATGCCCGGCATTTCGCTGCACACCGAGCTTGAACTGCTGGTGCGGCTGGGGCTCTCTCCGCGCGAAGCGCTGGCAGCGGCAACAAATAACTACGCTCTCCAGTTTGGGTGGACTGAGCTGGGGCAGGTGGCGCCGGGCCGCCGCGCAGACATTCTTGTGGTGGATGCCGATCCCACGGCCAGCATCTGGAATGCGCGCCGGATCTCGTTGTTGATTGTGGATGGCGAAGTGGTGGATCGGGACGCGCTGTTGACTCCGAAAAGGTGAGCGCCTCTGCTTTCCTATACCCATCGCGAACCGTCACAATGGTGCGTGGACTCTTGGACGATCGATAAGCGGGCTGAGGTGGCTTTCCCTCGGGGGCTAAAGCCCGCATCTATTATTCGCTACCTTGCGGCGTGTCTAAAGCCACGCCCTTTCAAAGCTGCGGTTCGAAAATGGGGAAGGCGGCGACGCTTGCGGGGGACCGCAATCAAGCGGGCAGTGCGGGCAGGATTGGTGTTTGCGCTTCTGGCGGCCTTCTCATTTTCAATGCATGCGCAGGAACCCGGGCAGGATCAGGGACCAGGCTCGCAGCCCATGACGGTGGACCGCACGCTGGCGACGCTGCACGGGGTGGTTCGCAACGCCGCGACGGGCGAGGGATTGCCGCGAGCTCTGGTTCGGATTGAAGGCGACGCCAATACCGGCGTGCTGACCGATGGCGACGGACGTTTCGAGATTGCAAACATTCCGGTAGGGCCGCAGCAAGTGGAAGTGCGCAAGCCGGGATTTCTGGATCGCGGCATGTTGGCGGCGGGCGCGACGAGCGGGCCGGGGCAGGCCTTGATGGCGATGCCGGCCGGGGGCCACAACGTGCTGGTGGCTGCAGAGATGCCGGATGTGGTTTTCACGCTCACAAGGGCAGGCGCTATTCGCGGCCAGGTCGATCTCTCCACGGGGGAACCGGCGGAAGGCATTGCTATTACCCTCGCGCAACGGACGATCGAGGACGGGCGCGTTCTTTGGCAGCAGGCTGCCACGACAAAGACCCGCAGCGATGGGACGTTCCGGTTCGGCGGGCTTGCGGACGGGGATTATGCCCTCTTCAGCGAGCCAGCCATGGCCAGCGACCTGGATGGGGCGCCAGGGGGTGCGGGTCAGCGTCAGGGCTACGCGCGTGTCTATTATCCAGACGCGCGCGATCCCTCGGGAGCGGGCATGATTCATGTCGCCAACGGCCAGGAGACACAGGCCAACCTTTCGCTGACGCTTGAGCCTTTTCACGCCGTTACAGCGGCGGTATTGTTTCCGCAAGGCGTTCCCCCCGCAGGCGCGGCGGCGAATCTTTCAGCAGTCGTGCTGGACAATGCCGGCCGGCAGCTACCCTACCAGGCGCAGTACGACGAGCAGGGGCAATCCGTGCAGGCCGAGCTGCCCGACGGCAGTTACACCCTGCTGGTGACGAGCATTCCGATACCGGACCGTCGAGGAGGACCGGGCAATCCGAATGCAGGGGTGCTGGCGGGTTCGGTAGATGTGACCGTTGCCGGGCGCGCGGTGCCGAATTTGCGGTTGGTGATGTCGCCTGCAAGGCCGAGCCCCGTGCAACTGACGGTGCGGCGCAATGCGGCGGCTCCGGTTGCAGCCGGCACGGTGGAGGTGCGGGTCAGCCAGGCGAGCGGATGGATTGACGACAGCATGATGGCCGAGCTCGCACGAGGAGTTCCGCCGGGGCCGCTCGAGGCGATTTACACCAGACCAGGGTCCTATTGGGTGCATACCGCCAGCCAGAGCAGCCTGTGCGAGGCGTCTTTCACGGCGGGCGGGGCAAACCTGGCGCGCGAGCCGATGGCGATTGGGCTCTCCGGCTCAGCGCCACCCATGGAGCTGACGATGCGTGACGACTGCGCCAGTTTGCAACTGAGCCTGCCGGAGGAGATGGACTCGATTGCCGCCGGTGAGGAGCCGTTCTTTACCGTGTATGCGGTTCCGGATTTCGATTCGACGTCGGAGGTACAGGCGGTGACACTGCGCGCTTCGACGGGTGGAACGGTGACGCTGAACGGGCTGACACCGGGCGATTATCACGTGTATGCGTTCGCCGGTACGGTGGAGCTTGCCTATCGGAACCGCGATGCCTTGGCGGCGCTGGCGAGTCGAGGGCAGGCGATTGCCTTGTCGCCCGGAACGACAGGCAATCTGGTGGTGGAGGCGCCGGGACAATGATGCGTTTGGCCAGACCGAGGGGAGCCATCGTTCTTGCGTTGGCGTGTTTGGCGGGGCCGGCGCAGAGCTGCGCTTCGGCACAAACAAACGCAGCGCGTGTTTACCGTATCGCCGGGACGCTGGTGAACGCGGTGACGGGTGCGCCAGTGCCGGGCGCAACCGTTGCGGTGCTGGGGGTGGAGGATAGTCACCGCATCGCCGCAGTTCAGACCGGGAATGACGGAAGCTTTGCAATCGCGGGGCTGGCAGCGGCCAAGTATCAGTTGACTGCATCCAAGCGCGGGTATTCGACCGCCGCGTATGACGAGCACGGAAACTATAGCTCGGCAGTTGTGACGGGACCGGAACAGGATACGAGCAGCCTGGTGTTCAAGCTAGTGCCCAGCGCCGTGCTGCGGGGGATGGTGACGGGCGATGGGGGCGACGCTATAGAAGGCGCGCAGGTGATGCTGTTTGAGAGACCGCGGGATCATGAGCCGGGAGCAAAGATCGTGCAGATGAATTCAGCCCTAAGCGATGACACCGGCGCTTACGAGTTCGACAATTTGGGCAACGGTGAATATCTGCTGGCGGTGAAAGCGGAACCCTGGTATGCGATGCACGCGAGTGGCCGACAGCAAGGGACATTGAATCGCGCGCTTGATGTGGCTTACCCGATCACGTATTACGACTCGACGACGGATGAGGGAGCGGCATCGCCGATTGTGCTGACCGGCGGGAGCCGCGTGGAGGCGGACGTCAGTCTGCATGCGGTTCCGGCGTTGCGCCTGGTGGTGGCGGCGCCGCTCAAGCGGGACGGCTCGCCGGCGAGGCCGCAACTCAGGCAGACAATCTTCGGCACCGTGATCCCGTCGGATCATCCAGATATGGAGGGGCCGGGGCAGCCGGGAATGGCGGACCTGACCGGCATAGCGCCTGGCCAGTATGAGCTGACGCAGGGCGATCCGCCGCGCGTGGTTGAGCTGGATGCCAATAGCAGCCAGCAGATTGGACCGGAAGTGGGCATTCCCGCCGTGGCTGTAAGCGGAACGCTGCAGACCGCGACCGGCGCACCGCTGACCGGCGACGCGGTTGTGACGCTGGAGCCGGCGGAAAATTCGCAGGGGCTGAAGCCGATCGAGTCGGAGTTTAGCCGCGGGGCATTCAGCTTTGCGGCTGTTCCGGTGGGGACGTGGCGGCTGCGGTCGGAACAATCTGGGCTGGCGGAGCCGGTGATTTCGATCGCGGTGGGAGGGCGCGCGCATGCCGGGAACCTGGTGACGGTGCAGGATCGTCCGCAGACGCTGGTGGTGCGCGTGAGCGCGGATGGGGAGCGGGTAGAGGGGTTTGCGCGGAAGGGTGAGAAAGGGCAGGCGGGGGCGATGGTGCTGCTGGTGCCCATGGATCCTGCGGCCTTTCCAGAGCTGGTGCGGCGGGACCAGTCTGATTCGGACGGCAGCTTTGCCCTGCGCGATGCTGCGCCGGGAAAATACACGGTGGTGGCCATCGAGGATGGTTGGGAGCTCGACTGGACTCGTCCGGAGGTGATCCGGCGCTATCTTCCGGGGGGAATTGCCGTCACAGTAACAGACACCCAGGACAAGCTGATCCGTCTTCCTGGGCCGGTTCAGGTCCAGGGGCGGTAAGCGGGGTTCAGGAGGGCAGCCGGCGTTCGTGTGAGCGGAGTAGAGCGGATTGGGGTCGAGAGGATAGTCTATGAAGGTACCGAAGACCAGTCGCGGCGTCCGCTTTCGGGCCTGGTCCCAGGAGCGGCAGGATTGACCAGCAAAGTTGAGGAGTGTTTACCGTTGAAGAGTAAGTTTCAGGTTTCGATTTTGGCCGCGCTTGCGGCCGCTCTTATGCCACTGGCAGCGCAAGGCCAGATTGCCCCAGAACGTCCTGCTTCAATGGAGCCAGCGACGCCCACCTACAAGTGGGAAGCGATTGCGATGGCGAGCTACACGAGCCTTAACCAGGTGAACCAGTCGCGGTATGGGCTGATCGGCGGCCGGGGCGGCGTGACGCGCGATTTCGGCAAGCACTTCGGGCTCACAGCGATCGGGTCCTACTACAAACCGCCAACCGGCAAGGGCGGCGGCGGCAACCCTGGCGATCCTTCGGTGTATTCCGCGCTGGCTGGGCCAGAGTTTCGCGCCAACCTTTACGGGAACTTCGATGGTTTCGTTCACGGCTTGCTGGGTATTGAACACACCGGTGGCGAACACATGACGCCTAACATCTCCTTTGCAGGCGGTTTTGGCGGCGGCCTGGTCTACAACATGAGCAAGCACTGGGCCCTGCGCGCTGAGGGCGACCGCGTAGGCGCCTCTTTTTCGCTGAACAACAACACCCCGCAACTGGCCTACTCGCCACACCTGCACTGGAATGCGAACGGCGATTTTGGCGTGGTCTTCCGGTTCTAAACAACTGTCAGGAAACTTGTGCGACAAGAGGCTTCTCCCCCTGGAGAGGCCTCTCGTTCTTGGTTCGCGCCATTGCCGGGAAAAGGGACTAAGGGACTATAGCGGTTTCAGGATTGCTATACCCAAGGGTATGCACCCAAGTCGACCCGACCCCATGGAGGGGCGACCTGGCATTGAAGATCGACAGGGCACACCTATCCTGAAACCGCTCTAAGGGACTCGGGACTTGGGAACGAGGGAGGCATTGCCGCTTGGGTGTTGTGGAATCAGAGGTTTGCAGAGAACATGGATGCGAAGGAAAAGCGGGCTGGGCGGCTAGGCCAAATCGTATCGTATTATGGTACTAAGTACTTTATCCCGATATACAGGCGAGCAGAACGCGGTGCATACTGGTCAATAGGCCGTCCTTGTGAGGCGCACCCTTCCCCTTGGGTTTCCTCGGCTTCATTCCGGCCATTACACTTGCAAGTGAATCGCTTTACGCAGTTGGAGAACACTGACTTCGAAGGCGAAAGAGAACAGGTCGCGGCGCGGTTGCGCACGGATACGTTTTCACGCATCCGGGAGCTCGGTGCGCAAGGCGAAACAAGTCAACCTGAAGAGCAGAGCTCACTGAGAGGGATCTATGGCCGCACGTTTTCCAGGAATTCGAGTTACCGCGAACGGCAATCAACTGGTTTCGTACCATACCGAAACGCGGATCGCAGACGCCGGCGTTTTCTACCCAATCACGCCTTCGACCGAGGGCGGTGAACTGTTCCAGCAGGCCTATGCCGAAGGGCATTTGAACGTGTTCGGCCACAACACGATCGCGATTGAGACGGAGGGCGAACATGCGGCCCAGGGCGGCGCCATTGCCCACTCAGTGTGCGGCAAGCGGGTGGTGAACTTCACTTCGGGGCAGGGCGTTGTGTACGGGGTTGAGCAGTACTATCACGCGCCGGGCAAGGGCTCGACGATGGTGCTGGAAGTGGGCGCGCGCGCGCTGACCAAGCACGCACTGAATGTGCACTGCGGCCACGACGATATTTATGGAGCGCTGGATACGGGCTGGATCATGCTGTTTGGCAAGGACGCGCAGCAGGCCGCGGACCAGGCGCTGATTTTGCGCCGCGTGACGGAACTGAGCCTGACGCCGGGTATGAACATCATGGACGGATTTTTGACGTCGCACCTGGAACGCACCTTTTACAAGCATGAGTCTGAATTGATCCGCGAGTACCTCGGCGCGCCTGAAGACATTATCGATTGTCCGACCGAAGCACAGCGCGTTCTGTTTGGACCGACGCGGCGGCGCGTACCCAAGATGATGGATCTTGCGAATCCGGTTCTGCTGGGTCCGGTGCAAAATCAGGAACACTATATGAACGGAATCGTGGCGCGGAGAAACAACTTTGCCGAGCCGATTCTGGAGTTCCTCGAGGCCGCATACAAGGACTTCGGCGAGCTGACCGGCCGCAAGTATGGACTGATCAGCGAGTACAAGACGGCGGATGCGGAGACGGTGTTTGTGTCGCTGGGTTCGGCGGCAGAGAACATTGAGGCCGCAGTGGATTATCTGCGCGAGACGCGCGGGGCCAGCGTGGGCTCGATTCACGTGAATGTGATTCGGCCGTTCCCCGAGGCTGCCATTGTGGCGGCGCTCAGAGGCAAGAAGAACGTCATCATCCTGGAGCGCACGGACGAGGCGCTGAGTGGCGACAATCCACTTGGCCGCGATATTCGCACGGCGTTGTCGAAGGCGATCAAGACAGAAGGGCGTCCGTCGGCGGAGGGACTGCCTTCTGTGTCGCTGGATGAAGTGCCGACGATCTTCGGAGGAACGTACGGACTGGGCTCGCGCGATTTTCGTCCCGAGCACATTATCGGTGCATTTGAGTATGCGACCGCTGGCCGCGCGCGCAGAGACGGCAAGACGGCGGCCGATGGAGTTTCGTTCATGGTGCTCGGCATCGACCACCCATATTCGGTGGTGGGCGACGAGACACCTTCGCTGCTGCCGCAGGGTGCGGTTGCGGTGCGGTTCCACTCGATTGGCGGATGGGGCGCGATCACAACGGGCAAGAACCTGGGCGCAATTCTTG
>Ga0302320_10026383_pt1 | contig 11252 bp, 6 predicted proteins | sample Bog_T0_3_FD_202130 | JGI IMG/M metagenome (GOLD analysis project Ga0302320, IMG submission 202130) | Peat permafrost microbial communities from Stordalen Mire near Abisko, Sweden - Bog_T0_3 | ecosystem: Environmental > Terrestrial > Soil > Wetlands > Peat | place: Sweden: Abisko, Stordalen Mire... | reverse complement strand
GCTGTTGGCGATTTCGATCGCTTCTTCGATGGTGTGGAACTCGATGAGGGCGACGACGGGGCCAAAGACTTCTTCGCGGGCGATGCGCATCGAGGGTGTGACGGAGCCGAGGACGGTCGGGGCAAAGAACGTGCCGTTGGCGTAAGGACCATCGGTAAGCGCCGCTCCGCCAGTAAGCACTTTTGCGCCCTCGGCGATTGCGATGGCGACGTACTCGGCCGAGGTCGCAATCTGCTGGGCGTTGACCTGGGGGCCGACTTCGACGCCGTCTTCGAGGCCGTTGCCGACCTTGAGGGCGGCGGCGCGGGCGACGAGTTTGGCGGAGAATTCGGCGGCGATGGACTTGTGGAGGAGGATGCGGCTGGTGGCTGTGCAGCGCTGGCCAGTGGTGCCAAATGCGCCCCAGAGAGCGCCTTCGAGGGCCAGTTCGAGGTTGGCGTCGTCCATGACAATCATGGCGTTCTTGCCGCCCATTTCGAGGGAGACGGGCTTGAAGGTGGCGGCGGCGCGCTGGGCGACGAGCGACCCAACCGCCGAGGAGCCGGTGAAGCTGATGGCGCGGACGTCGGGGTGCTCGACGAGGGGCGCGCCTGCTTCGGGACCGTAGCCGGAGACGATGTTGACTACGCCGGGGGGGAGGCCCGCGTCGATGAGGGTCTGGACGAGGTTGTAGGTGGAGAGTGGGGTGTCTTCGGCCGGCTTGATGACGCAGGTGTTGCCGGAGACGAGAGCGGGGAAGAGCTTCCAGGAGGGGATGGCCATGGGGAAGTTCCACGGGGCGATCATGCCGATGACGCCGACCGGCATGCGGACGGACATGGCGAATTTGTTGGCCAGCTCGGAGGGGACGGTCACGCCGAAGAGGCGGCGGCCCTCGCCTGCGACATAATAGGCTTCGTCGATGGCCTCCTGCACGTCGCCGCGCGTTTCGGCGAGGACTTTGCCCATTTCGCGGGTCATCTCGCGTGCGTACTGCTCTTTGCGCTCGGCGAGGAGCGCCCCGGCGCGGTAGAGGATTTCGGCGCGCTTGGGTGCGGGGACGAGACGCCAGGTGGCGAAGGCTTTCTTGGCGGCGGCGACGGCCAGGGCAACGTCTTCCGCGTTTGAAGACGGGAACTCGCCGACGATGTCGGCGTGGTCGGCTGGGTTGATGTTCTGGAAGGTCTGGCCGCTGACGGAGGGCAGCCACTGGCCGCCGATGAGATTGTGATATTGCTTGTGTGCCACGGAGATCCTCGCTTTGAGCTGAAAACGGTGCACCCAGGCGCGATGATCGTGCTTGGGCCAACCTTTCAGCTTATCGCAATGACCGGTGGGTGGAGCGGGGGAGCCTTCATCATGATTGGCGGCTCTTCGCCGAGTTTCAGGGCAGCTTCGTGGGCGTCGGTCAGGTTTGGGGCATGGGCCACGATCCGCTCGAGCTTGAAGAAGAGCGCCAGCCACTCCCCCGGCTGGAGCGTCCTTTAGAACCTTTGTTAGGTCGATCGCCCGCCTGGCCCGCCTTTGACTGAATTTCGGGCGTTTTCGGGAGGGTTGTCAACGGGGCTTCACTCCAGGTTCATCGAAGGGCGGCTAGCGGGGTGAACCAGACTCGTTAATCCCGGCTGAGGGCGCGCGTTGCCGGAAATTGCGGGTTTGCTTTGGCTATTCCCGGTTTGGCTTGGGGTTTCATTTCCCGATTTTCTCTCTTTCGATTCGGGCGCAAATATGCACAATTCCACGCGCATCCGTCGATGGCCGTACAATAGGGTTGAGAGAGTCTAATCAACAATGTCATTGAATGGTTATCCATCGCGTTCCCCGCGATCTCACGGCCTTCGCTCCCTGTTCAGCATGTTCTCGAGCGATCTGGCGATCGACCTCGGCACAGCCAACACTCTGGTCTTCGCGGCTGGAAAGGGAATCGTCGTCAACGAGCCCTCCATTGTCGCCATCAACAAAAATACGGGCGAGGTGGAAGCGGTTGGCAAGGAAGCCAAGGACATGCTGGGGCGGACGCCCGGCAACATCGTCGCCATCAAGCCGATGAAGGACGGCGTGATCGCCGACTTCAAAGTCACCGAAAAGATGCTCAACTACTTCATTCAAAAGGCCCACAATCGCAAGATGCTGGTGCATCCGCGAATCGTGATCGGGGTGCCTTCCGAGATTACGCAGGTGGAAAAGCGGGCGGTTGAGGACTCGGCGTACCGGGCCAAGGCGAGCGAAGTCTACCTGGTGGAGCAGGCCATGGTGGCGGCCATCGGCGCCGGGCTTCCGATCACCGAGGCTTACGGCAACATGGTCGTCGACATCGGCGGCGGCACCAGCGACATCGCGGTCATCTCGCTTTCAGGAATCGTCTATTCGCGTTCCGTCCGCATGGCAGGGAACCAGATGGACGAGGCGATCACCAACTACCTGAAGCGCAAGTACAATCTGCTGATCGGCGAGCGGACGGCGGAGCAGATCAAGATTGAAATCGGCTCCGCGTATCCGCTGGACAAGCCTCTGACGATGGAGATCAAAGGGCGCAACCTGATTGAGGGCGTGCCCAAGACGATCACTATCGACGACAGCGAGATTCGCGAGTCGCTGGCCGAGTGCATCGCGGTGATTGTGAACGCGATCCGCGTGGCGCTGGAGCGGACGCCGCCGGAGCTTTCGGCTGATATTTCCGATCGCGGCATTGTGCTGACCGGGGGCGGGGCGCTGATCAAAAATCTGGACAAGCGCATCCGCGAGGAGACCGGGCTGCCGGTTTCGGTGGCCGACGATCCGCTCGCGTCGGTGGTGCTGGGCACAGGGAAGATGCTTTCGGATTTTCGACTGCTGCGGAAGATCAAGATCGACTAAGAACGAGTGTGAAGGGTGACTGGGAACGAGTGTGAAGTGTGAAGTGTGGAGTGTGAAAGGCAGGGCTCACGCTTCGCTTTTTGCACTTCACACTTCGCTCTTTGCACTTCACGCTCCACACTTCACACTTCAAACTGGGCGAGAATGGAATCTATCTTCGGACGGTATCGCAATCTGATTGTGCTGGTCGCGGCGCTGCTGGTGCAGGTGATCGGGCTGGCGGTGCAGGTGCGCAAGCCGGTCGCGTCACTGCCCGCCTCCGCGCAAATGGCGATCCGGAATGAAAGTGGCGGGCAGGACGCGCAGTCGGTGCGGCTGATCCGGCTATGGGCGGCCGACTTGGTAACGCCGGCCGAGCGCATCATCCATGGCACGACCGAGGGCGCGGCGAATCTGTGGAACGGCTATCTCGACCTGCGCCACACAAGGGAGCAAAACCGCGAATTGCAACAGACGGTGGACCGGCTGCGCCTGGAGCAGGCCTCGCTGCTGGAGGATGCGCGTCAGGGGCAGCGGCTGCAGGCGCTGAACAAATTCCAGGAAAGCTATATCTACAAAACGATTTCCGCGCAGGTGATTGGGACCAGCGGCAGTACGCAGTCGGACGTGATTTATTTGGACAAGGGCGCGGCCGATGGGCTCAAGCCGGATATGGCGGTGATTACGGGGGACGGGATCGTGGGCAAGGTGCGCGATGTCTTCGACCACTCGGCGCAGGTGCTGATGATCAACGACCAGACGAGCGGGGCGGGTGTGGTGCTGGAGACGACGCGGATTCGGGGTATTTTGCGCGGCAACGCCGCCGGGCAGCCGCAGGTGATCAATATTCTGAACGATTCGCGCATCCAGCCCGGTGAGCATGTGCTGACCGCGGGCGGAGACCAGATTTTCCCGCGCGGTTTGCCGGTGGGCGTGGTGGAAAAAGTGGTGCGGGACACCGAGCGCGGCTCATTCATTAACGTGATTGTGAAGCCGGCGGCCAATTTGCAGCACCTGGACGAGGTGCTGGTGATTACCGCGCTGGACGCGCAGCTTTCGCCCGAGCAGCAGGCGGACGTAAACCTGAGCGAGCAGTTGAAGGGAGCGGAGGTGGCGGCCGAGGCGGAGCGGAAGCGGTCGGCTGCGGAGATGGCCGAGCGGTTGCCGGGGCTGACCGATCCCAATACGCCCGCTGCCGCGAATCCAAACACGCCTGGGGCGCCCGGCGCCTCTGGCGCGACTCCGGCCGGGGTGACGCCGGCTGCGCTGCTGCCGGTGCCGAAGCCGATTCCGGTGAAGCATCCGGACCGGTATTCTCCGGGTGGCGTGGCGGAAGCGCCGCCGGCCTCCGCTCCACCGGCCGAACCGCCCGTGGCTTCGCCGATTGGCAGAACAACGCCCAAGCCTTCGAGCGCTGCCAAACCTGCGCCGAAAGCCGGCGCCGGCGCGAAGCCGCCAGTCAAGCGGGGGAGGGATCTATCGCAGTGACCGTGCTCACCCCCGACTATCGCCGCGAGCTGGAGATACGCAAGTATCCCTATCCGGTGTACGTGCTGGTGCCGCTGGCGGCGCTGGTGCTGCAGGCGTGGCTGCCGCGTCTGCTGGGCCGCTTCGCGTACATGGATTTGCCGCTGCTGGTCACGATTTACTTCGCGCTGGGCCGGCGGAATCCGATCCACGGAACGCTGCTGGGCGCGGGGCTGGGCATGATGCAGGATGGGCTGACCCAGGGCGCGATCGGGATTCACGGCATCGCCAACACGGTTTGCGGTTTCCTTTCGGCATCGATCGGCATACGGGTGGTGGTCGAGAACCACACCATCCGCACGGTGCTCACGTTTGGGTTTTCGCTGCTGGCCAGCTCCATCGCGTACTTTGTCACGAAGGGGCTGCTGGGACTTCATCTGGATTGGAACTGGCTGGATGAGCTGCTGAAGGCGGCGGGGAATTCGCTTATCGGCCTGGGACTGTTTCCGCTGCTGGACCGGACGCAGGTGAGGGATTAGGTTCCCGATTTTCATTTCCGGTCGTGGGTGATTGGCGGACCCCGATCCACGCGGGCTGTGAAAAGAATAGGCTGGAAGAAGTTCCGGAATTTGAGGTTTTATGTCACAGGAAATTGTCAATCGGAACGAAAAGCTGTCGCCGCTGAAGCTGACGCTGGTGCAGTACGGCATCCTGCTGATGATGCTGATTCTGATTGGCGGGCTTTGGCGCTTGCAGGTGCTGGGGGTGGACAACTGGCGTCTGCTGGCGGAGCAAAACCGCATCCGCAAGGTGCCGGTGCTGGCGGCGCGCGGCAAGCTGCTGGATCGCGACGGGCGTCTTCTGGTGGACAACTACCCTTCGGTCTCCTGCTTCCTGGTGCGGGAGCAGAACCGGAATATCGACGCCGATTTGCCGCTGATCGCCAAAGGGCTGAATCTTGACCTGGAGGGGCTGCAGGCCACGCTGCACCACTATCGGGCCGCGCCAGGGTATCAGCCGATTCCGATCAAGCAGGACATTTCGCCGGATGAACAGGCATTCATCGAGGCGCACCGCAACGAGCTGCCGGAGCTGGAAACCATCGACGAGGAGCGGCGACTATACCCCCGCGATGGATTTGCGGCGCACCTGATCGGCTACGTGGGCGAGTTGAGCGAGGACGACCTGAACAAGCCCAAGTTCGCCTTTTACGAGCCGGGCGATGTGGTGGGCAAGGCGGGGGTGGAGGAGACGTACGACGAGCTGCTGCGCGGCCAGGATGGCTCGATGGACGTGATTGTCGATAGCCACGGGCGCGAGGTGGGCCGGCGCGGCTATCAGCTTGCGACGCCTGGGCAGGATCTGAAGCTTACCATCGACATCGATATTCAGCGCGCGGCCGAACTGGCGCTGGGAGACGCCAACGGGGCGGTTGTGGCGATGGACCCGCGCAATGGCGAGATTCTGGCCATGGTTTCGCACCCCAGCTACGATCCGAACGCATTCGCCGTAAAGATTGGCCGAACGGAGTGGAACAAGCTCATCACCGACCCCAACCATCCGCTGATGAACAAGGCGATTCAGGATCAACTCGCGCCGGGGTCGACCTTCAAGATCATCATGTCCGTGGCCGGACTGCAGGAGGGCGTGGCGCAGGATATGCGGGTCAATTGCGCGGGCGGCGGCACTTTTTTCGGGCGCTTCTTCAAGTGCGACAAGCACCACGGGGTACTGGCGATTCAGCAGGCCATCCCGCTCTCCTGCGACACGTTTTTCTACGCGCTGGCGGAGAAGCTGGGCATCGACACGATCGCCAGGTACGCGACGGGTCTTGGACTCTCGTCCAAAACCGGGATTGACCTTCCCAACGAGATGGCCGGAATCATGCCTTCGACGCAGTGGAAGCTGAAGAACTACCACGAAAAATGGTACGCGGGCGAGGTGATTTCGGTGGGCATCGGGCAGGGCGCGGTGGCCGTGACGCCGCTGCAGTTGGCGCGGGCGCTGAGCGGGGTTGCTTCGAACGGGCATCTGGTGCGGCCGCATGTGGTCGCCCCTGGGCAGCTTCCGGCGACGTTTCAGAATGCGGTGCTGGACACGTATCCGGGATCGGGCGAGAAGCAGTTGGAGCTGACTTCGGATACCTGGATGACTGTGACTGATGGCATGGCGGCCGCGACGACGACGGGGACCGCCGCGGCCTCGCATCTGGATGGGATCGATTTCGCGGGAAAGACTGGCACGGCGCAGGTGGTGGGCGGCGGCGATACCCACACCAAGGGCGGAGCCAAGACGCCGAATGCGTGGTTTGTCGGCATGGTGCCGCGGCGCAATCCGGAGCTGGTGGTGACGGTTTTGCAGGAGCACGGCGACTGGGGCGCCGGCTCGGCCAAGCTGGCGGCGCAGGTGGTGGCGGCGTATGTGAACAAGAAGCGCAGGCAGGAGAACAACCTGTTGGAGGTCTCGAAGACTCCGGCGAAGGTGGAGATGGGCGCGGTGTGGTCGACTCCCGAGCCGGAGAAGAGGCTGCGCCGAGGAGCGCAGAGACAGGTGGCTCCTTCCCTTACGCAGCCGGGGATGACCGCGGTGACGGGGGCGAGCGGCGGGCATTTCCTGATCGATACGGAGCAGGTCGCCGCCGCGGCGCCACCCCCCCCGCGAGAGGAGCGGGATATTTTCGGCCGAGCGCCTGTTCGTCCCCCTTTCAAGCCGGTTGTTCCGGTGTACGCGGCTGCCGCCCTGCCGGAGCGCTTTCGCGGCGTCGTTGAGACTCCCGAGGTAACCCGCTGATGCGCCGCGCTTTGGGGTTCCGTGACTTCGACTGGCCGCTGCTGGGCCTGGTGCTGCTGCTGTGCACCGTCTCAGTGTTTGAGATTTACTCGGCCACCATGAACACCAAGTATCAGGGTTTTCACCAGAAGCAGTTGTACTGGATTCTGGGCGGCATTGTGGCCATGTTCATCATCTCCAAGGTGGATTACCACAAACTGCTGGACATTGGTTACTGGGCGTACGGAGTGTGTCTTCTTTCGCTGGGCGCGGTGCTGGTGGTGGGGCAAAAGGTTCTGGGGGCGCGACGCTGGATCCGGCTCGGCCCGATGCACTTTCAACCCTCGGAGTGGGTCAAGCTGGTGCTGATTCTGTGCGTGGCGCGCTACTTCGCCAATCTGGGCGCGCGCGAGCTTACGTGGAAAGACATTCTCAAGGCGCTGGCGCTGGTGGGTATCCCCATGGCTCTGGTGAAGCAGCAGCCCGATCTGGGAACGGCGCTGACCTACTTCCCGATTCTGGTGGCAGGGCTGTTTCTGGGCGGAATCAAGGTCCGGCAGGCGCTCATTCTCACGGTCGTGGCCGTGGTCGCGGTGGTGGGCGTGTGGACGAGCGGCATTGGCGTCAAGAAATTCCAGAAGGCGCGACTTACCAGCTTCATCAATCCGGACAACGATCCGCGCGGAACCGGATATCAGATCCGCCAGTCGCTGATTGCCGTTGGCTCCGGCGGTGTCTGGGGCAAGGGCGCGGAGAAGGGTTCGCAGACGCAGGGAGACTTCCTGCCAATCCCGCATGCGGACTTTATCTTTGCCGCGCTGGGCGAGGAACACGGCTTCATCGGCGCGTTCCTTGTGTTGCTGCTATACTTCGTGATATTGATGCGTTTGATTCAAAACGCTCAAACGGCCGCGGACATGCCCGGCGCGCTTCTGGTTATGGGAGTTGTCGCCGTGTTGACATTTCAGATCGCCGTCAACGTCGGCATGGTCATCGGTTTTATGCCTGTCACCGGAATTCCTTTACCGTTAATGAGTTACGGCGGGTCCTCGGTGTTGTTCACCTTTCTCGCGCTGGGCGTGGTCATGAATGTCCGCATGCGCCGGTTTGTGAATTAGAGTATTTTCCGAAATTGTGTGAAGTTTCCAGCGATGGTGAGGCTGGATTTTTCTTGAAGAGAAATCCAGTTTGCTTAGCGGCTTCTGACGACAGTTTTTCGTAAAATACTCGGGCAATCCATGCAGTTTCACAGTTTTTGCTTTCGCTCAAAACACGGAGCGGAAGACACGCAGGTTCAATCACTTCGCCGGCAGGTTTCGATTGCAAACAGCCCCGGCAGGATTGGGTGAATGAGAACGCAGAGACGGGTAGTCCGTTTAGAACGCGCCCAAGGTACGGAACAGACCAGAGCCGTGAGCCTCACGTCGTTTGACGAAGAAGGAACGGCTTTGCACCAGGATTTTCGTCGCGTTATTTTCGGTTTAACGGCCTCGAACCTCTCGCCGCGATTGCGGATCCAGGGGATGGAGCTGGCCACAAACTCTCTGAGCTTCAGCAGCAGTTGTCATGGACGTCTCGGCCATGAGTCACAGGACGCGCGGTGCGCGGGTTTCGTCTCGAAGAGGCGAAACGGCGCGACCGGGTGTCTTCCGGCTTCGGAGGAGGTTCGAGCGGGCAGTCGGGCGGATTCGCGCCTGAAGCTTCCCGTCGTTGCTCTTCCCGGACAGCTTTCTTTGGATTCCCCCCTCCTTGCAGGCAGCTTCTCCATGCATTCGGCCTTGCCGCAGATCCCGACCGGCTCACGCCTCGGGACAGAAAGGCAATATGGCCAAGGAAATTTGTATCTCCAGCACGCCGCACGAAACGCGGCTTGCGATATTGGAAGACGATCAGCTCGCGGAAATCTATTACGAGCGTGAAAATGAATATACCCTCGCGGGTTCGGTCTACAAGGGCCGCGTAACGCGCGTTTTGCCAGGCATGCAGTCGGCGTTCGTCGATGTGGGCCTGGAGCGGGACGCGTTTCTCTACGTCACCGACTTTCTGGAGATGGAAGACCAGGAAGACACGGACGAAGTGGAGAAGGCGACGACGCAGGGAACGCCGATCCGGCAGCAGCCGGCGCAGACGGCACCGCCGCCACCGCAGCAGGCCCAAAATCAGCCGCAAACCGGGCGCGGCGATGGGCGCGGGAGCCGCTCTGGCAGGGAGGACCGTCCAGGACGCGGCGAAGCGCGGCCGGCGGCTGTTCCGGAAGATGCGGGGCATTCAGTGCGCCAGCCTCCACTTGCGCTTCCAGTCGCCGAAGCGATGCTCCCCGCCTCCGTCGTGGAGGCCACGGAACAGCAGGATGAGACTGACGAGCAGGGAAACCGCCGTTTTCGCGGCCGTCGCCGCCGTCGCGGTGGCCGCGGGCGGGATGAATCCGTTACCGCGAAGCCTGCCGGGCTGACGGGCGAACCGGGCGACCAGGGCGATCCGACCGATTTCAGTGAGTCCGAGCCGCCGGGCAACCTGCTGATCGAGTTCAACGAACTCGAAGAGCAGGAAGAGTTGGAACCGCCGCCGATGGAGTTTGAGGCGGCCGCGTTCTCCGCGCCGCGCCCACTGCCTGCGGCATATCGCGAAGCGATGGAGGAGCCAGTTTCCGCGCCGGCCACCTCTGCGGGGCCGGCTCCGTTCCTCCTGCCGGGCGAGTCGCTCTCCAAGTACGGTGCAACGGTGGTCAAGCCGCAGCCAAGCCGGCTGGTGCTCCAGGAGCTGCCGCCGGATACCGCGCCCCCTCCGCCGGAGCGTACGGTCACCAAGCCCTCCACGCTGATCGAGCAGGAGTTTGTCTGGGACGGCAAGGGGCTGCTGCCGGGCGAGTCGATCGCGCGGCACCGGGCCTCTGCGCCGCCACCTGCGTCTGTCAGGCCGGCCGCTCCCACGCCGGCGCGGCGTGGATATGTGGACGCCGAGCCGACCGGAGTCTTTGCCGACACGGCTCCCTCGCACTCATCCGGAATTCCGCTTGAGCCGGAGGCCGTCGAGGTTGAGTTCGCCGCCGGGCCAGAGGAAGAACTTGCTGAGTTTGTCGAGGTCGTCCCCGACGTGGACGCCGCGAGTGAGGATGAAGACGAAGCGGACGATTTCGACGCGATCGAAGCGATGGAAGAGTTCGAGTTCGAAGAATCCGAAGACCCGGAGATCGCCGAATCGGCGATTGAGCCTGGTGGAGCCCGTGAGCATGACGCGCATGGGGAAATCGCTCCCTCTCATGAAGCGATCGATGCGCATCATGAGAAAGCGGCGGATCATGACGCGGACGCGACGGCGACCCACAATGTGGACCCTCTGCCGCCGAGCGCCTTTCGGATTACGGATCTTTTTGGCAAACGCAAGAAGGAAGAGCCGCCCGCTCCGGAGCCCCCACCGGCTCCCAAGCCGGCAAGGGCCGTTTCGACCTATGCGCCGGGCGCCGGCCACCTTGAGGAAGAGCTCATTGAAGAGGAAGAGTACGAGTTCTCGCCGATCAAAGCGCACCATCACGACGAGCACGACCACGACAACCTTGAAGAAGAGACGATCCAGCAGCAGATTCGCTCCGGTGCGCTGGGTGAAATGCTGCATGAGGCCCAGATCGACAGCCGGCTGAAGATTGAGTCATCCGACGATGAAGACTCGGACGAGGATGAAGAAGGCGCGCCGGCGGTCACCAGCGGCCGCGGCCAGGGCGGTCAAGGTCAGGCAGGCCGCGGAGATCGCGGACGCGGCGGCCGTGGCCGGGGACGCGACGGGCGCGGAGATGGACGCGCCGGAGACAGCCGAGGCGGAGACAGGGGAACCAGCGGAACGGGCGCGCCCTCGGGCGAGCGCGGCCGCGGACCCTCGCGGCGCTCGGCGCAGACATCCGACCTGCCCATCATCAGCGACTTGCTCAAGCCGGGCCAGGAGATTCTGGTTCAGATCGCCAAGGAGCCCATCGCCAAGAAGGGCGCGCGCATCACCAGCCACATCGCGCTTCCGGGGCGTTTCCTGGTCTTTATGCCCACGGTCAGCCACGTCGGCGTCAGCCGCAAGATCGAGTCCGACGAGGAGCGGCAGCGCCTGAAGCGCATTCTGGTCAGCGAAAAGGGTGACGCGCAGGGCGGATTCATCGTCCGGACCGCCGCCGAAGGGGCGAGCGAGGATGAACTGCGGTCCGATCTCCGCTTCCTCAT
>Ga0302320_10026380_pt1 | contig 11253 bp, 6 predicted proteins | sample Bog_T0_3_FD_202130 | JGI IMG/M metagenome (GOLD analysis project Ga0302320, IMG submission 202130) | Peat permafrost microbial communities from Stordalen Mire near Abisko, Sweden - Bog_T0_3 | ecosystem: Environmental > Terrestrial > Soil > Wetlands > Peat | place: Sweden: Abisko, Stordalen Mire... | reverse complement strand
AATATAGAATGTCTCGGGAGGGATGGGCTTGAGGAGAAGTTGGGCGTTGGTCTCATCGTTTACGGGGATGAACTGGAACAGGGGATCGCTTTCGTAGCTCACGCCCGGACTCCCGCTGCCGGTGGAGTTGGACTTACCCGCGATCGAGCTTTGCGACTGAAACAGTCCCTGCGACGAAACGGTTGCAGCCATCCGATACGAGCTTGTGATTTGTCCCATCTTAAAGAAGTAGGTAGGGTCATGGTTCTGCAGCCGTGCGAGGTTCAGCAACAACTCGCCATTCGAGGTGTCAGCATAGGCCTTCTCAAAGCCAACGTAGTCGACGTGGACGCGATGTATGGCGCAGCCAGTCGTGCCGACAAACAACGCGAGAGTCGGTAGTCCCAGTAGCCTGGGAAATGTCCTTGTAACAGAACGCGACACTGTCGTTGAACGATTACCGCACTTAACGTCTAGATTCATCATGCAGCCTCTGAATCTGTCCTTAAAGTATAAGTTGCGGAAGCATAACGCATGCTGTCCACAAGCGCAAGTACTTCAAGCGCTCAGCCCGCGGTAAAAGTCTACCAACATTGCAGGGACGGAACGGTTTGAAAGCGGATAACGGCTGTTGAAACTTGCTTGAGGCAGCTATAGCATTCCCTTAGTTCAGGCTGGCCTCCAACGTCTCATTAGCGACATATTGCAACCATGGCATGTTCAAGCTCCTCCACCAATTAAGATACTTGGTATAACCAAGTATCTTTAAGTTTCCGCTGCCGGCTGCGTATATAGTTGCACATCAATGGGATCAGAGTACGTTGGCGGTGAAAGGGTGTTCTCGAGTCTGCGACCTTTCCGGCCTTGAAATGTGTGAGTGTCTAGATGCCCGACCGCCCACAAATGGCATTTCGCGTTGGAGTGACTGGTGCGCGTAGGCTGCCCGTTGCGTCGATACCATTTCTCCGCAAACAGGTTCGGACGGTTCTGGAAGTGCTGGCTGTAGAACTGCTGCAGTTGGAGCGGGACTTCGGAGCGGTCGAACACTTTGAATCAGTCTATCGAGGCGTCCCAAGATTGCAGGTGACGTCGCCCCTGGCGCGTGGAGCGGACCGTCTGGTCGCGCAGACTGCTATGGAACTCAAGCCGGGCGGCGTTCTCGTGGAGCTTACCGTTCCCATGCCATTCCCGGTCAATGAATATGAGCAGGATTTCACCGGTACCGGCGACAACCCCGCAGGCGAAGTGCCACTTTCAGCTGATGAGGACCTGTCGGAATTCAAAGAGTTACTTTCTCATGCCGCCGGTGTCATTGAATTGGATGGTACTCATGCTAAGGTGGCCGGCATCCACGACAGTGCATCACTGGCGTATGAGGCTGTCGGCCGGTACGTCGTTCGCCATAGCGACGTGATCCTGGCTATCTGGGATGGAAAGCCGTCCAATGGGCGTGGCGGCACAGCGGAAATCGTGTTCCATGCCGTCGCCACCGGTGTGTCTTTATTGTGGATCCACGCGACGCGAGATACCGCACCCATCTGGATCGACGATAGGAACACGCTGGATGTCGTACTGGAGGGGTTGGCGGTCGAATCTGACCCATGGGAGATGCTCCGCACTCATATTCGTAAACAGATTGCGCCGCCGTTGCCCCCGCAGCGGCATCCGCACGGTATGTTGGACAAGCTGGCGTTCATTTTCAAGTCAAAACAACTTCATCCTCTATCCAGTTACTTTAATGAGAAGGTTGGACGGCGATGGCCAATCTGGCGAATACACGCGTGGTTGATGAAGCATGCCGGGCGGCTGCGCCCCGCGTGGTCGCCTCCTGACGAGCCAGTGGATGTCATCGGAAAATATTGGTTCACCCTCTATACACAGGCGGATTCTCTGGCATCAGAATATGCCGCGCGTTATCGATCCAGCTACGTTTGGACCATTACCCTTTCAGCGTGCACCCTCATCCTTGGGACTCTGACAGGGTCCATGCATCAGATACGCAGGCTGGATCACCGACCCATCACACAATCATTATCCATCCTCGAGCTGCTCTGTCTGGTCTTGATATTGCTCAATGTCGTGGCTGCGATTCGCAATGAGTGGCACGAGAAGTCCATCGAGTATCGTCTGCTGGCGGAGCTATTTCGCAAGCAGCAAACTCTCGCGATCGTCGACTGGTCCCTTCCGCTCAAAAGCGTTCATCAATGCACGGATACGGAGAGGCTGTTGTGGATTCAGTGGCTCTTTGCGGCCACCGAACGTTCCGCGCCGCTGAGCAAGAGTCCACGCCTGCCCAACGCAGAACGTAGTTACAGGATCGATTGCCTTCTGGAAGAGCAGATCAGCTATCACGAGACCAGACGGACTGTCTCTCATAACGCGCTCCAGCTCTTCGAGTCCCTCGGCACAGTGACGTTTCTCCTGGTCATCGTGTGTGTGATTGTCAAAGTGTTGCTGGAGTTTCTAAAGGGCGACCATCCTGACACAACGACCGTCGTCGAGTTGTTGACAGTCGTATTCCCCACTATCTCGGCAGCCTTCATTACTCTGCGCGGCTATGCGGAACTCCAATTGCTGGTGGAGCAATCCAGACAGATGGCCGCAGAGCTGCTCCTGCGCAAGGAAGCCTTGCAGCGAATCAATCTTGATCGGTCTCTTGCGTCCATTGAGCTTGGCAAGCAAGCCCTGGCAATAACGACCCTCATGTTGCAGGACCTTGAAGGATGGGGACGTCTCTTCCGCGGGAAATTAATGGAGGCCGGATAACATGGCGATTGAGCGCGACGTTCACCTGTTAGAGCCCGGTCCCAAGCGCATCCTCGCTTTGGATGGCGGCGGTGTACGTGGCATTGTGGAGCTGGCTTTCCTTGAGAGGTTAGAAGATCTGCTTCGCGCGCAACACGACGATGACCCCTCCTTTCGCCTATGCCAATGGTTTGACCTAATCGGTGGAACGTCAACAGGGGCGATTATTGCGGCGTTGCTCGCGCTCGGTTTAACGGCCCGCGAAGCAACGGCTCATTATTTCGAACTTGCTCCAGACGCCTTTAGGGCGCGCCGATGGTGGGTTCCGGGCGTTGCCCCTCGATTTAAGGCCAAATATCTCTACGACCACCTTTCCAAAATCTTCAAAGATATTGCAATGGACAGCGACCGCATCCGCACCGGTCTCGCCGTGATGTCACGCCGCTACGACACCGGGAGTCCCTGGCTGCTGTCCAACAATCCACGGGGTCCCTATTGGCCAGATCCTGCCGACGGTTCGTTCATCGGCAACCGCCACTACAAACTGGCTGACGTGGTGCGCGCCAGTACCGCCGCGCCCGGTTTCTTCCAACCCATGCTGCTGCCCATTATCAAGGGCGAGCCCAGCAAGCTCTTCATCGATGGGGGATTGTCTCCCTACAACAATCCGTCACTCGCGCTGATCATGCTCACGCAGGCCGATAATTACGGTCTACAGTGGCCCCTGGGCGTGGACAATCTCACTCTGCTTTCGATCGGAACCGGCAATGCACGCGGCCTTACGCAAGAGAACACTAAAGCACCAAAGACATCGGGCGCGCTCTTGCTGCGCTCCTTGATGGACACTCTGGCCGATGGTCAGTTGCTTACGCTCACCCTGTTGCAGTGGTTCTCTGAAACACCCGCGCCCTGGACAATCAACAGCGAGATCGGCAATCTCGGCTCGGAGTACCTCGGGGGCAAGCCATTACTTCGCTTCCAGCGCTATGACATGCCGTTGGATTCGGAATGGCTGCGGAAGAATCTAAATATCGAGTTCACAGAGGAAGAGCTGGTTGTCTTACGGCGCTTCGATCGTGTCGGCTCAATGAAGGAGCTGTATAAACTCGCCAAACTAGCTGCATGCGAGCAGATGAAGCCAGACTCACCTCTATGGAGAGCTCCCGGGTCACCTACTGTCTCCAAGGACTCATGAACTCTGGGAAGCTCAAAACCCCAAGTGATTAACGTTCGTTCGTCTGACATCGAAATTGCGATTTTTTGCGGTGCCACCCAGCGGTTTCTTCAGTGATAGGGAGGCAATCAGGAGATTCGGCTCTCTCCTGAGTAGGAAATGACAGAGAAGTATCAGGGAATCTGGACGATCTGAACAGGCGGTGGCTGCGATCTCGACCCACCCTCTCCGCTTGCAGCAGTCTTGGCACAACAGCCCAGTTCCGGGAACGGCAGATGGAGCTTCCGAAATGTCTTCACCATGCCGACATCGCTGATTTATTGCCCCTTGGCCAACTGGCTAAGGGGCTGCTTTCAGACCTTGTCGTAGATCTCTTCACGGTTGCAACGGTTTGCAAAATACTTTGAACGACGCGGGCCTAACGCTTCCTCAAGCTCGGTTTGATCTGGACCGGATGCAGCAATTTAAGATGAGGCAGCCACCATTGCATCTTGGCCACATGTTCCCGCATGCCCTTCCGTAGACGGGAGATCTGAATTGGTATCCGCTCCAGTTGCGCCAAATGAATCGTTGCACTAGTATTTCGTTACCCCTGCAACAGGAGCGCGGCTTCTAACATAGGCACACGGCATCAACAGTCGAGGCGTCTGCTGATGAGACAGGCACAGTGAAGGTACTGAAGCGGCGGGCACGTCGTCGGTGGGAGCCGTCCCCTGAAGCTCCCCGCAGGCTGTGGCAACATCCGGGCTACGGTCGATCCAGTCGGACATTACGAATCATCCCTGGAGGACTTCAACCATGATGAAGTGTGACATCTGCATGCGGTATGGGGAAGGCACGATCGTCTCGGCGGAGCAGATGCGCGATGCCGTCTTCCAGAAGGGGTTCAATCCCTTTGAGCTGAGACTCTTTCCCCAGGAAACTCTCAGCCTCAGCGCCCGCTCGCCAGAAGTGGCGTTTGAAAAATGGAAACGTATCTTTGAGATCGATCAGACCGACTGGAACCTGTGCAGCAAGTGCTTTGCGGCAGTGAAACCTCTAATCGGCCAGCCGAAGCCGACGGGTGTGACAAGGAATCCTCCAGACGATCAGCCTTTCGACGAGGCTGGGCTTGCCCAGGAGTTCGAAGATATCACTGCCGCGATCCTCGCGGCAGAGCCGGGGAAAGAGCATCTGGTGGTTAGTGAGTTCTGGGAGGCCAGGCGCAGAGAAGCGCGGGAGCAACAGCCAAAACCCAAGAGCGGCTGTTTTATTGCCACCGCTGCTTGCGGTTCGGCATTCCATCCCGAGGTCCAAATGCTGCGCGCGTATCGCGACCGGGTGCTGGTCAGACGCTCTTGGGGCCGAAGAGCCATTCACATCTATCAGCGCCTGTCACCACCCATCGCCGATTGCATCCAGGGACAGTCCTGGGCCAGACGGCTGGTACGCGGCATTCTTGTGCGTCCCCTTGCACGCTGGGCGAGCGCGAAGCTGCGCGACGCGAGAGAAAGCTAGCCAAACACCGAACGGATCCGTCGAAGACCACGTTGGAGGGTGACTTGCAATGTCGATGCAACCTCAATCTAGCCCGAAGAAAGACATCTACGGACCTCTCTATGCACAGGCAGAAGAGGCTCGCGAACGTTCCGATTACGGGACTGCGTTGGAACTGTACCGGCGTTGCGTGGAAGATGGGTACCACTATGGCGCGATAGCCATCGCCCACATGTATTACGTCGGCAACGGAGTCGCGAAGGACAAAATAGAGGCGGAGCGGTGGCTCAACAAGGCTGTGGATACGGGGGGAGCCGCAGCCATGTGCAACATCGGCGAGCTGTACTTCAGAAGTGGTCTTGGCCCGCAAAACCCAGAACTCGCCTTCCGTTGGCTTCATAAAGCAGCGGACTTGGGCAACTTTGACGCGATGTGCCTCTTAGGTCTGCTCTATGAGTCTCTTCCAGGTGCAAAGAATGAGGAGACTGGATTTTATTGGCAGGCAAGAGCGTCACAGACTCCTGAAGGGGCTGCGCTTCTGGACGCTGCAAGAAAGTCCATCGCTGAATCCGCGAACGTCAACAGTGCTTCCGAAAAGAGTGGGACTCCAAACTTGAAGCAAGGCGGCAAGAGCGGCTGCTTCATCGCCACCGCAGCCTGTGGCTCCGCATTCCACCCCGAGGTCCAGATGCTGCGCGCGTATCGCGACCGGGTTCTGCTCAAACGCTCCTGGGGCCGCGTTGCCATTCGCCTTTATCAGCGCCTGTCGCCGCCCATCGCCGATGGCATCCGCGAACGGCCATGGGCCCGCCGGCTGGTGCGCGCGGTCCTCATCCGCCCCCTGGCACACTGGGCCGACAGAAGGAAGCAGCCAGCCACACTCCATTCGCTGCCCAATGAGAGATGACGACTGAGTCCGCAGCATTCTTCTGGTTTGACTCCAGCCGCATCAGCGGTGCGGGGCATCCGTTCTATGGCCGCTACGTCTACGAGCGCATCCTGCGTTTGCTCGCCCCGGCCGCGCAGAAGGACCCTCGACGCTGGTTTGTGACCTTCGACGGCGATTGCCTGGCGAGCCTCGAGGATTCTCCGATCCTGACCTACTTTCGCCCGGAAGACCGCGCCTTGCTCGCGCAGGTTGCAAGCATCGGAGAAACGCTCTGCTACGTAGTCGCCATCCTTGGGGAATATGGCCGCGACTGGGCGGAGCTCAACCGCGACCTCCGAAACGCCGACGTCACGGGCTACCTGGGGATGACCCAGCCGCGCGAAGAAGTGGATCGGGAGATATTCCTTAGCGTCACGAGGGGCATGTCGTTATGCGTCGCGCTGCGAATCGATGGGACTGTGGTGAAGAAGATCAACTTCAGCTTCGTAAGTGACGGCGCTCTACAACAGATGGGATTTGTGACCGACGCGGAATCTCCGCGACCGAAGCTCAGCAAGCCTGTGCCGAAGCCTACCCCAGAGCTGGACGCCGCGCCAAAGCACGCGTCCGCGCTGGAACAGGCGAAGGTGCTTGCCCGTCAGATGCGCGTCTTCGTCTCATCAACATTTCGCGATATGCGGGCAGAGCGCGACGAGTTGGCAAGACATGTCTTCCCAAAGATCCGTAAGCTGTGCGCCGACCGGCGTGTCACGTTCACAGATGTTGATTTGCGTTGGGGCATTACCGATGAGCAAACCGCCGCGGGCCAGGTGCTGCCCATTTGCCTGGATGAGATTCGCCGCTGCCGGCCCTACTTCATCAGCCTGCTGGGCGACCGCTATGGTTGGGTTCCGCGGTTGGATGGCCCCATCCTCGAAACGGAGACGTGGCTGCGCCGGAACGAAGGCAAATCCTACACGGAGCTGGAGATTCTGCATGGCGTGCTCAACGAGCCCGGCATGGTGCAGCACGCGTATTTCTACTTCCGCGACCCCGGCTACGTGGAACATCTTCCGGATTCGGCCACACGAGCGGATTATCTGCCCGAAAGCCCTACCGCCGCCGCCAGCCTCGCTCAACTGAAGCAGCGCATCCGAGAACAAGCCTATGAGCTCTCGCCGGAGCAGTCCGCAACACAGGGTGCGGTCATGGACGCAGGATATCCACGCTATCCCTTGCGGGAAAACTATAGAGATCCTCGACAGTTGGCCGAATGGGTGGAACGCGACCTGACCGACCTGGTCAATCAACTCTACCCCGCGGACGAAAGCATCACAGCGCTAGACCTGGAGATTCTCGATCAGGAGATGCAGGCGGAGAGCTATGCCGCGGTGTACATTCGCCGCCCGGAATACTTTCGCCGTCTCAACGATCATGTCGCGGCGGGAGGGCCGCCCTTGCTGGTGCTTGGCGACAGTGGCGCCGGGAAGTCCGCGTTGCTGGCCAATTGGGCACTGGACTTCCAGTCCCGTCATCCGGACCAACCCGTTCTTCTGCACTTCGTGGGCGCGACGCCGCAGAGTTCGAACTGGGTATGGCTCCTCACGCGTCTGATGACAGAGATAAAGCAGCGCTTGCAGCTCACCGAAGAGGTCCCTCCGGACAAGGACAAGCTGCGGGAGAGATTTCCGGAGTTCCTGCGCTTGGCCGCGGCCAAAGGTAGACTCGTTGTGGTCCTCGACGGGTTGAATCAACTCGCGGACCGGGACCACGCCCTGGAATTAGCTTGGCTTCCCGGAGTTCTGCCGTCGAACATCCGCCTCATCGTCTCCACGTTGCCGGGTCCGGTGCTGGAGGCCGCCCGCCACCGCGGCTGGCAGGAGATGACCGTTGGCTTGCTCGAACCCGGCGAGCGGCGCGAGCTGATTGTCGAGTACCTCGCCCAGTTTGCGCACGCGCTGAGTCAGCAGCAGTTGGATCTCCTGGCGCAAGCCCCCGGCTCTTCCAATCCGCTCTTTGTGCGCACAGTTCTGGATGAGCTTCGCCTGTTCGGAAGCCATGAACAGTTGCCCGGCGAAATTGCCCAATACTTGCAGTACAGAGATGTGGGGTCCCTCTTCGGCCGCATCCTGGAGCGATGGGAGAACGACTACGAGCGCGACCGGCCCGGGCTGGTCCGCGACGCGCTCACGTACTTGTATGTTGCCCGCCGTGGCCTGACGGAGGTGGAACTGCGTGAGTTGCTGGGAACAGAGGGCCAACCGCTGCCGCAGGCCGTGTGGGGAGCGTTGCGATTGGCCGCAGCCTCAGCGGTGTTGGAGCGCTCAGGCCTGTTTGTCTTTGCCCACCAGTTCCTCCGCGACGCCGTTCAGCAGCGATACCTCACAAGTCCGCAGCAAGAAAAGAACGTGCGGACTGTCGTCGCGGAGTACTTTGCGAAATAGGAGTTCTCTTCCCGTCAGGCGGAAGAGCTTCCCTGGCAGTTCGAGCAGGCGGAGCTTTGGCCACGATTGAACGAGTGCCTCACCGAACCGAAGATGTTTGCGTGGCTCTACCAGGAAGCGAAGTACGAGCTTATGGAGTACTGGCTGCATCTGGAGCAGGCAGGCTACTCGCGTGGCGAAGCCTACCTGAGGATATGTGTGGACAAGAGCGGCAACGCCATTACCTCGGCATCCGTGTATTCTGCCTGCGGGTCCTTTCTGTACGAGTCGGCTTGTTTCAAGCAGGCCGAACCGCTCATGCGTTTGGCGCTCGTCACGGACGAGATAGACCTTGGAGAAGACGATCCGAAGGTCTCGGCGCAGATGTCGAATCTTGCGCAGTTGCTAGTCAAAACCAACCGGCTGGAAGAAGCCGAAGGGTTGATGAGGGAGGCGCTCGCCATCGATGAGAGGCATTTTGGCAAGGCGCATCCGTTCGTTGGCATCCGGCTTGCCAACCTTGGCATATTGTTGTGGAAGACTGATCGAGCCGTCGAAGCAGGACGATTGTTACGGCAGTCCATGGACATCGCCGAGAAGCTCTATGGAAAGGACTCGACTGAATTTGCTGTCGCACTGAACAATCTGGCCGTTCTGATGCAGAACACCAACCGGTCTGCGGAAGCCGAACAGATGATGCGGCAGGCGCTGCTGTTGGATGAGCGACACTTGGGGCTGAACCATCCCGACGTAGCCATCCGTCTCGGGAACCTGGGCCAATTGCTCTTGGCAACGGACAGGCCTGCGGAGGCGGAGCCCTTGCTGCGAAAGGCCCTGGAGATTAATCAACAGTGCTATGGCAACGCAAGTCCCAACATCACATCTTCGCTCAGTGACCTAGCCAGCGTGATGGTGCGGACTGGCCGCGCAGGGGCAGCGGAATCGCTCTTCCGCAAAGCCTTGGCAATAGATGAAGGCTCTCTTGAGCCAGACAATCCGGCGGTCGCGAATCGCTTGAATAATCTTGCCGACGTATTGCAAATCACCGGCAATATCCCGGAGGCTGAGGCGCTGTTGCGGCGTGCGCTGCGTATTGTCCAGCACAGTTACGGGCCGGATCACACCAAGACCGCAACTGCGCTCAATAATCTGGGCACATTACTCTGCCATTCCAACCGGCCTGCGGAGGCCGAGCCGATGCTGCGCAGGAACTTTGAGATCCTGCTCCATTTCCGCCAGGTAAACGGTCACGCTCCTCCTCACTTGGTGGATGCGGCCAATAACTATGGAGAAGTGCTTCTCCTCATGGGCGAGTCCAGCGACCAAGTGCACGCCAGGATCAACCAGATAAGCGAGCCTTATGGCATCCGTTGGCCGTGATCTTGAACACAAGCCGAGTAAGTTGCACGCTGTGGTGAAGTTACCCGAATTTTGACTGCGGAGCCTGTCAGGCAAGACGGACTTCGCGATGGAGGCTAGCGAAAATGGACTATATGGCTTTACCCGATAACTTTGAAGTCCTGCGGCGGCAGTACCCGTTGCCCGCGCTTGCGCCCGTTCCACCTGATTGGAAGGGGGGATTCAAGTCAGCCCTCTTCGGCGTGGCGCAGCCCTGGGGAGATTATGCACAGGCCCGGGCGTTGATCGCCCACGATAGGATCGCCGAGGCGCGCGCGCTGCTCGACCGGATCATGGCCCACGAGGGCGTGGCTCATCAACCCCAGGTTGCGGTGCTGGCCGCCCTGGAGTCGATGCGAACGCCGGACGGTTACCGACATCCGCAGTCCTTCTGGGCGCAATTTCGCGATGCCGAGGGACAATCCCTCATTGCGCTCAAGCGCTTCACGATCCGCGATTACCAGAAGCTGCAGCAGTACCTTCTGCAGGTCGAGAAACTTTCGCCCCAAAACATCGAGGCGGCCAACGTGGTGTTGCTGGCTTACATCGGCGCCAGCGACCTGGCGATGCAGGTTATGCTCTCCGTCTATGCCGGCGGCAGGGAGCCCCGCAGTGTGATTGTGGTGGAGTCCATCAAGGCCGTTGCGCTCCTGCTCGAACGGAGACCTGCGGAGGCGTGGGACATCTTCCATAAGGGCGTGCGCAATCCCGCCTCTATCGTGGAGTCCTATCAGGGAGCGAAAGTTCCGGTCCCGCATACAGCCGACAAATCGTTGATCATGGATTTCAAAGCTTACTGCGAGATCGGCTTGGGCCTGGTCATGTTCGATACGGGCCTCGACGTTCCCCGCCGTGCCTATTTCAAGGACCTGGCTCCCCAGCTTCAAGGAGGCGTAGCCGCCGCCTGCCGCTTGCTGGCCTGACTCGCTTTTCGCTCGGGGGACACGGCGGTATCTCCCCGGAAGGAGTTTGCGAACCATCCAAACAGTGCCTCGCTTCCCTCTGGTGATGATCGGTGGATCATTGTGAACCGATAGAGGTCCCGATGCTATTTTATCCAGAATTATTCCAGTAATGTCGGCCCGTGTCCCCCTCCCCGTGCTGCACAAGTGCCCAGCAATCGACCCATATCTGCCCATATCCGGCAGCGGATGGATGAAGTCGGCAGAACTGTGCTGGGGTCAGTACGG
>Ga0302320_10026379_pt1 | contig 11254 bp, 8 predicted proteins | sample Bog_T0_3_FD_202130 | JGI IMG/M metagenome (GOLD analysis project Ga0302320, IMG submission 202130) | Peat permafrost microbial communities from Stordalen Mire near Abisko, Sweden - Bog_T0_3 | ecosystem: Environmental > Terrestrial > Soil > Wetlands > Peat | place: Sweden: Abisko, Stordalen Mire... | reverse complement strand
CAGCAGCGTCCCCAGCAGCGTCAGCAGGAAGGTGGAGAAGATGAGCCACACGTTCCAGCTCTTCATCATCCCCTTTTTCTCCTGCATCATCACCGAATGCAGAAACGCCGTTCCCGTCAGCCACGGCATAAAACTCGCGTTCTCCACCGGGTCCCATCCCCAGTAGCCGCCCCACCCCAGCACGGCATACGCCCAGTGCATACCCAGAAAAATGCCCGCCGTCAGAAACAGCCACGTCACCATGGTCCAAACGCGCGTCACCTTGATCCACTTCTCTCCGGGATAGCGCATCATCAGCGCGCCAAGGGCAAAACAGAAAGGCACCGAGAAGCCCACATAGCCCAGGTAAAGCATCGGCGGATGGATCACCATCTCCGGATACTGCAGCAGCGGATTCAACCCGTTGCCGTCGTCCGGAATGGCGCCCTGCAAAAGCGAGAAGGGAGGGGCCGCGAAGTTCAGCACGGCGAGGAAGAAAAGCTGGATTCCGGCGAGAATTGTCCCGGCATAGGCATACAATTTCACGTCGGTTCTATGCGTAAGGCGCAACACAAAGCCGTATGTCGCCAACAGCCACGCCCAAAGCAGCAGCGAGCCCTCCTGACCACTCCATAGCGCAGAGAATTTGTACGCGCCGGGCAGGGCGCGATTCGAGTGCTCGGCGATGTAGGCAATGGAAAAATCGTTGGTAAAGACTGACCAGATCAGCGCGAATGCCGCCGCCGTCACCGCCACAAAACCGGCAATCCCGGCCCGTCGTGCTGTATCCGCCAGTCGCTCGGGCGAAATTGCGGCCGGCTGCCCGGTCGCAATCAGCCGCAGCGCAAGAGCCCCTGCCAGCAGGTTATAGGCGGCCAGCGCCAGGGCGATGATAAGTGCAAAACTACCGAACGCTGCCATTATGACTCCACCATGATTCTCGCACGCAGACGGGGGCCAAAATGGCCTCCCAACGTGCCTATTCTCAGACCATCATAGGCCTTCAGCATGTGATTTGGCTCACACTATAGGTGGGGATGGACCCCTCGCGATCCAGAGGTCTCGCTTCCGCGGCGGATTCCATTTTTTCCGGGATTCCGGCACTCAAGGCGCCACTTCATCTCTCGTTCTGACTCCCCTGGCCCCTTGCTGCAACCACAAGACCCTTGGAATCCGAAATTGAGAAGCCGAGTGACCTCAGCTTTTCAATCAGCACCTCCACGTCGTAAAGCCCCCGCTCAGGCTCGAATACGATGCAGGAGATTCGATCCGCAATTTCCTGCGTGAGCGTGGACAGCAGAGGATATTCGCAGCCCTCGCAATCGATCTTGAGCAGCGTGCCCCCGCTTCCGGCCTCGGTCTTCGGCATTACATCGGCCAGTGTGCAGGTCGGAATCGAGATGGAGTGGGAATCGGCGGTCTTCTTATACATGCTGTGGCCGGCAATGTTGCGATCCGCGATATACAGGTCGAAATGGCCGCACTTCTCCGCAATGCCGACCTGCATCGGCTGAACATCACTGAGCCGGTTGATCTCAACATGTTCCTCGAAGAGGTGAAAATTACCCGGATGCGGTTCAATAGCCACCACGCGCGCTTCAGGCCATAACTGCTTGCATCGCAAAGTGAACAGGCCAATATTTGCGCCCACGTCGATCACCGTCCCGAATGGCGCCCGCTTCATTGCTTCCGGTGGCTCATAACAATTCTCCACGAATATCTCATCAAAGAGAAACAGCGTCCAAAACTCGCGCACACGAATGGTCTTTCCATCCTTGAGGCGTATGTCCACGGGACCCTTTGACCAGCCCGGCATCAGCTTCAGGGCCAACACCGCATAGAACCTGAGCGGATGGGCCAAAATTTGACTGAGGCGCCTGTAATAGCTCCGGCTAAAGAGTCGCTTCGCGGCAAATCGCGCTCGGAAAGGCAACATGCAAGGCGTCCCCCCACAAGTCGATTGTACGTGTGCGGCGCCGCATCGAAAGACGCGACTGAACGTCTCGTCAATCCCCCACCGGCGTTACCGACCCACGGGGCATGAAACGCACTGTCGGCGTCAGATTCATCCCAAAATGGCGTGTGCCCATCCAAAAATTGGAGTGTGCCCCGTCCATTGCGCAGCTTCATCGCGCGATGGGCGGGAGACCACAAAAGCTAACCCTCGGCCATCGGGGCCTTCCATCTTGTATCCCAGTTTCTTTTTGGCGGGGCAGAGTCGGCTTTCACGCGGTCTGCCGTTCGCTTTGAGACAGAAGCTGGCCAGCCAGCATCACCATCTCCTCAGTCGCGAACGGCCTGGAAAGGAAGCACACGCAAACACCCGCGTAGTCATCCGCCACTTCGCTGGGGTTGCCAAGCACCAGCACGGGCAGCTTGGGCAGGCGGTCATGCAATTCGGCCACAAACGCGGGTCCGCTAATGCCCGGCATGTGCAATCCCGAAATCACCAGGCCCAGGTTCCGTGCAAACTGGGGTTGCTCCACCAGGCAGAGAGCCTCGGCAGCATCGCCAACCCGCTGCACATCGTGGAATCGCCTCTCGAGAACGGACTTGCGTAATAGACCCTGAAGCGGATCGTTATCTACCAATAAGATTGTCGCCATATATTTTGCGCCCCCGCGCCCCGCGCGACAGACGGGCGCAATACAAAACCAACTATCCACGTAGGATGCGAAAGTCTCCCATTCTGTTGCCCGTAGAGGGTCCGTTGCCCCTTTGGTCTGGACCAACACGGAACGCAGCCATGCAGCGCCCTGGAGCGTTGCGACAAAGTCTTGAGATCCGCTTCCGTTCCCGTCTTTACCCGAAGAGAAATTCCTTCTCCCGCAGTTCCTTGATGCTGTCCCGCAGCCGCGCCGCCCGCTCGAACTCGAACTTCTTCGCAGCTTCCCGCATCTCCGTTTCAAGCTTCGCAATGTGCCCGTCCAGCTCCGTCTGCGTCTTGAAGTCCGGCATCCCGGCGGTCTCTTCTTCTTCCACGTCGCCGTACTCGGCTTTGAGAATCTGTGCCAGCCCCATGTCCATGGTGTTGATGATGGACTGCGGCGTAATGTCGTTTTCTTCGTTGTACGCGCGCTGAATCGCCCGCCTCCGGTCGGTCTCGCCAATCGCCCGCTTCATCGAGTCGGTCATCCGATCCGCATACAGAATCGCCTTGCCTTCCAGGTGGCGTGCTGCGCGGCCCATGGTCTGGATCAAGGAGCCGGCGGAACGCAGGAAGCCTTCCTTGTCGGCGTCCAGAATGGCGACCAGCGAGACCTCCGGCAGATCGAGCCCTTCGCGGAGCAGGTTGATGCCGATCAGCACGTCGAACTCGCCCTTGCGCAGTCCGGCCAGCAGCTTCACGCGCTCCAGCGTTTCAATCTCCGAGTGCAGGTAGCGGCATTTCACGCCCACCTCGGTGTAGTAGCCGGCCAGGTCCTCGCTCATGCGCTTCGTAAGCGTGGTTACCAATACTCGTTCGTTGCGTTTGGCCCGGTCCCTGATTTCCGCCAGCAGATCGTCGATCTGGCCTTTCACAGGACGGATTTCCACCTCCGGGTCGATCAATCCCGTCGGACGAATCACCTGCTCCACCACCACGCCCGCAGCCTTGGTCAGCTCATACGGGCCCGGCGTTGCAGAGACATAAATCGTCTGATGAATGCGGTTCTCAAACTCCTCGAATTTCAGCGGACGATTGTCTCTTGCCGAGGGCAGACGGAACCCATAATCCACGAGATTCTGTTTGCGGCTCTGGTCGCCAAACCACATGCCATGCACCTGCGGAATGGTGGCGTGGCTCTCGTCCACAAACAGCAGAAAATCGCGCGGAAAGTAGTCCAGAAGTGTAGGAGGAGCCTCCCCGGGCAAACGCCCGCTGAAGTGCCGCGAGTAGTTCTCAATCCCGTGGCAGTAGCCCATGGACTTGATCATCTCCAGGTCGAAACGCGTGCGCTGGTGCACACGCTGCGCCTCCACCATGCGGCCCTGCGACTCCAGTTCAGGCACCCACTCGTTCAGCTCCTTCACAATCGAGTCGACGGCCTGCCCGCGCCGCTCCGGCTGCACCACGTAATGGCTTTTCGGATAGATAGGCAGGCGCGAATACTTCTGCTTCACGGTGCCGAAGAGCGGATCGATTTGCGAGAGCGAATCAATCTCATCGCCGAACAGCTCAATGCGGTAAGCCATCTCATCATAGGTAGGAAAGACCTCGATCACGTCGCCGCGCACGCGGAACCAGCCGACGCGTAATGTCCTGGCGGCTGATGCGCTGGCCCTTCTCGAGCAGCAGCAGCATGCCGTAGTAAGCCTCCGGCGAGCCCAGGCCGTAGATGCAGCTCACCGAGCTCACAATGATGCAGTCGCGGCGCTCAAACAGGCTGCGCGTGGCACTCAGGCGCAGCTTGTCCAGTTCCTCGTTGATGGTAGCTTCCTTTTCGATATATAAGTCGCCCGCGGGAATGTAGGCCTCTGGCTGGTAGTAGTCGTAATAGCTCACAAAGTATTCGACAGCGTTTCCGGGAAAGAACTGCTTGAACTCGTGATAGAGCTGTGCGGCGAGGGTCTTGTTGTGGGCCAGGATGAGGGCCGGCCGGTTGGACTGCTCGATGACCTTGGCCATGGTAAAGGTCTTGCCTGAGCCGGTAACGCCAAGCAGGACCTGGTGTCGCTCGCCCGCCGCCAAACCGTCCATGAGTTCGGCAATGGCGCGGGGCTGGTCTCCGCGGGGTTTGTAGGTGGTCACCAGTTGAAAGTCCATTGCAGAATTATACGCGAAGAGCGAACGTTTGGCGAAGAGGGAAAGGCAGGGATCAGTTGTCGCGAGTCACTTGGCAGTGGGCCCCGTTTGGGGATTCAGAGACCGAAGCCTCCTCCGCCGCATCTAACCTGGCTAGCGGGAGGTCTAACCCATGCGAACCGCGTTCCCAAAACCATCCATCGCGCTTCTCGCACTCGCATTTGCCATTTGTGGCCAGAGTGCCCCCGGTCAGAACAGCCAACCCCAGCCGCAAGCTGCCGACACATCGCAGCCTTCCACCCAGCCGCAACCCAAGCAAAGCAGCCCCGGCGGCGAAGTCGGTAAAGGCGCCGGAGACATCGGCAAAGGAACCGCCAAGGGTGCTGGAGCGGCGGCCAAGGGTGTTGGGAAGGGTGCGGGCAACCTTGTCACCCTTCACCCGCTCAACGCCGCCGGCAATGTCGGCAAGGGTGCAGCCATCGCCGGCAAGGACGTTGGCGTCGGGGCAGCCAAGGGCACAGGCAAAATCGCCAAGGGCACAGGCCGGGGCATTGGCAAACTATTCCATCATCACCATGAGGCGCAGACGGACCCGCCTCCCTCCGAACCACAAAACTAGGGCTACGCGGAGATTTCCAATTGCCGGCCGGGTCCCCTTCCCGCCCTGAGCTTCAAAGGGAAGTCAGCGCTCTTTGTCCCCAATCCGCACAAAACTCCGTTTCGGCCGACCCCGCAGCAGATGGTCCATCTCTCAATCTTCCCTCGCGAGATTGGGCGTGGACTGCCCCCCCAACGCGAGACATGCGGCACCACGCCATTTGTGTATGGCCAGACCCGGGCCACCCGCCAAGTTCCACGCCCAGATGAGGCTTAGTGGAGATATGCTTCCGCTGTGGCCGACCAAGTGATTCAAGAAGTTGATGCGATCATCGATCCGGCCAGGAAGTCTTCAGGCATGGTAACGTGAACATGGCGTCCGAAGGAGTCGAGAGCTCTGTAGGAAGGACTGTCTGCTGCTTGAACAGCGTTTCCCATGCTGTTGGCGCGGTCATTCGCGCTGGAGGCGGCGCCGGCCAGGGGCAGCCATACATTTGCACGGCGGGTGGTGGCTGGCGGCCAGCAGGCATTTGCAAATAGGCCCTTTCTCGGCTTTACACGGTGTGAAGGTTTGGCGTGGTCATGATGCAGCGTTCTTCCATCTCAAAATTGGTCTTGTTTCCAATCGCTCCCGCCTCCCCGGCGTGGGCTGGCCATAACCCCTCGTCCCAGCCCATGCTCAGGGAAAGACATCCATGGAGTACCCGCGCAATGCGTAAGTTTTCTCAATTTCCCGCTCTCCTCGCCATCGTTTTTCTGTCGATTGCCTCGGCCACTTGCTGGGCGCAAACGAACTTCGGTCCGGTCAACATCGGCAAAAGCGCTCAGTCTACTGTCACCCTCACCTTGCAGGGCGCGGGGATGCTCGGGAGCATTTCCGTGGTGACAGAGGGCGTCACGGGACTGGACTTTGCCAATGCCGGCACAGGAACTTGCGCTGCCGGAGCCAGCTATAAAGCTGGCCAGACCTGCACAGTCGACGTCACCTTCAAGCCTGCATATGCCGGGGCACGCTATGGGGCGGCGTTGCTCCTGGATGGATCGGGAGATGTAAGCGCAACCGGCTTCCTGGCCGGAACCGGCGTTGGACCGCAGATCGCGTATGGCGAAAAAACGCCAATTGCCATCAACCTGATCGTGGATGGTGAGAATTTGTCTCGACCCTCCGGCGTGGCTGTTGATGGTGCGGGGACACTGTACATTGCGGATTATGGCAACGACAGGGTCTTGGAGTTGCCGGCAAACGGCGGCGCGGCCACGGCCATTGATCCGCCCGTGTCTTCCGAGTACGGCACGGGGCTCATCGATCCTGCGGGCGTGGTGGTGGATGGCGCGGGAAATCTGTATATCTCAAGCCTGGAAAGCAATCTGGTAGCCGAGGTTCCTGCCGGCAATGGCGCCCCCATTGCCCTAGACCCCTCGGTAAACGGGTTGGCGCTGGATTATCCCTGCGGTCTCGCGGTCGACGGAGCCGGTAATCTGTTCATCGCAAATGTCGATGTCGGCTTTGTGGTGGAGGTCCCGGCCGACGGCGGCGCGCCCATCGCCATCAACCCCACGGTCAATGGATTGGCGCTGGACTTTCCCGTCACCCTGGCGTTGGACACGGCGGGAGATCTTTTCATCGGGGACAAATTCAACAACCGCGTGGTCGAGGTGCCTGCCGGCGGTGGTGCGCCCACTGCCATTGACCCCACCGTGAATGGCGTAAGTTTGTATCAACCGTACGGCGTGGCTGTGGATGCCGCGGGCGATCTGTTCATTGCGGATGCGGGCAACAACCGTGTGGTCGAGGTGCCAGCTGGCGGCGGTGCGCCAGCCGTCCTCAACACCGCGGCGAATGGCCTGGCTCTGGATGCTCCCATCAATATTGCGTTGGACGCTGCGGGCGATTTGTATATCGCGGATTCAAACAACAACCGCGTGGTTGAGGTCCAGAGTTCACTGCCGTCCGCGCTCAGCTTCCTCAGCACGCCGGTCGGGTCAACCAGCTCGGACAGCCCAAAGACGGCGCAGGTCGAGAACATCGGCAACGCTCCGTTGACATTCCCAATTCCGAGCGCCGCCAACAATCCGGGCATCTCGGCAAACTTCACACTCGATAGCAGTGGAGCGCTGTCTTGCCCGCTCACCACGTCCGGCTCTTCTCATCCCGGCACGCTGGCCGCTGGCGCATCCTGCCTCTTACCCGTCAGTTTTCAGCCCACCTCGGCCGGCAGCATTTCCGGCACGCTGACCCTTACTGACACCAACCTGAATGCGGTTTCTCCGGGCTATGCGACTCAGAGCATTGTGCTCAGCGGTGGCTATCCTCCCCTCGCATCGCTTTCGGCCACCAGCATCCCGTTCGGCTACCAGCAGATTGGTACAACCAACGCGTTGAATCAGGTGACGCTGACCAACACCGGCGGCGCGGCCATGTCAATCGCCAGCATCACCGTGACTGGCGCCAACGCTTCCTCATTCGAGTTTCTGAATACCTGCGGAGCGTCTTTGGCCGCCTCGGCAAACTGCCTGATCTATGGACACTTCACGCCGACGGTCGAAGGTCCGGTGACCGCGGCCCTTACCATCACCGACAACGCCACCGGATCACCGCAGACTGTCACCCTCACCGGTACAGGAGTCAATCCGACCACTGTGACGGTGACACCCTCCTCATCCAGCATCACCGCGGTGCAGCCGTTGACAGTTACTGTTTCGGTTGGCGGGGGAACCAGTAACTCGACGCCCACCGGGACCATAACACTCGCCGTCGGCAGCTTTGTCTCTGTGCCCGTCACGCTGGTCAATGGTAGCGCGACCGTCAGCGTTCCCACCGGTTCGCTCACCGTCGGTACCGATAGCATTGTGGCCTCCTATACGCCGGACCTTCCGGCTTCCGCCATTTACACTGGCGCATCGGGTTCCGCTTCCGTCGTTGTCGCCGCCGCGCCGGCGCCGACCGCGGCCACTGGCGCTGCTTCCGCGATAACTGCCAGCTCCGTAACGATGGCGGGTACGGTAAAGCCCAACGGAACCGACACGCACTACTGGTTTCTATACGGCACCAGTAGCACCCTGAGCGGAGCAAGCCAGACTCCCTCTGTGGATCTCGGATCAACAGCCCAGGTCGACTCGGTTATGGTCAGCGCCTCAAGCCTGAACGCGAGTACGGCGTATTACTTTCAGATCGTGGCCCAGAGCAGCGTGGGTACCTCCAGCGGGACTATCAATTCCTTCACCACTACTCCTCCGCCAACTTTTTCCCTCACAGGCACGCCGATTAACGTCATGCCCGGCGCCACCACAGGCAACAGCTCAACCATCACCATAACGCCGTCCAATGGCTTTACCGGAGTGGTCACGCTCAGTTGCGCCATTGCCCCCGCGGCCGCAACCGAGCCCGCTACGTGCAGCATCCCGGCTTCGGTCACCATCAGCGGCGCAACGGCGCAAGCGGCCACGCTAACCGTCAACACAACCGCAGCTACGGCCCTCAACCGATCGTTGAAGCTGTTCTGGCCGTCAGCGGGTGGCGCCATTATGGCCTGCGTCCTGTTGTTCGGCATCCCGGCGCGGCGGCGTTCCTTGAAGACCATGCTCGGATTGCTGATGCTGCTGGTTGTCCTTACTTGCGGTGTGCTCGGTTGCGGCAGCGGCGGCAGTAGTAGCGGCGGTGGCGGCAATCCAGGCACCCCGGCCGGCAGCTACACCGTAACCATAACCGGTGTCTCAGGCACCACCACGGAAGCGGTACCAGTCGCCCTTACAGTGCAGTAGCAGTTTATGGACGGTCAGACCTGGGCCACGCACCTCATCCCTGTGCGATTCTGCCCGTTCACTGCGAGAGCAGCCGACGAAGAGACGGCCCATCACTCTTCGCGCATCAGAATTGTCGGATTGACGCCGAGTGCTTTTTGCGCTGGAATCCACGCTGCCACGAGCCCTAACACCATCATGGTCAGGACCGCTCCACCCAATACCAGCGGATCTTTCGGCGCAGCCTGGTACACGATGAACGACAACACCTTGGACGCCAGAACACCCAGCGCAAGGCCGATCAACGATCCCACTGACAGCACCATGAACGCGCGGCCCAGCGCTGCCCGCAGCACCTGGCGCCGCCGCGCTCCCAGCGCCAGGCGAATGCCAAGCTCGCGCAGCCGTTTGCTTACGGTATAAGAGGCCATGCCGAAGATTCCCGTGACCGCCAGCATGCCTCCCAGCAGCCCCAGCACACCCAGCGCCACTGTGGCCACACGGGCGGCGAACAAGGCCCAGCTCATCTCCTGGTTCCACGTTCTCACGCTGAAGGGCAGCGCCGCGTCCATGCCGCGCATGGTTCGTTCCAGCGCGCCGGCAATCTCTTCCGGACTGCGCGTGGACCGCACCAGCAGGAATGTGCCGCTGGCAGTCTGCTGCAGAAACGGGAAGAACATGGCCGGCTGCTGATCTTCTGTCAGCGTGCGGTATTTCCCGTCTTCGACCACGCCGACGACTTCTGCCCTGGTACCGCCCCAGAATTTGAAGTGGCCGCCGATTGCCTTCTGCACCGATCCGAAAACCTTGACCGCAAACTGCCGGTTCACCATGGCCACAGTAGGCGCTTTCTTGTCGTCTGCGAAGGTAAAGTCTCTGCCCGCCAACAGCGTGGTATCGGCGGCCGCAAGATAGCCGGGCGATATGTTGTACGTCATCGCATCCGCAACTTGATTGGTCGGCCTGAAATCAGTGGTTGCGTCCGTGTAGACATACGAGTCGCCGCCGCCCACCCCCAGCGGCAGGTGCTCCGCATAACCAACAGCCGTTGCGCCTGGAATAGCCTCTGCGGCATCCAGCATGCGCCGCTGCATCTGCACCATCCGCTCGTCGCGGTAGCCAGCCATTTGCAGGTCGCACTCCACCAGCATCACGTTCTGCGGCACAAAGCCGAAGCTGCTGTGCAGCGAACGCACCAGGCCGCGCACCGCGACCAGCGATGAGGTGACCAGCACCGCGCAGATCGCAATCTGCAGTGCCAGCAAAATATCGCGCAGCGTGATTCGCCTCAGGCCGCCTACTGATGCCGCACCGGTGCGAATCACCTGCCAGGGATCGGCGCGCATGACTTGCCGCACCGGCATGATTCCGAACAGAAGGCCGCTGCCGAGCGCCAGCACCAGGGCCACAATGTAGGCGCCCGCATCCGGGTTCACCGGCACGTTGATGGGAACATCGGGAATCGGCTGCCACACGCTGAGCAGGTGCAGGATCACTACGCCCCCGGCCATCCCCAGCGCTCCACCCATCAGCGAAACGAGAATAGCCTCCGTCAACATCTGCCGCAGAATGAGCCCGCGCCGTGATCCCAGCGCAAGGCGCAGCGCCGTTTCCTTGGCACGATCCGCCGTGCGCGCAGCAAACAGGCTTCCGAGATTCGCGCATGCCGCCAGCAGAATCAGGCCTGCCAGCAACATCAGGCCTGCCATGAACGCGCGCGCCGGGCCCCCGAGCATGTCGCCCATCAGCCCCGGACGAGCGAGCGAAAACTTCACGCCCTCATCGTCTCCCGGATAGGTCTTCGCCAGCCATGCTCCCAGCGAATTCAGATCCTGCCCAGCCTGCGACGCGGTCACCCCGGGCTTCAGCCGTCCTATCACGAACGATGAGTGATCGCCGCGATATTTCAGTGAGTCATAGCCCGAGATAATGTGGAAATCGACCATCGGGATCCACATGGCCGGCGCAAAGAACAGCTCCGTGCCGCGAAATCCCGGCGGCGCCACACCGACAATCGTGAACTGGTGCTTGTTGATGCCCACGGTCCGTCCCACCACGCCGGCATCGTCATGAAAATGCCCATGCCAGTACGCGTAGCTCAGCACCACATAAGGAGCGCTGTCGTACCCGTGCTCATCGGCAGCGTGGAAAAAACGCCCCAGGTAAGGCTGAACGCCCAGTGCGTCTAAGTAGTTTCCGCTTGACAGGTAG
>Ga0302320_10026378_pt1 | contig 11254 bp, 8 predicted proteins | sample Bog_T0_3_FD_202130 | JGI IMG/M metagenome (GOLD analysis project Ga0302320, IMG submission 202130) | Peat permafrost microbial communities from Stordalen Mire near Abisko, Sweden - Bog_T0_3 | ecosystem: Environmental > Terrestrial > Soil > Wetlands > Peat | place: Sweden: Abisko, Stordalen Mire... | reverse complement strand
TGGAAAGCCAGGGCATGCGCGACACCCTGCGCAAACTGAGGCCGTCTTCCCTCGAAGAGATCACCGCCCTGATCTCGCTTTATCGTCCGGGGCCGATGGACAGCATTCCGGACTATGTGGAGTGCAAATCCGGCCGCCAGCCCGTGAACGTCTACCATCCCTTGCTGGAGCCGGTGCTGGGACCGACCTATGGGGTGATCGTCTACCAGGAACAGGTGATGCAGATCGCCCAGATCATGGGCGGCTATTCCCTGGGCGAGGCGGATCTGCTGCGCCGGGCCATGGGCAAGAAGAAAAAGGAGGAGATGGACCAGCAGCGGGCTCGGTTCACCTCCGGCGCCTTGGAGCGGGGCTTCGACGCCGAGTTGGCGAGGCACCTGTTTGAACTCATGGCTAAGTTCGCGGGCTACGGCTTCAACAAGTCCCACGCTGCGCCCTACGCCCTGATCGGCTATCAAACCGCCTGGTTCAAGGCCAATTGCCCGGTGGAGTTTTTCGCCGGGTCCATGAGCCTGGACATGTCCAACACCGACAAGCTGGCGGTGTTCTATCAGGACGCCAAGCGCTTCGGCGTGCCGGTTCGCGCACCCGACATCAACCGCTCCGGCGCCGACTTCGAGGTGGCGGACGGCGAGGTGCTCTACGCCCTTGGCGCCGTGCGCAATGTGGGCTTCGAGGCCATGCGGCAGGTGGAGGCGGCGCGCGCGGAAGGCGGGCCATTCAAGGATCTGTTCGATTTCGTCGAACGAGTCGATCCCCGATCGGTCAACCGCCGCGCCCTGGAAAACCTCGCCCGGGCTGGCGCCTTTGACAGCCTGCATCCCAATCGCGCGCAAATCCTGGCGTCTGCGGAGTCCCTGGTCGCCTACGGCCAGAGCGTGGCGGCCGAGCGCGCGTCCTCCCAACACAGTCTGTTCGGCGGCGACACCGCTGAAGCGGCGCGCCCGCGCCTGCCTAAAACCGAGCCCTGGCCCCAGGCGGAGCAGCTGGATCAGGAACTGTCGGCCGTGGGCTTCTATCTGTCCGGCCATCCCCTACAGGATATGGTGGAGGTGCTGCGCCGCAAGCGCGTGACCCTGTTCGCCGACGCCATAAGTTTGGCGGAGGGCGGGACGGAGGCGTTCCGGATGGCCGGCATTGTGCGCCGCAAGCAAGAGCGCGCCTCGGCCAAGAACGGCGAGAAGTTCGCCTTCGTGGCCTTGTCCGATCCCACGGGCGAGTATGAGGTGCTGTTCCCGCCCGAATCCCTGCGGCGCTGCCGCGAGGCGCTGGAGCCTGGCCAGGCGGTGTGCATCAAGGTGCGCGCCAAGGCCAATGATGGAGAAGTGCGCCTTTATGGCGACGATGCAGAGGCCATCGAGCGCACCCTGGACGGCGCCGTGGCCGGCCTGCGGATCTATCTGTCGCCGAGATCCGCCGAGATCGAGGCCCTCAAGCGCAGGCTCGAAATCGCCGCCTCCAGTCGGGGCGGGGAGGTGACCGTGATCGCCGGCATGGACGGCGGCCGAGAGGTCGAGCTGCGCCTGCCCGGCCGCTTCAACCTCGACGCCGCCCTGCGCGCCACCCTCAAGACCGCGCCAGGGGTGATGTTCCTGGAGGATGTTTGACCGCGGCCGTCATCCTCCGGCTTGACGCACGACTGTTCTGGCAATGACGGCGTAGCAGGCGACGTCTTGCCTTTTTCCGCCTTTGCGCATAGGAAGCGCGCCATCACACACGCAGGCGTTCGGCGACGGCCGGGGAGACATCCCGTTCGTTTCCGTTCCGGTCCCCGAAAGGGGGTTTGCCTGCGGAGGCCAACCGGAAAAAGGAACAAGCCATGGCGCTTCCGGAATTCACTATGCGTCAGCTGTTGGAAGCTGGCGCCCACTTCGGCCACCAGTCCCACCGCTGGAACCCGAAAATGGAACGCTATATCTTCGGATCGCGGGCCAATATCCACATCATCGATCTGTCGCAGACCATTCCGCTGCTGCACCAGGCGCTGGTAAAGGTGCGTGAAGTGGCCGCTTCGGGCGGACGGGTCCTGTTCGTGGGCACCAAGCGCCAGGCGTCCGACCCGGTCGCCGCATCGGCCAAGCGCTGCGCCCAATATTTCGTCAATCACCGTTGGCTGGGCGGCACCTTGACCAACTGGCGCACCATTTCCGGCTCCATCGCGCGCCTGCGCGAACTGGAAGGGGTGCTGGACGGCGATCACGGCGGCCGCACCAAGAAGGAGCTGCTGACGCTCACCCGCGAGCGCGAGAAGCTTGAATTGTCCTTGGGCGGCATCAAGGACATGGGCGGCATTCCCGACCTGATGTTCGTGATCGACACCAACAAGGAAGCCATCGCCATCCAGGAAGCGCGCAAGCTCAACATCCCTGTCGTGGCCATCCTTGACACCAATTCCGATCCGGACGGCATCACCTATCCGATCCCGGGCAACGATGACGCCGCGCGCGCCCTGCAGCTCTACTGCGACCTGATCGCCGACGCGGTGCTCGACGGTCTGGCCGCCGGCCAAGCCTCCATGGGCGTGGACCTGGGCGCCTCGGTCAATCCGAACGAGCCGGCCCTGCGCCGCTCCAAGGCCAAGCCCGCCCCAGCCGCCGCCGAGGCCGCGGCTGTTGAAGCGGCCGAACCGGCCGCGGAGCTCACCGGCCAGGACGCCGCCGACGTCGCGGCTGAATTGTCGGGCGAAAGCGCCGAGCCTGTCGCGGACGTCGCGGCCGAGGCCCCGAGCGCCGAGCCCGTCGCCGAGTAATCCCATCGGCTCGCCGCTCCCTGGGCGGCGGACCATTCGCAAAAACGACACGGCGGTCCGGCAAACCTGAACCAGGGGCGCCGGGCCGCCATCGCTATTAGACCGGAGGATTTGATCATGGCTGAAATCACGGCCGCGCTGGTGAAGGAACTGCGCGAGAAGTCCGGCGTCGGCATGATGGACTGCAAGAAGGCGCTGGTGGAGAACGGCGGGGACATCGAAGCCTCTCTCGACTGGCTGCGCGCCAAGGGCCTGTCCAAGGCCGCCAAGAAGGCCGACCGCATAGCCGCCGAGGGCCTGGTGGCCGTGGCCCTGCGTAGCAACGGGCGGGGCATGGCAGGGGCGGTGGTGGAGCTCAACGCCGAAACTGACTTCGTCGCCCGCAACGAGCTGTTCCAGAACGCCGCGCGCAAGGCGGCCAAGACAGCGCTTGACGTGGAGGGCGACGTGGACGCGCTGGTCGGCGCTTCCACGGATGAAGGCGAAGTCCTGGGCGACATCATCACCCAGCTGATCGCCACGATCGGCGAGAACATGCTGGTGCGCCGCTTCGTGCGCTTCGACGTGTCCGAGGGCGCGGTGGCCTCCTATGTCCACAACGCCGTGGCCACGGACGTGGGCCGCATCGGCGTGCTGGTGGCCGTGGAAGGCGCCGGCGATCAGGCCAAGCTGCAGGAACTGGGCAAGAAGATCGCCCTGCATGTGGCCGCCACCTCGCCTCTGTCCCTATCCACTGACGATCTGGACCCCGCCGCGGTCGAGCGCGAACGGGCCATCTTCTCCGAACAGGCCCTGGCCTCGGGCAAGCCGCCGCAGGTGGTGGAAAAGATGATCGAGGGCCGCATCCGCAAGTTCTACGAGGAAGTCGTGCTGCTCAAGCAGGCCTTCGTGATGAACCCTGACCAGACCGTCGAACAATTGGTCGCCGAAACCGCCCAGACGCTCGGCTCGCCGGTCAAGGTTGTCGGCTTTGCCCGTCTGGCCCTAGGCGAAGGCGTGGAAAAGAAGACCGAAGACTTCGCCGCTGAAGTGGCCGCGGTCTCCGGACTGTAAGGCCTTTTAGAACGAGGGCGCGGGACCGTTCGACGGACCCCGCGCCCTTCGGCTATTGTGCGCCGACGATTCCCCAACGGCGCCGGAAGGCCGCGATGAACCAGCCCCTGCCAGAGCTTCCCGCCCGCTATCGCCGCATCCTGCTCAAGGTGTCGGGCGAAGTCCTGATGGGCGAGGGCGGGTTCGGTATCGACATGAAGGTGGTCGACGCGGTGGCCGAGGAGATCTCCCAGATCGTCCAACTCGGCGTGGAGCTGTGCCTGGTCATCGGTGGCGGCAATATCTTCCGCGGACTATCCACCGCCGCGCGCGGCATGGAGCGGGCCAGCGCCGACTACATGGGCATGCTGGGCACGGTGATGAACGCCCTGGCCATGCAGAACGCCTTGGAAAAGATCGGGGTGACCACCCGCGTGCAGTCGGCGATCCCGATGGACACCATCTGCGAGCCCTACATCCGGCGTCGCGCCCTGCGGCATCTGGAGAAGGGGCGGGTGGTGATCTTCGCCGCCGGCACCGGAAACCCGTTCTTCACGACCGATACGGCCGCCGCTCTGCGCGCGGCGGAAATGGGCTGCGACGCCCTAATGAAGGGCACCAGCGTGGACGGCGTCTACACCGCTGACCCCAAGAAGCATCCGGACGCGCAACGCTACGATCGTCTGAGTTATCTGGACGTATTGGCCCAGGACTTGAAGGTGATGGACGCCTCGGCCATCAGCCTGATGCGGGACAACGGCATCCCCATTGTCGTTTTCTCCATTCGTCGGAGGGGCGAATTGATGCAGGTCGTTCTGGGCGGCGGAGTCCATACCGTCATCTGCGAAGACCGTCACTCAAGCGACTAGGACCAAAGCAATGGCCGCCAGCGAAAAACCCAATATCGGCCGTCAGCGCGAGCGGATGGACAAGTGCGTGAACGCGCTGAAGGAGGAATTCAGCGGGCTGCGCACCGGCCGCGCTTCCGCCGGCCTGCTCGATCAGGTCATGGTCGACGCCTACGGCGCCACCGTGCCGCTTAGCCAGGTCGGGGCGGTCAGCGTGCCCGACCCGCGTTCGATCACTGTCAGCGTGTGGGACAAGGGCGTGGTGGTGTCCGTCGAAAAAGCTATCCGTAACGCCGGGCTGGGCCTGAACCCCATGGTGGAAGGCCAGAATCTACGCATTCCCGTGCCGCCGCTGACCGAGGAACGGCGGCGCGATCTTGCCAAATTGGCGGGCAAATACGCTGAGCAACAGCGTATAGCCGTGCGCAACGTCCGCCGCGACGCCATCGACGAGCTGAAAAAGGCGGAAAAAGACGGCGTCATCACTCAGGACGAACTCAAGCGCATGAGCGATGAAGTTCAGGGTTTCACCGATCAGGCGGTCAAGCGGGTCGATGAGCTGTTGAAAACCAAAGAACAAGAGATCATGCAGGTTTAGCCGGCAGGAATTGGTGGTTTTCCGCCGAACAAGGACTCGAATATGGCCTCCGCGCCGCCCGGTTTGAGATCTGCATCGCCCCTCGCCGAACAGGGCGGACCCGCGCACGTGGCGATCATCATGGATGGCAACGGCCGGTGGGCGAAGGCTCGCGGCCTGCCGCGCAGCTTGGGCCATCGCGAAGGCGTCGCCGCGCTCAAGCGCACCGTGGAGGCGGCGTCCGCGTGCGGCATCCAGCGTCTGACGGTGTTCGGCTTTTCCACCGAGAACTGGCGACGGCCCGCGGGCGAAATTTCAGAGCTGATGCGGCTGCTCAAGGCCTATGTGCAGACCGATTTGGCGCGCCTGGGCCGAGCGGGCGTGCGGGTGCGCATCCTCGGCCGCCGCGAGGGATTGCCCCCTGACATCCTGGATATCATCGAGCGCGCCGAAGCCTCCACGGCAGCCAACGACAAGTTCCATCTGCAGGTCGCGTTCAACTACGGCGGTCGGCCCGACATCGTCGACGCTGCGCGGCAATTTGCGCGCAAGGTCAAGGCGGGCTTGGCCGAGCCGGACGACCTGACCGAAGATGGCTTCCAGTCATACCTGTCGACCGCCGACAGCCCTGCGCCCGACCTGATCATCCGCACGAGCGGCGAACAGCGCCTGTCCAATTTCCTGTTGTGGGAGGCCGCCTACGCCGAATTCGTGTTCCAGGATGTGCTTTGGCCGGATTATGGCCCCGCGCTGCTGAAGGCGGCCGTTGACGAATTTCGGACCCGCGAGCGACGGTACGGCGGGGCGGACGTGAATGACGCCCTCGCCGCCGGCTAGACGCTTCAACTGGTCCAACCTGGGCGTCCGCGTCCTGTCGGCGGCCGTTCTGGCGCCGATGGCGCTTTACGCAGCCTATGCTGGCGGCTGGCCGCTGCTGGCGGTGATCGTCGTCGCCGTTCTGCTCACCGCTATCGAGTGGGGCCGCATGACCGCCCCAAGCGCGCCGACGCGCGTGACCGCAGCCGTGACCGTCGCGGTTCTGGCGGCGGTGATGACCGCCGAGTTCGGGCATTACCGCATCGCCTGGATCGTGCTGGTGCTCAGCGCCGGCGTCTGCGCCATGTTGTCGCGCGCCGTGGCGACGCGGCCGGCCGACGCGGCGTTTGGCGCCCTGTATATCGGCGCACCTTGCCTGGCCCTGATCTGGCTGCGGGCCGCCGAACCCGGCGGTCAGATGTGGACCTTTTTGGTGCTGGCGTCGGCCTGGTCGGCCGACATCGTGGCGTTTCTGGCGGGCAATCTGTTCAAAGGGCCCAAACTGTGGCCGCAATTCTCGCCCAACAAGACTTGGTCGGGATTTTTCGGGGGGCTGATCGCCGCGACCCTGGCCGCCGCAGCCGTGGCCTATATCTGGGCGCTCTTACGTCCCGAGCAACTTTCGACGATTAAAGCGCTTATGGTGGGCGCCTTCGCGGGGCTGGCCACGATGGCCGGGGATTTGTGGGAATCGATGCTTAAGCGACGTTTTGGGGTAAAGGACTCCGGGGGCCTGATCCCGGGACATGGCGGATTGCTCGATCGTGTCGATGGTCTCATGTTCGCTCTATTGGCTGTCGCCGCCGCGCGTCTAATCGTCAACCTGGGGTGGCCGCATTGAATCTTTCCCGCTCCGTCACCGTCCTGGGCTCGACCGGCTCCATCGGCGTGTCCACGCTCGACCTGCTCGACGCCGCCCAAACCTGTGGGTCGGCGGACGTGGAGGTCGTCGCCCTGACGGCTGGACGCAATGTGGCGCGTCTGGCCGAGCAGGCGCTGCGCTGGCGACCGCAGGTGGCGGTGATTGATGACGAAAGCCTGCTGGAAGAGCTGCGCGCCAGACTCGACGGCTCGGGCGTGCGCGCGGCGGCGGGCCGTAGCGCCGTCATCGAAGCCGCCCAAATGGACGCGCCCTGGGTCATGTCCTCCATCGTCGGCTCCGCGGGTCTGGCGCCCACCCTCGCGGCGGCGCGCACGGGCGCCATTGTGGCCCTGGCCAACAAGGAAAGCCTGGTCTGCGCGGGCCCGGCCCTGCTGGAGACCGCGCGCGTGCACGGCGGCGTGGTGGTGCCGGTGGATTCCGAGCATTCGGCGATCTTCCAGGCCCTGCAGGAGCATTGGTCCGATGCGGTGGGCCGGATCATCCTGACCGCCTCGGGGGGGCCCTTCCGCACCTGGACCCGTCAGGCGATGTCGGCGGCAACGCCGGAACAGGCCGTGGCGCATCCCAATTGGAGCATGGGCGCCAAGATTTCGATCGATTCCGCCACCATGATGAACAAGGCCCTTGAGATGATCGAGGCCGCCTACCTGTTCTCAGTCCGGCCAGAGCAAATCGACGTCATCGTGCATCCACAATCGATCATTCACAGTCTGGTGGAATATCTCGACGGCTCGACGCTTGCTCAACTTGGACCGCCGGACATGCGCACGCCCATCGCCTATGCCCTGGCCTGGCCGGGTCGGATCAGCTGGCCCGCCCCGCATCTCGATCTGGCGGCGATCGGATCGCTCACGTTCGAGGAGCCGGACTTGGAGCGATTTCCCGCCATCGGACTGGCCCGTCAGGCGCTGAAGATCGGCGGCGCCGCCCCGGCGGCGATGAATGCCGCCAACGAGGCCGCCGTGGCGGCCTTTCTGGACCGACGCATCGGTTTTCTCGATATCGCGGCCACTGTCGCCCAGACCCTGGAACAAATGGACGCGGAGGGCGCGCTGGTAGCCTCCGGCGATTCGGATGTGCTTGAGTGCGCGATGGCCATCGACCGGCAGGCGCGGGCCGTCGCCTCGACTATTCTTCAACACGGCGCGCGCACCCACTAGGACCAATCGTCTCGCATGATTCAAACCGTCCACGATTTTGCCATCGGCGCCGTCTCGTTCCTGCTCGTGCTAGGGCTGGTGGTGACCATCCACGAAATGGGGCACTTCCTGGCCGCCAAGGCCTGCGGCGTCGCCGTGGACCGCTTTTCCATCGGCTTCGGCCGAGCGCTGTGGTCCTGGCGTGACCGATCCGGCGTGGAATGGCGCATCGCCTGGATCCCCCTGGGAGGCTATGTTCGCTTCGCCGGTGACGAGAACGCCGCCAGCGTGCCCAATGCCGAAGAACTGGAAGCCTTGCGCGCCGAGGTCCTGGCGCGCGAGGGCCCCAAGGCCCTTAAGAGCTATTTTCATTTCAAGCCGGTGTGGCAGCGGGCCATCGTGGTGGCAGCCGGTCCCTTGGCGAATTTCCTGCTGTCCATCGTGGTGACCGCCGCCCTGTTGGCGGGGATCGGCGAGCGCACCCTGCCGGCGCGTATCGCGCAGACAATTCCAGGCGATCCCGCCGCCGCCGCGGGTTTTCGCGCGGGCGACTTGATCGAACGGGCGGACGGACACGCCATCGACAGCTTCGAATCCCTGGCGCAATACGTCCAGATTCGCGCCGGCACGCCGATCCGCTTTCTGGTTCTCAGAGACAGTCGTGAGCTGACGCTTACGGCCACACCAGTCTCACGAGAAAGCGATAATGGCCTGGGCGGCAAACAGATCGCCGGCGCGTTAGGCATACTATCCACGAACCAGGCCTCGGACATCCGCTTCCAGCGCTTCGGTCCGCTCGAGGCTTTACGCGGCGGCGTGTCGCGAACGTGGGACAAACTGACCATGACGGTGTTCATCGTGGATCGCCTGATCCATGGGGAGCTGCCCGCGGGCCAGTTGTCCGGCCCGCTCGGCATCGCGCAGCTGTCGGGCGCCGTGGTGCACGCCGGCGCGGCGGGAGAGCCTACGTTTGCCCTGAAAGTTCTGGGCGCCCTGGCCAATCTGTTGAACCTAGCCGCCATTTTGTCGGTCAGCGTGGGATTTATGAATCTGCTGCCGGTGCCGGTGCTGGACGGCGGCCACTTGCTGTTTTACGCCTTCGAAGCGGTCGCCCGGCGACCTCTCGGCCCCAGGCTCCAAGCCGCTGGCTACCGCGTGGGGCTTGCCTTACTGCTCGGATTGATGTTGTTCGCCACCTGGAACGATCTACAGCGGCTCCGTGTGTTTAAACTCCTTGGCGGATTTTTTTCCTGATCCCCCATCCACTTTACGGCTGACCTGAATGCACGCTGCGCGCGTCCGAAGCTCTGCACTGCTTTCCACTGCGGTCCTGTTGGGCGCGATGGCGCTTGGTTCCTATGCGTGGGCCCAAACTCCCGCCGCGCCCGTCAGCCCGCCGCCGGCTACTGCCGCCGCCGCGACTGCCACGCCTTCGCCCGCAGCGCCGCAAGCCGCTGCAGCTCCCGCCGCGCCGACCAGCGGGGTGGTCCAACGAATCATCATTCGCGGCGCTGAGCGGATCGAAGACAGCACAATCCTGTCCTACCTGCCGATCGCCGTCGGCGATCGCGTGGACTCCGCGCGCATCGATGACGCCCTGAAGACGCTATTCAAAACCGATCTTTTCGCCGATGTGCAGATCCAGCTGCAAGGCACGGATCTGATCGTGCGTGTGTCGGAAAACCCGATCATCAATCAGGTGGTGTTCGAGGGAAACCACGAACTCAAGGAAGACAAGCTGCGCGACGAGGTGCAGGTGCGGCCGCGCGGCGTTTTCACCCGCTCGCGCGCGCAGGCGGACGTTCAACGGATCGTTGAGCTCTACCGACGGTCCGGTCGCGTCAGCGCAACGGTCACTCCGCAGATCGTCGAATTGCCGCAAAAGCGCGTCGACCTGATCTTCGTGATCAATGAAGGGCCCAAGAGCGGGATCCTCAATATCAACGTGATCGGCAACAAGCAGTTCTCGGACAGCGATCTGCGCAATGTGATCGTGACCAAGGAATCCAAGTGGTACCGATTTTTCGCGAACAGCGATAACTACGACCCTGATCGGGTCGACTACGATCGCGAACAGTTGCGCAAGTTCTATCGCAACCGCGGATTCTATGACTTTCACGTGCTGTCGGCGGTGGCCGAGCTCGATCCCAGCAAGAACGGTTTCGCCCTGACCTACACGATCGACGAAGGCGGCCGATATAAGTTCGGCAAGCTGACGGTCGAGACCGATCTGAAGCGACTGAACGCCGCCACGCTGCAGAAAACGCTCCCGCTCAGGGAAGGCCAGACCTATCAGGACGACCTGATCGACAAGGCCACCGACGCCCTAACCTTTGCCGCGGGCTCCGCTGGCTTCGCCTTCGTGGACGTGCGGCCGCGCTATACGGCCAATCCCCAGACCCACACCGTCGACGTCAATTTCCAGATCGTCGAAGGGCCGCGAGTCTATGTCGAACGCATCGACATCGTCGGCAACAACCGCACCATCGACCCGGTGATCCGGCGCGAGCTGCTGCTGTCGGAGGGCGATGCCTACAATCGGGTGCTGGTCGATCGGTCTAAGGTCAAGGTCAAGGCCCTCGGGTTCTTCAAGGACGTGGATATCGAGCAATTGCCTGGCAGCGCGCCCGACAAGACGGTGTTGCGCGTCAAGGTCACCGAGCAGCCCACAGGCGAACTCTCGTTCAGTCTGGGCTATAGCTCGGTGGAACAGCTCATCGCGGACATCGGGGTTAGTGAGCGCAACTTCCGTGGTCGCGGTCAGCAGCTCACCTTGAAGGTATCGGCCGGCTATCTGGAGCAGGGGATTACATTCGGCTTCACCGAGCCCCGTTTCCTGGGGCGCAATCTCGCCGCGGGCTTCAACCTCTATTCCTCGCGCTATAATTTCTCTGAGTACGCGTCTTACCAGTCGGCATCCACCGGGGCCTCGCTGACCCTGGGCTTCCCGCTGACCGACTATTCCCGGCTGTTGCTCACCTACAGCCTGCACTCGGACAACATCAATGTGGACAGCTCCCTGTGCGTACCGGGCTTTGAAACGGTATCGGCGGTGCTATGCGAGGAACGTGGCTCGACCCTGACGTCTCAAATCGGCTTCAGTTATCGCTGGGATCAGCGCGACGACCCTGTCAAGCCGACGCGCGGCTTCTACGCCGACTTCAACCAAACCTTCGCGGGCTTCGGCGGCAATGTCGACTTCGCCAAAAC
>Ga0302320_10026377_pt1 | contig 11254 bp, 1 predicted proteins | sample Bog_T0_3_FD_202130 | JGI IMG/M metagenome (GOLD analysis project Ga0302320, IMG submission 202130) | Peat permafrost microbial communities from Stordalen Mire near Abisko, Sweden - Bog_T0_3 | ecosystem: Environmental > Terrestrial > Soil > Wetlands > Peat | place: Sweden: Abisko, Stordalen Mire... | reverse complement strand
CAATAACTCGCCCCAGTGGGTGCCCTCTGGCGCCCCACTGGATTTGAGCATGATCGCGACGAACTGCGTCACGTTTGCCGGCTCAGACGGCATCGTTACCGTTAACGACGCGCCGGATCTTGATCCCTATCCGTTCACCGCCACGGCTTGGTTTCGCACCGCCATGAACAGCAGTGCCATTCAAGTGATTGCCGCAAAGTACACCGACCGCAGCTACGACGGCTGGGCCATGGTGGTGCAAAACGGCCAGTTGCGCGCCTTCCTGTATTCCAACGGCAGTTTGGCCAACAAGGCCATTGATGCCACGGCTGGTCCAGTCGTAGCCGATGGCGGCTGGCACCATGCCGCGCTCGTAGTGGATGCGATCGGCGGAAAAATCTTTCTCGATGGCAGTTTGGTGGTATCGAGCAACTGGGTCGGCACGGCGGGCGCGATGACTTCGTTCGCGCCGATTACCATCGGCGCGTTGGCCAACGGCTATCCGTTCTTGGGCGATGTGGATGAGGTGACGCTGTGGAACCGCGCTCTCAGCCCCACCGAAGTTGCAGCGCAAGCGAATTTGACGCTGGTCGGCGATGAGGCCGATCTCGTCGGCTACTGGAGGCTCGATGAGGGGGGCGGCAGTATCACGACCACGGATAGCACGGCCAACGGCCACACCGGCACGCTTTCCGGCTCGGTGGGCTGGACTGGTTCAACAGCCTATCTAGGCGATGGCACGACGCATCTGCTCGGGTCCCTCGATTACTCCGTTCCTGGCCGCACCTTTGCCATCGCCGGCAGCACCACCCAATCGGCCTTTACGCAAAATGCCAGCGTCACTTTCTCTCGGATTTATGACTTCGGCTCCGCGCCCGCCGCCGACACGGTTTCCGGGGTGCTCGATTATTCCCTGCAAACTTCGCTGGCCACGCCAATTCCGCTGCTACAAAGTGAAACCATTTTCACCGTCAGCCTCGGCGCGCAACTAGCGTCCGCGCCGCGCATCAACGGGGCGGCCAGCGGCTGGGTCACGACGCCGCAAATTCTGCCTTTCGAGCCGGATGGCGTGCAGTTGGACTCCGTGGACAATTTACATCAACTCATTACCACGTTGTCGCACAGCGAAAACGGGGGGGCACTTTCCGTGGATTCCACTGACACCGGCGCGGCCATGTGGCTGCTCCATTTTGACGGCAATCTCTATTGCGGCCCGCTGCTGACACTGTTCAACCACCTCGACGTCACGCCCGTCGTAACCAACGTCGTGGCCGGCGATCATCTCGACTGTTCCCTTGCAGTCAGCGCCAACGCCGGCTCCATTCCCGGCACGGGTTGCACCTTTGGCAATGGCACGCCGCTGTCGGTTTCCCTTGCGGTCAACGGCGATTGCACCCTGAAAAGCGGCACGATCAGCGTTAATGGCCTGGCCAACAATACCATCCAAAATATCTCTTACCAGCTTGTGAACGTGTCGCTCCAAACGAATGGTGCCTCGGCAAACTTGCTTTTGAATTTGCCGGTTGGTTTGACCGTGGGCATCACCAACACGGCCAGCCGGCTGACCACCAATACGCTGCCTTTTCTTACCTTGCTAAATGCTTCGCTGCAACCGCAAACCGATGTTTTAACCACGGCCAATTCGCCGCTCTATTTTAGCACGGAGATCTTGCCGTGTTGGATCGTCACCTCGCAATTCTCCTGGCGCGTATTCGACGGGCAGTTGGTTATTCCCGCGAGCGACATTCAGTTTGTCCGCCAATTTGAAGACGAAGTGCTGACGGCGAATCAATCAGCTCTAGTGGACACGAACTCAGCCAACCGCATTTCCAACGACGGCTATTTTCGCAATGCTCAACCCGGGGCATCGCCGGACTTCGTGGTCACGGCGGATGCCAACGGCCTCGCGCAGCTCAGCGGCAGCCTCGGCTTGCAGCCGCCGGAATTGCGGCCGCATTTTCCGTATGCCGACACCCAGCCCGGGAGTGAAATTCCCACCAGCACGGGCGTGTTTACGCTGCAAAACAACCAGGTCACGAGCGATAGTGTGCTGGCGGTGACTAGCGCCGTGCCACTGTTGTATTCGCGGGACTGTGCGGACACCAATTGCAGCGGCGCTTCCGCCGGACTCGCCGCGGTCTATCTCGCGCCACCGACCTATCAATTGACGTTCACGCCCGACGGCGGCTTGCTCGGTTACGGCCCCGTAGCTTCGCCAGAAAATGTATCCGGCGTGGCCTTGACTTGGGGTTACAACAGCGCCGGAATTTACGCGCAGCAAACGTCCGTCGTCGGCAACGGGGTTTACGAGATGGCCGGAACGGTTCTGCGCGGTGACCAAACCACGCTCGACAATTCGCAGCGCGCTGTCGCGTTGCTCCTCACCGGCTGGGGCGATGATGCCAATCCCAGTTATCTCGAGCGGCCCGGCACGCTGATCTACGCAAACGGTTTGGCGAATTACGCCGGCCTGAATTTGCGCGCGCCCGCTCAGGCCAGCAGTTACCTTGCGAATGTGCCGACCGGCTGGTATCCGCTGACGTCGCAAGCTAAATACTATGTTCGCAATGGCGGCGTGAGCGGCCTCCACGAGGCCGCGAGTTTTCCGCCGAACTTCAAGTTGTATGGCTATAACTTCACGTTTACGACTTACCTGCTCTCGTATCTTGACAGCGAGAATTACCAGTCGCGCACGGATGGCGGCATCACGTTTCAGCCGCAGCCGGCGGGCTTCACGATCGGTTTTGAAAACATGAAGTTCGTCTGCAGCGGTGGCCTCGACTCGGCGCAGTTGCCAGCGGGTACCGGCAGCAAGCATCTGAATTATTGGAATGCGGATTTCACGCCCTTGAGCATCCAGTTTAAGCCCTCGGCCGCGGAGCAATGCAGCACGGCGAACCGTACGCTCGTGCTCGGCACGGAATTACATCTGCCGTTCATTCCGCAGGCGATGCACGGGCTGATGGGTTTCCAGCCGGATGGAAATATTGCCACCGTGGTGGACCAGGTGCTGGGCTGCGATTCCAGGTTCCCGCTGCCGGCCAGCCTCACGCTGCAAGGTTCCGGCACGAACATGTATCCCATTTCCGTTGCGAGCGAAGGTTATTTCAACAATTGGGCCACGCCGGGGCATCCCGACGTTGGCTTCTTCAACCTTGCTGGCAAAATTCGGGTGCCGTTCTTTCAGGATTTCAAGGCGCATTTGCAAGTCACCCCGACGAGTCCGACCTCAGCCAATATTGCGGTCCTGGGCGGCTGGCCGCTGGCGAACAACTCCACGTCAACCAATTTTGGCTGGTCGGTGGGTGGCGCCAATTTCTTTAACACCGTCAAATTTGATCCCAATTGTGATGGCTGGCCGTCTAACCATCCGCTGAACGATTATCTGTATTCTTCGACCGAGCAATACCATCCCCGCGCCCAGCGCAATTGGAAAAATCTGGCCTTCTTCGATTATCCCATATCTTGGGATCCCGTGCTGCGGCAGTTTGAGGGTCTCAACCCCGGCACCCTGTCGCTGCCCATTCTCGATGTGGGCAGCCGCTTGAAATTGTTGACGGCGGGCAAGGTGGATTTTGATTTCGACCAGGATTTGAATCTCGGTCTGCCGCATATCAAGCAATTGGATTTCATCAACGACTCGATTGACGGGCCCTTCAACTCCATTTCCAACGCCATCCTCAAAGAACTCCACAGCGCGGCGGATGCCAGTGGCCTCACGAAAGGCTTCCGGAGTTTGGAAGGCGCATTGGATGAGGATTTGACCGGATTTTTCTCGCCAATTCTCGACGGCGCTTTCGATAATCTCGCCAACAATCTGGTCAGTGATTTCACCAAATTGCAGACCACCGACCCGACGACCGTCCTGTCGCAGGTCAACAGCACGATGGCGGCGGCGAATGCGCAATTTCAATCAGCCGTTTCCGCCATCAACGGCACGGCGAATCAGGCCAATAGTGTCCTCGGCACCATCAATTCCACGTTTGGCGACGTGACGAACACTATCGGCGTGCTGCTCCAGATGTTGCAGCCGGATGCCGATGGCAACCGCCACATTTTACGCGCGCTGGTCGAGAATCTCGTCCAAGATCAGTCGCCCGGTGTGGCTGGAATTTTCCAGGGCCAAGCCGACGCGCTCGATGGCATTGTGAACGATGCGTTGGGAGATTACGAATCCGATCTGCAAGGCATTCAAGATGATTTATCCGATCTAGATTCGCAGATCAACGACGCGCACAATGCCGTGAGTTCCGCCACCGGGCCGATCGTGGATGCGTTGAATGCCATCACGAACGAAACCGCAAATATTCAGCAGTTCGAGCAGCTCGCCACGACGGATGTTTCCAACCTGCTGACTTCGGTCGTGACGAAATCGGGTGATTATTTCACGGCCAATCCAGCCGCCGCAAAATCGGACATCAAGCACCAGTTGGAAAATGCGTTTTTGAACTCGGCCTTGACTGGTGATTACAAGACAAGATTCCAACAATTTCTCGGCGACGATGATTTTATTCTGGATCAGCTCTTGTGTCTGCTCACCGACAAGATCAATCGCGCCGTACGTTCCGCGGTGGAAGATTACCTTTCCGGCGGCAACAGCGACAGCATTTACAATGTCATGAAAGGGATTGGCCAGATGCAAAAGACGCTCGCCACCGCCAAGTTGCGCGGCCAGCCGACGTTCAAGGGCGACACCCTGGAGATGATCCATCTCGATGCGGACCTGCAAATCAATCTGCCCGACACGATGCGTTACAACGCCTATATCGAAATCAAGAATCTCGATTCGCAATCCGGCGCGCTGGCGTGCGAGCAGGGCGGTGACTCAGCGGCGGAAATCATTCTCGGCGCCAACAAAGTGCCGCTCGATTGGCCGGGCGCGCAAAACACGGGCATCACCCTCACGGCGAATGCGCGCTGGACGATGGACAACGGCACGGTTACCGGCGTCGGCGGGTTGATGGAGCTGGACGGCAAGGCGGACTTTGAAGGCTTCTCACTGAAACAACTGGGCGCGACCTTTGCCGTTGGCAGCTCGGATAATTATTTCGCCGGCAAGGCTTCGGTGGTGGTGTTCATCGGCCCGGTGCCAGTCGAACTGCAGGCCGGTATTTTCGGCGGCCATTCGTGCTCGCTCGATCCGATTTTGTTCGTCGACACGAACGCGCCAGCGATCATCGGCAACCTCTCGGATTTCAGCGGTCTTTACACCCACTTCGGCGGCGGCATTTCGCTGTCGGATTTGCTGTTTGGCAATTCCTCGTGCCTGCTCAACCTGGACGCGCGAATCGGCACCACCGCCTATTATCTCGACGGCCCGTCCTCGGCCAACTTCGGTTATTGGGAGCGGGAAGACATTGATATTTCCCTGCTCTGCGTCTTAAGCGGCAGCGTTGGCTACGGCATTGGCGGGCAGGTGACGAAGGATGCCGACGGCTTCCACCTGGAAATAGTGGGCTCCGGCGACGCCTGCGGCTCACTCGGGCCGTGCCCCTTCTGCGTCCAAGGCTGCAAGACCATCACCATCAAAGGCGTGCTTAAGACCAGCGGCATTGACTACTACCTCGATTACTGATGAAACGTATATTACACTATGTGCGCCGCCGCGGGATTGCCAATGTCCTTCTCGCGCTGGCGTTATGGCTGAGCTTTGCCGCCGCGTCGTTTGCCCAAACCCCGCTGAGCAATCTCGTCTTCGCCGTTGGCACCACCATTCAGGCGGCGAACGGGCAAAATTGGTCCTACTTCGTGATCGGTTCCGAAATGCCCGCGCTGCTCGCGGGAAAGCAATTTGCGGTTTATGGCAAGAACGATTATGCCGCCAATGCCGGCACGTTTTCTTTGCGCGGAAAGATATTCCAGCAAACTTCCGCGGGCACCATTAACACGTTGTTGAATCAGTCGGTCGTATTGCGGGATGATCTCACCTCGTTGAGCAACGCGCTCAATGTGGTGTTGCACAACAATCCCACTGCCGCCGGGCAGACGCTGCCGCAAAAACTGGCGACCGCTTTTCAAATGGCCGCCTCCGATCCAAACCTGAACGGCACGCTGACATTACTGGGGCGGAATCACCCCGGCGTGCTGTTGTGCAATGGCCAGGCGTTTAGCGAGCCGATTAGCACGGTGACGACGTATGAAATCCGTGAGGTTGACCCCGCCAGCGGCAGCGCGGGCGATGTGATTGGCCGCGTGACCGTGGTACCTGGCAGCCCGGTGGTTTTGCCCGCGCCCGGTTTTCCTTTTCAGTTGCAGGCCGCGGGCATGGCTTTCCGCGATGGCACGAACAACCCTGCCGAGCGCATCAAGATCTATTTGCGCTGGGGCACTCCGCCGGAATTGCGTCGGCTCTCGCTGCTCAATTACGGTTTCAATGTCTGGCGCATGGACAAAACCACCGCCGAGCAGCATAGTTTCAACCTCACGCCGCCCACACTCGCGCAGCTTTACGCCAATGCCACGCCAGCGAACGACGGTCCGGTGATGGCCACCAAGGATTTTTCCGCCACGGCGCCTAATGATCCTTCCGATCTGACCACCTTTTTCTTCGTGGATGACAATGGGCGTAAATACGGGATGCCGCTGTTTGTAGATGGCGCGCAATATTATTATTTCATCACCGCGCGCGATTTGCTCGGCCGCGACGGTCTCGTTTCCGTCGGCACGCTGGCAACCGCGTGTCGGCAGCTCCCGCCTGCCGCGCCAACGGGATTGAAGGTGCAAAATAGTCTGCAGTCCGTCGTCGTGAATGGCCTTGCTACGAACCAGCCGCGCTTTCAACTGAACTGGACCCAAAACACCGACACCAACGACAATGTCAGCGAGTATTGGATTTATCTGTGGGACAATCCCTCGATGGTGTTCACCAATGACGCCGCTCCGCTTAATCACCGCATCGGCGTTGTCCCGCAACAGGCGGGCGCGAACGTGAATTCATTTGTGGACAGCGGCGGCATTCTGCCGACCGATCCAAGCGTCAGCAATTACTGGTTCACCGTGCGCGCCGTGAGCCAGGCGACATGCGGCCCGTTGCTGTCGCCGCAAAGCGCGCCGGCCTGGGGCGTCTTGCGCGAGCGCGAAGGACCCAAAGCGACCACCGGCCAGGTTTATGGCAGTTGCGGCACGCCCGTCGTGATGTTTCAAAATCTGAATTTGCTGACGGTGCCTGCCACTACGAACAGCCACGTGATGAATTTTCGCCTCACCTGTCAGCGCCGCGACCATGGCATTGCTTGGGTCCTGTTCACTTATGGCTCCTCCTCCACGACCCTGGGGCCAATTGAATTTCCGCCTGACGGAGACACGGTCAGCCTCGATGTCTCCCTGCCCATCGACTCCGGAACCAACCAGGTCACTTGTACTGTGGGCGATTATGATGACAACCCGTCGCAGACCGCGACCAATTATCTTTCGACGCAGATCATCCTGGCGACGAATTTGGAACCGGAAATCGTTTTTTATTCCGGCGAATTGCTGCTCACCGCTTTGAAGTCTAACGATCCGTTGTTGGAGGCCCTTAACGGCAGCGCGTCGAGCTGCGATGCCGCCTACGCCGTCACCCCTTATCCCGAAGGCACCGTCAGTATGGAATTTTCTCCAGGTCCCATTCCGGGCCAGCCGCGCTTGATTCAAGTTCTCTCCAATTCGGTGTGGGCAGATGTCGCTGTCGCCTGGCCGGACGCAAACAATATTTTTTGGATTTCGTATCCCGCGTGTTTGATTGGCCCGCTACCGACCTTTCGCGGCTGTGCCATCAATCTGCCGGATAACGGTGGTTGCAGCCAGCACCTGTCGGGGGTGGGCGGCGCCGGCTCCGTGGCCCCGATTTTCGTTTCCTTCCAGCTCACCCCGCGCACGCGCGAGTATCGCCTCTACCGGCGCGCGGATGACGGCCCGTCCTCGCTCATCGCCCAAGGCCCGGCGACGTTTGATCCCGCCCATGCTTCGCGCGCCATTGTCATCCCCGACGATGTCATGCCGCCGAGCGCCTCGCATCTTTGCTACTATGTGCAACTGCTCGATGAACACGGCAACGGCAGTCCGCTCGCCTTGCTCGGTTGTAAATATTCCAACCCGCAAACCATGCCTCGACCGGTGCTCGCCGAGTTGCAGCCGCTTGGCGATGTATCTAATCCGCAAGTCTTGATCAGTTGGTATTGTCCCACCTCCGGCGTCCACCGCTTCCAAATCAACATTCATCGCGACGATCAGACCGCCAGCGGCCAGCCCACCGGACTTTATTCCACGAATCTTCTCCTACAGATCGCCTTGGAGGTGGAACCCGTTCTCCTCGGCGTATTGCCCGTCAAATCGCAAGCCTTGCAAATTGACGAGACCCAGCTCACGCCACCGATCGGCCCGAACTTCGGCCCCGGCCCGCAATTTTCGCTGACCGCAAACGTCGTCAGTAATGGCACCTACACGATCACCGTCGCCGCGATGAACGACCAGGATATCGCCTACGACAATGCCGACGCCCAAACCTTCACTTGGCACCAGACCAATGCCAACGTGCTGACCGTGCCGTGGCCTGCGCGCCCGCTGCCCGCAGTCACGCATTTTGACGATAATAATCGCACGGATAATTTGGTGGGTTACCGCGTCAACGCGGTGATTCAACGCGATCCCAATTTTGGCCTCGACCAGCGTTATCCCGTCGGCATTCGCGTGGCCGACATCAACAATCTCTACGGCGGCTGGTTGTTTCGTTTAAATGTCGGCTCAACCAATTTCTTTGAAGCTTCCTACGGCTCGCGCGGCAATCCCGCCTCGTGGAATCCCGACAGCCTGATTTACCGGCGCAACTCCTCGGATTCCTCGCGCAATGGCGATCCTCTGTTTCCCATCGTGGTTTACCGTCAACAAATCGCTAACGCCACGTTTCCAAAAGTTTCTGGAAATTTGATCCAAGTCACGCCGCTGATTGAGCATATTCCCTGGCAGGGCGAGCAAATAACTTATGGGGGCGTGTTCACCATTCCCGACCTGATGTTCGGGGCAGCGAGTGAATTTTACCGCGACTTCCATTATTATTATCTCTACGTCCGTGATCAGCAGCCCGTTTTGATCGGCGCGAGCTATCACTATTACGTCGTCCGCTTCAACGCCAAACACGAACCTGCCGAAACCATCGATGCCGGTACCGTGACCATTCCGCCCAACTAAGAACTGACGCGCCCATGAATCTCAATTTCAAAACTCTCCGCCGGATCGGAGCGGCATTTTTTTGCGCGGCCGTGCTTTTGGCCGGCACCGGCCGGGCTGCCACCGCCTTCGTTTATGACACCGGCACGGAGTTGCTGACGTCGGCCGATTTCAACGGCGACGGCATTGCGGACGTGCTGGTGCTCGACAAGCTGACCGGCAACATTCGCGTCGGGTTGCTCGATGCCGGCGGCAATTTATCGTGGTCCGCGCCACTCGTCAGCGGTGTGGAGAATGCGACGGCCTGCGCCATCGGAAATTATTTGTCGCCCGACGCAAATGCCGTCGCCGTCACCGCGCCAGATTTCAACCGCATCAATCTGGTCAGCCTCGCCAACACCAACACCGCGACAAATGCCGTCATTTGGCCCGTTTTTGGCGTCGGCCCGAACTCGCTCATCACGCTGGATAATCCGTTCGGTCTCGCGTCGGCCACCCCCACCAACTTGCTCGTCGCCACCACGCATAACGCCGGCAACGTCGAGTTGCTCGAACGGATGCAGGTGTATGGGGGTAACAACATCACGCCGTTTACGCCGGCCCAATTCGCTGAATCTAGCCTGTTTGAACGCGGCAACGCGCTCGCGCTGAACCCGCCCAATTCGCCGAGCTTCGCCGCCGGTCTTGTGCGCGGTATTGATGCCGACCGGTTTGACATCTTGCAATTCACCAACGCGCCGGGCGGCGTTTTGTTTTCACTCACGAATCTGCCGCCGGGCGGTGATTATGCCTGTGGAAATTTCAACGCCGAGACGCTGCCGCGCTTCGCCTTTTACCAAGCGGGAACGTCCAACGTGCTTTTTGCCTCGCTGGTTGCCGACGCTGATGGTCTGATTTTTGAAACCAATGTTTCGCTGGTGACCACCGAGCCGGTCAAGAATATCTTTTACGATGCTTCGCCAGCGGGTGCGTTTCTCGTGGAGTTTTCGGATGGCGTCCAAGCCGTGACCTTTGCCGGCGATACGCCCGTGGCTGGGAGTGTTTATCGCAACGGTCTGGCGGGCGCCAACAATGTTTTCACGGGCATTGTTCCGCTGGCGAACGGGCGATTCGCCCTGCTCGATGCCGCCGGGGGCACCCCCGCCTCCGCGCATGCCCAGGTTGTCAATTTCGACGGTGCCAATTTCACGCCGATTAGTGCTTCGACGTTACCCTCCATTTCCTCGCGGACCACGCGCGCCAACGTCTGGTTGTTTCAGACCGAGCCATTCGTCAACCGCGATGCAGGTTTCGTCGCCTCGTTCGCCCTGCCGGACTGGAGCGATTTTATCAGCGGCCTGCCTGGAACTTTTTCAGTAGTGGAGGAAACGGATGCCGGCAGTGGCAGCGGTCTCGGAAATATCTCAACGAACTCCCCGAGCGCGCCGCCGCCCGGGGGCAATTATGGACTCGCCAATCAGATTGCTGACGGCATTTCGGTTTTCAGCTATGCGCCGCCGCGCGCCACGGAACCGGTGACGATCACCATTTCCCCGCCGCCCGGATTTTATAGCAGTGCCATTCAAGTCTCGTTGAGTGCGGTGGCGCCCGGCGGTTTGATCTACTTCCGCACCGACCCGGCGGGCGCCTGGCAATTGTATGCCCTGCCGTTCAGCCTCACGAACAACGCGGCGGTGGAATACTACGGCGTCAGTTATTCAGGCTTGCACGCTCGGTTGCTCACCGGCAATTACTCCATCGGCAATTCGGTCGCGGCCCCAACTACCTTGAATCTGACCAACGGCGTGGCGGTGACGAATAGTCCGTCGGCTTCGGGCGGCGGCAACAATGTGGTGCTTTCGACCGGCGGCACCATCTTCTATGGCCGGATCAATTCCACCGGCGGCTCGCTCTGGGCCATCAATGTGGACGGCAGCGGGGACACCTACATCACCACTGGCGCGCGCCCGCGCGTGTCGCATGATGGGCGGTATCTGGCGTTCATGCGTGGCCCGAATGTGTTCAATGGCTCCGGGGGCGATATCTGGCTGCGTGATCTGTCCACCGGTGTGGAGACGGATTTCTTCACGAACAACGCGCAAATCACCGGCTATGACTGGGATTTCTCCAGTCCGCCCAATTTGATCTTGGA
>Ga0302320_10026374_pt1 | contig 11255 bp, 8 predicted proteins | sample Bog_T0_3_FD_202130 | JGI IMG/M metagenome (GOLD analysis project Ga0302320, IMG submission 202130) | Peat permafrost microbial communities from Stordalen Mire near Abisko, Sweden - Bog_T0_3 | ecosystem: Environmental > Terrestrial > Soil > Wetlands > Peat | place: Sweden: Abisko, Stordalen Mire... | reverse complement strand
TCCTCCTGCCGCGTCATGATCCTTGGCGCCGGCGAAACCAGCGAGCTCGTCGCCCGCGCCCTCATGGCCCGCGGGGCCCATGGCATCTTCGTCTCCAACCGCTCATTCGATCGCGCCCAGCTCCTCGCGGAGGAGACCTGCGGCGAGGCCATCGGATTCGACCAGTGGCACGAGTCTTTCGACGATATCGACATCCTCGTCTCTTCGACCTCCGCTCCCCACATGATCGTCACCCCGGAGAAGCTCAGCCTCGCCATGCGTCGCCGCGGCAACCGCCCCGTCTTCGTCATCGATCTCGCCGTCCCCCGCGACGTCGATCCCGCCGTCAACAAGCTCGACGGCGTGTACCTCTACGACATCGACGCCCTTCAGGGCATCGCCGCCGCCTCCATGGCTGTCCGTAAGCGAGAACTTACTGAATGCGAACGCCTTATAGAACGTCATGTCGGCGATTTTTCCGGCTGGCTCACCTCGGGCGGCGTCCCCGCCCCCCTCGCTCGCACCCCCGCTGGCGTCATCCACACCCCGGCCACACCGGTCTCTTGATGGCCCCCCTCATTCTCGGGTCCAGGGGCAGCGCCCTCGCCCTCGCCCAGGTCAGCCTCGTCCGCGAGGCCCTTCTCGCCGCCCATCCCGGCCTCCCCATCGAGCTAAAGGTGATCACCACCTCAGGCGATCGCCGCCAGGAGGTCAGGGCAGGGGAGGGGAGTGATGCCGGACTCAAGGGCCTGTTCACCAAGGAAATCCAGGATGCTCTCCTCGACCATTCCATCCACGCCGCCATCCACAGCCTCAAGGATCTCCCCGGCGTCGTCCCCACCAACCTTTCCCTCGCCGCGGTCCTCCCCCGTGCCGATACCTCCGATCTCCTCATCTCCCGCACCCCGACGCTAAACCGGCAGGAGCCGGCCTTGCCCTTCCGCGTCGCCACCGGCAGCATCCGCCGCTCCCGCCAGCTCAAGTGGCTCCATCCCGGCATCGAGATCGTCGATCTCCGCGGCAACGTCCCAACCCGCCTCCAAAAACTCGCCACCCAATCCCTCGACGCCATCGTCCTCGCCCGCGCCGGCCTGGACCGCCTCGGCTACCCCATCGTCGATGGCCTCCTCCACTGCGACTCCGGCCCCTTCCACGCCGTCCCCCTCGACATCCTCCCCGCCATCGGCCAGGGAGCCATCGGCATCGAAACCCGCTCCGACGACCTCCCCACCCGCGCCCTTTTCTCCCCCATCTGTCATCTTCCAACGCATCTCTGCATCCAGGTCGAACGCGAACTCCTCCGCCTCCTCAACGGCACCTGCCACCTCCCGGTAGCCGCCCGCGCAACCCTCCAGGGCGACCGCCTACACGCCCAGGCCATCATCTTCCCCGACGACGAAACCCTCCCTCCCGTCCAGGCCCAGGCCTCCGCCCCCTCCTCCGACCCCGAGTCCTTGGCCCAGACCCTCTTCCACCAACTCCGTCCTTCTTGAACTTGAACGTGAACTTGAACTCCTCCTTTTTCCTATGAAGCCCGCCCCAGGCATCTGCTACCTCACTGGCGCCGGCCCCGGCGATCTTGGCCTCGTCACCCTCCGCGCTCGCGAAGTCGTCGAACAGGCACAGGTCATCGTTTATGACTACCTCTGCAACCCCTCCATCCTCGAGTGGGCGCCTCCCGGCGTCGAGGTCATCTACGCCGGAAAAAAAGCCGGCGCCCACACCCTCACCCAGGACGAAATCACCGCCCTCCTCATCGACCGCACCCGCTCGGGCAAACGCGTCGTTCGCCTGAAGGGCGGCGACCCCTTCGTCTTCGGCCGCGGTGGCGAGGAAGCCGAGGCGCTTGCCCGCGAAAAGCTCCACTTTGAGGTCATACCCGGCGTCAGCTCCGTCTTCGCCGGCCCTGCCTACGCCGGCATCCCGGTCACCCACCGCGAGCACACCTCGCAACTTACCATTTTCACCGGGCATGAGGACCCCTCAAAACCCGGCGCGGTGCTCGACTACGCCGCCATCGCCCGCCAGCCCGGCACAAAGATCATGCTCATGGGCATTGAACGCATCGCCCCCATCACCCAGGCGCTCATCGAGCACGGCGCCGATCCCGCCCTGCCCGTCGCCCTTATCCGCTGGGCCACCACCCCGCGCCAGCAGACCCTCCGCGGCCGCCTCGATACCATCGCCGCCAAGGTTGCCGAGACCGGTTTCTCCGCCCCCGCCATTGCCGTGTTTGGCGAAGTTGTTCAGCTCCGCGAGACCCTCAACTGGTTTGAATCCCGTCCCCTCTTCGGCCTCCGGACCGTTGTCACCCGCACCCGCAGCCAGGCCGGCGTGCTCTCCTCCGCCCTCCGGGTTCTGGGCGCCGATGTCTGGGAGATCCCAACCATCCGCATCGAGGAACCCGCCAACCTTCTCGAGTTCGGCCAACTCGTCCAGGACTCCCACGGGTACGATTGGATCCTCTTCACCAGCCCCAACGGCGTGGACGCGTTCTTCCGCCTTTACTACAAACTTTACGACGACGCCCGCGACATCGGCGCCGCCCGCATCGCGGCCATCGGCCCCGCCACCGCCGCACGCGTCCGTGATTTCCACCTCAAGGTCGATCTCCAGCCCCCCGAGTACGTCGCCGAGTCCATCCTCAAGGAATTCCAGGCAGCCGGTTCCATCGAGAACCTTCGCTTCCTGATGGTCCGTCCGGAGCAGGCCCGCGACTTCCTCACCCGCGAGCTCAGCCGCCTCGGTGCCATCGTGGACGAGGCTATCGCCTACCGCACCGTGCCGGAGACCGCCGACCCTACCGGCGGCATCGAGCGTTTCCGCGCCGAGGGCGCCGATCTCATCACCTTTACCAGCTCGTCCACCGTCGAGAACTTCCTTGCCCTGAAGCTCCCTTGGCCCGATGCGCTCAAGACCGCAAGCATAGGCCCCGTAACCTCCAAGACGATGCGCGCTCTGGGCCTGAAAGTCGATATCGAGGCCCACCGCCATGACATCCCCGGCCTGGTTGACGCGATCCGCAAACACTGCGGTCGAAAGTAAAGGTTTGGGTGGGTACGAAATCTGCCTCATTGGGCTAAATTCCGCCTCAATTTCCTGATTTCGTCCCCCACTCGTTTCCGGGTGCAAAAGTTCCCGTTTCTGGCGCGAATCTCGCTAGGGAGACAAGGATGTCGTCGCCTAGTTTCATGGCCACCGAACCCGATTTCGACCTCCAAATGCGGTCGCTGGCCGAAGAAGCCCAGCAATTTCTCGACGTAACCCCTGCCGGAAAGCGCCCTGAGCTCAGCGGCGTGGACATATTGCTCCCGCTCATGCAGAAACTGGATACCCTCAACCGGGCGGTAACCGAGAACACCATGGCAATCATGCGGATCGAGGAGACCGTCCTGGCGCAGTCCAATATTACCACTCTCCCACGCCTCATCACCACCCTCCACGACGACCTCGAAAATCGTAACGGCGTTAACCAAAAACTTTTCGACGCTCTCCACGATGAACTCCGGGGCTACAAGGACGGCTTTCTATTGGAGATCCTCCACCGCCCCATCGTCCAGGATCTCATCATTCTCTACGACGATCTCTCCGACCTTCACCGCCGCACCGCCGCCACGTTGGCCGGGTTGAAGCCAGGCACCGAAACCCCCGAGGCACAGGCCGCCCGCAATCAACTCAAGGTTCTTGCCACCAATCTCGACCACATCGTCGATTCCCTTCTCGAAGTTCTCGCGCGCATGGATGTACGCCGCCTCGACCCCTCCTTTGGCAAGCTCGACAAGTTAAACCATCGTGTCCTCAACGTCGAGCCGGCCATGTCACCCAGCGACGACATGACCGTCGCCTCCAGCGTCAAGCCCGGCTTCCTTTGGCGCGAGCGTACCATCCGCCCCGAGGAAGTTGTCATCAAGAAATGGAAACCAGAAAACGGCGCCTCGGCGACCCCCCCTCCCTCTCATTAATGCGGAACCGAATACACTGGCATGCAACTCGCTACTCTTCCTAAACCGCAAAACCCTCAGTCGATGACGGATAATCCTTCTCCCAGAAAGCAACGCAAAGCCGTTGGCATCGACCTTGGCACGACTTTTTCCGCGATTGCCCACATCGATCCCTACGGCAAGCCCCAGATTATCCCCAATACGGAGTCTGAGCGGATCACTCCCTCCGTCATCCTCTTCGACGGCGCGAATGCCGTCGTCGGCACCCACGCAAAGCAAAACGCCGTCGCCGAGCCCGAAAAGATCGTCGATTTCGTCAAGCGCGAGATGGGCAAAAGCAAAAATCAATTTCATCGCGAGTTCAACGGCCACATCTACACGGCGGAGGAGCTCTCCGCCCTTATCATCAAGAAGCTCAAGAACGACGCCCAAAAGTATCTCGGCACGGAAATCACCGATGCCGTGATCACCGTTCCCGCTTATTTTAACGACGCCGAGCGCACCGCCACCCTCCATGCAGGCCAATTGGCGGGCCTCAATGTCCTACAGATTATCAACGAGCCCACCGCCGCGGCGCTGGCCTACGGCCTGGATAAGCTCGACTCCGACCAGACGGTATTTGTCTTCGACCTTGGCGGCGGCACCTTCGACGTCACCATCATGCGGATCGAGGATCACCATATCCGGATGATCGCCAGCAACGGCGATCACCGCCTTGGCGGCAAGGATTGGGACGACGTGATCGTCAACTGGGTTGCCGATGAATTCGACAAAATCCACGGCGAAAACCCCCTTCTCGATCTCCAGAGCTACCAGGACCTCTACAACCGCGCACTCGCCGCCAAGCTCCAGCTCTCCAGCCGTTCCTCGACCACCCTCGTTCACAGCTTCAACGGCAAAAGCGTCAAAATCGAGATTACCCGCGATCAGTTCGAGAAGCGCTGCTCACACCTCCTCGAAAAGTGCAAAACCATCTGCGAGATCGTCATGCAGGAGGCCAGGCTCAATTGGTCCCATATCGACCACGTCCTGCTCACGGGTGGCATGAGCCGCATGCCTTCCGTGCGGTCCATGATCACGGAAATCTCAAAAACCGATATCGCGGAGGACGTCAGCCCCGACGAAGCCGTGTCCATCGGCGCTTCCATCCAGGCCATTCTCGCTCTCCTCCAGGAAGAGGATTCCCTCGGTGAACGCGTCCTGCCGATCGAAGTCCGGGCCCAATTCTCCAATCCCGACGGCGGCCTCATGCGCGTCACGAATATCACGACCCACACCCTCGGCGTGGTGTTGTGGGACGACGCCAAGGTCGAGGAGTATGTCTTCCCGATGATCCAGAAGATGACCGCCATCCCCATGGAGATCAAAAATTCCTTCGGCACCGCCAAGGCCAACATGAAAAACGCCGTCGTCCGCGTCGTCGAAGGTGAGAGCACGGTGCCATCGGAATGCACCGAACTCGGCCTTTGCGATATCGAGCTTCCTCCTTTCCTGCCCAAGGGTTCGCCGGTCGAACTCACCTACCGCTACGATGCCAACCAGGTTCTCGAAGTCACCGTGGACGCCTTCGGCAAACAAAACCGCGTCTCCATCGCGAGGAACGTCGGATTGAACGAACTCGAAATCGACGCGGCGACCGCGGACCTCGCGCAGATCGCCGTATTTTAATGCATAAAGCCCCTCCAACGACTCTGTCTTGAAGTATGCCCTTGCCATCGCCGCTGCCAGACAGCCCCAACCGCTGGGAAGGATGGCGGAACTATAATTCCGACAACCCGTACGAGCGACTCTGCCTCGACTACGATTCCAATCCCAGCAACGAGCAGATCGAGGAAAATTGCCGGCAACTCCTCGTCTGGTGGCAAAAGAAACTCCCGCTCAAGAGCCAGCCCAGCAATCCTGCCACGCAGATGCTGCGCAACGGCATCGACGACGCCCCCAAGTTCCTCGCCCAGGCGCGCAACGTTCTCCTTAATCCGGAGTCGCGCCGCGCGGCCGATGAGAAATTCCGCGCTCGTCTCAGGGAGACAGCGGCCACCGAGTTCGGCAAATTCCTTGCCTTTGCCCTCGCCGACGGTGTCCTCAAGCCCGAGGACGAGAACAATCTTTACGCCATTGGCTCGGCCGCCGGCCTGGTCGCGGAAGAGATGCGGCTCATGGTCGAGTCGGAGCTCAGCAGCCGTGGCGCAAAGCGCTACGTCCCGCCCCCGCCGCCAGAGCCCGTGGCCGCTCCGGCGCCCCACGGTTTCGCGGCTTTCTCGGATGCCGCATTCGCCCCCAGTGCCAACGCGACCTCGCCCCCTCGGCTCGCGCCAGGCGCGCCCTCGAGCGATCCGAAGATCGAATTCGCCCGCCTCATTCGCCTCAGTGGCCTTTCGGAGGACGACATCACGGACGACCAACGCGACGCACTCTGCAACATGGGCGAGAACCTCGGGCTCACTGGCGGGGAAGCCGAGGATATCATCGATCAATACCTCGAGGACGTGAAGGGGACGGCATCCGGCCAAAGCCAGGCCGTTTTGCAATCCTCCCGCAAAGCCGTCGCCACACCGACCGCTCCGCCTCCGCCCAAGAAAACGACCAGCCGCGTGCTCGAGTCCATCCAGGCGGAGAAATTCTCCCCGCTGCATCGCGACGTCGAGCGCCAGGGCCATCCGCCTTTTTCCGCTTCCATCGGCGCGGAAATGCTCTTCATCCCCTCCGGCACCCTCATCATGGGCAGCACTTCGGAGGGGGCCGCGCCCAACGAGCAGCCACTGACAAAAACAAACATCACCTGCTACTATATTTCGCGTTTCCCCATTACCAACGCCCAGTACGAGATGTTCGATGCGAACCACCGCTCGAAGCGTCCCGATTGGGCCAATGAACTACACCCCGCCGTTTATGTCAGCAGCGTCGATGCGATCCGGTTCTGCGAATGGCTCAGCCGCCAGGATGGGAAGAAGTACCGGCTCCCCACCGAGGCCGAATGGGAATATGCGGCCCGCGGGAACGATGGCCGCAGCTATCCGTGGGGCGAAAAACTCAACCGGGGTGACCTTGCGAATTTAGCCGACTGCAACACGAGCTTCCCGTGGCGCGATCCGGAGTTGAACGACGGCTACGCGGAGACGGCGCCCGTCGGGGCTTTTCCCAAGGGGGCCAGCCCATTTGGAGCCGAGGATATGTCCGGCAACGTTTGGGAATGGTGTCTCGATTTCTACGAGCCCTACAAGGGCAAGGAGCGCACCAATCCCCGAAGCACGCTTACCGTGGGTCGCCGTATCTATCGCGGCGGCAGTTGGAAGAGCCGGGCATCCAGCCTGCGTACCACCACCCGCAATTTCAACGTGCCGGAGTACTGCGCCAACGACGTCGGGTTCCGGATCGTCTGTGAGTGCGCTTGAGACGAAAAAACCGGGTCGCGTGACCCGGTTTTGTTAAGATCGCTTGAAAGCGGTTGGATGCAGGGGGCCTGACTAGCCCCAGCCAGGGCTACCTCTACGCCGCGGTGTTGAAGCGGAACTTCATTTTGCCGCGCTTTGCGTTGGCCTTGGCCTTGCGGCGGACTTTTTGGTTGGGCGTCTCAAAGGCGCGGAGGCGGCGGACCTCCTCGAGGATCCCTTCGGAATCGAGTTTGTTCTTCAGGCGCTTAAGCGCCCGGTCGATGGGTTCCCCCTTGCGGACAATGACTTCTGGCATTCGGTTCTCCTGTTATTATTAAAATTCGGACCTTGCGGTAACGGGCACACTATCGCCCGGCGGCCGCGGCGTCAACGCGTTTCTGCCGATGCCCGGGCCAGAAGCTTCTGTTTGAGGGGTAAAAAGGCTGAACCGTTAACTAGAGCAAGATATGTGCGCGATCCGGCATAGTCCTTCATTTGAAGGCTCACCCGGGCCAGGTTGATGGCGGCGAAATCCTTGTCGGGGGTTATTTCATAATAGTGTTGCCATGCCTTGAGGGCCTCCGGCCACCTGGGTACCGGGATGGAGTAAAAGGTATCGGCATAATCCCGCGCATACTGGGGGTCGAGGGGTTCGATGTCCGATGCGGACCGCAGTTCCGAAAGCGCCTGGTCCACCACCGCGGTCTCGGGCCGCTGGGGGGTGGTCAGGTCATGGCGGAACAGATAAAGGGAAGTTCCCAGGTAGTAGTGGAAATAGGCATTCCCCGGGGCCAGCGCGACGGCGCGTTCCATGTAATCGGTTCCAAGGCGGGTATTGCCATCGGTGCTCGTCAGCCAGATCCCAAGGTCGGCGCAGACTTCGGGGTTATTCCCGTCCAGCTTCTCGGCCTCGCGGTATTTGGCGAGGGCCTCCGGTTTGCGAAGGGTCAGGGCGAGGAAGTGGCCGTAGTTGTCTCGAACCTCGGCGCTGCGGGGGTATTTCGCCTCGAGTCCCTCAAACATCCGGTCCAGCCTGTCCCTGGCATTGCCGATGTCCATACCCTGGGCCTTTTCGTTCGTCACCACCGCGACCGCTGCCTCTGCGGCTTGCAGGTCCTGCTGTTCGGCGGGATTCGCCACGTTGGTGGCAACCATATTGCCGCGGGCAATGGCGGCCGCTGACACCATCACGAAGAGAACCAGGGCGCGGCGCATACAGAAGGTTATCCCAACGGCAGATGGCCGCCACCGAAATGTCGATCCGGCGCCGGGCAAATTCCCCATTCACTTTTCCCAATCAAAAGCTACCTTCCCGCCGAACTGATACAAAGTATGGAATCCGAAAGCGTCGATACCCATCAAAAGGCGGTGCGAATCAACCTCGACCCGGCGAAGTATGGCACCTTCGCCGAGATCGGGGCCGGCCAGGAGGTTGCGCGCTGGTTTTTCCGGGTCGGCGGGGCGTCGGGGACCATCGCCAAGAGCATCTCGGCGTACGACATGATAGTCAGCGACGCGATCTACGGGCACAGCGACCGCTACGTGAGCCGGCAGCGGCTGACGACCATGCTCGATTACGAGTTCAACCTCATGCGGGAGCGCCTGGAGTCCAAGCGGGGCGCGACCACGCGCTTCTTCGTCTTCGCCGATACCGTCGCGTCGCATAGCGTGCACCATCCGGGGGAATCCCATGGCTGGATGGGCGTCCGTTTCCAGCCGAGTCCCGGCTCGGAGCCTTCGCAAATCATGATCCACGTGCGGATGTTGGACAAGGAAAACCTCCAGCAGCAGGAGGCCCTGGGCATCGTTGGGGTCAATCTCATCTACGCGGCCCTATACCTGCATGGCCGGGGCAATTTCGTAAGCTCGCTCCTGGACAACCTCACCTCGGAACGGGTGGAGGTCGATATGATCAAGGTATCCGGCCCCGGCTTCGAGCAGGTGGACAATCGCCTGATGGCGCTCCAGCTCGTCCAGCAGGGTCTCACGACCGCCGCCATGTTCACGGCGGATGGCGAAGTCGTTCAGGCGGCGGAAGTCCTCTACAAGAAGCCGATCCTCGTCTGCCGTGGCAGCTTCCGTCCGGTCACACACCTGACCATGGACCTGCTGGATGCGTCCCATGCCCTCTTCATCCAGGAGCCGGAGGTCGCTGGACAGGAAATCGTGGTCCTCATGGAGATGACGCTCAAGAACCTGACGGCGGCCGGCGAAATCGACCACATCGACTTCCTCGACCGGGTCGATACCCTCGGGGCGCTGGGCCGGAACGTTCTCATCTCGAATTACGGCGAATTCCATCGCCTCGCCTCATACCTCTTCCGCTACACGAAGCAAATGATCGGGATCGCCATGGGAATCCCGACTCTCAGGGACATCTTCGAGGAGAAATATTACACCGACCTGGAGGGAGGCATCCTGGAGTCCTTTGGCAGGCTCTTCAAAAACGACCTCAAGTTCTATGTCTACCCATGGCGGGACCCCGCATCGGGAGCAGTGATCACGGCCGGGAATCTTCGGGTCGCTCCAAACCTTCGGCATCTCTACGCCTACCTCTACGAGAACCAGTTTATCTACGGTTTGCGCGAAATTCATGAAGAATATCTTCCCATTTTGCAAAAGGACGTTCTCGCAAAAATCCATGCGGGCGACGACTCGTGGGAAACGATGGTTCCGCCGCAAGTTGCTCAGGTCATCAGGGAAAGAAGGCTTTTTGGCTGGCAACCGGCGGCCGAATCGGCCACGGTTGGCGCCGCCAAATAACCGCCGCGCGACCGGTTTTGAAGCGTGGGAAAGCCGGTGAATAACTTGGGAAGCGTTTGAAATAACTCCGCCACGCCTTCGTCATCCATTTGGAACAATTGGAAGCACCGAACCTCTGGCGACCGCGGAGCCGGGTCCGCTGCTTTGACACCGAATCGTAACATTTGAACTTTTGACCCTCCCACCCCCCGCCAAGCAGCATTCGTGACCTTATGACCCTCTCAAAACTCTTTGCGTTCCTCTGCGCCGGCGCGTGGCTCGGCGGCACCGCCATGGCCCAGCTCACCATGACCGGAGCCGGCGCCACCTTTCCCTATCCGATGTATTCCAAGTGGTTCGACGAGTACGCCAAGGTCGATCCCTCGGTCCGTTTCAATTACCAGTCGATTGGTTCCGGCGGCGGCCAAAAGCAGATCATCGCCCAGACTGTCGATTTCGGCGCATCCGACGGCCCGATGAGCGACCAGAACCTGGCGAAAGCTCCCGGCAAGATCCTGCACATCCCCACGGTGGCCGGTGCGGTCGTCATTACCTACAATCTGCCGGACAGTCCCACCCTCAAGCTGGACGGTCCCACCATCGCCAATATTTTCCTTGGGACCGTTACCAAATGGAGCGATCCGGCCATCGCGGCGCAGAATCCTGGGATCAAGCTCCCGGATACTGACATCATCGTGGTGCATCGTTCCGATGGCAGCGGCACCTCGTTCATCTTCACCGATTACCTGAGCAAAATCAGTCCGGACTGGAAAACCAAGGTCGGCGCCAATACGGCGGTCAAATGGCCCACCGGCCTCGGCGCGAAGGGCAATGAGGGAGTCTCCGGCCAGATCGAGCAGACCCCTGGAGCGTTTGGCTACGTGGAGCTGGTCTACGCGATCCAGAACAAGATGCCGGTGGCGCAGCTCAAGAACGCGGCGGGCAATTACGTCGCCCCCAGCACGGAGTCCGTCACCGCGGCGCTGGCTTCCGCTCAAATTCCCGACGATTTCCGCTTTTCCATGACCAATGCGGCCGGCGCCGATGCCTACCCGATCTCCGGGGTCACGTGGCTCCTGGTTTACCAGAAGCAATCGAACGCGGATAAAGGCAAAAAGTTGGTGGAATTCCTCAACTGGGCCCTCACCAAGGGTGAAGACATGGCTTCGCCGCTCGATTATGCCCCGCTGCCGCAAGCGTTGCGGGATCGGGTCATCAAGCG
>Ga0302320_10026372_pt1 | contig 11255 bp, 6 predicted proteins | sample Bog_T0_3_FD_202130 | JGI IMG/M metagenome (GOLD analysis project Ga0302320, IMG submission 202130) | Peat permafrost microbial communities from Stordalen Mire near Abisko, Sweden - Bog_T0_3 | ecosystem: Environmental > Terrestrial > Soil > Wetlands > Peat | place: Sweden: Abisko, Stordalen Mire... | reverse complement strand
AGACGGCGAAACGACTGGAAGGAATGGTGAGGAATTCGGGCGTGCACGCGGCGGGCGTGGTGATCTCGCCGAGACCGCTCACCGAACTGGTTCCGCTGCACAAGACCAAGAACGACGAAATTGTTACCGCCTTCGATATGGTTGCCATCGAGAAGATGGGCCTGTTGAAGATGGATTTTCTTGGGCTGACCACGCTGACGATTCTCACCGATGCGTTGAAGCTGATCGTGCAGACGCGTGGAACGGCGATCACACTCGAAGATGTTCCGCTGGACGACGCGGAGACGTACGAGAAGGTCTTCCATAAAGGATTAACCTCCGGCGTGTTTCAGTTTGAATCGCACGGCATGCGCGATGTACTGCGCAAGTATCAGCCGAATTCGATTGAAGATCTTACGGCGTTGAATGCGCTCTACCGGCCGGGGCCGATTCAAGGGGGGATGATTGACGATTTCGTCGATCGCAAACATGGCCGGAAGAAAGTGGAATACGAACTGCCGGAGCTGCAAGAAATTCTTCAGGAGACTCTCGGTGTCATTGTTTATCAAGAGCAGGTGATGCAGATTGCGAACCGGCTGGCTGGATATTCGCTGGGAGAAGCCGATCTGCTGCGGCGCGCCATGGGCAAGAAAAAAGCCGAGGAGATGGCGCAGCAGCGCGAAAGATTTGTTGAGGGCGCGGCGCAGAGAAAGTTTCCGCCGAAGAAGATCGAAAAAATCTTTGACCTGATGGCGCAGTTTGCCGGATATGGTTTCAATAAATCTCATTCCGCTGCGTATGCTTTGCTGGCGTACCACACCGCGTATTTAAAGACGCACTATCCGGTGGAATTCATGGCGGCGCTGCTGACCTCGGTGACCGGCAGCACGGACGATGTGGTGAAGTACATTAACGAGTGCCGGGAGATGGGAATTTCTGTGGAGGCGCCGGATATCAATGTGTCCGATGCGAACTTCACGCCGCATGGAGAGGCGATCCGCTTCGGACTGGCGGCGGTAAAAAATGTCGGCGGTAACGCGATTGAATCGATTGTGGTGGCGCGAAAAAAACTGGGGCAATTTAAGTCGATCTATCAGTTTTGCGAGAACGTCGATCTTCGACTGCTGAACAAACGTGTGCTGGAATCTTTGATCAAGAGCGGTGCCATGGATTCTTTAGGGCGCCGTGCGCAACTGATGGCGGTGCTCGACCGCGCCATGGAGCGCGCTCAGAAGACCCAGCGGGACGTGGAATCCGGACAGCACGGGTTGTTCGGAGTGTTCCAAGAGGAAGAGTCCGAGGCGCACAACGACAAGCTGCCGAATATTCCCGACTGGGACGAACAGGCGCGACTGGCGTCGGAAAAAGAAATCCTGGGATTTTTTATCAGCGGGCACCCGCTGGAGAAATACAAAGATAAGTTGCAGGACCTGCAGGCGCTGAACATCTTGGAAATCGGCGCGATGACGCGCTCCACGGGAAAAGATGAAACCATCGCCACCGCCGGAATCATCGCCAACGTTCGCGTGCTTAAGTCCAAGCGCGGCGATTTCTACGCTCAGGCCACGCTGGAGGATATGACAGGTTCGATCGACATGATCGTTTTTCCCGAGGCCTACAAAAAAATCGGCGAGAAGGTGAAGCTGGAAGTTCCGGTGCTGGTGAAGGCGGGAGTGAGAATTGAAGAAGGAGCGAATCCCAAGATAACGGCGGCGGAAATCATGCCGCTGGAAGATGCGAAAGTGCCGCTGCCGCGGGCGATTCGGATTCGGCTTCCGCTGGAAACGGCGGCGGAGTCAACGGTGGACGACTTGCATTCTCTTTTTCGCGAGCGCAAGGGCGACGCGCGGGTGTTATTCGATGTGGAGCGCGCCGGGGATTTCATGGTGGTGATGGAGGCGGAAGGCTATAATGTGCTGCCGGACCGTAACTTCATTGCGCGCGTGGAACAACTGTGCGGGCGCGGCAGTGTGCGAGTAATCTCATGAGCCAGACAAACCAAAGTTCCATCCTCTGAAATTAATGGCAGCCAACGAAAAAGAGCGGCAGGAATTGGAAGAGATCGAGAAGCAGGTGGCGCAAATTGAAGCTTCCACCGGAAACCATGACGGGACCCACCTGCAGTTGGAAAAACTCCATGAGCGCATTCATACTTTGAAAGAAGAAATGAAGCCGTCACAGACCGCCTGGCAGAAGACCGAACTGGCGCGGCATCCGCAGCGCCCGCAATCCTTGGATTACATTGAGCGGCTGTTCACCGACTGGAGCGAGATTCATGGCGACCGCACTTTCGGCGACGATCCGGCGATCGTTTGTGGCATGGCGCGATTTCATGGCGAGGAAGTGCTGTTGGTCGCCACGCAAAAGGGCCGCGACATGAAAGGGCGCGTGCACCGCAATTTTGGCACGCCCCACCCGGAGGGTTACCGCAAGGCGCTGCGGGTGATGCAGATCGCGGAAAAATTTCGCCGTCCAATATTTACGCTGGTCGATACGGATGGCGCTTATCCCGGCATTCACGCGGAGGAACGCGGACAGGCGGAAGCGATTGCTCATAACCTGCGCGAGATGGCGCGGCTGGAGGTGCCGATTATCGCAACCGTTATCGGTGTGGGCGGCAGCGGCGGGGCGCTGGCTATTGCCGTGGCCGACCGCGTTCTGATGATGGAGAATTCGATCTACTCGGTGATTTCTCCGGAAGGCTGCGCCGCGATTATGTGGCGCGATGCGACGAAGAAAGAGCTGGCGGCAGAGGCCATGCACATTACGGCGAGCGACCTCAGCGAATTGGGTTGCATCGACGATATTGTTCCTGAGCCCGAGGGGGGCGCGCACCGGGATCAGGAAGCTGCCGCGAACCTGCTTGATATCAGCCTACGGAGGCATCTTGCGGAGCTAAAGAAAATTCCGGCGGCGGACTTGCTCGTGTTACGATATAAGAAATTCCGCAACATGGCGCAGTTCTTCCGCGTTGAGTGAGTTCGAGTCGCATCGCTTCGGTCCAGGTCTTCCGTCTCGTTTCCAATTGGGTTCCTCCCGGCTTAGGACGCGTGATTTGGTGTGCTGCGGGTGGCCTCTCGCCGTATAATCATGGGTACTCCCCAAGTTGATTTCGGGCGGATCGCTCCGCCCTTCATGACAAGGAAGGTGTGGGATGGCCACTACAGACGTTGTGCCTCAAGGGGCAGGCGGGCCACTGGGGCGCAATCGCATCGTCAACGACATGAGCATTCAGGTCGCCACGGTGAATGGCTCGGGCTCGCAGAGTTCGAATACGGTATTGTTGCGCGCCATTTTTCAAATGGGCGTGCCGATCTCGGGCAAGAATCTGTTTCCCTCGAACATTGCTGGATTGCCGACCTGGTACACCATTCGCGCCAATAAAGACGGGTACATTGGGCGCAAGAAAGAAATCGATTTTCTGGTGGCGATGAACGCGGAGACCGCTCAGGACGACGTGATGTCGCTGGCTGCGGGCGCATCCGTTCTTTACGACGAACCGCTGGCACTGCACAAGTTGCGCGACGATGTGATTTTTTATTCGGTGCCTTACGACAAGATCGTGGCCACGGTTTGTCCCGAGGCGAAGCTGCGCAAGCTGGTCAAGAACATGGTGTACGTGGGCGTGGTCGCTTATCTGCTCGAGATCGAGATGGGCGAAGTGGAGAAGGCCATCCGCAAGCAGTTCGCGAAAAAGGTGAAAGCCGCCAATTTGAATCTGGCGGCAGCGCAAGCGGGGTTCGATCACGCGAAAGCTAATCTGCAAAAGCGCGGCGTCTTTTATATCGAGCGCATGAATAAGACGGCGGGGAAAATTATCATCGACGGAAACTCGGCTGCTGCCTTGGGTTGCATGTTTGCCGGATGCACGGTGGTGACGTGGTATCCAATCACGCCGTCCTCATCGCTAGTCGAAACGATGATCGAGTACATGAAGGAATATCGCATAGGCCCGGATGGAAAAGCGACCTTCGCCATCGTGCAGGCGGAGGACGAACTGGCCGCGATCGGGATGGTGATTGGCGCAGGTTGGGCGGGTGCGCGCAGCATGACGGCGACCGCGGGTCCGGGGATTTCGCTGATGTCGGAGTTCGCAGGCTTAGCTTATTATGCGGAAATTCCGGGCGTGATCTGGGATATTCAGCGGGTGGGTCCTTCGACCGGTTTGCCGACGCGAACTTCGCAGGGCGACATTCTTGCGACGGCATTTCTTTCTCACGGCGATACGAAACAGATCATGCTGATCCCGTGCTCGGTGACGGAATGCTTCAGCATGGCGCCGGAGGCGTTCAATCTTGCCGAGCAATTTCAGACGCTGGTGTTCGTCATGTCCGATCTCGATCTCGGGATGAATAATTGGATGTCCGATCCGTTTGAGTATCCCACGACGCCGATCAAGCGCGGGAAGGTGTTGGACAAAGAAGATCTGGACAAGCTTGGCGGATTTGCCCGCTATCGTGACCTGGACGGCGACGGTGTCGGTTATCGTACGCTGCCGGGGACGGACCATCCTTCCGCCGCATATTTTACGCGGGGCAGCGGCCACAACGATAAATCCAATTACAGCGAACGTCCCGACGATTACGAAAACAATATGGAGCGGCTCAACCGGAAGTTTGAGTCCGCGCGCTCGTTTGTGCCGCGTCCGGAAATCTTCAAGGGCAACAACGCGAAGATTGGCGTAATTGCTTATGGAACTTCTCATTGGGGCGTGAGCGAGAGCCGCGACCAGTTGCGCCAGGAGTACGCGATTGAAACCGATTACCTGCGGCTGCGGGCTTATCCTTTTACTCGCGAGGTGCACGAATTTATCGAGCAGCATGAGCGCGTGTATGTCGTCGAACAGAATCGCGATGCGCAGATGCTGAGCTTGCTGAAACTGGATCTCAAACCGGAACTGATCGCGCGGCTGCGCAGCATTAGCCATCTCGATGGGTTGCCGCTCGATGCACGATCCGTCACCGACGAACTCAGCACCATGGAGGGCAAGTAAATGGCGACCACGCCTACCGCGGAAACAAAAACGCCAGATCCGAAAACCAATCGCATTGGCTTGAGTGTGATCGACTACAAGGGCGGCAAGACCACATTATGCGCGGGTTGCGGGCACAACGCCATCTCCGAGCGCATCATCGAAGCCATGTACGAGATGGGTGTGCAACCCGAGCGCGTGGCCAAGCTGAGCGGAATTGGCTGTTCTTCAAAAAGTCCCGCATACTTCATGAACCGTTCGCACAGCTTTAATTCTGTGCACGGGCGTATGCCTTCCGTGGCCACGGGCGCAATGCTGGCGAATCGTAATTTGATCGCGCTCGGCGTTAGCGGCGATGGCGATACGGCTTCGATCGGCATTGGGCAGTTTGTTCACCTGATGCGGCGCAATCTGCCGATGATCTACATCATCGAAGATAACGGCGTATACGGGCTTACGAAAGGGCAATTCTCGGCAACCGCCGATCTGGGGTCGAAGCTGAAATCCGGAGTGTTGAACGATTTGCCGCCGATTGATACGTGTGGGCTGGCCATCGAGTTGGGCGCAACGTTTGTGGGGCGTTCGTTTTCCGGCGACAAGCGGCAGCTGAGCACCATGCTGAAGGCCGCGATTGCACATCGCGGAACCGTGATGCTCGACGTGGTGTCGCCTTGCGTAACCTTCAACGATCACGAGGGTTCGACCAAGTCCTACAAGTATGTGAAGGATCACGAAGAAACTTTGCAGGAGATGAGCTTCGTTCCTTACTTCGACGAGATCGACGTGGAATACGATCCTGGGACCACCACCAGCGTGACTATGCACGATGGCTCGCATCTGCAACTGCGCAAGCTCGAAGAAACGTATGATCCGACGGACAGAATCGCCGCGATGAAACGACTGAGCGAGGCCCACGAGAAGGGCGAGGTGTTAACCGGAATTTTTTACGTGAACACGAAAGCGCCCAGCTTTCTGGATATGCTGAACATGGTCGATGAGCCTCTGGCCACGTTGCCGGAATCGTTGACCCGTCCGGGCAGGGAAGTGCTGGAAGCGGCGATGGAGGAGTTGCGGTAGAGTTTGGATTGGCGCGGCTCGGTTCGCTTCGATGGCGACGCTGTTATTTGCCCGCGCCTAATCTGCCTGAGCTTCCTGGCTGCAGTCCAAGCCCCGCACCGTAGTATTCTGCGATCGCGTGTTTCTCATCCTCCGTCAGCAGGGATGCGATGGTGCGCATCGCCATGTTGATGTCGTTGGCGCGCGCCTGGCTGGCGAAGGCGTCCAACTGGCTGAGAAGATATTCGGAATTCTGCTCGGTCAAAGACGGAGCGCCCGGACGATAGGCTACTGGACCATGACAAGCCTGGCACGGCGGAATGCCGCGCTCTCCATCCCCAAACGAAACCAGATGCGAAGCCATGGCTGCATGGCCCGGCTCAGGCTGCGACTGCGGAAAATTGCGATTGTCTTGCGGGTCGGTGAAGACCGGAAGTTTCGTGTAGTAAGCGACCACGTCCGCTACATCTTGCGACGAAAGCGATGTAGCGATTGGCTCCATCGCTCGCGACATGCGTTTGTGGCTGCGAAAATCTTCTAGTTGTTTCCAGAGAGCCAATCTGTCCATGCCCGCGAGGTTGGGGATCTTGGCTTCAGGACTGAAGCCTTCCGCGCCGTGGCAGTGTTCGCAGCGCCGGGCGAGAAGCATTCCTCGAAAAGCATCGCCCGATGCAGCGGCGGCGATGGTTTGCGGGGTCCAGGATACGTTCGAGGGGATGTGATCGGTAGCATTGCTTGGTGTGGCATTGTCAGTCGCCATCATGAGCAGCGCGCTCCCAGCCACTAGAAGCGATGCCACGAGAACGATACTCGGACGCGAGTTGCGTCGATTATTCATGTGACGATTATTCATGTTAGGATCATCGCTCCTGCGCCGCACAGCTACCTCTCTCTCCCGACTGTAAGACCGGGAATTGATCGCGCGGAACAACCTTCCACTCGGACCGCATGGCGTAATGTCCCGCACCGCAGAATTCACGGCACATGGTTTTATATTCGCCGGGTTGGGCAAACTGAAGCTGCGTGGCGCTGACCGTACCGGGAAGAACTTTGACGTTGTAACCCGTACCGATAAAAGCCAGAGAGTGGACGGCGTCCGCGCTGGTGATGCGAAGATGGATGGGCACGCCGGCGGGTACCAGAATGCAATGGGGAACAAAAAGATATTGCTGCGCGATCATGCGCACTGTGACCGAGCCATCGGCGCCTTGTTCCGTGCCCAGATTGCTCTCGACGAACTCTCCTGCCAGATGCAGCGACAGCGGATCGACTTTCCGAGAATTCTCGAAGTGGCGCAGGAGAGGAAGATCGATCTGGTTGTAGCGCGTAGCTGGAATCAGACAAAGAAGCAACGCGGTGATGAGGAAAATACGCAGCTTTCGCCACTTCACAGGATGCTCTCAGAATCCCTTACTACGGTTCGAAATACGCACTTCGGTCCGGCGCTGGCAGACTACGGTTCGATTTCTTTGAGCACCGCGCTGCAGCGCTCACACACGGTCGGATATTTTGCGTCCTCGCCGACGCGGGTGGAATAATTCCAACAGCGTTCGCACTTCAATCCCTCCGCTTTCTTCACCTCGACATGCACAGCTCCGGCGCCGTTGCCGGAAGTTTGCGTGAGCGTCACGGCAGAAACGATGAAGAGATAGCGCAGTTGATTCGCATGACGGGCGAGTACGGAATAAACCGGGTCCGCGGCGGAGAGAATGACGTGAGCCTCGAGCCCGGTGCCGATCAGCTTGTTGTTGCGGGCTTCTTCGAGAGCCTTCAACACTTCATCGCGCACGGAGCGAAGCGTCGTCCAATCCTCGCTGGTGTTGAGAGGCATGGAGCCGGACTCGGTAGCAGCGCGCTCTACATCGACCAGAATCTCGGCTACGGACGGGAACTGGGCGAGATGCACGCTCTCCGCGCGTCCCGCAGTCTTCGGTAAATAGCTCCAGACTTCTTCCGCCGTGAAACTCATGATGGGCGCAAGCAGGCGCACCAGCGCTTCTCCGATATGCCAGATTGCGGTTTGGGCTGAACGGCGACCGTGGGATTTGGGAGCTGATATATAGAGCCGGTCTTTCAGCACATCGAAATAAAATGCGCTGAGGTCGACGATGCAGAAGTGATTGAGCCGGTGATAAATCTTGTGAAAAGCAAACTCGTCGTAGGAGTTGCGCACATCGGCTGCGAAGCTGAGAGTCTGGCGCAGCATGTATTGATCGATCGCTTCCAGCTTCTCGAACCCGATGGCATCGGCTTGGGGATCGAAGTCTCCCAGGTTGCCGAGGATGTAGCGGAAAGTATTTCGGATCTTCTTGTAGTTTTCCGCGATACGCAGCATCAGACGCTCCGACCCGACGACGTCTTCGCGAAAATCCACCGACGCAACCCACAGCCGCACCACTTCTGCGCCGAGCCGGTCGGCGATATCCACGGGGTCGACGTCGTTGCCACGAGACTTCGACATGGCTTGACCTTTTTCGTCAAGGGTCCATCCTGGCGTCACCACGCCTTTGTAGGGCGGAGTTCCACGGGTTCCCATGGCGCATAAAAGGGATGACTGAAACCAGCCGCGGTATTGATCTCCGCCCTCAAGATAAAGATCGGAGGGCCACGGATAAGCGGGCTCGTCCGCGATCAAGGCGAGATAGCTGGCTCCCGATTCCAGCCACACGTCAAAGATGTCGGTTTCTTTTTCAAACTTGGCGCCTCCGCAGTGCGGGCACTTCATTTCCGCGGGAAGAATCGTATCGGACTCGGAAGTAAACCAGGCGTCGGCGCCGGAGCGCGCGAACAGCTCGACCACTTTACGATTTACGTTGTGATCGTTCAGGGGCTTGCCGCAGCTTTCGCATAAAAAAACCGCGATGGGAACGCCCCACACGCGCTGCCGCGAAATGCACCAGTCGGGGCGGGTCGAGATCATGTTCGCAAGCCGCTCTTCGCCCCAGGATGGATCCCACTTTACATGCTTGATCTCTTCCAGCGTACGGTTGCGCAGCGTCTCGTTCTCTGAAGCTTGTTCCGACGCTTGTTCTGGAGCTTGGCCGCTATTATCTTTCGAGGCTCGGCCTTTCGCTCGGCCGGGCATCGGCGTTTCCATCGAAATAAACCATTGCTCGGTGGCGCGGAAGATCACTGGATTATGGCAACGCCAGCAGTGGGGATAAGAGTGCTCCGTCTTTTCCGTATGCAGCAGCGCGCCGCGGCTGCGGAGCAGATCGATGATCGGCTGATTCGCCTCCCACACACTTTTGCCGGTGTATTCCGGCAGACCGTTGCGCAGGATGCCTTTTTCGTCGACGTTACTTGTTGCGTCCAGGCCATACTTCATGCCGGTAATAAAGTCTTCGGCTCCATGCGAGGGTGCAGTGTGGACTACACCGGTTCCGGTATCCATGGTGACGTAGGCGGCGAGCACGCCGAGGATTTTCCGGTCGAGAAATGGATGCTGGAAGTAGAGCCGCTCCATCTTGCGTCCGGGAAAGTGAGCGATCTCCTGCGCGTTTTCGAGATGGCACTTCTCCGCGACTTCCTTCGCCAACTTCGCGGCGACGATGTAAACTTCGCCGCCGGATTCCAGGCCTACGTATTCTTCATCGGGATGGAAGGCCACCGCCATCGACGCGGGCAACGTCCACGGGGTGGTGGTCCAGATGATGGTGGAAACTTTTTTCCCGGCTAGAGCAGGATCGATCTTTCCGGGATCGTCGAGCAAACAATATTTCACATAAACCGTGGGGCTGGTGTGATTCTCGTATTCAACCTCGGCCTCGGCGAGGGCCGTTTCATCGCACATGCACCAGTACACCGCGCGCAGGCCTTTGTAGACGAATCCGTTTTCGTAAAAAGAAAAGAAAGTCGACAGCACGACCGATTCGTACTGCGGATTCATGGTGGCATAGGGGCGGTCAAAGCGGCCAAAGACTCCGATGCGCTTGAACTGTTGCCGCTGCAAGTCAAGGAACTTTTGGGCGTACTTGCGGCATTCGGCGCGCACGTCGGTGGGACGCATCTGCAGTTTTTTGCCGCCCAGTTCCTTGTCGACTTTGATTTCGATGGGCAAGCCGTGACAATCCCAGCCCGGCACGTAGGGCGCGTCGAAGCCAGCCATGGTCTTCGACTTCACGATGAAATCTTTCAAGCATTTGTTGAGGGCGGTTCCCATGTGGATGGGGCCGCTGGTGTAGGGGGGGCCATCGTGCAAAATATAGGTAGGAGAGCCTTTGCGGGCTTCGCGGATGCGCTGGTAAATCTTCATCTCCTCCCAGCGAGCGAGCATTTTCGGCTCATTCTGGGGCAGGTTGGCCTTCATGGGGAAGGCAGTTTTGGGCAGATTGATGGTCATTTTCAGTTCGAGCGGCACTCGGTTGGCTTCTCCAGATGTTTGAATCTTTTCATTATAGGGAGTGGGGCTGGAGTCGTCCACGCGGCGCGCGGGGAACGAATCCGTCAAGAAATCACAGGGACTCGGAAATACACTTCGTAAACCCTCGGCAGAAGAGGTACAATTTTGTGTAACAGTTTGCTGAGACTGCTCACAGCGGCGGTTCGCCAATCAAGTATTATTACCAAGGAAACGTTGCGAATTAGGCCAGAAGAGACAGGCAACTCGTGGGATCGACCGTTCATCTGTGTTAGGGATGGGGTCGGACCCCGGGCAATGTTTTCATGGTCTCATCGGACGTGGCATAACCGGACGCGGTTCAGTCAGGGAAATCAGGGGACATGGCATCTGTAGAAGAACATCCGGCACAAGTCAATCCAAATCCTGGCCAAGAGCCGGAGCTTCATCTGTTGCTGGCTCCGGACACTTTCGAGCCGCTGTGGAAATCTTTGTCTCGCGGGCTGGATGAGTTCTTTTTTCCCAAGAAACTGCCGCCGCTCAAGCTGGAATCGAAGCCCATCCCGGTCAAGGATATCTGGGGTTTCTACAACTATAAGAAGGATGGGGCGCTCGCTTCCACGCTGGCTCACATCGTAGTGATCGCGTTAATTATTGGCGGCACGCTTTGGGCGAAGCGCCTGGTCACCAAGGTGGAGGCGAAACCGCAGAGCACGACGCAGTTGATCGATCCGGGGGATTATGTTCCGCTGAAGCCCGCGAAGACGCAGGCTGGCGGCGGAGGCGGAGGCGGCGATCGGGATGTCCTGCAAGCGTCCCGCGGAAAGCTTCCGAAGCTTTCAATGCAACCGCAGATTACTCCTCCTAGCGCGGTAATCCGCAACTTCAATCCCAAGCTGGCGGTCGAAC
>Ga0302320_10026371_pt1 | contig 11255 bp, 11 predicted proteins | sample Bog_T0_3_FD_202130 | JGI IMG/M metagenome (GOLD analysis project Ga0302320, IMG submission 202130) | Peat permafrost microbial communities from Stordalen Mire near Abisko, Sweden - Bog_T0_3 | ecosystem: Environmental > Terrestrial > Soil > Wetlands > Peat | place: Sweden: Abisko, Stordalen Mire... | reverse complement strand
CAGTGTTGAAATAAATCCCATATTGTTGGCTCATGTTAGCGCTATCTGCCGCGTACAGGTCAAAGCTAATGGTTCCCGATCCCGCCAATACATTTCCAGGAGTGGAGCCGGGCGAAAGTGCATCATAGAGAGCCGCAGTAGTCCCGGGGAAAGTAAGGTTATTGGTCCCGGTCGCGTCTTGGAGTGCATGCGTCCAGTAACCACCCGAGGCTACAGTAGCCACAAGGGAGCCGGCTGATCCAGCCGCGCCGGGAGCCGTCGTGTTGCCAATTCCGTTCACGGTGTTATTGGTAGAATAAACGAAGAGATCTGTCGTACCGGTTGCGCCGTTGAATTGCGCAAAATCATCCGCAGTGCCATAGGCGATGACCTGTGCGCTCGCTGCGCTCAGCGCCGCTGCGGTGACAACGCCGCCAAGGCACAGGACTCTCAGGATTCGGGGGATGGAGATCAAGGAATGTGTATGTTTCATGGGGATAGGGTTGGAGGTTTTCAATAAATGACTGAAAAGAGAGGAAGTGTCAATTGCGATAAATTGATGCAGTGACTGATACAGTATCATCGAGGCTACGACATCAGGGCGACGAGGATTTCTTCGAGCATTTTCTTGGCATCACCAAAGAGCATGCTGTTGTTCTCTTTGTAGAAGAGCGGATTATCCACGCCCGCATAGCCTGAGGCCATGCCTCGCTTCATGACGATGGAATGCTTGGCCTTCCAGACTTCCAGCACGGGCATTCCGGCGATCGGGCTGTTGGGATCTTCCTGGGCTGCGGGGTTCACGATGTCATTGGCTCCGATGACCATGGCGACATCAGCATTGGGAAACTCCCCGTTGATCTCATCCATCTCCATGACGATGTCGTAGGGAACTTTGGCTTCGGCCAGCAGGACATTCATATGGCCTGGCATACGGCCGGCAACCGGATGAATGGCGAAGCAGACATTCACTCCCTGCGCCCGCAGGATTTTGGTGATTTCAAAAAGGATATGCTGGGCCTGGGCGACCGCCATGCCGTAGCCGGGCACGATGATGACGGTCTTGGAATTGCGGAGCAATTCAGCGGTTTCCGAAGCGCTGATCGGAGTGACTTCGCCCACAGGTTCTCCAGTTGCGCTCGAGGCCGTCTTTCCTCCGGTGGTGCCGAATCCTCCGGCGATCACGCTCAGGAACTGGCGGTTCATGGCGCGACACATGATGTAGGAGAGAATCGCACCACTGGAGCCGACCAATGCTCCGGTGACAATGAGCAGGTCATTGCCGAGCATGAAGCCGGTCGCCGCAGCCGCCCAGCCGGAGTAGCTATTGAGCATGGAAACCACCACGGGCATGTCGGCTCCACCGATCGCCATCACCATGTGAATGCCAAAAAGGAGGGAGATTGTCGTCATGACGCCGAGGCAGATCAGTCCGGCTTGGAGCGAGTCTGCATGGAGGAATTTCCAACCAAAGAAGAGGACGATCAGCAGGCCGAGGAGGTTGAGGTAGTGGCGCCCTGGGAGAAGGAGGGGATTGCCGCCGATCTTGCCGGAGAGTTTGCCAAAGGCGATGAGCGATCCCGAGAAGGTCACCGCACCGATCAGGATGCCGAGATAGATTTCCATCTCATGGATGGCCTTTTCTGCGTGACTCAGGTTTGCTGCGGTAGCCGGATCAATGCAATTGGCAAAGCCAACGAGCACGGCGGCAAGTCCGACCAGGCTGTGCATGAGGGCGACGAGTTCCGGCATCTGGGTCATCTGGATCTTGCGGGCGGCGTAGAGTCCGACGGAGCCTCCGACGGCCATCGCGCCGATGATCCAGGGAAGTCCGGCTGTTGTCACCTGCGGGCCGAAGATCGTCGCCAGGACGGCTATCGCCATGCCGATGATGCCGTAGAGATTGCCTCGTCGCGAGGTCTCGGGATGAGAGAGCCCTCCGAGGCTGAGGATGAAGAGAATGGCGGCTCCGAGGTAGGAGATGGTGGCGATACTGGAAGAGATGAGACTGGAAGAGATCATTGTGGAGAAGAAAGGGTTTTAGGCTGAAGGCTTTTAGACTGTTAGGTCAGAGGGGGAATGTGGGAGAGGGATGAAACTTGAAAGCTGAAACTTGAAGATTGGAGGCTGAGTCGACGGACGAAGGTCGAAGGTCGAGGGTCGAGGGTCGAGGGTCGAGGGTCGAGGGTCGAGGGTCGAGGGTCGAGGGTCGAGGGTCGAGGGTCGAGGGTCGAGGGTCGAGGGTCGAGGGTCGAGGGATGGGGAGGTGCAGTAGCTTCGGTCGATTCCTTCTGGCTCTCGACCCTCGACTCTCGTCGCTCGACTTCTGTTCTCGTTTTTCATTTCAGTTTTCAAGCTTCAGCTTTTTAGCGTTTCAGCTTTTTCAGTCATGCTTTACTTGCGGAACATGGAGAGCATGCGGCGGGTGACGGCGAAGCCGCCGAACATATTGACCGCCGTGAGCGTGATGCCGAGCAGGGCCAGGATACGAATCCAGAGATCGGGGCGATCCAGGTGTCCCAGAAGCGGAGGGGCGACTTGCATCAGCGCTCCGATGGCGATGATGCTGCTGATGGCATTGGTGACGCTCATGAGCGGGGTATGCAGGGAGGGTGTGACATTCCAGACGACCATGTTGCCGACGAAACAGGCGAGGACAAAGACGGTGAAATGTCCCAGGAAGACAGGGGGTGCATAGGCTCCGATGAGTAGGAAAAGGAGGGCTGCTGCGACAAAGGTCAAGGCGACCGTGGTGGCTGCGGGGGGGGCTCCTGCTGCTCCGTGGCCGGAAGATTTTGCAGCGGGTGCGGGTGCTGTGGCTGCCGGTTTGGCAGGGGCCAGTGAAAGCGTCGGGGCTGGAGGGGGCCAGGTGATCTGACCTTCCTTGATCACGGTGGTGCCTCGTAAGACTTCATCCTCCATGTTGACCAGGATCATTCCATCCTTGGTTTTACAGAGCTCCTCGGCCAGGCGGAGCAGGTTATTGGAATAGAGGGTGGAGGATTGTCTGGCCAGTCGGCTGGGCAGATCGGTGTAGCCGATGATGGTCACGCCATGTTTCACCACCACCTGACCCGGTTCGGTCAGTTCGCAGTTGCCTCCCTGTTCGGCAGCCATATCGACGATGACACTGCCCGGCTTCATGGATTGTACCATTTCTGCGGTGATGAGCTTGGGAGCGGGTTTTCCGGGAATGAGCGCCGTGGTGATGATGATGTCCACTTCACGGGCCTGTTTGGCAAAGGTCTCCCGCTGCGCTTTCTGAAATCCCTCGCTCATCAGTTTGGCGTAGCCACCTGTGCCGGAGCCTTCTTCCTCGTAATCAACGGTGACAAATTCGCCTCCCATTGATTTGACCTGATCCCCCACTTCGGGGCGTGTATCATTGGCTCGGACAATGGCACCGAGGCCGGAGGCGGTGCCAATGGCTGCCAGTCCGGCGACTCCGGCGCCGATGACAAAGACTTTGGCCGGAGGCACCTTGCCTGCCGCCGTGATCTGCCCGGTGAAGAATCGCCCGAAATGATGGGCCGCCTCAATGACGGCGCGATAGCCGGCGATATTGGCCATGGAGCTCAGGGCGTCGAGTTTCTGGGCGCGTGAGATGCGCGGCACGCTGTCCATGGCGAGCACGGTGGCATTCTTTGCGGAAAGTTGCCGCAAAAGTTCAGGATTTTGAGCTGGCCAGATGAAGCTCACGAGGGTGGTGCCCGCACGCATCAGGGCGATTTCTTCGGCGCTTGGGCCGCGCACTTTGAAGATAAGATCGGCGGCGTTCCAGAGGGGAGCGGCTCCCTTGATAATCTGGGCTCCGGCGTTCCGGTAGGCTTCGTCGCTGAAATTGGCCGACTCTCCGGCTCCCGATTCCACGGCAACCTGAAAGCCGAGTTTGATCAGTTTCTCGACGGCCTCCGGTACGGTGGCAACTCGTTTTTCCCCAGCGGCGGTTTCTTGTGGAATTCCTATCGTCAGTGGCATGGCTTCTCCTTTTCTGAGGGAAAACTGCCTTCCGAAAGGGGCGGAAGCATGACCGGCAAAAACCATCTCGAAATGGAGTTTCCCAACTGCCGTAAGAATAGTCAGGCGAGCCGAGATGTCTATTCTGGATAAAAATTTCTTTATATGCCTCGCGGTAGGGGCTTGCTCAGGGAGCGGAGGTTTCCTTGCAGCCGCGCTCTCCATGCGATTTAATCACCGCTTCCTTTGCATAGCTTTTTCCGATCATGAGTAACTCTGAATGCCTGGCCGCCGAACGCAAATTCGGTAGCGCTGAAATTGATTTCCGTGTCTATCAACGCCTTGCCGAGCTGATGTCGCAGGGGAAACATGGGGAACGCTGGCACATCCGCTCCTTCAGCGCTGACCCTGCCGAGGTCGAACAACTCGATCCCTTTGGTACCCTGCGGATCGACCGTCCCTTCCTGCCGATTCGCCATCAGGGCGCAGGAACGCCGAAAGCGGCAGCGATCTTCGGCCCAGTTCTCATCAAGCCCGAAAGCCTCACCAAACTAACCGCCGCCCTCGGTGACATTCTTTTGCAGGGGCCCGTGAAGGAGTACCTGGCGGGAGGGGGGAGCGTTGTCTTTGCCGTCGGCCCTCATAAATCCTACGCCGACATTCCTGTTTCCGGGATGGCTGCCGCGCTCCTGGGAGAAGAGATTGCTGAGCGCCAGACGGAATTCACCCACCGACAGGTGGCGCTTCAGGAATTCTCCGGCTTTAGGATCATCGACGACGGGATTCTTCATTCGGCCAATGTCCTGCAAACCTTTCCTGACAGCAAGTCGGGCAAGGATGATGCCTTTGCCGAAATCCGCGACCATGCCAACATGCTCGCCATCAAGGAATACACCCGCCTGGTGCGGGGTGGAGGTCAGATTTTCTGGATCAATGAAGGTGGCTCGGAGAGTCGTCCTGACGCCGCTTCGGGCTTTCAGATCGCCGCTCGCGCCAGCAAGGGTAGTGCCGGTCTGCTGCACCATTACAACCGACGGGGTGCCAATCGCGTGCTGACGATTCCCTATGCGATGGATTGCGATCCCTTCAAGCCGGGTGGCGGCTTCGAGCCGCATGAGGTGCCGTTTCGCTTTTTGGAGGGGCGATTCCTTCAGGATGATGACGAGGTCCACGCCATGATGGAGGAGATCCTCACGGTCTATAATGAGATCAAGCGCCCGGAGATCCCGCCCGCCCGCTACGAGACGGCCGCAGAGATGTCTGATCGACTTGGCTAGCAGCCCTGTCGAATTCAGGAGCCCGGCATTGTGGAACTCCCGCCTATCCGCTATCAATTCACGGAATGTTGCATCAGTTAGGACGCTTGACTCTAAACATCGTTGGCGGATTCGGCGATTTTGCCCTGTTTGCCGGCAAGTCACTGCGTTGCGTGACGGAATCCAAACGCCTCCCGCCCCGCATTATCCGCGCCTTTTACGAGCAGGGAACAGTCTGTCTCCCGGTCATTCTGATTGTGGGGCTTTTCACGGGACTCGTGCTCGGCTTGCAGGGGTATCATGTGCTCAGCCGCTTTGGTTCGCAGGGATTGCTCGGAGCCCTTGTCTCACTCAGTCTGATTCGGGAAATGGCTCCGGTGCTGGCTGCGCTGATGCTCATCGGGCAGGCCGGTTCCGCCCTGGCCGCCGAACTTGGAATGCAGCGCAACACCGAGCAAATCGTGGCCTTGGAAACCATGGGAGTGAGCAGTCACGCCTATCTTGTCTCTCCGCGCCTGATCGTCTCGCTGCTTTCCTTTCCCGCACAGACAGCGCTTTTTGTTGTCGTCGGTCTCTGGGGCGGGGCGCTTTCAGGCTCCATGCTTTTGGGTGTCGATTCCGGAGTCTATTGGTCTTCGGTGGAGCAGGCTGTGGAATTTCGCGATTTGCGTGAGTGTTTTGCCAAGGCTGCCCTCTTTGGACTTCTTTCCATCACGATCTGTGCCTGGCAGGGGTTTCATGCTGATCGCTGCCGCTCGGCGACGGGTGCGCGGGGTGTGAGTGCCGCCACCACGCGCGGCGTGGTGATTGCGAGCATCACGGTGCTGGTCGCCGACTATGTCATCACCTCCTTCTTCATCTGATGATTGCTCACGAAGAAAAATTCATTCTCCAGGTGGAGGGCCTCAAGAAGAGTTTCGACGGGCGCTCGGTGCTGGGGGGGATTGATCTGGGCGTGCCGGCAGGGAGTCTCTTCACCGTGCTCGGGCCGAGCGGTACGGGGAAATCTGTCTTTTTAAAATGCCTGGCCAATGTTCTCCAACCGGATGCCGGGCGCATCAGTTTCGATGGGAAATTGCTGGATGCCGAGGGGCGTGCGGGATTTCGCAAACGCTGTAGTTTTCTTTTTCAAAGCAATGCCCTTTTTGATTCACTGACGGCCTTGGAGAATGTGGCGCTGCCTCTCGAACAGACGACGGATTTCAACAACAAGGAAATCCGGAATCGAAGTCTTGAAGCGCTGCAGCAACTCGATATGGAGGATTTTACCCAACATTATCCGGGGCAACTTTCAGGCGGCATGCAGAAGCGACTGGCGCTCGCTCGCGCGATTGTGACCCATCCTGAATTGGTGCTCTTTGACGAGCCGACGGCGGGACTTGATCCCCTGCGCCGCAATGCTGTCTTTGCGATGATTGCAAAATATCAACGACGCTTTAATTTCACCGCGCTCGTGGTGACTCATGATGTGCCGGAGGCCCTGGTGGCCAGTGACCGTGTGGCACTGCTGAGCGAGGGGCGGATCTGTTTTGAGGGATCGCCCGCACAATTCTCCTCCTCCACGAATTCCATCGTGCATAGTTTCCGTGACAGCGCCGAGGCGCTGGCCGCTTCACTGAGCGCCATTCGCCAAGAGGACGGAAACAAGAACGGAAACAACTCCCGATAAATTTTTATGAAAAACAGCAAACTGGAATTTTCCGTCGGACTCTTTGTGCTGCTGGGTTTGGCGGCGATCACCTACCTGACGATCAAGCTTGGCACCGGATCACTCATCGGCGGCGATACCTACCTCATCGAGAGCCGCTTCGCCAATGCCGGAGGCATTCATCAGGGGTGCAGTGTGCTCCTCTCTGGCGTGACGGTGGGACGCGTGGAGGGAGTCAGGATGGACCCAGCCGATTACAGCGCCATTGTCACGCTTCGGATCACCTCCTCGCTCCACCTGCCGACCGATTCCATGGCCTCCGTGAAAACCTCCGGCCTGATCGGTGACAAGTTCATCGCCCTCTCTCCCGGCGCGGATGAAGCCTTCCTTAAACCGGGAAATCGGATCACCATGACCGAGTCTGCAGTTGATCTGGAATCCCTGATTGGAAAAATGGCGTTCGGTTCCGTTGACAAAGGGAAGGAAAAACAAGACAAAGAGACCAATTCTGTTCCATGAACTTACGCCCACTATTCCTGATCCTCCTGGTTCTGCTGTTTGTTTTTCAGAAATCGGCCTGTGCCTCCTCGACGGAGGAAGCTGACAATCGCCTGAAAAAGGCGGTCGGCGAAGTGGTCGCCATCACCGGACATGCTCCTGATCGCAAGGCGCTGCAGGAGGGGGTCAAACCGATCCTGGACGAGAACATCAGCTTTGAAGCCATGACCCGCCGTGCAGTTGGCCCGGGATGGCGTCAGTTCACTCCGGACCAGCAGAAGGAGGCCACGCAGCTTTTCACCATCCTGATTATTCGTACCTACACGGCGAAATTCACGCCGGGCGAGCTTCCGGTAGTCACCTTCAAGACGCCAGTCACGCCCGCCCCCGGTCGCGTCGAAATACCGACAACCAGTTCGTACAAGGGAAGCCAGTACGATGTCGTCTATCGCATGGAGGAGGCCGATAGCTGGCGCATCACCGATGTGGTGATCGAGGGTGTCAGCATGATCGCCAACTACAGAACACAATTTGATTCCGAGTTTAAACAGGGAGGAGCACCCGCCGTGATCAATGCCCTCAAGCGCTCGCTAGCATCCCATTCATGAAAATCCGCGCGTTTACCATGCTGACCCTGCTTGCGGGGCTTTTCCTGTTTTCCGGTGCCGCATCCGCTGCAATCTTGGGAGCTGCAGCCAATGGGAGCGCAGGAGATAATGACGGAAATAAGGCGGAATCAAAGACTTCGATCGCTGCCGCCGACGACCTGGATGAGTATAGCAATGTCGCCTCAGTCCCTGATCCCATCCAGCCGGTGAACCGTGGCACCTTCTGGCTGAACCACCAGCTCTACCGATATATCCTCAAGCCCATTTCCAAGACTTACGACAAGATCGTTCCTTCGCCGATTCGTCGAGGAATCTTTAATGTTTTTGATAACCTGGAGTATCCTGACCGCGTGGTGAACGATCTCCTTCAATGGCAGCCCAAGCGGGCTGGGTATGAAACTGAAAAGTTTCTCCTCAATAGCACTGTCGGAGTCGCCGGACTCATGAAGGTTTCCAATCATTTTCAGACGCTGGCTGCATTGCCTCGCACGGATACAGGTCTGACTTTTGCCAAGTGGGGATGTACCCACGGCTGCTACATTGTCCTTCCTATTTTCGGACCCAAGAGCGCTCGAGACACGGTCGGATTCGCCGGAGATGTCGCCTTGAGCCCGCTCTTCTGGTTCTCCCTCTGGTTCCCCTCCGCAGCCTGGATGCCGGCAGTAAGCACCCCTGATTCGCTCCGCAATCTCCACGACAAGCTCGGGGCGTATGATGCAGCCACCGAAAACACCCTGGATCGCTACCTGGCCGCCCGAAGCGCCTACATCCAGTACCGCAAACAGGCGGAGCTCAATCAATCGAGGTCGAAGTAGTATCGAGAAATCACTTACTGATTTCCTCGATTAGCTTGCGCGGCCACTCTGTTTTTACAGTTCCAGGTTGCGCGAAATGCCGGAGAGGAGTAAGCAGTTGCCTACCATGTCACAGCTTTCTCTCAATAAATTTTCTGAAAACCTGCCCGTCAGCGGCACGATTGGTCTGACACAGGCGGCAACCGGTGTCGGTCTCGGACTGCTCATCGCCGACAAGCTCTCCAGTACAGCGCGTCGCCGCACCGGCAGTCTGCTGCTCGTGGCCGGTGCCCTCGCCCTGGCTCCCGTGATTGCCAGCGTGATCACGCGCGTCCGCAATCGCCCCGGCTCTTCCAGTCGCGCTCGCCGTCATCTGGAGTCGATCCGTGAAGATATCGGCTTTCATGATACCGAAGGCCTGATCTAAGGCCTAGTGTACTGGATGGTAAATATCTATGCATTTGCCGGAGGGAATTTTGGTGTTTTTCAAGGCGTGAGCGAAGCGGCTGTATCCGTTGTGATACAGCCCGAGCGAACAACGCAGAAAAACGCCCAAAGTCCCCCGGCCCGAAGGGTTGCGATGAAAATGGCCCGGCGCCTGCGTTGCTCCTCGGTTGCGATACACAACGGTATCGCGCCCTCGTCGCGCCTTGGCGACGGGCCATTTTGATCGCAACAAATGGATAGCTATTTACCATCCAGCACACCAGATTGTACTGGATGGAACTATCGGGGTTTGAAGACGCTGAAACACGGACTTTCTCCACGCCGTCTGGTGCTGGCATCGGCCTCTCCGCGCCGACGCGATTTGCTGGCGGCCTCTGGCTTTGAAGTCGTGATTCGTCCTGCGCATGTCGAGGAGTTTTCCGACGGTCTCTCACCGCGGGATCTCGTGCTTACCAATGCGGAGTTAAAGGCCATGTCGATTGCCGCCTCTCCAGCCTCCTTTAAGGGCGATCTCGTCCTGGGAGCCGATACGGTCGTTGTGCTGGATGGTGAGATTCTCGGCAAGCCTCGCGACCTGGCCCATGCTGCTGAAATGCTCTCCCGTCTCGGCGGTCGCGTTCATGAGGTTCTGACTGGAGTCTGTCTGCTGAGAGCTGGAACGATCAGCCGGTGCAGCTTTGTCGAATCAACCCGTGTCCTCTTTCGCCCCCTGGATGAAGCGGCCATCAGCAGCTACCTTGAGGAGATCGATCCGCTCGACAAGGCTGGCTCGTATGCAGCCCAGGATGATCGAGGGCGTTTGATCGAACAGATCGAGGGCTCGCTCGATAATGTCATCGGCCTTCCTGTGGCGCGCGTGGTGGCCGCCCTGGAAACCAACTTCGCCGAACTTCCCTGTGGATAGGCGGATTCATCCAGCACACTAGAAGCCCCGTGAAGACTGAACCGGAAAATTCAATTTTTGCCGACCCTCGAGGAGTGCGCCGTCGCATCGTGCAGCTCGTTGTCTTTTTCGCCGTGCTTTTCCTGCTGGCGGCCACAGCCTCCTTCATCTGGAGCCTCCTGATCAGGCCCCAGCTCACGCTCCCTGCCGTGGTGCGGAATTACCGGGCACAGCTTCATCCGCTTCCCCCCGCCAAGCTTCCGCCTCTCGATAACAAGGATAACTGGCGCCGCATCCAGGCCTCCGGCAAGGACTCCCTTCTCACCCCGCATCCCGCCAGGCCAAAGCCCCCGGGGGTCGTGCTTGGCTATATCTCCGGATGGGATGGCGCTTCCCTGCTCTCGCTGGACCACCACGCTGATCAACTGACGCATGTGGCGAGCGATTGGTTCAGCCTCTCCGGAGTGGAGAGCAAGCTCGTCGAAGACCCCGACAATCAGGCGCGGCTTTTGTGCGTGCGCAAGGGCATTGGATTTCTTCCGATTCTGAGAAATCTGGATGGCGACACATGGCAGCCTGAGGCTGTCGAAACGCTCACGCGACTTTCTGAGCAGGAACGCTCCGCCTGGATCGACCACCTCATCACCCGTCTGCCGCCCGGCTCCACGGGATTGCTCCTGGAATGGAGCGAGCTGGATCCGACTTACAAAACAGAGACCTCCCAGCTGATCAAGGAGATTGCCGACCATCTGCATGCCGCAAACAAGGAACTCTGGTTTACGGTGCCGACAGGTCATGACTTCGACACCTTTGACATGGAGATCATTGCCGATGCAGCGGATCGCCTTGTTGCCTCGCTCTACGATGAGAATTCCGAGGAGGAAGATATGGGGCCGCTGGCTGAAAGCAATTGGTTTGAGGGCTGGCTGAAAACAATGATGATCTATGGAGATCCCGATCAATGGGTGATTGTCCTCGGCAATTATGCCTACGACTGGCGCAAGGACAACCACTCCATGATGCCGCTCGGATTCACCGATGTCATGGCGCGGGCAGCCCAAGCCGAGGTTGATCCCTCGCTGGTCGATTCGACCTCTGACTCGCAGCATTTCAATTACATCGAAGGCGAGCATCAGGAACAAGAACACGAAGTCTGGTTTCTGGATGCGATCACGCTCTTTAACC
>Ga0302320_10026370_pt1 | contig 11255 bp, 11 predicted proteins | sample Bog_T0_3_FD_202130 | JGI IMG/M metagenome (GOLD analysis project Ga0302320, IMG submission 202130) | Peat permafrost microbial communities from Stordalen Mire near Abisko, Sweden - Bog_T0_3 | ecosystem: Environmental > Terrestrial > Soil > Wetlands > Peat | place: Sweden: Abisko, Stordalen Mire... | reverse complement strand
GCGCTGGCCAGCGATGTCGGCGAGGCCCATCGCGCCACCGCTTTGAACCTGGCCAACCTTTTCTTCGGACTCGGCGCGCTGGCTACGCCGCTCATCGCCGCCAATCTTTTTGGGAGGAACTGGATTCGCCTCTGCTACACCATTGCGTCACTCACGGTGGCCACGCTGGTGATCGAGGCCCTCACCAAAATGCCCGGACCCACCGGCACCGGACGATTCGTGCTCGCGGATGCGGCTCCGGTGCTCGGGCGCCCGCTGTTGTTTCTGCTTGGACTCTTTGTGTTTTTGTACATTACATGTGAAGTTGGGATTTGGAACTGGTTGCCGCGTTACTTGATCGCCCAGGGCATTCCTGAATCGCAAGCGCTCAATATTCTCTCGCTGGGATTTGCGCTCGGCATGCTGATCGGGCGCGCGGGAATCCTGCCGGTTCTCATCCGCGTACCCGCGGTCACGGTTACCCTGGCCGGATCTGCCGCTATGGCGGTTACGACCTTCGTTATGCTGCGGACTAACAAGCCTACGGCTGCATTCGTGCTGGTCTTTCTTGCCGGGATCTCCATGGCGCCGGTCTTTCCTACTACGCTGGCGATCGTCGGCGATGCCTTTCCACGCATGACCGGTACCGCCATCGGCTTCGTGATTACCTGCGGATGGATTGGGCTCGCGGTGAGTTCACGCATTATTGGCCTCATTGCTGGTGGCGACCCAAGGCGTCTGAAGAAGGCCCTGCTGGTGATCCCAGCTTCTGCCGTGCTGATGGTGGGATTAGATCTGGCGATCCGGAGTGCGCTGCGCTAGGACGATGCAGATTTAGGGAGGACTAAAACACACTTGTCATCCCGAGCAAAGCGAGGGATCTTGGTTCTCGCCTGCACTGCCGGTGTTGCCAGGTGAGGCAGAAACCAAGGTCCCTCGCTTTGCTCGGGATGACAGTGAACTGGAAAACTGGTCCAGCACAACTGGTTTATACCGTCAACGCGCGCATGTAATCCGCATCAATCTTCAGCGCTTCCATCGGCGGCATGTCGAACTCTTCCTGTTCCACGAAAGCATGTTCAATGTTGGCCTTCTTCGCCGCTTCGAAGATGGGATGATAGTCAATCACGCCTCGCCCCATCTCCGTGGAAGGCGGCGCGGGTAACGGCGCTACCCCGTGGCTCATTTTGAAATCCTTCACGTGCAGCATGGAAAAGCGCGAAGCGTAGCGGGTCAGGTAGTCCACGGGATTCTTGCCACCCACGACGACCCAGCCGCAATCCATCTCCATCGTAACCTTCGCCGGATCGGTCGAGCGCAGCAGTTCGTCATAGAACACCACGCCGTTTTCCGCGCGGAACTCCGCGGTGTGGTTGTGGTAGGCAAACCGCATACCTGCCGCATTCACTCGTTCCCCGATGCGATTAAATTGATCCGCGTTCCAGCGCCAGTCGTCAAGCGTCATCGACTCCCTGGCGGAGCGAGAGCCGGCGTCGTTTGCGCGCGAGGGATCCTTCAGCATCGGCGACGCGCAGACGATGTACTTGAGCCCCAGATCTTTGCCGAACTGGATCGTTTCATCCACCTTGGGCAGCAGCGCGGTCAGGGGATAATGCGCGCTCACACAGCGGAGACCCGCGTGGTCCATCGCCTGTTTCACCTCGCTGGGGCTGTGGCCAAAGAAGCCCGCCGCTTCGACTTCGCGATAGCCGATCGCACCGAGTTGCCTCAGAGTTCCCTCATAGTCTTTGGGCAGAATGTCCCGTACCGAGTACAGCTGGAGTCCGATCGGCAGACCGAGCGGATTCGCTATTGCTCGGGGCACGCTGTTCCATAACCCCGCGCACGCGGCCGAGGCGGAGGCAGTCTTCAGAAAAGTCCTTCTAGAAATGTGCTGCATATTCAAGCCCTCAATTCTGAATCATCTTCTTGTACAAAGCTTGTACAGCTTCTATAAAACGACCGGCGGCTAACCGCGAATCGTCTTGGCGTTAGCATCCCAGGTTGCGATAGTGTTCTTGAAATAGGCGTAGTTGGCCAGATGGCAGCCGATCGCAGCATGGTTGCCAAACTCCTCGTTTTCGACGGTCGGCTTGCGGGTTCGAACCGCGTTGAAGAAGTTTGCCTGGTGGGCCGACACGTCGCTGTAGTCCGGCGGGGCTGTGAAAGTTTCCGCCTCGGCCGCCTGATAGTCCAGAGGCCCGGGCTGCGGATGTTCCGCGGCCCACTGCGCTAAGTACTCCTTGCGCAGCCGCGCTGGCCAGCCTTTCAGCGAGTATCCCTCAGGCTTGGGGCTAACGTCCTGCGGCGTGAAGGTCAGCGTTTGTCCAATGATTTCCATGGTGCCTTTGGTGCCGTGGAATTTGATGGGTTCACCGCCCGCGTTATTCAGATTGCAGCGCAGGACCACGCGAAATTTCGGATAGTCGAAGAGTGTCTCGATGAGATCGGGGAAGTCGCGTCCGTCTTTCCAGCGAAACAACCCGCCACTTGATTGCGCGCGCGTCGGAGCTTCGTTCGTTCCCGAGATGAAGTAAATTCCCGAGAGCAAGTGCACGAACAGATCGCCAGCCAGCCCTTCGCCGTAGTCGGAGAAGCAGCGCCAGCGGAAGAAGCGCGCGGCGTCAAACGGCCGCTTGGGCGCGCCCACCAGAAACGCATTCCAGTCGATAGTCTGCTCGCTGGCGTCGGCGGGAATCGGATAGACCCAGGCGCCGCTGGCCGAGTTGCGATCCGACGAGCCTTCGATGAAGAAAACGTCGCCGAGCGCTCCGGCCGCGAAGAGTTCGCGCGCCTTTTCATAAACAATGGAACTTACGCGCTGGCTGCCTACCTGCAGAATGCGATTGCCCTTGCGCACCGCCTCCACCATGGCGAAGCCGTCTTCCACCGTGTGCGACATCGGTTTTTCGCAATACACATCCTTGCCCGCGGCGCAGGCATCCACCACGATCCGGCGATGCTGGTGGTCGGCGACGGCAACGATCACCGCGTCCACATCCTTGCGGTCCAGAATCTCATGATAGCTGCGCGTCGCCGGGACCTGCTTCTGCAATGCCTCTTGAGCCGCTTCGTGCCGGCTGTCATAGAGATCGCAGACCGCGACACATTCTATCCCGGGTACCGCGAGCGAAGCTTGCAGAAGTTCGCATCCGCGCGTGCCGGTGCCGATCGAGGCAAATCGGACCCGATCGCTTGGCGCTACGGCGCGGCCAGCGCCGAAAAGCGCGGCCGGCTGGATCAAGGTGGTCTTCACCGCGGCTCCAGCGGCCACGGAGCCCGCGCTGATGCGCATGAAATCACGACGTGTTAAAGGATGCATTTCAGTCCCTCCCCTTCCCGAGCGATGTTCAGCCCAGCCGCAGGGTGCGATCCTGCGTCCAGTTGGCGACGAAAACGAGTATGCTCGGCAGATTATGCAATGGCAACTGCCGGGCCTAGTTTACGCGACTGTTTCGTTGACAGTCCATCCGCAATGGCAACCATCTCGGTTCAAGCGTTCGTTACACCCGACATTTCCGTTGGTCTAGTTCCCGCGGATGCGATTTGGTCAGGCTTGCCTCAGGAGGTGGCGCAGCTGTTGCTTCACCGCCGGCCACTCCGCCGCTACGATCGAGAAGCGTGCCGAGTCGCGGACAGTGTGGTCCGCCGCTATCCGATGGGCTCGGAGTATCCCTTCGAACTTCCCTCCGATGCGTTCGATAGCAGCGCGGGAGCGCTGGTTCCGCACGTCGGTGTGGAGGCAGACACGAAGTACCTGCCAGGTTTCGAAAGCATGCGTCAGCATGAGCTGCTTGCTTTCAGTATTGGCTGCGGTCCTGATCGCCGAGCGGGTAAGCCAGGTGTAGCCGATCTCACAGACGTCGAAGATGTGGCGGCCCTGCCGCGGGTGATTCGGCGGCCACGGCCATCGCTCCAAATTCCAGAAGCGCGTGGACCCAATGACGACGCCGTCCTCCTTGCGGACGATGGCGAAGGGCACCGCGCTCCCGCTGTCCCGCCACGCCAGGGCAGTGTCCACGTAGCGGGTGGCCTCAACTTTGTCCTGTGGGACGGGACTCCACTGGTAGAGGGAGGAGTCGGCTGCCGCGGCGGCCACCAAGCCTTCAACGTGGCGGTAATCGAGCGGTTCGAGGCGAACGTGCGCGCCTGGCAGCAGAGGGTCTTCTATTCCCATGGGTGCAAGTATGCAATGAGTTGCCCGGAGCCCGCAATAAACAGCAGCGCGTTCGGCGGGATCAGTCCTGGGCAAATTGAAAACCCCTGGCACGGATTCTGCGCGATGTCCTGCAGAGATTGGATCACATCCTTGCAACTCTGCCCGTTTTGGAAATTGCGTTTTATGGCGCGTAACATGATCCATTTTGCACAGTATTGCAAGGGCAAGTGAGCGAATCTGGGGGTGTCTCAAAAGGGCAGTTTGCCCACCACACCAGACGGCCAGAAATAAGACCGGTCCAGACCGAGACAGGGTCTGCCCCGGTCGTCCGGGTGGCACAGAAAAAGAGGTTATCCATGAAAAAAGTAATGTTTGTACTTGCGATGTTGAGTCTCGGCACGCTGTGCTGGGCAGGATCGGCGCGGGAAGATGCCACCGACCGACTGAACAACGCGACCAGTGTAATGCACGAAATTATGGGGATGCCGGACAAGGGAATCCCGGAAGAAGTGTTGGAGCACGCAAAGTGCGTGGCCGTTATACCGCACATGGTCAAGGGCGGGTTTGTCTTCGGAGCTGAAGGAGGCAAAGGCGTGGCAACCTGCCGGACCGCGAATGGCTGGAGCGCGCCAGCGTTCATCACGATCTCGGGCGGCAGTTGGGGACTGCAGATCGGTGTAGAAGCTGTGGACGTGGTAATGATCTTTCAGAGCGACAAAGCAATGCAAAGACTGCTCTCGAGTAATTTTCAAGTGGGAGGAGACGCTTCCGCGGCAGCTGGTCCAGTTGGACGGCATGCCACGGCGGGTACGGATTGGAAACTGGATACGGAGATCCTGACCTACTCCCGTGCCAAGGGTGCGTTTGCCGGGCTCACGCTGACAGGTGCATCGCTCCGCCAGGACAGTGATTCCCGGCACGCGATATACGGACACGGAGTCACAACTCGAGCGTTGCTGATGGGAAAAGTGCCAGTTCCGGCCGCAGCCCAGCCATTCGTTGCGGAAATTCGCGGCGCAAAAGCTGAAGCTAGAGCGAACTAGTAGAAGTAGAAATCGCAAGATTTGGGGTTGCCGCTGTCTGTCGTTTGGCCGACTCTTTATGCAGGTGGCGGCCAGCCCCATCATTTACCCTCCTCTCCGTTGGCGCGAAAAGGTGTCTCGCGGACGTTGTGCTAGAACCACGTCGCAAAATGAGCACTGGAAGTTGCTATGCTTTCGACCATTGTCGTGGTTCTTCCAGGTTTATGGCTTTTGGGTTTCAGTTTGCATTTCGGCGGAGTCCTGATCCACTTGCTCTTAGTTGTCGCGTTTGTGGTCCTGGTCATTCACCTACTGAGCGGCCGACGAAGCGTAGTTTGAACTTCCTTGTCGCGAACGGGTACACCGGGCAGACAACGGAGAACTTCTTTCCTTCTGACGTCCAGGAGGTTGTCGGAGGCCGCATACTTCCTGTGCCAGCGCGACCGTTACCTACAGGTTCGGGCGCAGCGCAGCACCCTAGTTTCTGTGGCAACGGGACGCCTGCACAGGCGCTCAGTGCTCATGTTCATGGTGAGAATGCCCGTGAAGGTGGGGGTGCGAGTGCACGATGCCGCCGTGAGAATGACGATGGGCGTGAATCAGATTTGCTCTGAGAAGCAGGTCGGAGTTGGAGAGGATCTCCGATGGCGTTCCTTCGGCAATCACGGCGCCTGCCTCAAGCACGAGGACTCGATCGGCAATGTCTTCGACAATTTCCAGCTGATGAGTCGCTGTGACGACAGTCTTCGCTGTGCCTTTCCACTGCTGAATGAGGTCCACGACCTGGCTTTGACTCTTCGGATCGAGCGTCGCGGTTGGCTCGTCGAGCAGTAGGACTTCGGGGTCCAGGACGAGCACGGAGGCCAAGGCGACCCGTTTTTTTTCACCCCCGGAGAGCCGGTAAGGCGGACGGTCCCTCAAGTGTGAAATTGACATGAACTGGAGCGTCTCATCTACTCGGCGCATTACATCTTCTTTGCTCCATTGCATCTGCAAAGGACCGTAGGCGACCTCGTCGAATACGGTGGGATTAAACAACTGGACATCGGGATTCTGGAAGACAAGCGCGACGCGCCGGCGGAAATTCAAGGAGAATTCGTCTTGCTGAAAGTGTTTCTGAGTGAGAGCCTCGCCCTTAAACTTAACGGAACCTGCCGAGGGAAAATATAGAGCATCCAGAATTCGCAGCAGTGTGGACTTGCCGGAGCCGTTGGCTCCAAGCAGCGCAACGTGGTCACCTTCGTCGATGCGAAGCGTGAGCCCACGGATCGCCGGGATTGCTTCGTAGGAGAAACTGATGTCCTGCACTTCGAAAGTTGGTGGCAACGCTTGCTTACCTCCCCATCCATGCGGCTAAGCAGCTACTAAAGACGAAGGCAGTCAGTCCGACATAATCGCGGGGTCTCAGGCGGAAGTCGGTCAAGAGACGAACTTCTCCCCGGAAGCCGCGGGACACCATGGCCAGGTACACCTCGTGGCTGAGTTCGATGCTCTTGCTCAGCAGCACTCCAGCAGTTCGGGCCGTCATTTTGCGTTGCTCGGAAGCGCTCAGTATACCGACCGCGCGGCTCTGCCTCGATTCGAACATCTGGTTGGCCGTCTCGATCAACAAGAACACGTAGCGGTGGGTCATGGCCAGCATGGTGACGACCTCGGCCGGGAGGCGCAGCGAACGGAGCGCCTTCAAGATGTGAGTCCAGGCGGTCGAAAGCACTAGAACAGTCGTGAGTGTGGCCGCTGTTTCCACCCGCAGGACCAGCAACGCGGCCGTCCGCAGTCCTTGAACGGAGACGGAAAGGTGCAGGGCCGCTGCGGTGAAAAGCGGCTCTCCGGGAGTAAGAAATAACGCGGGTAAAGCGATCACGCCCGAGAAGCCTAGCACCACCAGCCAAACTCGTTTTGCGAGTGACTTGAGACTCACTCTGGAGGCGACCGCGATTGCAACTGCGATGAGGAAGATGGCTGCAATGGCCTCCAGCCGTCGGCAGAGGATCACCGAAATAACGAGAGAGAAGATTCCGATGACTCGGACACGAGGATCAAGATGCTGCAGCAATCCGGGCTGGGTTGCGGCGTGTTCCGCCTGCAGAGCTTTCGACACAGCCCGAGTGAAGCCGCGAATCGTCGATTCGACGAAGGAATGTTGGCTCATGTCCCCAGCTTCTTCACAGGCCATTTTCTCGCGGCCATTATCGAGAGCAGCGAAGCCAATACCAGGACGCCCACGCCAAACATTGCCGAGAGCAAATACCCCAATTGCGGACTCTTGATGAACCGGGGCGCATAGCCGGGAAACGGAGCGGTCCAGAGGCTCGAAAACTTTTGGATTCCGAGAGGAACGGAAGACGGAGGCGCATGGTTTCCGGATGCGATTCCGATCCGTTGCCGCGTGTGAGGATTCGTCAAGTCAGCCGAAGACCATTCACCCCAGGCCGTGCCCGCCGCCAGGATGCCAAGAGGCGTGAACAACATTAGAAAAGCTACGGCCCACCACAGTCGCCCTGGGGAGCGTTCAACGAGCGCGCCAGCGACGACTGGTGCCGGTGTCTGGGCCAAACCACTTACTCCTCGAAGCAGGCCTAAATCAGCTCGCTGCAGATAGGACACCATCCCCGCCGATATCACCGCTTCAGCCAGTCCTGCAAAGGTCAGATGTCCGATCATCATTGCCGGAATAGCCACATGCAACGGATATGGCGCGTAGAGCGGCGTTCCGCTGGCGTCATGAAATAGCGAGGGCTGAATGCCGAGTTCAACAGCTGTAACCAAGGCCGAGGCGTTGATGGCAACATAACCGGCAACCGCTGCCGCTAGTACTCTCTGGCGGGAATTCAGATTCGACTTCGCGGCGATCAACCGGTACACCGCATAGGCTGCGAACGATCCAACGATTGCCATGTTGAAGCAGTTCGCTCCCAGCGTGGTGATTCCTCCGTCGCCGAAGAACAGCGCCTGAATGGCGATAGCGATTGAAATAGCAAGAATCGAACCCCAGGGGCCGAGCACGATGGCAGCGACGCCAACGCCAACCGCGTGCCCGGTAGTTCCGCCGGGCAGTGGAACATTGAACATCATAACGACAAAAGAGAAGGCCGCGAACACTGAGATCAGCGGGATAGCGCGGGTGGCAAGAAGCCGCTTGATGTGCTTTAGGGCGGCATACCAGCCGGCGGTTGCGCACAAATAAAGAGTGGCACAGGTCGACGGGCTGAGGTAACCATCAGGAATGTGCATGTTCTGGTTAAGTTCTACCGGGGTTTCCTGCCCCAATGCAAGGTGATTCCCAACGGATGGTGTTGACGCGGTGGCCGCTGTATGCCGGACTGATTGCTTGCTGCCGCAGACCGGAAGATACAGAATTGCGAGCCAGAAGTGGATTCCGGTCATATATTCCGCGATACGAGGTGCGCATTTTGATGCTCACGGAGAGCGTTGCATCACGCCAAGGCAACAATCGTGTTTCGTTTTGCTCGTTGTTGGCATCAATCTGGGAGGTAGATCAATGGTCGAGGTCGCGCTCTTTGCAGCCCAGAGCTTTTGCGACAAGGATGTACGGAAGATAAGGAAGAAAAATGAAAGCTGCGATTTTTCGATCAGAGCGTACAGAGCCGGGATCGTTCCTTCACGTCGAGGATGTCCCACGTCCAAAGCTCGAAGCAGGGCATCTTCTGCTTCGGGTCGTCGCATGCGGAGTGTGTCGAACCGACCTGCACATCGTAGAAAAAGATTTGCCACCGCTTCGACCGCTACTCATTCCTGGCCATCAAATCGTGGGAGAGGTAGTCGAAGGTGCTACGCCAGAGTTGCCGGAGGGGACGCGGGTTGGGGTTTCGTGGATGGGCGGCGTCGATGGTGATTGCTGGTACTGCCATCACGGCATGGAAAATCTGTGTGACCGCCCTACATTTACTGGGTACACGGTGAACGGGGGCTACGCGGAATATGCCCTGGTGCGCGCCGATTTCGCCTTTCCCTTGCCCGCTGGCTTGGATGATGTACATGTCGCGCCCTTGCTGTGTGCCGGCATCATCGGTTTTCGCAGCTTGCGGGTTGCGGGCGTGGAACGGAGAGAGCGTGTTGGACTTTTTGGCTTTGGAAGCTCCGCGAGCCTAGCAATCGCCATTCTGCAATCCTGGAACTGCGATGTGTATGTCGTGACTCGAGGTGAATCTCATCGGACCTTGGCGGGCTCTCTCGGTGCGACCTGGGTTGGCAAAGAAGACGAGAAACCGCCCGTTGATCTCGACCGTGCCATCACGTTCGCTCCCAGCGGAAAAGTTGTGGTGAGTGCGCTCGCTAGTCTGCGCAAGGGAGGCGTAGTGGCAATCAATGCAATTCACCTCGATCAGATGCCGGCCTTTGACTACGACAAACTGCTTTGGGGCGAGAGGCAGATACGTAGTGTGGCCAATATGACTCGCCAGGACGCGCGCGACTTTTTGAAGATCGCTCACGATCTTCATATCCGGCCGGAGGTGACAGTATTTCCTCTCGAAGATGCAAACCAGGCCCTTCTGGGGGTGAAAGAAGAGACAGGGCGGGGGTCAGCGGTGATTGTTCCTTGAAGAAGAGTCTGTCTTATTTCGTTGAGACATTCAGTCAGTGGGATCTAAAGTGTGCGTTGCACTCGACGAAGACAAAGCCTTCCCATGCAACGCCTCGAACGATATGTCAGGCTGCCTGGGAGTAACCGGGCCGTTCATTCCAGAGCAAAGCGTTATGAATTCCGCGTCTCCTTTAGAAGAGCTTGTATCTAAGAATCAATATGCTTCCTAAAGAGCAGGCAACTGGCATTAGTCAGGACGGCAGCGAAGACTTGAAGAAGAGATGGCAGAGCTGCCGAAGATGTGCAACAGGGCATTTAGTCTTCCGAAGATCGCCTAACGACCGTCGGCCCATCCGAGGACGGAGAGGACATGCCGCACGATCATCAAATCTTCATTGGTCTTTATGACGCGCACTTGTACGCGACTTTCGGGAGAGGATATCACTACTGCGTTGGCTTCATTGCTTGGGGCGTCCAAGTGAAGGCCCAGAAATTCCAAACCATCGCAGATCCGCTGGCGAACGTCGGGTGAGTGTTCTCCAATTCCTCCCGCAAAGACGAGCACGTCCAGGCCCCCAAGAACTGCGGCATAAGCGCCAACGTACTTCTTCGCCCGGTAGCAGAACAGATCCACAGCTTCCGCGGCCCGGGCATCCTGGTGGATGTTGTCCAGCAAGACGTGCATATCGGCGGACGTCCCTGAGACTCCCAGCAGTCCCGATTCCTTATTCACAAGCGTATTCACCTCTTTCGCGGACATCTTCTCGCGCCCGAAAAGATAGAGGAGCACTCCCGGATCGACATCCCCAGAGCGGGTTCCCATCACCAGCCCTTCGAGAGGAGTGAACCCCATGGAAGTGTCGATGCTCTTGCCATCTTTGACCGCGACCATGCTGGCGCCGCTTCCGAGATGTGCAATGATGACTCGGCCGCTGGCTAGCTTTTCTTCGAGCGTGTGCAGTTCACGCATCACATACTCGTAGGAAAGGCCGTGGAAGCCATACCGCACAACGCCTTGGTCGTAGAGGCGCCGAGGCAACGCATACATTCGCGCCACCGTTGGAAGAGAGCTATGAAACGCCGTATCGAAGCAAGCCACCTGCGGAAGCTCGGGAAACTTCCCGGCGATGAATTGAATTCCCCGGATTACCGCTGGCATGTGATCGGGGTCGAGCGGCACAAGCTGCTTGATCTCCGACAAGAATTCCGGAGTGATCCGTTGTGGATCTTTGTGTCGAGGGCCGCCTTCGACGAGCCGGTGCCCGGCGGCTGCCAGTCCGGAGAGAAATCCGTGTTCGCCCAGCCAGGCGATCATTGCTTCCAACGAAGCGTTCGCGTCTCCATGATCGACGGGAGAATCCAGCAAAGTAGCCCCACTCGCATCCGTAATCTTTAAATGGCTGCCTGAGGCGCCACGCTGATCAACCGTCATCGAAAGCAGAAGTCCGATATGACTTCCAGCTTCGTAGAGGGTGGACTTCAAAGTCGCAGACCCTCGGTTCATGGTTAAGATACGTCGTTGAAGTGGGATGGTCACAAAATCATCCTA
>Ga0302320_10026365_pt1 | contig 11258 bp, 7 predicted proteins | sample Bog_T0_3_FD_202130 | JGI IMG/M metagenome (GOLD analysis project Ga0302320, IMG submission 202130) | Peat permafrost microbial communities from Stordalen Mire near Abisko, Sweden - Bog_T0_3 | ecosystem: Environmental > Terrestrial > Soil > Wetlands > Peat | place: Sweden: Abisko, Stordalen Mire... | reverse complement strand
AATTCACGGGCGACTTCTTCGACCAAGTGCGCCGGGACCGGCCGCAAATGATCAACGTAAGCGTTGATAAGAGCATGCTCGCATAGCAGGTTCACGACTCGGGGAATGCCGCGTGAATATACGTGAACGGTCTGAATGGCTTCCTTCGAGAAAATCGGCTCACCGTTGGCCCCGGCAATCCGCAAACGTTCGGCGATGTAGCCAAAGGTTTCTTCGAGCGTCAGCGCCGAGGTCCGGCAACGGAGCGTGATGCGCTGGCGCAATTGGCGCAATTGCGGAAGTTTAAGTTTTTCTTCCAGCTCCGGCTGCCCGGTCAACACAATCTGCAAAAGCTTCTCGGTGGAAGTTTCCAGATTCGTCAGCAACCGAATCTCTTCAAGAACTTGCAGGGAGAGATTCTGCGCTTCGTCAATAATCAAAACTGCGGTTTCGCCGGCGCGGTAACGCTCCAGCAGCCATTGATTCAGTTTCAGCAGTACCTGGCTTTTTTGCCGGGATTCGACGGGAATCTCAAAATCCGCCATCATAAAATCAAACAGCTGGCTGGTGTTCAATTGCGAATTGAAAACGAAGGCCGTCTTAACGCGTTGACCGTGAAGCCAGTCGAGCAGCCTGTTCAAAAGAGTCGTTTTACCCGTACCGACTTCACCGGTCAGCAAAATGAAACCCTTTCGATTTTGAATTCCGTACGTTAATCCGGCCAGCGCTTCCTGAATCTGTTTCGTCAGAAACAGATAACGAGGATCCGGATTGACGTTGAACGGACTTTCCCGAAGGCCAAAGAATTTCTGGTACATAATCTCCTCAGGCTCGCGCGCCCAATTCCAGACCTTTGCTTACGGGGTCCTTCGCTAATCTCTTCTTGTCGCCGTTTAGGGACAAAGGCTCGATCGCCGGAACCATCGCAAGAACAGGCAGTTGCAGCGCAAATTCGACGTCGCGTTCTGTCTTAAACGATGTGTCTTTCAGTTCGAGGAAGAAAGCCAACCCCAGACCCAAGCCCAAACCTCCCGCAAGTCCACCGAGCGCAAACATCGGGCGATTCGGAAACGAGGGTTTATCGGGCAGATTCGCGGCATCCAAAACGCGGAACTGCTCGTCCTCTTGCTTTAGGCCGAGGCTTTGCGCCATCGTCGAAGAACCCAGCGACTTCTGAAGGTCATTGTAGGAATCCTGCGCGGTTTGGTATCCGCGGGTCAGTTCCTTGTATTGCTGCTCAACAACCGGGCTGGTCTGGATGCGCCCCTGATAAAGACGAATCTGATCCTGAATGCGGCTTTGCTCTTTGGTTTTTTCTGCAATCGCCAAGTCATCGGCGCGCACCTGAGCACGCAACTGCTGGATCTGTGGAGGCTCGATCGACGATTTCGTGCCTTTGTCGTTCACCGGCTTTTGCGTCGAGCCAGAGTCCGCAAGTTTCTTCTGCAGAGCTGCGATGTCGGCCTTCGTCTTAATCACGTCCGGGTAATCGTCGGTGTAACGGGCTTGCAGACTCGCTAGTTGAGCCTGCAGCGCGGAGAGTTGACGGTCGGTCGTTTCCGGATTCGTTCCGGTCTGTGTGGCTTGCCATGCAGCGATTTGTTGCGTAAGCATTGATTCGGCGAAAGTCTTGTCCTGCTGTGCGCGGCCGAGCGCTTGACTGGCTGCATCGAGTTGTGTCGACAGGCCGTTCAGCAAATCCAGGTTGGTATGTTCGTCGTCTGGAAGTGAACCAAGATACCTGCTCTTAAAAGCGGCCAGCTTTGCGTCCTGAGCATCCAGATTGGCCTTTGCGTCCGCGAGCTGCTGAGTCAGAAAATCCGTCGTGTTCTCTCGCGTTTTTTGGCGCTGACGCAAATTTTCCTCGATGAACAAAGACGTAACCGCGGCACAAACTTCCTGAGCGGTTCGCGCATCGTCCATGGTCACGCTTACGTTAAATCCGGGAAGCGCAGTCGACTTGGTCTCCGCCATCGGAAGCACGGGAGTTACTTCGATATTCTTTTGGAGCCGCCCGACCAGGTCTTCCATTGATACGTGATCGACTTCTTTCGCGTACAAGCCGTACTGACGGATGATCGGTTCCAGGCGCGAGCGACTCAAAATCTGTTGCTGCATGCTGGCCAGGCGTTGTCCGAGATCGGAGGTGTCCTGCTGGGGTTGGTCGCCGATCTTGACGGTGACGGTGGGCGGCTCGACCAAGACGAGAGTCTGCGAGCGGTATTTATTCGGGAGAAAGCGCGACACGGTATATGCCAGCGGCGGCCCGACTAGAGCGAGAACGGCGATCAGAACCCACCGCCGCCGCAACATCGCTATGTAATCTGCTGGAGCTAATTCACGCTGTGCCATTGGGTGCTCTTCTCCTAAAACTCTTTCAAACCTAAAACGCGATCGGTTGATGATGCCAATTCAACCCGACGGTAATTTCGTTCACGAAAACGTTCGGTGCGCAACCCGTTCCTACGCAAGCGCCCGCATTCGAAGACTGGTGCTGCGCGAGATACGCGACGTTCAAGTCCAAAGTTCGCCCGAACGGTCGAGTAAAATTGACGCCGCCAAAGAGTGAATCGTACGTTTGCGAGGTTGGTGTCGCCGTATCCGTTGCCAATCCTTGGTTTCGTGAATAGCCAAACGTCAATCCGCCATGAAGCGTTCGCGAGAACTGGTGATTCGCGCTTCCGGTAACTGTATCGGCGATGGACCCTCCCAAGACGCCGGAGCCTCCGGAAACGCCGTGAGAATAGGCGGCCATGAAGTTGGTGCGCGCAAGCGCGTACTGAATCGACGTATTCAACGACCACAACAACTCGGAGTTGGGGCCTGACGTTGTCCCGGAACCCGAGGTCGAATTCGGATTTATGCGCTCGGAAAACGTGGCGTATTCCGGTCCTGCGGCAATTTGAAACGAGATCCGACCGGTGACGCGTTTTGCGTAGGTCAGCTGGAAAACGTTATCGTTGATCGACTGACCAAAATCGGTGTAGCGATATCCACTAAAGCGGTACAGCACGGCGATCGTGTCGGTGCGCGAGAGTTGGTAGTTGTAGCCGGCCTGAAAAATCATGTCACCGAGGTCGAGAAGATCGTTATCGAAATAACGCATAAACGTATAGCCGCCAACGAACGTAAGCGAAGTGCGCCGCGACAACTGCGTATCGAGCTGCGTCGCGAAGGAATTGGTCAGCCGCTGGCCGGAGGTGGTCAAAATCGTGTCGCCCGGCGTAAACCCGTTTTGCAGTCCCGTCGATCCGCCGCCCGGCAGAGGGATTCCGCTGAAGCCGTTATAGCCGAAACTCGATTCCGGTATGTAGGCCAGCTGATCGATGAGCGTGAGGGTGACGCGGCGCCAAGTCAGTTTTTCGTTCACGCCCAGCTGTTGAATCACTGCGTTTCCGATTTCGCTGTTATTCGAGAAGCTCCCGCCGCCGAGGTAGTTCAGCATCAACGTCGAACGCTCGGACGCTTTGTACACATCTACCCCGCCAACCAGGGAGGTCGAAGCTTCCCAGCCCGTGCCGCCGGCGCTGCCCAATCCGTTAGAATCCGCGGAAGCAAAAATATTTACGCGCGGGATGATGTAGTTGTGCGCGAGAGGGACCGAGCCGAGCGTCAGGTTTTGAACGCCGGTGATCGAATTGGTGTCCGGAAGCATCTGTTGCGGATTCACATTATTGTCGTCGCCGTTGTCGGCTGCGGACGCCAGCGGCGAACGAATCGCGGGGATCGGCTCTGTGGGATTTTCTGGAGTGGGCCCCTGCGTTTGATCTGGCGTCTGTTGTTGGGCGCGCACGGGCGCAGCGCTCAAAGCGAACACGCAGAAGACGGCGCCGAGAATGTAAGATCGTAGGTTCATGAATTCGTTACGGCACCACAATCGTGTCGCCGGCTTTCAACACAATGTCCTGCTCGGTCTTTTTTCCGGCAATCACTTCTTTGTAATTGAACAGATGCTTCACTTGTTTTCCGTCCTCGGTACGGAGAACGTAGATTCCTTTCTCTTTGGCGAACTGAGTGAAACCGCCCGCGCTTGAAAGCGCCTGCAACACGGTCATATTCGGCAGTAGAGGAAAGGCGCCGGGACGGCTCACTTCGCCGAGAATGTAAACCCGCTGGCTGTTAATGGTCGTGACGATGACGGTGACTTGAGGATTCGTCACGAATTTCTTCAAACTATCGGTGATCTGCGCGGCTAACTGCGCAGGAGTGACGCCCGCCGCCTGCACGTCGTTTAACAACGGCAGGGAGATTTTTCCGTCAGGACGGACCGGAACCACGCGAGAAACTTCTGGCTCTTTCCACACGCTGATGTCGAGCACGTCTTGCGCGCCGATCACGTAATTCGCGTCAGAAGTCGCGGGCTTGGCCGGCGCGTCGCTGGCCATCGCAGGTACGGCGGCCTGGGCCGGCTGCTTTTGCGTTCCCGAATCCTGAGCCATCGCGGGCAGCGCCGCTGCAACCGAAAATAGAATCAAAACGTGTAGTCGTTTGAACATCGCGTCTCCTGCGATTTTATTCGCCTGCTGAATCCGCTACTCCAATTTGCTTCAACTTGTACAGCAACGATTTGTAGCTAATCTGCAGAGCCTGCGCGGCGCGTTTTCGATTCCAGCGGGTGTGCGCGAGCGCTTTCAAAATCAATTCACGCTCGGCCTCGCGGGAAGCGGCTCGAGCGGCGGCTTTCAGCGAATAACCGCCCTGCGTTACTTCCTCGACCTTCTCGATTTCCGGCGGCGTTTCCAGCTCGCTCACGGCCAGCCGCTCGTCTCCCAGCGCGACAATCTTTTTTACGGCATTCTCAAGCTCTCGGATATTACCGGGCCAGGAATGTTCAATCATGGTTCGCAGCGTTCGCGGACTCAAAGTCGGTCGCGGACGTCCGAATTGCGCGGCGTACTTCGTGAGAAAAAATTCAATCAGCAGCGGCACATCTTCCTTGCGTTCGCGCAAGGGAGGAAGCCGCAAACACACACCGTTGATGCGGTAGTACAAATCACCGCGGAATCTGCCGGCGCGCATCTCTTCTTCCAAATTGCGGCTGGTGGTCGAGACCACGCGACCGTTCAAAGCGCCGCGCCGCGTCTGCGTATCACCATCGGGTAGCGCGTATAGCAGGTTTCGCTGGCAAGCGGCATCCAGTTCGCTGATCTCATCGAAAAAGATCGTTCCCGTGTTCCGGCTACCCGAAATGGGCGCCGCGCCGTTAAAACTCATTCCCAATTCCGCGGATAACAGCGCCGGGTTCATCGCCGCGCAGGTGATCGTCACGATCGTTTCTTCAGTTCGCGCCGACACTTTGTGCAGATGCTGCGCATATACGGCTTTTCCAGTGCCGCTTTCCCCGACCAGCAGAACGGGAATGTTTGTGAGGGCGATCTCCGCCAACACCGACTCGAGGCTCTGCATCGCCGGACAAAGTCCGCTGACGAAGCTGGCCTGTTCTCGTGCCATTACGCTCACCGACGCCCCAGTGGTAGTCATACCTACGTGTGCCCTGTACACTTCGATTTTCGACACTCGCCCGTGCAAGTGCGATAGTACGATTGTTTGCAATCGGGTTGTTTGCACGGTGGATGCCAGCGCCGGATGTCTAGGATCTTGGATCAAATTCGAATAACCCTATTGTTTACAACACGCGAGGAGAAACAATACCTGAATATGGTACTAGTACCAACATGGTTTCTCCTACGAACCTTCCATGAAAGAGAAAATTTCTTTCCTTTTCTTCCCTTTCACCGTGACACTCTAGGCTTGGAACCTGGGCTCAATCGCTCAGACCCTGGTTGCTATAAGCTGAATAAAAATATGAGACTTATGGATTTTTCTGCCATCTAGAGACCCGCTGAGCTCTGCCTGAGTAAGACTCTGGCGCGCAAACGTTTCTAGTCACCGCCTTCGTTCGCTCGCAGTTCCTGTAACCGCCAGAAAAAGGAAGGCTTGGGCGAGGTGCACGGAAATCTCAGAAAGGTGTGGCGCGAACGACATCTCGACCACGGGTCGGATCGGCTGATGGTCCGAAATCGTGCGATAATCCGGCTTCGATCTCATAAGCTCGCGAGGACAAAATGAAATTGCCCCGGCAAGGCGCGATTGGTTTTCAACTGGCGCTGGCGTGCGCGCTTCTGTTCGGATGCACGCGAGACCCACAGGTCTTGAAGAAGAACCATTTCGAAAAGGGCGACGCCTATTTCCAACAGGCAAAATATCGCGAAGCTTCGATCGAATACCAAAACGCACTGCAGATCGATTCGAAATACGCGGACGCACATTACGGCCTGGCGAAGACCTACACGAAACAGGGTGACTGGGCACGCGCGTATCAGGAATTGCAGGCCACGACGACGCTCGATCCTTCGAACCTGCAAGCACAAGTCGATCTGGGAAATCTGTTTCTAGCGGTCGGCAAGATCGCCGATGCACGCGAACACGCCGAAGCGGTGTTGAAAATCGCGCCTGATAATCCGCAAGCACAGATGATTCTTTCCAGCGCCGATGCATCGGAAGGAAATTTTCCAAAAGCGCTGGCTGAGGGCACCAAGGCCGTCCAACTCGATCCGAACGCGGCGCAGCCGTATCTGAATCTCGCCGTCGTTCAGGAAAAATCGAAGGATTTCGCGGCAGCCGAGCAGAGCTATCAAAAGGCCGTTTCGCTTGACCCGAAATCAATTCAGGCCGCGCTGGCGCTGGGGAATTTTTATCAGCGCCAGAAACGATGGCTGGACGCCGAAAGGCAGTACCAGTCGGCGATTGGGTTTGAGCCCCAAAATCCACTTCCTCGAGCTTCGTTGGCAGGCCTGTATTTAACTGAAGGGAAGAGGGATGCGGCCGAGCAAACTCTACGTGACGCGACGTCGGCGCTCAAAGACAATCCGGCCGGATATCGCATGCTCGCCGAGTATTACCTGAGCCAGCAGGAATGGGACAAAGCCCTCCCCGAGCTGGCGTCCGTTTTCGCCGCACATCCGAAAGATCCCATCGTTGGAAAAATGTATGCACAGCTTTTGTTTCAGCAAAATCAAATGGACCAGGCGTCGAAGGTTGCGGATCAGCTGCTGAAGAACAACCCTTCCGATCCTGGCGTGATGACGATTCAGGGACAAATCCTGTTGCGCCAGGCGAAGACCGAGGATGCCGTTCACGTTCTCGAACAAGCGGTGAAAAACGCTCCGGACAGCGCAACGGCGCACTACTACCTCGGCGTCGCGTATTACGCCAGCCAAAACATGGGTCAGGCGCAGACGGAATGGAAGCGGGCATCCGAGCTTCAACCCACAATGACAGATCCGATTCGAGCGCTGGCATCGATGGCAATTCGCAAGGGAGACGTATCAACGCTCGAAGAAAACAGCGGAAAGCTAATGATGCTCGAGCCGCGATCACCCGAAGGGTACATTCTGCACGCCCAAGCATTGCTAATGAAAAAGGACCCGAACGGCGCGATGGCGGATGTGAAACGCGCGATCAGCGTGGCACCCGACAATCCGACGGGGTACGCGCGGATGGGTGATTTGCTTTTCGCCGAAAAGAAGTACGACGAGGCGGAAAGGGCATATTCCGACGCCCTGCAGAAAAATCCAAATGCGTATGACGCAATCACCGGAACCATCAACGTAGCGCTGGCGAAAAAACAACCGACCAAGGCGCTGCAACTGGTTCAAGCGCAAATTTCCCGGCTGCCGAACAACAGCGCGCTCTATGTGCTGCTCGGCCAGGTCGAACTTCGCAACCAGGACTCAGCCAAGGCCGAGCAAGCATTTCAAAAAGCCGTTCAACTCGATCAGAACAACATGAACGCATTCCTGATGCTTTCGAGCGTGCAAGTGTCCCGCGGCGAGGTGGATCAGGCAATCGATGGATACCGCAAAGCTTTGCAGACCAACCCACGCGACGTAAGAGTGTACGTGGCGCTGGGGAGCCTATTGGAAACGCGCAACCAATGGCAGCAAGCCGAGGATCTTTACAAGAAAGCGTTGGGCATTCAGCCGGATTACGGTCTCGCCGCGAATAACCTTTCCTATCTCATGCTTCAACACGGCGGCGACTTGAGCGTCGCTTTTTCGCTGGCGCAAACGGGCCGCAAGGGTATGCCCGATTCGCCGAACTCCGCCGACACACTTGGTTGGGCTTACTACAAGCAAGGAGTGTACGACGCGTCGGTCGATCTGTTCCAGGAAGCGATCAAGGCGAATCCGGATAGCGCTACCTACCACTACCATCTGGGGCTCGCCTATCAGAAAACGAACAAGTTCGATCTTGCGAAAAAGGAACTGGACGACGCGCTGAAGGTTGCGCCCAACGGTCCTGAGTCCGACGAAGTGAAGAAAGCCTTGAGCCAGTTAACACAGGGAAGCTGACACTCGCTCGGAAGCGGTTCGCCGGGCGCGGATAAGCCACCGCCGTCCGGTGGTAGAGTGGTTGCCGCGACGGCACGCCATCGCCGCCCTCGACCCACCAATTTTCATGGACCAGAAAGCAAAACAAAAAGTGATGCGCCTGGTGACGAACGGTATGTACGTCCTCACGTCCCGAAGCGGCGAGAAATATGGCGCCGCCACGATCACGTGGGTTTCGCAGGCCTCGTTCAAGCCGCCCCTGCTAATGGCCGCTCTGCGGAAGGACGGAAACGTATTTCAGTGCCTCTCCGAGAGCAAAGTCGCCGTACTTCACGTTTTGGCAGCCGACCAGCAGGACCTTGCGCAAAAATTTTTCGCAAAAACGAGCTATTCCGAGGGGCATCTAAACGGGGAGCCGTTTTCCAGTGGAATCAATTCGGCGCCGGTTTTGACAAATCTGCGCGCGTATCTGGAATGTTCGGTCGTCGAGATTTCCGATAAACACGGAGACCACGCGCTGGTTCTTCTGGAAGCAACCGAAGCGGCATTCCACGGCGCGGTCGAGCCCCTCACCGTCACTCGCTCTCCGTGGGAATACGGCGGTTAACAAAGGCCTTGCGCCGCACGAGGATTATTGGAATCCCATTGAGCCGCAAGCGCCTACTCGACTATACTTAAAGCTTTGCCAGCGCTCTGGGAGAGCCCCCTACTGTTATGTTGAAAAGTATTCAGCAACGCGATCTAGACCGGAACCGGTGGATCAAAATCACCATGAGCATCCTGCTCGGCATCATCTGCCTGAGCATGCTCACCTACCTCATTCCCGGACTCGGCAGTTCGGCACTGAGCAACAATCCGGAAGCGGCGGCAACCGTCGGCGGAGAAGACATTAGCGTTGCGGACGTTCAACGGCAGCTTTCGATGGCGTTGCGCGGTCAAGACGTGCCTCCCATGCTGAAGGGCCTGTACGCCAAGCAAGTTCTCGATCAGATGGTTTTCCAACACGCGTTGGAGCTAGAAGGCAAGCGTTTGGGTCTGTCCGTGACTCCCGAAGAAATGACGAATCGCATCAAGCAGATCCTGCCAACCGCTTGGAATGGCGATACCTGGTTGAAAGACCGTTACGCAACGGAAGTACAGACGCGCACTGGGATGTCTGTCGAGGACTTCGAAAAGTTCCTTCGCGACCAGATGCTGCAGGAAAAATTCCACCAGTTGGTCACGGATTCTGTGAACGTAAGTTCCGACGAAATAGATCGCGAATTCCACCGCCGCAACGAAAAGGTGCAAATCGAATACGCGATGGTGAAGCCGTCGGACCTGTCTTCGACGATCCAACCGACGGAAGCGGAGCTAACCGCCTACTTTAACAAGAACGCCTCAAAGTACCAGGTGCCTGAAAAGCGTTCGGCGCGCTACGCGCTGCTCGACCCGACGAAGCTGGCGCCGACGATTTCGGTTACCGACGACGACCTGAAGGCCTATTACAACGAGCATATCGACGAATACAAAGTCGAGAACCGCGTCCACGCGGAACATATCCTTTTCAAGACCATCGGCAAGACGGACGCTGAAATCGCCGAAATCCGCCAACGGGCAGAAGACGTCCAGAAGAAGGCGAAGAGCGGCGCAAACTTCGAGGATTTGGCGAAAAAATATTCCGAAGACGACGCCACCAAGCCAAAAGGGGGCGATCTGGGCTGGATCGTCGAAGGACAAACGGTTCCGGAATTTCAGCAAGCCGCATTCACCCTTCCAAAAGGTTCGATTTCGGATCTGGTGAAGACGCAGTACGGTTTCCACATCATCAAGGTTCTCGATCACGAAACGGCTCGGACGAAGTCTCTTGATGAGGTCCGCAGCACGATTGGTCCCGCCGTGTTGTACGCGAAGGTCGGCGCGAAGGCTTCCGAGGAAGCGAACCAGTTGGCTGCCGCGATCCGCCAATCGAATCACCAGTCGCTCGACGATCTGGCTAAGAAATTTAATCTGGAGTTGGGCGACACCCCGTCGGCTTCGGTCACAGATCCGGTCGGAACGCTCGGTAACACGCCGGAACTGCACACCAGTCTGTTCCAGTTGAGCAAGGGGGAGCTAAGCCAACCGATTCAGATTGACCGCGGCTACATCATCATCACACCGAAGGACATTCAAACCGCGCATCCGGGAACGCTCGCGGAAGTCCGCGAACGCGTGTTGGCCGATTATCAGCAGGAAAAAGCGGCCGAACTCGCCAAGAACAAGGCCGATCAACTCGCGAAGTTGGCGCAAGGCGGCGAAGATTTCGACAAAGCGGCAAAATCGCTGGGATTCGAGACCAAAACGCCGGACGCATTCTCAAGAACGGGCACAATTCCCGAGGTTGGGTCGGCTCAGTCGATCGATTCGGCGTTCACGATGAACGTGGGACAAGTCAGCGCGCCTAAGCTCGAGGGCGGAAATTGGGTCGTTTACCGGGTCGTCGCGCATGACGCGGCAAATTCGGCCGAATTGATCTTGCAATCGGATCAAATCAAGCAGCAATTGATGCAAACCAAGCAAGCGGCGGCGTACGATGCCTTCCGAACAGCGCTCGAAGATCGGCTCAAGAAGGAAGGCAAGCTCACCATTAATTCCGATGTTGTTAAGCGTCTCGGGTCCACTTCATAGCACTTAAACGAAAGAAAATAGGAGGCTTAGTGAAAAATAAGTCTTCTCTTGCTCTCTGCATTCCCGTCCGCTAGACTTTTCTCATCCGCAGAGCCTGTCCCGTAGCCAGCGGGGCAACCAGTCCGAAGGCAGGAGTCTCCCCCGGCCTCAAGCTTCTGGAAGAACCCGTTGGACCACTCTGAGGAGCGTTCTATGCCCACGAAGAAATCGAAGAGCAGGCTTTCCGTGGTCCCCAGCGCGAGCAAGACACCCAATCGCTGGGAGCATTCCGCCAAGTTCGACTTGGAACCAAGAATG
>Ga0302320_10026363_pt1 | contig 11258 bp, 10 predicted proteins | sample Bog_T0_3_FD_202130 | JGI IMG/M metagenome (GOLD analysis project Ga0302320, IMG submission 202130) | Peat permafrost microbial communities from Stordalen Mire near Abisko, Sweden - Bog_T0_3 | ecosystem: Environmental > Terrestrial > Soil > Wetlands > Peat | place: Sweden: Abisko, Stordalen Mire... | reverse complement strand
TGGCTGGCGGTCTTTCTGGTCTGTGTACCCGCCGCGGTGGCGCAGAAGAAAAAGGACCCGGTCACGCGTAGCGTGGTCGGGGTAGTCACCACCGCCGACGATAAGCCCGCCGTGGGGGCCGTGGTGCAATTGACCGACACGAAAACCAAGCAGGTTCGCTCCTTCTACACGCAGGATAAGGGCGACTATTATTTTCACGGGTTGAGCCCGGATATCGATTACGAGCTGACGGCGACTTTTCAGGGCGCGAGCAGTAATACCAGAATGCTGACCGTCTTCGATTCGCGCAAGGAGGCGGTCCGCAATCTGAAGTTGAATGCCAAGAAATAGGGCTTGTTGGGCGTGATGGCGCGTGGTGAACCAGGAGGCGGATGCGCTAAGAACCGCTTGCTGGCACGCGCGGCTCAGAACGGAGTCTCAAGGTTTGTAAGTGCTTACCGCGGCCGCTCTACAAGCGCGTAACTGACCGAACGATTCCGAATGCCTAAGCCCCACCCGCCCATCGACGAGTCCGTACCCCCAACTGGCGAGATTGTCCTTTACCAGACGGAAGACGGTCGCACGCGCGTGGAGTGCCGTTTTGTCGACGAGACGCTTTGGCTGAGTCAGGTACTCATTGCGGAGTTGTTCCAGGTTACCGTGCCGACCGTCAATGAGCACCTCAAGAACATCATCGCCGAGGGCGAGGTGCAGCCCGCCCCAACTATTCGGAAATTCCGAATAGTTCGACGGGAAGGCTCGCGCGACGTCGAGCGGGAAATCGAGCACTACAACCTCGCCGCCATCCTGGCCGTGGGTTATCGCGTGCGGTCGGAGCGCGGAACGCAATTCCGCCGCTGGGCAACGGAGCGCTTGAGCGAGTACCTGGTGAAGGGATTCACCATGGACGACCAGCGGCTCAAGAATCCGCCGGTCGAAGGCTCGGGTGTTCCCGATTATTTCGACGAGATCCTGGAACGGATCCGCGACATACGCGCCAGCGAGAAGCGTATGTACCTGCGCGTGCGTGAAATCTTCAGTCTGGCCGGCGATTACGACCCGGGACGCCCGGAGACGACGGAGTTTTTCCAGATCATTCAGAACAAGCTGCACTTCGCGGCGACCGGCAAGACCGCGCCGGAACTGATTGCCGGCCGTGCCGACCACTCCCAGCCGAACATGGGCTTGACCGCCTGGAAGGGCGGCGTGGTGCGGAAAGCGGACGTGACGGTGGCGAAGAACTACCTGACCAGGGAAGAAATCGGAGAGCTGAACCGCATCGTGACGATGTGGCTCGACTTTGCCGAGGACCAAGCCCGGCGCCGCAAGCAGGTGTTCTTGAACGACTGGGAAACCAAGCTCAACGACTTCCTTCGATTCAATGAGCGAGCCGTGCTGAGCGATAAAGGGAGCGTGACCAAAACCGCGGCCGACACCCGCGCGGAAGCCGAGTACGAGGAGTTTGCCGCCCGGCGCCGTGCTCTGTTGGAAGCGGAGGCGGAGCGCGAGCGGTTGTACCCCTTGGAAGATGCGGCAAGGAAGTTGCCTGAGAGACCGAAGCGCAACCGGCCTTGATGGCCGGGCTTCGAGCAAGCACCTCGATTAAGAACAGGGAGTAGCCTGCGGAAACGGGCACGATCCTTCCCGCCTTCTCGAATCTCCGGTCAGCTTTCCCCATACATGCAGAACCCGTGGCGACCAGGATACGGACGCGAGTGGACCGCCTTCCAGGCGTGGGACAATTGGGTCGGGCGCGGAATCTGAGCAATGATGGTCATGTTGAAACTCAAACCGGTGGAGATCGGGCGGGATTTGGCGCACCTGCCCGAGGTCGCGCGCTTGGCCACGGACGTGTGTCGAGGAGCTGGCGGCGCCGTTTAGAGAAGGCTGACGATAACAGATGAGCATCACCAGACGAATCGTATGTTTGGCTAACTCCCGGAAGATGCAGGGGCGGTGTGTCGCCGGCCGGGAACTGAACGCTGGCGTGGCAGGCTCCTGGATTCGTCCGGTTAGTGATCGGCCGACGGAAGAGGTTTCGGAGTACGAGCGCCAATATCAAGACGGAAGCGACCCTCGCGTTTTGGACATCATTGATGTACCGCTGATTGAAGCGCGACCTAAGGACTACCAACAGGAAAACTGGCTGCTTGACCCGCAGCTCTATTGGGTAAAGGCAGGCAGATTGCGATGGGAAGACTTGTCCAGCCTCCAGGATCGAAGGGGCCCGCTCTGGATCAACCCGTACAGCAGCTACAACGGGCTCAATGATCGCATTCCGCTGGTTCAAGCGATCGGGTTGCATAGCTCTCTCAAGCTCATCCACGTTGGGGATCTCGAACTGAAGGTCTTCGCACCTGGCGAGGCCTTCGGTAACACAAAGCGTCGCGTCCAGGCGAAATTCACCTTTGATGGAATGGAATATTGGCTCTGGGTGACCGACCCGATTGCAGAGCGCCGGTACCTTCCCGAATCGGACGGCGAATACGCGGTCGGCGAGGCTTACTTGACTATCAGTATAGGCGAGCCGTACCAGGACTACTGTTACAGGCTCGTCGCAACGGTAATCGGGAGGATGTGACCGTATATGGCAACGCAGCTAGAGGTCTTGACCATCGGGCACTCCAACCACACGATCGAGAGGTTCATGGAGCTTCTTCGTCAACATCATGTGACCGCGGTGGCGGATGTGCGATCCGCTCCTTACAGCCACATGCACGTCCAGTTCAACCGCAAGGCCCTTGCATCGGCGTTAAAGCAGGAGGGCATAGCCTATTCTTTCCTGGGGAAAGAACTTGGGGGCAGGCCCGCCGACAAGACATGTTATGAGAATGGCCGCGTCCAGTACCGAAGAGTTGCCGCGACGCCGATCTTCCGGTCAGGAGTAGAGCGTGTCCTCGCGGGCGTGCGGAGTTACCGGATAGCGCTGATGTGTGCGGAGCGCGAGCCGCTCGAATGCCACAGAGCCCTGCTCGTCGCACCTGAACTGGAAAAAGCTGGCATGGCAGTACTCCACGTTCACGCTGACGGGAGAACTGAGTCCCACCCGGATGCGATGAGCCGGCTGTTGGATCTGTACAGGTTGGCCGAGGAGGATTTGTTCCGATCGCGACCGGAACTGATTGAAGAGGCTTGCTACCGGCAGCAGGAGCGAGTGGCCTTTGCGGAAAAGCCGCTGCCCCAGGATGCGAGGCAGGCGACGCAATGAAGATTTTCACAATCGGATTTACGAAGAAGACTGCGGAAGAGTTCTTCGAGACGCTCCGGGCATCCGGCGCCAAGCGCCTCGTCGACGTGCGCCTCAACAACGTCTCCCAACTTGCGGGATTTGCCAAGAAGCAGGATCTTGCCTATTTCCTCGGGCGGATCTGTGGCATGGACTATGTGCACTTGCCGCTGCTTGCCCCAACGCAGGATATCCTCGATGAGTATAAGAAGCACAAGGGAGACTGGCAGATCTACGAACGGAGTTTTCTCGACCTCATGAGAGAGCGGGGGATCGAGCATACAGTCTCGCGGGACGTGTTAGCCGACAGTTGCTTGTTATGCAGCGAGGATAAGCCAGATCATTGTCATCGCCGGCTAGTCGCGGAATATCTCAAAGAACATTGGGGCGATATAGACATCTACCATCTCAGTTAACCGAAGCGCAACCCCCGTTGATGGCCTATTCTTCCGGGTCCGCCTGACCCACGCGCAACACCGCCAGGAAAGCCTCCTGCGGAATTTCCACGCGGCCTACGCGCTTCATCCGCTTCTTGCCCTCTTTTTGCTTTTCGAGCAGCTTCCGCTTGCGGCTGATGTCGCCGCCGTAACACTTGGCGATCACATTCTTGCGTAGCGCCGAGATGCTTTCGCGGGCCACAATCTTGTTGCCAATGGCGGCTTGCAGCGCCACCTCGAACTGCTGCCGCGGGATCAGCTTGCGCAGCCGCGATATCAGGTCCTTGCCGCGCTCGTAGGCCAACTCCTTGTGCACAATCATGCACAGCGCGTCCACCGGTTCGCCCGCCACCAGCACGTCCAGCCGCACCATGGGCGAAACACGGTAGCCCGAGAAGTGGTAATCGAGCGATGCGTAGCCGCGCGAGCAGGATTTCAGACGGTCGTAAAAATCCAACACGATTTCGTTCAGCGGCATTTCATAGGTCAGCATCACGCGCCCGCCGCCGATATACTCGAACTTCTTCTGCGTGCCACGCTTCTCTTCCAGCAGTTTGAGAATGCCGCCCAGGAATTCTTCCTGCGTGATCACCATCGCGTCGATGATGGGCTCTTCGATCTGCCTGATCTCCGAGGGGTCGGGGAATCGCGTGGGGTTGTCGATCTCCAGGATCTCGCCCACCATGTTGGTGACGCGGTAGCGCACGCCCGGTGCGGTGGTGATCAGATCGATATCGAACTCGCGCTCCAGCCGCTCCTGCACGATTTCCAGGTGCAGCAGCCCCAGAAATCCGCAGCGGAACCCGAAGCCCAGCGCCACGGAATTCTCCGGCTCGAAATTGAAGGCGCTGTCGTTGAGCCGCAATTTTTCCAGGGCGTCGCGCAACAGGCCGTGCTCGTGCGATTCCACCGGGTACAGGCCGGCGAAAACCATGGGCTTGATCTCTTCGAAGCCGGGCAGAGGCTCGGAGGCCGGGTTTTCGTGGTCCACGATGGTGTCGCCGATCTTGGCGTCGGAGACCGTCTTGATGTTGGCGCAGAGGAATCCGACTTCGCCGGTGGAAAGCTCGTCGCAGGGTGTGGCCTTGGGCGCCTGATAGCCCAGCGATTCCACTTCGAAGACCTGCCCGTTGGACCACAGCCGAATCTTCTGGCCGAGCTTCAATTTCCCGTCGAGCACGCGCAGCAGGATGATCACGCCGCGATACGAATCGAACCAGGAATCGAAAATCAGCGCGCGCAACGGGGCCGTGGGCGAGCCCTTCGGGTGGGGCACCAGATGAACGATGTGCTCCAGAATCTCGTGGATGCCGACGCCTTGCTTGGCGCTGCATAGCACGGCGTCGCGGGCGTCCAACCCGATAATGGTTTCAATCTGTTCGCGAATGCGCTCCGGTTCGGCCGCCGGCAGGTCGATCTTATTGATGACCGGGATGATCTCCAGGTTGTGATGCAGCGCCAGATACGTGTTGGCCAGGGTCTGCGCTTCCACGCCCTGGGAGGCGTCCACCACCAGCAACGCGCCTTCGCAAGCCTGCAGGCTGCGGGAGACTTCGTAGGAGAAATCGACATGGCCGGGAGTGTCGATCAGGTTCAACTGGTACATCTTGCCATCGTCGGCGCGGTAATTGAGGCGAACCGCGTGGGCTTTGATGGTGATGCCGCGTTCGCGTTCGAGGTCCATGGAATCCAGGACCTGTTCCATCATTTCGCGCTGCGAAAGCGCGCCGGTGACTTCGAGGAGGCGGTCCGCCAGCGTGGACTTGCCGTGGTCGATATGCGCAATGATGGAGAAATTACGGATGAATTCGCGATCCATGCAATGTGGGGGTCTAAGTGTGATTATCCCACAGTGAAGCGGGCCAATGCGGAATCACGCTTGATCGGAACAGCGAAAAACGCGGTAGGGGGGTAAAAAGGAAGGGGCGACCGCCGACTCCAAGTGCCTACCCCGAGCCATGGTGACAGCGGTTCATTGACCGCGGCGCCTAGGTGCCTACAATGGCGCGTCAGAGCTCAGGACCGGTCGGCCGAGGAAGCCGAAAGTCGCCCATCTTGTGGACTGGTTCTATGTAACTTCCTCCTTATGTCAATGGCTCCCCCGTGAAGGGGATCGCGATCTGGAAACGGTTTCCAATCCGCTTCCAACTTCACTATGCGCTTATGACAGCAGGATGTCAAGCACGTCTGAATCACCTGGTGCGTAAACGGTATCGGGAGGCACGTCTCTGAACGACCGCTCCCTCGCGGTCGCGGCTCTGTAAACACTTACAAACATTGAGACGCCATTCTGAGCCGCGCGCGCCAGCAAGCGGTTCTTAACCAAAATCCCGAAACTGTTTAAGCACCCTGAATCACTGGAATCACTGGGAACTTGACCGATCCGGGTGGCCGGGCGCACAATAGGTGCTCTAAAGCACGCGTAACTCTTTATTAGTCGGCGTCAGGATCTCGCAGCCCTTCTCCGTCACCAATACGGTATCTTCGATGCGGATGCCGCCAAACCCTTCCAAATACACTCCCGGCTCGATGGTGATGGCCATGCCTGCCTTCAACCGGCCCTTGTCGCGCTTTCCGAGACGCGGCGGCTCGTGGATTTCCAGGCCCAGCCCGTGGCCCGTTGAGTGGATGAAAGCCTTGTCCAGCCCGTAGCTCCGGAGCACCTTGCGTGCGGCAGCGTCCACCGCCGCCGTGCGGGCGCCGGCGCGGACCGCGTCGATGCCCGCCAGTTGAGCCTCCAGTACCGCCTTGTAGGTTCGCTTGACTTTCGCGGTCGGGGCGCCGAGGAACAACATCCGCGTCATGTCGCTGCAGTAGCCTTCCTGAAGCGCTCCCATGTCCACCACAATCAGTTCGCCCGTCCGGAAGCGCGCCGCGGTGGGTTGCGCATGCGGCAGCGCCGAACGAACGCCGCCCGCTACGATAGTCTCGAACGACGGCTTCTCGGCGCCCAGACGGCGCATCCGATATTCCAGGTCGGCCGCCAGATCCTGCTCCTTCATGCCCGGACGCACGCGCGCCACGGCTTGCTCGAAAGCCTTGGAGTTGGTCTCTACCGACCGCCGGATGCGCTCCCTCTCAGTGGGAGATTTCACCATCCGCAACTCCTCGATCCAGCCCCTCACAGCCACCAGCCTGGCCCCCGCCGGCAGCTTGGCTTCGAGCGATTGGTACGCGTCGCAACTCATCAGCGCGGGTTCGTAGCCCACGTGCTTCAAGCCCAACCTGGCGATGGCCGCAACCATGTCGACTGCCAGCGGCCCTTTGGCGATCCGCACCTGGCAGGTGGATTCCTGTCCCGCCTGAATGGTATAGCGCGGGTCGGTGAAAAGGATCGCTTTTCCCGCCGTCAGCAGCAGCAGTGCGTTGCTTCCCGTGAAGCCGGAAAGGTAGCGCAGGTTCGGCCCCCAGGAAACCAGCAGTCCGTCCAGTTTGTGCTCCGCAAGCCCGGAGGCGACGGTCTGCCTCCGCTGCTCGAACTCGTTATTTTCCACTCTGCAGCTCCTTGGCGAGAATGTACGCGCGATCCGCAAGCTGGTCCGCCGAGCGCATGTCCTTGCTCGCTTCGGCCTGCTCGGATTGCTTCAGAAACTGGTCGATGTCCGCCATCGCCTTCTTTTCCTTGGCGGTCAGATGGCCGCGCCCTTTCGCCGCCACCGCCAGCAAAGCCCGCGCGGCCGCCTGGCGCTGCTCCGCGTGAACCTGAAACTGCTTCTCTTCGTCGGCCGGCAGAATCTCCTGAATGGGAGGGCGTGAAGGCTCGGGCGGGGGCGGGTCCACAGGCTTGGGCGGCTGAGTCTGGGCGTGGGCGGGCCTCGAGGGCGGCGGCGCTGCCGGTCTCACCTGTACCGGCGGAGCTGGTTCCGCCGGTGGCACCGTGACCAGCGCTTCGGGATTCACCGGCTGCGGCGCGGGAAGAATCACGTGCGTTTGAGGAATCGAGAGAGGCTCCCGAGGCGGCGCCGGTGCGGCCGGCATGGGCGGCGCGGGAACAGTGGCCACGGTTTTGGGCTTGCCGCTCCACACGCAGCCGGCCAGCGGAATGGCAAGGGCGGCAACGAGAGCCACTTTCGCACGTCTCATTCTGGGGGTCTCGCTCACACGGCAATCGGCAGGCGGATCACAAAGGTGGCGCCTTTTCCGGGTTCGCTGCTGAAGTCGATTGTACCATCGTGTAATTGTACGATCCGGAACGTCATCGCCAGCCCGATGCCGCTGCCGCCCTGCTTGGTGGTGAAGTACAAGCGGAAGATCTTCTCGCGCAATTCCGGCGGAATTCCGGCGCCGGTGTCGGAGACGCGAAGTTCCACGGTGTCGGAGGCGCTGGCGCATTCCAGGCGCAATTCGCCTCCGCCCTTCATGGACTCGATGGCGTTCACCACCACGTTGAGCACGGCCTGTTTGAACATGTCCCGGTCCACCCGCACCTCCACGCCGTCGGGACCGTGCTCCACTACCATGCGGATGTTTTCCGCCTCGGCTTGGGGGCGGGCCAGGTCCACGATCTCGCCGACCACTTCACGCAGCGGAACCACGCAGTAGTTCAGCTCCACCGGCCGCGTGAAATCGAGAAACGTTTTCACCACGCGGTCCAGCCGCAGGATTTCGCGCGAGATCACTTCCATTTGCGGCGTGACGTCGGCCTCGCCCCGGGCCAGGCGGGTGCGCGCCACCTCCACGTGCAGCAGGATCGCATTGAGCGGGTTTTTCACTTCGTGCGCCACGCCGCCGGAAATGCGGCTGATGGCCGCCAGCCGGTCGGCAGTCTGTAATTGGCGGCCGATCTGCCGCTGCGCCTCCGGGTCGCGCAGGCGCACCAGCAGTCCCGTACGGCTGCCCGATTGGGCCTGCAATACGTCCACCGAGAGGAGCACGGCGGCGCCCGGTTTCGCGCCTTCCGCCACCGACTCCAGCGGAATCGGACGGTGGCGGATCCGCAGACCGGTATCGGAGGCCTGCGCGATCAGGAATCCCAGATTCGTGGAGGGCGGGAAAATATCGGCGATCGATTCGCCGGAGAGGCCCTCGCGTTCCCTGCCCAGAAAGCGGCTTACCGATCCCGAGGCGAAGACCAAGCGGTTCTCGCGGTTGAAAATCAGTACGGCATCTTCGAGATCCTGCAGCAGGCGGTCGATATTGCCGCGCAGGTCGGACACTTCGTACTGCGCTCCCCGCAACCGTTCTCCCAGCAGGCTCACTTTGGAGGCCATGATGGAGACTTCGTCTTTGGAAGGTTTGCGGTCGGTCGGCACGGGCTCATATTCTCCGCTGGCCAGCAGATCGAGTTGACGGCGCAGGCGGCCCAACGGGCGAAATGCAAACGCGGAGAAGCAAAACGTGAGGCAGATGGCGCCCACCACGCTAAGCAAGGCGATGCGCGAACTCCGGTCCAGGGCCGGTTTCATGGATTCGCGGATAAACGCCGGGGCCACCACCACGCGCACGAAGATTGGCGGCGGTCCCATTTGCCGTTCCACCTGGTAATAGCTGGCGTTCGGTGAGGTGAGCACCTGCAGCTTCCGGTACCAGCCCGCCTGGCGGACCAGCGGTTTGAACGGCCCCCAGTGAGGGCCATTTTCCCCGCGGCGCTCGGCGATACTGTCGGTCAGGATTTCGTCGTGTTCGTCCACCACGGCCACTTCGTAGATCTCATCGAACGAGGTGAATTCCGTTTGGAGCTGTTCCGGCAACCGGCTGCCGGTCAGAGCTTCCCGAGGTTCCAATTCCGGATGGCTGTTGAGAACTTCCCTGACATCGCCGACCACGATGCCGCCGGCACGGTCGGCCTGCCGCAGCGCGGACTCGAACTGCAGGTCCATGATGTTTCCCAGGTAGACCGCCGAGATGGCCGCCACAATCACGGTGGCCAACAGCACCGTGCCCAGCGTCAGCTTGGCCTGCAGAGTCATGCGGCTCTACGCCACGCTGAGCAGCAGTTTGCCGGTGGTGTGGCGGCCTTCGAGGGCGCGGTGCGCCGCGGCGGCATCGGCCAACGGGTAGGTGCTGTCGATGCGCACCTTGAGCTTACCGGCGTCGATCCACTGGAGCACGTCGCCGGCGCGCCACAGCAGTTCGTCGCGTGTCGCCACGTAGTGGCCCAGGCTGGGACGGGTGAGGTAAAGCGATCCCTTAGCGTTGAGAATGGTGGGGTCGAAAGGCGGCACGGGACCGCTCGATTGGCCGAACAGCGCCAGCGTTCCGCGCGGCCGCAAGGAACCGAGGCTCTTGTCGAACGTGGTGCGGCCTACTGAATCGTAGACTACATCGACGCCGCGGCCACCGGTGAGCCGCCGCGCTTCGGCCTCAAAGTCCGCCTGGGTATAAAGGATGATTTCATCGGCGCCGTGGGCGCGCGCAATTTGCGCCTTCTCCGCGGTAGAGACCGTGCCCAACACGCGCGCGCCCAGCATCTTGGCCATCTGCACGATCAGCCCGCCGGTCCCGCCGGCCGCCGCGTGCACCAGGCACGTGTCGCCGCTCTTCAGCGGGTAGGTGGAGTGAGTCAGGTAGTGGGCCGTCATGCCCTGCAGCATGGCTGCAGCCGCGAGCGTGAACTCCACATGGCCGGGGATCTTGACCAACTGCCACGCGGGCGCCACGGCGTACTCCGCATAGGAGCCGCGCGCCATGGCATAAGCCACGCGGTCGCCGGGCGCCACTTCGGTCACATCGGGACCGACCGCTTCCACCGTGCCCGCGGCCTCGCTGCCCAGCGTGATCGGCAGATCGGCTTTGTATAGGCCGGTGCGGAAATAAACGTCGATGAAATTCACGCCGCTCGCGGCGATCTTCACCAGGGCCTGTTTGGGGCCCGGGGTGGGCGCCGGCGCGTCCACCAATTCCATATTCTCAGGGCCGCCGGGGACTTTTACTTGAATGCATTTCATGTTTCAACCTTTGCGTAGAGCTCGTCGGGCATGAACCGTTGTTGCATAGAGTAACAGGTACAGAAAGGTAAACGGAAAGGAAACCAGGCGCGCCAGAATGCGCACCGCGCCGCTTCCGGCCAGACCGGTGCGCAACAGCACAAAGGCCCGGATGTTCGAGAAGTGGACGCGGTCGAGCCAGAAATAATCGGCGTTTTCATTGATGACAAACACCTTGGCCGGGAGGCGCGCCGCCAGCATCCATTTCCACTTGGTCATGAGCGGCTCGGCCGAGCAGACGATACCCACGTGGGAATATCGGTTCGCCGCCAGCTCGCGATAGAGCTTGCCGCGCCCTTCGGCTCCGCGATAATCGGCCACGCGATAGAGCCGCGTCTCCGGCGGGAAGCCTTGGGGAAGGGTGGCGAAGCAGCTCACCAGATGGATGGGCACACCGGCGCCCCAGGATTTCCGCAGCGGGGGCAGCATGCGTTCTACAATGCCGCGCGAACCGCTCTCCACCAGAAGGATGGCTCTGGTTTCAGGCTGGCGGCCGGTGAGAAGATAGCGCACTCTTTTGAATATAACGTGGTGGCGGGCGGGGAAGGCGATAGCTGCCGGGTGGGGTGCTTAAACGGTTTCGGGAGGCACGTCTCTGAACGACCGCTCCCTCGCGGTCGCGGCTCTGTAAACACTTACAAACATTGAGACGCCATTCTGAGCCGCGCGCGCCAGCAAGCGGTTCCTAAC
>Ga0302320_10026360_pt1 | contig 11259 bp, 11 predicted proteins | sample Bog_T0_3_FD_202130 | JGI IMG/M metagenome (GOLD analysis project Ga0302320, IMG submission 202130) | Peat permafrost microbial communities from Stordalen Mire near Abisko, Sweden - Bog_T0_3 | ecosystem: Environmental > Terrestrial > Soil > Wetlands > Peat | place: Sweden: Abisko, Stordalen Mire... | reverse complement strand
GATTCGCTGGATACAGTTTCCGCACTCCATACTGCCCAAAACCAAGATGCCGGAGATGGGCATCAGCAGCTCGGATGCACGAGATCTCACTACTTACTTGTGGTCGTTGCGCTGAATAGCGGATTTTTCGTTTGACCTCACGCCGCATCCGTCGTAGTCTTTTTGGGTGAGCAATGCAATTCCATCCCTCGCTGTTTGCTCCTCCCGTCGATGGTGGTCCTACACCGTCGTGTGCCTCTAGTCCAGGCACGTTCTTCGTTTCTCCGCAACGAAATGTGAAAACTTCCGCAGCTGCGCTTTTGCGCGTTGCGCGCAATTCAGGACGAACGACATGAAAGCAGGCTCCGCAAACTCCGCTGTTGCGCTCTCTCTTCCAGAGCTGCTTCGCTCGCTGCTGGCTGCACGCGACCTTACCCGCAATCAGGCCGCGCACATGGTGGATGAGATGCTCGCCCCTGAGACTCCCGATGCGCAGATTGCAGCGGCGCTTGCCCTGATGGTTGCCAAGGGAGAGAATCCCGAGGAACTGGCGGGTTTTGCCGACTCACTCTACGCACGCGTACTGCCCACGGATATTCCTTGTGATGTCTTGGACACTGCAGGCACGGGCGCGAGCAAGGTAAAGACCTTCAATGTTTCTTCCGCCGCGTCGTTCGTCATCGCCGGAGCCGGTTGCGCTATCGCCAAGCACGGGGCGCGAGCTTCCACCAGCCGCAGTGGCAGCGCAGATGTGCTGACCGCGCTCGGTGTTTGCATTGAGTGCGAGGCGAAGATCGCGGTGCGTTGCTTGCGCGAGCTGGGAATCTGCTTTCTCTTCGCGCCGAAATATCATCCCGCATTGGCGCGTGTTGCGCCCATTCGTCGCGCCCTAGGAATTCGCACCACATTCAATCTAGTCGGTCCCATGGTGAGCCCATGCCGTGCGCAGTATCGTTTGCTTGGCGTAGCAGACCAGGCGCGCATGGCGGATGTGGCCGGGGCGCTTTCCCTCATTGGCGTAAAGCGCGGATGGGTGTTGCGCGGCGGCGATGGACTGGACGAGATCACCACTGCATCCGCCACTCGCGTGCTTGAAGTTCGTGAGGGTCGCAACAACGAACTTCTCACCGTCTCGCCCGCAGATTTCGGAATCGCCCAGCAGCCCACCGACGCAGCGCGTGCGGAGAGCGTGGAAAGCAACGCGGCCACTGTTCGCACAGTGCTCTCTGGAGAGCGTCGCGACGTGGCTCGCGATCTGGTTGTGCTGAACGCAGCGGCCGCCCTGCATGTCCGCACCGGAGATGGACTCCGCGAATGCGCCGAACGCGCGCAACGTTCGATCGATGATGGCGCGGCACTGCACAGACTGGAATCACTGATTGCACTATCGCAGACTGGAGACGTGGCATGAGCGCGGAATTTCTGGAGCGAGTGATGGACGCCAAGCGCCGCGAACTGAGCCTGCTCAGCGACCAGGTTCGCGAGGAGGCGCGCGATGCAGCTATCGCGGCGCGAAAACAGTGCACGGCTCGCTTTCTGCCAGCGCTGCTCGCGCAGCCCACGGCCATCATTGCTGAGTTCAAGCGGCACTCGCCTTCGGCAGGAGACATTCAGGGCAGCGCTGATCCGCTTGAGGTCGCGCTCATCTATCAGGCGGGCGGCGCGGCGGCCATGTCGGTTCTCACCGAGCCTGAACACTTTAGAGGCTCGCTCGACGATCTCCGCCGCGTGGCGGGTGGTGTGCAACTGCCTGTGCTGCGCAAAGATTTTATGGTCGACCGACATCAAGTGTACGAGGCTGCGCTCGCTGGGGCAGAAGCTGTGCTGGTGATCGTTGCTGGATTATCCGATGCCGACGCGTTGAAATTGCTGGACGCTGCTCACTTGGTTCATCTCGATGTGCTGGTGGAGGTTCACACCGCTGAGGAGTTGCGGCGTGCGTCAGCCCTGGGCGCAACCCTGATCGGGGTCAACAATCGCAATCTGAAAACCCTCAAAGTCGACTTGGAAACGTCAATGTTGCTTGCCGGATTTGCCCCGCCGAACGCGACGCTGATTGCAGAGAGCGGACTGCGCACACGCGCTGACATTGTGCGCCTTCAATCAGCCGGATATCAGGCGTTCCTCATCGGCGAAAAGCTAATGCGCTCGGACGATCCACTGGCAACCCTGCGTGAGTTGCAGGCCGTGGAGCAGCCGCGATGAGCGTGGAGATCAAGATGTGCGGCATCACCAGCGCTGCTGACGCCTTGGCTGCGGTGGGCGTAGGCGCACACATGCTGGGACTCAATTTCTACGAGGCGAGTCCGCGGTGCATCAGCGTGGAGCGCGCTCAGGAGATAGCGGCGGTCCTCGCGGGACGTGCAAAGCTGGTCGGTATATTCGTAAATATGAATGTATCGCTCGTGCTACACACCGCTCGCACCGTGTCGCTTGACGCAGTGCAACTCCACGGCAGTGAGTCGCGTGAAGAGTGCGAGGCTGTTGCGACGGAGTTCCCGGTAATTCGCGCGCTGAAAGTGGACGCCACGTTCAGCACTGCGCAAGCCGCTGAATTCGCAGGTTGCACCGGGTTGCTGCTGGACACAGCATGCGCGGGTCATGGAGGTTCGGGCGCTAGCTTTGATTGGAGCAGTGTGGATTGGGCAGGCGTGCGCGCGGCAGTGCCAGCGTCAAAGTTGTTTCTCGCCGGAGGGTTGCACGCGGGTAACGTAGCGGAGGCGATTGCTGTTGCGCATCCGGATGTGGTCGACGTGTGCAGTGGAGGCGAGATGGAGAAGGGGATCAAGAGCGTGGAGCGTATGCGCGAGTTCGTAGCGGCGGTGCGGGCCGCAGAGGGGCAGGAGCGATGAATGATCATGCAGTTTTGGAGAGCCTTTTAACCGCCTCCGGCGAAGGTTACTTTGGCAACTACGGAGGGCGGTTCGTGGCCGAGACCTTGGTTGCGCCGCTGGAAGAGCTAACTGCGGCCTTTGCGGCGGCGCGCCGTGACCCGGAGTTTCAGCGCGAGTTGAGCGGATTGCTTGCCGAGTTCAGCGGACGTCCCACGCCTCTCTATTACGCCGAGCGCCTCAGCGAATACGCGGGTGGCGCGAAGATTCTGTTGAAGCGCGAAGACCTCGGCCACACTGGCTCGCACAAGATCAACAATGCGCTGGGGCAGGTGCTGCTTGCGCGTCGCATGGGCAAGCGCCGCATCATTGCCGAGACCGGCGCCGGTCAGCATGGCGTCGCCACAGCCACGGTCTGCGCACGCTTCGGACTCGAGTGCATCGTCTACATGGGTGCCGAGGACATGAAGCGGCAGGCGCTCAATGTGTTTCGCATGGAACTGATGGGCGCAGAAGTGCGCAGTGTGGAAGCCGGTTCCAAGACCTTGAAAGACGCGATCAACGAAGCGCTTCGCGACTGGGTCACGAACGTGCGCGATACCTATTACCTGCTCGGCTCCGCACTCGGGCCGCATCCATACCCCACCATGGTTCGCGAGTTCCAGCGCGTCATTGGCGACGAGGCTCGCGCGCAGGTGCTGTCCCGCGAGGGACGTTTGCCGGATGCGGTGGTGGCGTGCGTAGGTGGGGGCTCCAACGCGATCGGAGCGTTCACTGCTTTCCTCGAAGATAAAAATGTGCGTCTAATCGGCGTCGAAGCCGGAGGACGTGGCGAGTCACTGGGCGATCACGCGGCGCGTTTCCGCGGCGGAGTTCCCGGTGTGTTACAGGGGACTTACAGCTATGTGTTGCAGGACGACGACGGACAGATTGCGCCGACGCATTCGGTGAGCGCCGGATTGGATTACGCCTCGGTCGGCCCTGAGCACGCGCACCTGCGCGAACTCGGCCGCGCCGAATATGTTTCTGCCAACGATGCAGAGGCCCTGGAGGCATTCGATCTGCTCTCGCGGCGCGAGGGAATCATCCCGGCCCTCGAATCGTCCCATGCGGTCTTTTACGCGGTGAAGCTGGCGCGCGAACTCGGCAGCAAAGGATTGATCATTGTGAATCTTTCGGGGCGCGGCGATAAGGACGTGGACACCGTGGCGAAGCTCAAGAAAGGCGGCGCACAATGACCACACGATTGCAGCAGGCTTTCAAAGCGCTGCGTACAAATGGACGACGCGGCGTGGTGCCTTACATCACTGCGGGGGATCCTGACTTGGAAACCACCTACTCGCTGCTGGTCGCAATGGCGCGCGGCGGGGCGACAGCCATCGAACTCGGAGTGCCCTTCAGCGATCCTGCCGCCGACGGTCCGGTAATCCAGCGGGCGTGCGAGCGTGCGCTCTCCCACGGGGTGAAATTGCACCACGTGATTGAAGTTGCCGGACGAGCGGTCAAGGCCACGGGTGTCCCCATCGTGCTCTTCAGTTATCTCAATCCTCTGTTGCGGCGCGGCCTTGAAAATGTTGCGCAAGATGCTGCCGACGAGGGTCTCGCCGGCGTGCTGGTAACGGATCTTCCGGCGGAGTCGGCGCAGGGTTTCTCAGACGCGCTGCAACGACGCGGGCTGGATCTAGTTTCACTTGTCGCTCCCACCTCGAGTGCAAATCGCATCGCGCAAATTGCCAAGCACGCGACAGGATTTCTATACGCCATTTCGGTGACGGGCGTTACCGGCGCGCGCCAACAGTTGAGCACAGATGCAAGTGCGCTGCTCAGTCGCATTCGCAGTGTGACGGATTTGCCCTTAGCGGTCGGCTTCGGCATCAGTAATGCGGAGCAGGCGCGCGAGGCGTGGGCACAGGGCGCGGACGCGGTTATCGTCGGATCGGCGATTGTCAGAAAGATTGAAGAGTTCGGAGCCGAGGCTCCGGCGGAAGTGGAACGCTTTGTGCGCGAGTTAATTGCGACGCAGGCGGTGGAGGCATAATGCTTATATTGATGAATGTAAATGCAACGGAAGAGCAGATTCAGGGTGCGTGCAAGCGCGTGGAAGAACTCGGCTACCGACCGCATCCTCTGCCGGGTGCTACGCGCTGTGCCATCGGAATTACTGGAAACAAGGGCGCGGTAGAGGCCGACTCGCTCAGTCAGTTGCCCGGTGTCGCTGAAGTGATCGCAGTCTCCAAGCCATACAAACTCGTCAGCCGCGACATGAAAGCCGAAGACACGGTGGTACGCTTTGACGGAAGCGATGCTACTGTCGGCGGCGTGGAATTGGCGCTGATGGCCGGACCTTGCGGGGTGGAGAGTCGCGATCAGTTGTTCCGCGCCGCTGAGGCGGTAGCCGCTTCAGGTGCGCGCTTCCTGCGCGGAGGCGCATTCAAGCCGCGTACTTCGCCCTACGCCTTCCAGGGATTGGGCGAGAAGGGATTGGAAATCCTGGCCGCCGCACGCGAAGCGTTTGGGTTGCTGATAGTGACCGAGGCGATCTGTCACGAGTCGCTAGCGCTAGTCGATCAGTATGCCGACATGATTCAGATTGGCGCGCGCAACATGCAGAACTTCGCGCTGCTGAAACTTGCGGGCCGCTCGCGCAAACCAGTGCTGCTGAAGCGCGGCATGGCTGCCACGCTCGATGAACTGTTGATGGCGGCCGAATACATCATGAGCGAGGGAAACTACAACGTGGTGCTCTGCGAGCGCGGAATCCGCACCTTTGCCGACCACACGCGCAACACGCTCGATGTTGGCATCATCCCTGCGGTGAAGCGGCTCACGCACTTGCCCATCATCGTCGATCCCAGCCACGCCGCAGGCAAGCGTGACAACGTAGTTCCGCTGGCGCGCGCGGGCGTCGCAGCCGGAGCCGACGGTCTGATCGTTGAAGTGCACTGCGATCCCGATCGCGCACTCTCCGATGGTGCGCAGTCGCTCTATCCCACTCAATTCGATGCCATGGTGAAGAACCTGCGCGGCATGGCTGCTCTGGTAGGTCGCACCATGTATGAACCGCAACCGGCAGTTGCCATGGAGAGAAAATGACAGCCGCTTCGGAGTTCGCTGAATTCCGCCGCCTAGCCGCGTCGGGCGGACTGGTGGCCGTAACGGAGACGGTTTCGGCTGACCTGCTCACTCCGCTCTCGGCGTACTTGCGCATCGCCAATGGAGCGTCGCGTTCGTTTCTGCTGGAGTCGGTCGAAGGCGGCGAGCACCTTGCGCGCTACTCTTTTCTTGGAGCCAATCCGACAATGGTGGTTCGCAGCCGTCAGGGTGTCACCACCGTGGAAGACGCGCACGGTACGCGGGTCGAACCCGGTACTGCCGTCGATGTATTGCGGCGCGAGTTCGCCGATCGCAAACTGGCAGCACCGGAGAACACTGCTCCCATGGCGGGAGGCTGCGTGGGATACCTTGGCTATACGGCCTCGCGCTGGTTTGATCCTGCGATGCAGGCCATCAGCGGCACAGGCGATGATGCGTGCTTCCTAATCTTCCGCACCGTGCTCGCCTTCGATCATGCGCGCCAGCAGATCCAGATACGCACGCTTGCCGAAGTTGATTCCGAGGCGAATGAAGCCGCGCTGAAGCAGAGCTTCGAGGCGGCCACGAAGACGAATCGCGAGGTGGTGCGGAAGTTGAGCGCTGCCGTCGAAATGCCGCTAAATGCTATTCCTGTTGCTGGTGCGGGGGAGGCTGCGTTCGAATCCAACTTTGAGCGCTGCGAATTTGAGCGCGCCGTGGCCGAAGGCAAGGAACTCATCTTCGCGGGAGAGTGCTTCCAGATTGTTTTGTCGCAGCGCTTCCGTCGCACGACCAAGGCGAACGCCGTTGCGCTGTATCGCGCGTTGCGCGCCACCAATCCTTCTCCCTATATGTTTCTGCTGAATCTTGGAGTCTCTGACGCAGGTGGTGAGCGCGCACTGATCGGGGCATCACCGGAGATGTTGGTCCGCTGCCGCGATCGTGAGCTGACGTATCGACCCATTGCCGGAACGCGTACCCGCGGCGTGAATGCCGAAGAGGACGCGCAACTGGCGGCGGAGTTGCTTGCGGACGAAAAAGAACGCGCCGAGCACATGATGCTTGTCGATCTCGGACGCAACGATCTTGGCCGCGTGGCGCGATACGGTACAGTCAAGGTCGTCAAGCTGATGACCGTGGAGAAGTATTCGCACGTGCAGCATCTTGTTACTGAGCTCCACGCTGAACTGCGTCCTGAGCTTGATCGCTTTGACGCGCTAGGAGCTTGCTTTCCGGCGGGCACCGTTACGGGCGCGCCCAAAATACGCGCCATGCAGGGCATTGCCGAACTGGAGCGCGGTGCGCGCGAGGCTTACTCCGGAGCGGTGCTCTATGCCGATTACGCCAACAACCTGGACTCCTGCATCACCATCCGCACTATGGAGCTTGAAGGTGACGAACTCAGCGTTCAGGCGGGTGCGGGCATTGTTGCCGATTCAGTTCCGGCCACCGAGTGGGAAGAGACCATCAACAAGTCACGTGCACTGCGCCGCGCCGTGGCCTTGGCAGAGGCGGAGGTATAACCATGCTGCTGGTAATCGACAACTATGATTCATTCACCTACAACCTGGTGCAGTATCTGGGTGAGCTCGGAGCTGAGCCGATGGTGTGCCGCAATGACCAGATCACGGTGGAGCAGATTGCCACGGGCGGTTATCGCGGACTCCTGATTTCTCCCGGACCGGGCGAGCCCAAGGGCGCGGGAGTGACTCTCGCCGCTATCCGCCAACTCGCAGGACGCCTGCCTATCCTGGGTGTCTGTCTCGGTCATCAGGCCATTGGCGAGGCTTTTGGTGGAAAGATTGTCCGCGCCCCGCGTCCCATTCACGGTAAGGCCAGCATCGTGAAGCACGACGGACTCGGTGTGTTTGCCGGAGTACCGCAGGACCTCGAGGTAGGCCGCTACCACTCGCTGGTAATTGAGCCGCAGAGCTGTCCCGCGGAACTGGAGGTCACGGCCACCGCAGACGGAATCATCATGGGCGTGCGCCATCGTAAGTATCCCATTGAGGGCGTGCAGTTTCATCCCGAGTCCGTGCTTACCAGCCACGGCATGCAGATACTCTCCAATTTTGTGAAGGTTTGTGACGCCGCGCCACTTTGGCATGATCCGATACAACTTTCCACTACCCGGTAGGGTTCTATCTTGGCAGGAGAGAAAGTATGAAGAACGTTAGGTTTTGCCTGCTCGTGTTGGCACTGCCGCTGGCCATGCCAGTGTTTGCCCGCAGCGCCTCCCCGCAGGACTCCAAAGCACCTGTCGCCATCCCCTCGCAGGAGAAGGGCTCTGACGCAATTCCCGCGCTGCCTGCCGCTAAAGCCAAAACAGCTCCGGCCACAGATGAAGATCGCATCTCGCGCGAGGTACGCCATGAACTTGTCATGCAGCCTTACTACACCTTGTGGGACTGGCTAGCCTATCGCGTGAACGGTAACACTGTCGAACTGGTCGGTGATGTGGTGAACCCCTCTCTGCAGAGCGATGCGGTGAACAGCGTTAAACACATTGAAGGCGTGGGCAAGGTCATCGACCACATCAGTACATTGCCACCCTCTGACATGGACAACCGCATTCGCCAAGAGGTGGCCCGCTCCATCTTCAGCTTTGGCGGGCTCTCGCGCTACTCGTGGTCTGCCGTGCCAAGCATTCACATCATTGTGAAAGGTGGCCATGTGCGGCTGGAAGGGATCGTGGACACGAAAGAAGACAAGGACGCCGCTGGAATACGCGCCAACAGCGTCCCGGGCACATTTCAGATCACCAACAATCTGCGCGTCATTAAGGGGTAGTGATCTCGGGTCATTTGCAGCGAGGCGTGCTCCACAATGGGCCGCCTCGTTTTGTTGCGAGTATGTTTCAGTCGTGTGAAAAACTGGTTGCGAGCCGCAGGAGCCGCTTTCTGATGTGCTAGTCTGGCATCTCCCGCTCGGCTGAAAGCGCGCTATGCTTGCGATTCCGGTTTCGTTTCCGAAAAATTTTCTTTGGGGTGTCTCCACCTCCTCGCACCAATTTGAAGGAGGCAACACGCTCAACCAGTGGCATGACTGGGAGCGTGCGGGACACATCCGTTCCGGCCATGCCTGCGGCGAGGCGTGCGACTGGTGGGTGAATGCCGAGCGAGATCTCGAACTGTGCTCACACTTGGGACTCAACGCCCTTCGCATCTCGCTGGAGTGGAGCCGCATGGAGCCGGCCTACGCTCATTGGAGCGACTCTGCCGTGATGCGCTACCGCGAGATCATCCGCGAGGCGCGTCGCCGCGGCATGAGGGTTTTCGTCTCGCTGCATCACTTCACTCATCCGCGCTGGTTTGAGGCGCGAGGAGGATTTCTAGACGCACAGGCCGCCGAACTTTTTCGCCATTACGCCAAGCGCTCCGTGCGCTCACTCGGAGACCTGGTGACCGATTGGGTCACCTTCAACGAGCCCAATGTTTACGCGGCGTTCGGCTATCTCTTCGGTGAGTTTCCGCCCGGACGCATCAACGAGCTGAACTCCGTTCTCAGCGTCTTTGGCAACATGATGCGCGCGCACGCAGCAGCTTATGATGTGATCCATCGCGAGCAGCCTGAGGCCAACGTCGGACTCGCCGTAAACTACGCCGTCTTTGAGCCCGCGCGAGACAACATACTCGACCGCCAATTGGCCTCCGCCTACGACGCGCTCTTCAACCGCGCCGCGCTCAGCTACCTGAAAGGCGAACCGCTTCCGCTGCCCTTCGCCATGATGGCCCCATCGGTTCCCGAGTGCGTTGGTAAAACTGATTTCATCGGCCTCAACGTATACAACCGCCTGCACGTGCGCGTGCCCGTAGGCGGTAACTTCGGTCCCGGCGGGCTTCACGTTCCACCGCATCTGCCGCAGGGAGACCACGGCGTTGCCGCTCCTTATGGAGAAGCGTTTCCCGGTGTGGTCTCAGCGGCCGTCAAAGCCTACGACGCACTCGGCGTGCCGATGTATGTTATGGAAAACGGCGTGCCTGACCGTACAGATCGCATTCGTCCATGGCTGCTGGTGAACTCCCTGCGCGAGCTGCGCCACATGTGGCAGCAGGGGTACGACGTGCGCGGATATTTTCACTGGAGCCTGGTGGATAACTTCGAATGGAGTGAGGGCTGGCACCTGCGCTTCGGGCTCTACGCGCTCGACGAAGCCACCCAGCAGCGCACCGCCCGTCCCAGCGCCGAACTCTATCGGCAGATCATCGCAGACAACGGAATTCGGCGGGAGACCTTGGAGAGATGGGAGAAGCCGCCAGAGTAGGGCTTCTGGCAAAGAGCTCAGCTGCAGCGCACGCTCTCATACCCGGTGGCGGCCACCGGGTCCAGCAGGTCGCCGAAGGGCAGCAGTTCGCCTATAGGCTCGGCTTGTGGGTCGTATTCGTACTTTGTTCCTTCGTACTCACGAATCCGAACCCCTTCTTCGTCGATGCTCAGGTAGGTAGGGTTGGAGTCGACCCAGCTCCCACTGTTGTAGTAGTCCACTCCGTGACGGTTCATGTGCGTGGCCACATGGGTATGTCCACAGAAGATGCGGTCCACCCGTCCGGCGCGGGCGTAGAGCAGCGCACCTTCGGCCACGCGCGATTCCATCCTTAGCCAGCGCGTGTTTACCCGGTCGATCATCCGCGAAATCCGCTTGCGGCTGCCTTCCATCTTTTGCAGTTGGTAGAGGAGGCGCTCACCGAAGCGGCTGAGGAACTCGTTATGTCGGCAGAAATGGTCGAACTGGTGTCCATGTACCGCAACATGGCGCTTGCCTTCGTACTCCCACACATAACGCTGGTACACCGGCACGCCCACCAGGTGGGACATCATCTGGGACAGGCCCTGATCGTGGTTGCCCTCCACCCAGACCACTTCCACCTTGCGTTTTGGATTGGAGAGCTTGCGGATGCGTGACAGGAACTTCCAATGGTCGCTCGTCAGGCGGCGGAAGTTGAGGTCGCTGAAGATGTCTCCCAGTAGCACTAATCGACGGAAGTGCGCATCTGTCAGCAACTCCGTGGCTTCGCGCGCCCGGCTCACCTCGCTGCCCAAGTGCACGTCGGAGAGAATCAGCGTGTCCATTGCCTGCTCCATACATGCATAGGATGGGCGGTTGTAGTTACTCCTCGATAAAACCCATGTGAAACTTGCATGAAATATGGTGCAGGTAGCTGGATTGTTATCTCCGCCAGAGCATTTTCTAGACAGCCCGCGAGTGCCATTGCATTCAACGCCCAATCGGGCTACAGTTCTGGCCGGAATGACTGAATTCGGGAGCAAAAGAACCACCGCTCCTGGTAGCGGACTAGTGTGAATAAGGGACCGGTCGGGGAGTTTCCCTTACTGCGTCTCTTTCACCAAACATTTACACTGGTTTCATCGCCCAGCA
>Ga0302320_10026358_pt1 | contig 11259 bp, 9 predicted proteins | sample Bog_T0_3_FD_202130 | JGI IMG/M metagenome (GOLD analysis project Ga0302320, IMG submission 202130) | Peat permafrost microbial communities from Stordalen Mire near Abisko, Sweden - Bog_T0_3 | ecosystem: Environmental > Terrestrial > Soil > Wetlands > Peat | place: Sweden: Abisko, Stordalen Mire... | reverse complement strand
GCGTGCAGCCCGATGGATACATCAACCTGCGTGGCGTGCCACAAGTTTACGCCGAAGGCTTGACCGTAGCGGAAACCGAGCAGGCGATTCGCGCCGCTTACAGCGCCGTCCTCAACGATCCAGAACTTGCAATCGTCCTCAAGGATTTCGACCGGCCATCGTTTACCGCAAGCGGGCAAGTTTCGCACCCAGGCAAGTACGAATTGCGGTCTGCCACGACGGTCGCCGAAGGCCTTGCCATAGCCGGCGGATGGAACGGACAGGCGAAGCACTCTCAGGTCGTTCTCTTCCGCCATGTTTCCGACCAACTCGTAGAGGCGCGACTGTTGGACATGAAGGCCATGCTCAAGCGCCGTCAGTTGGGGGAGGACTTGTTCCTGAAGCCGGGCGACTTTATTTATGTGCCGCAGAACACGATCTCAAAGATTCAACGCTACTTCCCCACTTCGATGATGAGCCTTTACACCACGCCAGCGCAGTTTTAACGAATCGATAAACCTTATGGGCGAGCAACTGCAACTGATTCGGCGAGAGGAGAACGCTCCCCAGCCAACTCTGCGCGACGTTGTCGCGCTGCTCTTCCGCCAGCGGCGACTGATCGTCATCACGTTCGTGATTGTATTCGCGGGGATTGTGCTCTACGGAGTCGTTTCGCCCACCTACACCGCTGAGATGAAAGTGCTGGTCAGGCGCGGCAGGATAGATCCCATGGCGGGACCAAATCCCAGTCAAACTCCGCAAGTCGAACGCGATGACGTGACCCAGGAAGACCTTAATTCCGAAGCCGATTTGCTGCAAGACCAAGACCTGCTCTCGGAAGTCGTACGCCGAACCGAACTCGACTCCTCGCAAGCGTGGCTCTGGAATCTCCTGGGCGAGAGTGAGGACATGAAAGTGGCTCGAGCCGCAAAGCGGCTGGGAAAGAAGTTGCAGATTGAGCCGGTGAAAAAGGCAACCCTCATCACGGTCAGCTACGACTCGTCAGACCCACAGCGCGCCGCGTCCGTTCTTCAATCCGTGGGTGCGGCATATCTGGAAAAGCATGAAAAGGTCCGGCGGCCCTCGGGTGAGTTTGCGTTTTTCGATCAACAAGCGAAGCAGTCTCAGGCGGCACTGGAAGACGCCGAGTGGCACTTAATGCAATTTGCCAGAGATGAGGGAGTAGTCTCGGCTTCGCTGGAACGCGACATTTCGCTTCAGAAAGCCAGTCAGGCCGATACCGATCAGCAGCAAGCACAGGTTGCAATCGCCGAATCGGCGCAAAGGATCAGGAGTTTGCAAAACAAGTTGCAGGCACTGCCGGAGAACGCAACCATCCAGACCAGGAATTTGGATAATCCACAACTCATGGAAAAACTCAAGTCCAAGCTCCTCGATCTCCGCTTGAAGCGCACCGAGTTGCTCACCAAGTTCGGATCTTCGTACCGCCTGGTGCATGAGGCCGACGAGGAAATTGCGCAGGCGAAGGCAGCTATTGATGCCGAGGAGCAGGCTCCGCTCCGCGAGCAGACCATCGAACACGATGTCAATCATGAATGGGCGAAATCTGAACTCCTGCACGCCCAAGTCGAGCTGAACGTATTGCTCGCACGCTCCGCCGCCACCAAGGTTGTACTCGCGGACGATCGCAGCATAGCTCAGGAATTAGGCGCGCGCGCGATTCAGCAGGAAGAGCTGTTGCGCATCCTGAAGTCGGCGGAAGATCGATACGTACTTTACACCGACAAGCGTGAGGAAGCTCGCATAGGCGATGCACTCGACCAGGGCGGGATTTTGAATGTCACGATCGCCGAGCCAGCCTCGATCCCTGCCTTGCCCGCCCACTCGGCCATGTTCTTCGTTTTGGCCGCCCTCGTCGCCGGAACCGTCACCAGCACGGGAGCGGCGTTCGCGGCGGATTATCTTAGCCCCGCCTTCCGCACGCCGGAAGAAATCCTCGGCTACCTGGGTATGCCGGTGCTCGCATCCCTGCCAGGGAAAGACTTTTAGCTCGTATGAAATTCTGTGCAGGTTTTATCGATTGAGGGAAGCAAACGTGAGCACTTATTCCGAAGCATTACCCCACATCCTGGGGCGGCAGTTCGCAGACTTCGAGACCGTGGCAGAGCCTGAGTATGCCCAAGCCGAGCCGCTGCGACATCCCAACGAGTTTGCCCAGGAGCAAATTCGCGCGTTGGTGCGGCGCGTCTTCGCGCCCGGCTGGCCCAAGCCGTCGCGCCAGATCGTGATCGCCGCAGTCGACACCGACGATGGCGTGGCAGACATCTGTGACCACATCGGCGGCCACCTTGCCCGTCAAGTGCAAGCCAGCGTGACTGTTGTACAATCCGCGACGGAGAACACATCGCCAGAGGCTAACGCCGCCGACGGCAAATCCGATTTCGGTTCATTGCGTAAGCATTCGCGCCAGGTCTCCGGTAACCTCTGGCACATGTCCCCCACAGTGTTCGCTCCAGCAGGGGACAACTCCGCCGCCTGGCTCAAAGGCAGACTGGCGGAGTTGCGTCTGGAGTTCGATTACTCGGTGATCCATTGTCCGCCCGCAGCTTCATTCAGCGAGGCCGCTCTTTTCGGCCACTGGAGCGATGGAGTCGTGCTTGTGATCGAAGGGAATTCGACCCGGCGGGCGGTCGCGCAAAAGGTTAAGGAAAGTCTGCACGCGGCCAACGTCCGCGTTCTGGGCGCAATCCTGAACCGGCGACAGTTTCCCATTCCACATTCCATTTACCAACGGCTCTAGAAATATTCACGCGACTTAACCTGCAAACATGCCGAGGCAACCATGAATCCAGCTCGATCTGTCTACCGATTCCCAAGTATCGCCGCGGCACCAATGCCCCGCCTCATTCCAGGCATCAACCAAAAAGATCAAGCCGAACAGCCCGGCAACAACCAATCGGCGGATTCAGCAAAGAGTTCGATGCCGCGGCTCTTACCTTCGCCATTCAAATCGACTGAAACGCCGAAGACAGCTCGACCATCTCCCGGCTGGACCCCCGCCTTACTCAAACGCGGCCAGAGTTCCCGTTTGATCGCCGACACGTTCTGCCTCTTGCTTACCGCTCTTCCCCTTCACCGTTTCGGCGTCCTTTATCCGCTCATATTGTTTGGATCCGTGTTCGGCGCTCTCGCCATGGCGGAAAACTTTTACCGGCCTCCCATTCGACTCGTCATCGGCCAGGAGCTATTCCTTCTTCTCAAGATCGCCGTTTGGAGCTGGCTGGTCGCCGCCATCATCGAGACTGCATCTTCAGGAATCGAATCGCTGGCACAGCTGACCATCGCGGCATCCGTGGCCTGTTTCGCCATGTGCTGGTGGAGGCTCGCACTCACAACCGGGCTTCGGGATGCCGCCGCGAGGAACGACGCCAGCCGCAATGTTCTCATCGTCGGTGCAGGCCAATTGGGTTGCCGTATCGCCGAAGAGTTTTCCAAGCAATCCTCCCTCTGCGTAGTGAAAGGATTTCTCGACGACGATCAACCCTGTGGGGGACGCGTCTTAGGAAGGCTCAATCGCATCACCGCCATCGCGCGTTCGCAGTTCATCGACGAAGTCATCATCGCCGCTCCCCAGTCGAAGGAAAAAATGGCGCGCCTTGTGAGAGAGGCCAAGAACAACCATCTCGATTTAAAAGTTGTTCCGGAGATGCACGGCTTCGACCTGCCAGCCGCCAGTTTCGCCGCGGCCGGCGATGTCGCAACCTTCGCAGTTCACGACGAGAGCATCCCTCTCTTCCGCCTTTCGCTCAAACGGGCTCTGGACGTCTCCCTGGCCGCCGCAGGCCTTACGCTGCTAGCCCCATTCCTTGCTTGCATCGCCGCTTTGATCAAGCTGGATTCATCTGGCCCCATCTTTTACAGCGCCATGCGCGTCGGCAGAAAAGCGCTTCCGTTCCCCTGCTATAAGTTTCGCACCATGATCTGTGGAGCCGATGTGCAACAAGAGGAATTGCGCAATCAAAATGAGCGCTTCGGCGCCACCTTCAAGCTCAACGGCGATCACCGCATTACCCGCGTGGGCCGCGTTCTTCGGAAGTACAGCCTCGATGAACTTCCCCAGCTTTGGAATGTCCTTGCCGGAGAGATGAGTATGGTAGGTCCCCGACCCCATCCCCTGGATGACTTCCTGCGCTACCGTCTGGAGGACTTCCGCCGTCTCGACGTTACGCCGGGCATCACCGGCCTCTGGCAAGTCACAGCCCGGAAGGACCCGTCCTTCGCAAGAAACGTCGAATTGGACGACGAGTATATCCGGTGTTGGAGCCTGGCTCTTGACTTCAAAATCCTCTTCCAGACCGTAAGCGCAGTCTGGCAGGGGAGCGGAGTTTAGCACTCAGATGGAAACTGTAACCTCAGTGCGGGAATCAGCATGGAAGTTCCCTGGTTACAGGCATGCACCACCTAACCACTTCTTGCCTTGGGTCGCGCTTCAAATACCAAGGCTGCTGCATACTATTGTGCTCGCCCGCGTATGGCTGTTTCTCGCCATGCTGACCGCGATGCTTCTTCGGCCACCCGACCTACAGTTCTACAATCTCGACCGTGTTGCGCTCGGCTTAACGATTTGCTCTCTTTTCCTCCGCCATGCAATCTTGCGGAAGCCATTCGCAGTACCCAAACTCGCCACCTTGCCTCTCGTGGGATTGCTCAGCATCGCGATAGCCGACCTCGTGTCGCATTCCTTCCAGCAGGAGGCCTGGAGCGTCCTCGCCTCTAAGTGGGCAGCACCACCCATTGTTTACTTGCTCGCAGGATTGGTTTTTGACACGCCAGCCGCCTTGCGCAAGCTCGAGGTGTTCAATCTATTTGTGCTCGCCTATCTTGTGGTTGTAGCGATCTTATTTTTCCTTGGCGCTGCGAACATGATTTTTCCATCATTTATCGTTGACGACAGCATCGGCATTCATGCCGATCGCGCCCGCGGCCCATTCCTTCAGGCGGTCGCCAACGGTCTGGCCCTCAATCTGCTTGGCTTGCTGGCGCTCGACACGTTTCGTCGCAAACGACTCGGCAGTCTCGCCGGCGCTTTCTTGTTCGTAGCTTTGCCCGTAGCCATTATCGCGACTAAAACACGCGCGGTCTGGCTATCGTTTGCCGCCTCGGTGCTGGCATTAATCTTCACCTCTCCATCCCGCCGTGTGCGACGCGTCTGCACCACCCTCGCAGTCTTGGGAATTATCGGAGCGATTTCTGCTCTCGTCCTGCAAGATCGCGACAACTCTTTCATCGATCGCTTGCAGGAAAAAAGTCCCGTCGAATTTCGCCTCGCCGTCTACCAGGCGGGCTGGGAGATGTTCTTGATGAAACCCATTCACGGCTGGGGGTTCGATGCCATGCAAACCGAATTGACCCGGAGCGTCAGCGAGTTTCATCAGAAGGAGTTTTTCTTGCACAACACTTACCTCGAAATCGCCGTCCAACATGGCCTCATCGGATTGAGCCTATACATCTGTTGATCATCGATCTGTTTCGGATTGGCGTATCCCGCCGCGCAAAAAAACTCCCACCGCAGGGCAGTTTCATGGACGCTCAGTTCCGCAAACTCTGGCCGATCTTGCTTGTGGTTTACCTCCTCAACGCCTGTTTCGTAGTCATGAATTATCAGTATGTCAACGCCCTCGTATTCATGATCGCGGGGATTCTGGCGGCTCAAAACCGCGCACCCGTCCCAATCGCCGCCGCTGGTTGAAGGATTTCCATGACCACGATCGCCTACCTCAGCAATCAATTTCCCTCCCCACTCGAACCCTACGTCTTCGACGAGATCGATGAATTGCGCGCCCGCGGATTCACCGTGATCCCAACCAGCATCTGGCGTCCCCGGCCACCGTTGGATCCGAAGTCGTTCGCTCTGAGCGAAGAAACCGTCTATGTCTGGCCGATTCGCACACCCAGGATATTCCGCGTGGTCGGCTCAGCTCTCCGATCCCTCAGCGTGTTCGTGACTCTCTTGCTTCGAGTCGTCACAGAAAAAAATGAGCCCGCCCTGAAGAGACTGAAATGCGTCATACATACCTTTCTCGGCGCGTACTACGCTTCTTTGTTGCGCGCGAGGCACGTGAATCATATCCATGTTCACCATGGTTATTTCGGTTCGTGGGTCGCGATGACAGCGGCGCGCCTCCTGAACATTCCCTTCAGTTTAACGTTGCACGGGTCTGACCTTCTGCTGCATCCCTCTTTTCTGGCCGCGAAGCTCGAGTCCTGCAAGTTTTGCGTAACCATTTCGGAGTTCAATCGAGAACAAATCCTCGCCCGATTCCCCCATCTAGAGCCTGCGAAAATCATCGTCCAGCGCCTTGGAATCGATATTCCGCCGCAACTGCCCGTCATGAACTCTCCCCATAAACAGCGCAAATTCACCATCCTCAACGTCGGACGCCTTCATCGCGTCAAGGATCACGTTTTTCTCCTGACCGCCTGCCGTGAGTTGGCTTTACGCGGCGTGGACTTCCACTGCCTCATCGCCGGCCAGGGCCCCGAGCGCGCTTCGCTCGAGAGACTCATAAAAAGTTGGTCGCTGGATGGCCAGCTTCATCTTCTCGGTCAACTCTCGCGTTCGCAGTTGGACGAGCAATACCGCTGCGCCAACGTCTTCGTCTTAACCAGTCGCAGTGAGGGGATTCCTCTCGTTCTGATGGAGGCAATGGCTCACGGCCTTCCCGTCATCGCCCCCGCCATCACCGGCATCCCGGAACTTGTGCGCGACACCTCCAGCGCCGAACGCACCGGTTTTCTCTACACACCAGACTCCCTCTTCGATCTCATGGCGAAGATTGAGTTCGTCGCCAATCCCTCCTCCAGACCGGAACTTGAAAGAGTTCGACATGTCGCGTACGAGCACGTTACGCAGAACTTCCACCGCCAAAATAATCTGGCGCAACTGTCAGACACTTTCACAGCCCTCGTCCACGGGTATGAGGAGGCTTACCGTCATGCGGATCCTGTTTTGCAACAAATATAATTTCGCCTTCAGCGGAACCGAAGTCTATCTCTTCGAACTTATACGCCGGCTGACCGCTCTCGGCCACGAGACAGCTTTATTTTCCATGCGGGACGCCCGCGGCGACGCCACCCCATTCGATAAACACTTCGTGCCGCATATTGATTTCAAGAACGCAGGTCAATCCAAGCTGGTTCAGATCAAGAACGCCGCCCACGCCATCTACTCCCCCGACGCAAGACGGCGGCTGCGAGCGATGATTGCCGAATTTCGACCGGATGTGGCCCATGTGCGGAACATCTATCACCACTTGTCGCCCTCAATACTCTGGGAACTCCGCGCCCAATCGATCCCCATCCTTTATCACTTGAACGACTTCAAGATCCTCTGTCCCAATTACAATTTCGTCGCGCATGGCCACCCTTGCGAAAAATGCGCTGGCGGCCGCTTCTGGAATGTCATCACCGAAGGATGCCATCCCCACTCGCCAGCCGCGGGCCTGTTGCTGGCCGCCGAAGCGTACACCCATGGCGCAGCACGCACCTACCCAAAATGTGTGACTCGATTCCTGGCTCCTAGTCGCTTCGTCAAAGACAAACTTGTCGAACACGGATACCAAAGCCAGTCGATCGAAGTCCTGCCGCATTTTCAAGAACTCCCTGAACACTCTCCCGCCATGAATGCGGAAGCTCCCGTGCTCTATTTCGGACGCCTGTCTCCAGAAAAGGGAGTGGAGGATCTTTTACAGGCCGCTCAGCGTTTGCCCCATGTGCGCTTTCAAATTGCCGGCGATGGTCCGCAGCGGGCCTCGCTCGAAGCATTCGCGAACACGCGAAAGCTGCGGAACGTAGCCTTTCTGGGACACGTCCCCGGCGAAAGTTTGCAGCGGCTCATCGCCTCCTCGCGATTCACCGTGCTTCCTTCGCACGCCTATGAAACTTTGGGCAAGAGCATCCTGGAGTCCTATGCCTGGGCACGCCCCGTTATCGCCTCCGACTTAGGTTCACGCCGCGAGTTCGTCCGCGAGGGCGAAACCGGATTACTCTATCGCCCTGGCGATGCGGGAGAACTTGCCGCTGCGATTTCCTTCCTCGACCGGAGGCCGCAGTTGGTTTCCACCATGGGAGCCGCCGGGCGCGAGCAGGTGCGGCGCAATCACGATCCGGAGACTCATTGCCGGGCGCTGACATTGATTTACGAAAGCCTCAGGCCCAACTCCGCAAAAGTGAAGCAATTCGCTCCGCCCCAAACTCGAATCGCCGCGACGGAAAAGCCACTCAAGATCGCGTTCATCGGAGGCCGCGGCGTGATCTCCAAGTACAGCGGAATCGAATCCTATTACGAAGAAGTAGGGTCGCTACTGGCCGCCAAGGGTCACGCGCTCACCGTTTACTGTCGCAACCACTTCACGCCAAAAGTCGCCGAGCACAAAAAGATGAAGCTCGTCCGCCTGCCTTCGATTCGCTCGAAACATTTGGACACGCTCACCCACACCCTTCTCAGCACACTGCACGTTATGATGAGCGACTGCGATATTGTCAACTACCACGCGCTCGGCTCCGCCCCGTTTTCGTTTCTGCCGCGACTCGTAGGAAAGAAAACTGTGGTCACTGTGCAAGGTCTGGACTGGCAAAGAAAAAAGTGGAATTGGTTCGCGTCTTCCATCCTGCGCCTGGCAGAGCGCGCCTCCGGCGCCCTTCCAGACAAAACCATCTTAGTTTCGAAGACGCTCCATGAGCACTACCAGCAAACCTATCCTGGCCAGTCAGTTTACATTCCCAACGGAGCGACCCTCCGGCGCCGGACCCGCATTTCGCGTCTGCCAGAGTGGGGACTGGCGCCAGACGATTACATCCTTTTTATGGGCCGCCTCTCGCCAGAGAAGAATTGCCACCTGCTCATCGAAGCGTTTGAGCGGATCAAGACTTCAGCAAAGCTAGTGCTGGCAGGCGGATCAAGTCACAGCCGGTCCTACGTTCAACAGTTGCACCGACACAGGAGCGATCGCATCATTTTTGTCGATTGGGTCTCCGGCGCTGCCCTCGACGAATTGCTGACCAACGCCATGCTCTTCGTTCTCCCCTCCGATATGGAAGGCCTCTCGCTGGCGCTCCTCGACGCTATGGCCGCAGGCGTTTGCGTCCTCGCCAGCGACATTCCAGAGAACGTGGAACTCGTCCACAACGCCGGCTTCACCTTTCAAAAAGGCAACGTCGACGACCTGGAAAGAGCACTCCGCTCGCTAATCTGGAATCCCATGCTCCGCGAACACGCCCGCCGCGAAGCCTTAACCCGCGTCACCGAAGAATACTTGTGGCCCAAAATCGCCGATCAAGTCGAAGCCATGTACTTTGAACTGATGGGACGGGCGATAAAGCAGGATTCGGCCGTAGCGCACCTCCCAGCGGCGTAGTCGTTGTCACCGATTCTCCACCCGTACCACCAGTCGAAGGCCGGACCACACTTCGTCGATGGCGCACACCTTGTTATCCACCAAGCCCGTAGGCAGCGCGATTTCGCGAACCACATGATCACTCATATCAGTTGCGACTCCGGACGCCTTTTTCGGCCACGCGACCCAAAGTCCGGCTGCGGGATTCATGTGACTGCGCAACCGCGCGAGCTGGCGTTCCAGTTCTTTTCGTTCTCGCACGAAAACAACGAGCACATCAAAAAGAACTTTCCCGCCTAAACCGTTTTGCAAAGTCGCACCGAAGGGTAACTCGCCGAGCGTCTCAGCGAAATCCTCGGGCGCACCAACTACGGCGACCTTGTGCACCGCTTTGATCCCAAGCTTCCTGGCCAGCGGCGTTCCCGAGTATCCCGCGAGTTTAGGCATGATTGAATCTCATCCCATTTTCACAAAGCCGACAATCGCTCCTGCCAGAATGAGCCACGTCGAGTTTATTCCAAACCGAATCAGCGCCAACGCACTTAACACCGCCAGCGTGATTGTCGTTACATCGACTAGCGCAGAGCGCCCTAACTGCCAGGTCACAACGGCCATAAGCGCCAATGCCCCGACATTCACGCCATCAAGAAATCCCCCGAAGAGGGATGACCTGCGCAGATACGGAACCACCGGGCCGACAATTGCAATCAGAATAAATGAAGGTAAAAAGATGCCTACGGTCGCAAGCACCGCGCCGGGCACGCGTCCCAGCAAGTAACCGATGAACGTCGCCGTCGTGAAAACTGGGCCCGGCGTGACTTGTCCGACGGCGATGGCGTCGAGCAATTGCTTGTCGGTTAGCCACTTTAATCGCACCACGAGATCGGGGCGAGTGAAGGCGAGCAAGACATATCCGCTGCCGAAGAGCACCGCGCCCACTTTCAAAAAGAAGAAAAACAGAGACGCGAGGCTGAAGGGCGCGGCGGCGCCAGCGATGCCGACCGCAGTGCCCGACGCGATGCCGGGAACAAGCCACGCGCTGGATCGCTTCGGAATCGTCGCTGCATCAAACCACGCTCTCTCAGTTGCCGCCGCCAGCACTCCTGCGCCGAACAGCACCACGAGGAGATTCACTCCCAGCGCGGTCGCCATAATCGCTAAGACGCCGATCACCGCCAAAATCCTATTCTTTACCGCGGTGCGGGAAAGTTTCCAGATGGCTTGCAGCACGACGGCGATCATCGTGGCCTTGATGCCATACAGCATGCCAGCCGCCTGCGGCAGCATGCCGTAGCGTACGTAGGCCCAAGCCACACCCAGCGTCAGCAGCGCTGCAGGCAGAATGAAGCAGAGTCCGCCCGTAAGCAGGCCGCGCCATCCCGCCACTCGATAGCCAATCTGGATGGCCATCTCCGTAGAATTGGGTCCGGGAATCAGATTGACTACCCCTAGGAGATCGAGAAACTGTTCGCGAGTCAGCCAGCGCCGACGTCGGACAACTTCGTCCTCCATCATCGCGATGTGTGCAGCCGGTCCACCGAATGCCGTTGTTCCCAGGCGCAGATAGAGCAGCGAAAGGTCGCGAAGCGAAGCTGGCTGAAGCTTATCTCCCATGAGGCCTTTCGGATTTCAATGACAGTCGCACCAGTTGCTTGCCCGCCGAAGAACCCCACATGTAGCCTGCGGTCGCGCAACCACTTTAGAGTGTCTCGGCCGCTTCCGCAATCGCCTTGCCTAGATTCTCTACCGCCCAGGCAATTTCCTCCCGCGTGATAATCGCCGGCGGTGCGATCAGCAAATGATCGCCGCGAATTCCGTCCACGCAGCCCTGCATCGGATAGACCATTACTCCGCGCCCCGCTGCAGCGGCCGCCACTCGTCCCGCGAAATTCACCTCTGGCGGAAACGGATTCTTCGTCGCTTT
>Ga0302320_10026357_pt1 | contig 11259 bp, 8 predicted proteins | sample Bog_T0_3_FD_202130 | JGI IMG/M metagenome (GOLD analysis project Ga0302320, IMG submission 202130) | Peat permafrost microbial communities from Stordalen Mire near Abisko, Sweden - Bog_T0_3 | ecosystem: Environmental > Terrestrial > Soil > Wetlands > Peat | place: Sweden: Abisko, Stordalen Mire... | reverse complement strand
GTCAGGCTGGACACACGATCTACGCCGACCATCTCTCCACCATGCTCTACGGAACGGGCCCCAACCCCGCGCGTTCTTGAGTCGCGCAACACGGAAAGGACTTTATGCAAATCACAGTTTGGAGTGTCGCAGCGGACGACGACAACGGCACCTATGCCAGCGTCCACGAAACGGAAAGTGCCGCGTACCGGCGTTTGATTCAATTGACCGTCGATAGCGATGACAAGGACGGCGTTGCCAAGGCCGAGGCATTCATGGAGGCCGAGGACTATGAAGGGCTGGACGAGTGGATTCACGAAGTAATGATCGAGCCGCTGAATACTTACAGCGTGGACCAGCACACGCTCGACGTGCCGGCCAGTCCAATTCCGACACCAGCAGACGAGAACAAGCACATCACGCGCCGCGAACTCGCCAGCGTACTCCACGGCTTGCGCCTCATGCAAGAGCAATGGGAACCGAAGATGCACGGCTGTACTTCTATCGGACTCCATGAGCCACTGGAATTGAGCGAACCAAACTCCTGTGACCACTTCTGCGACGAGGAGGATTCTCCACTTGGACCCGGCGAGATCGACGACCTTTGCGAAAGACTCAATATGGGACTCTGCAACTAACCGGCTCCCGAAAAGGGCGAGATAGCTAAACGTCTGCTTGTTCCCATCTACCGACACGGCAAGCAGCGCGGCCAGCTACTCGCCCGAAGCCGACTCGGACGATTCCTTTGCGCACCGCAGCGCGTGTTGCATGATTCGCTCCGTAGCATCCTCCCCAATCAGCGCGTTGACAAACATGCAAAATTGAATGGCTCTCAATGAGAGAGGTTCCACCACTTTCTTGAGGTCCGCTTCCGACAGAGTGTGAAGATCGGCCATCGCAGTTTCCGTGTCAAGATCACAGAAAGCCCATTTCAAGGCAGAGATCACTCGCCACACATATCGCTCTTCTAGTGGCAGCGCGGCCAATGCAGCCAAATATGGTTCGGTGTCCTGCCCTCCAATCTGAGCCTTCATTAGGGCGAGATAGGGCTTCATCCTTTCAGAACGGACAAGTTCCTGAGCTCCATCTTCGGAATGAATGTCGCTAATAGAGAGACTGTTAATTTTTTCCTCTGCCATGCCTCCTCCTGATTGAAGATGCCCCTCTCCGTTGTCCGGCGATAGCTGATGCGGTTCGCGTATATTCCAAGGCTACTCTACGCGACAGGTCGCGTCTCCAGCGGGTAACCCAGTTAGATCGAATATGTTCTGTTCGGGCCAACCGCCTTAACAGCAAAGGATCGTTAATTCGCATATTCTTTAGTGCGTTGATCAAATCATCCCCGCGCAATCTTTGCTTGAAGATCAATTGCCTCCGGTATCAAAAGAGCAGACAAGAATGACAATATCCTATGAAAGGCCTCGCTCGCAGGACCGATATTGCGAACAATATGGGGGTAAGCTTTCCAAGCGTGCTGAACGGCAGCAAGTAAGGAGGATGTCAGGTCCTCTTGGCGCCTAGCGCTTCTTCCGGATGACGGGAGATTGTCCGCAAGTTTGATCAATCCTAGTTCAACAAACCCCTGACAGTTCGTTCCCGAAACGAACTTCGCGAATGCAGCTGTAGCATCGGAAAGTTTGAGCCAGCGATCACACCATGACACCAACTCAGGCTTGAGAAGAATCAAGGCTCCTCCCAGAGCATTATCTGCTGCACGCGACGGGTATCCTGAGAAACCCCATAGTTCGCGGAACAAATGTTCTAGGTAATAACTGAGTCCAACCTGGTCATAGTCCCACCTTTCAGAACTTGCAGCAAACTGGATCAGCGCCCGCCAGCGATCTGCCAGGTCGGCATCGTTCGTACACAAGCCGGGAGCGTAACGAAAGAACGCCTGAAGGAAGTCTTGAATCCAATAGTGCGCTCCAGCGCCGAGTGACATGATGGGCTGCGCCACAGTCTGCAATGCCTCTGAAAGAGGCAACGTTGCATAATACAGCGAAGCCAAAACCATTATCCAGTCGTCAAAATCGTATTGATTCTCGAATTCGACCGAGTCTGCATTCGGAGAATTGGGAAGAAGCTCCAGTTCCAGACCGAGAAGTTGGTCAAAATAACCCCGTAGTACGGGCGCATCGACCGATCGTAAGCCCACGAATTGACCAAGGAAAGCAAGGCCATGATGCAACACTTCGAGGTCAAGATAGGTTTCCCGGCGGTGAAGCCGATCACGGTGCCCCAGCATACTTGTATTTCCAGACTCAATCAGTTGCATTCGCTGTTCATGCCACTCCCACCCAGGAGTACCTCGCAGTTTCATCCGTGCAAAACGGTCATTGACGCGGAAAGCTAAGGCAAGTGACGGCATATGCTTCTTGAAATATCCCCGCTTGAATCGATCCACAATAAGCTCTTGATACGGCGCGATGCGAGTAGAGTCAAACCGGCTTCCCAGAGCCCCGACAGGCCCTCGAATGATCGCCCAAAGGATGACTGACCCCACAAGTTCATCGAAACGGATGGCCTTCATTGCGCGATGTTGGTATGCCATCATCATGACCTTTTCGGTCGTGTTGTACCGATAGCTTGTGATCCCGTGCAACAGCGCAGACCACAGACGGTCATCGCCGCGATTCCGTACGATAAGATGCAGAGCCGCTTCCGCCAGGAACAGATCATAGCCGTCAGAAAGTGATTCGGCAGAATCCATATCTCTTGGCGCAGGGGGATCTTCCCTGAGGGCAAAAAGCTGTCCAATGCAAAATGCTTCTGCTTCTAAATTCTCGGCCAACCAGTTGTGGCCCGATATGACGAGTAAAGCAACTCCAGCGGAAATCGCTTCTTCGCGATATATCTCGAATGTGCCATCGCGCTGATCCGAACTGACAATTTCCTGCAACCGTCGGAAGATGGATTCCGCCTGTTCGCCCGTAAGGCTTTTTGCCTCATCGATGGAACGACCAGCTTCAGCGATAAGGCTCATCGCTGAAAGGTTGAGTGCCGGTCTCTTTCGCTCCTCAGCAAGTCTTGCCTCTAACATCTTGGGCGCGTGAAATTCAATCGCGACCTGACCATTGCCAGCGTCGCTTACGGTGTAGTTGCTACGATCGAACTGTGCAATAAGAATCTCCAACTCGGTTGGAAGAACACCGCTCGCGTTAGCTAGAGACGCGGCCTCCGTTTCCCATCGCTTGCGATAAAGTTCAAGTTGCGATGCAGCTTCATGGTTGAAAAGAACCAGCCGCCGAGCAAATTCGCAAAGATCATAGCGCCTGTGCGGCATGTCGTTCCACGCGCGCACTTCATCGCAGATACGCTTGCCATAACGGCCCCAGGTAATCTCAAACAGGAACTTCCAACTAGCCCCCAGCAATGTCGAGCGCTGAGTCGTGTAAATATCGGGGCACGACAGCAGAGGTCTAAGCGGGCTGTTAAACAGACCAGGTGAGTACAGACCAACGGCTACGAGAAGGCCGAGGAACGCGGCCGATTTTGTCTCTATGAGAATCTGATTGATCGCGTCTGATACGTCTTCCTTGGCATCAATACGCTCATACAGCCATTTTTCAACGGCCATTAACGCGCTTTCTACAAATACTGCACTATCGCGCATTTCGCGATGCCAGTTATAGACATTTCCGTTGCCTACAAAAGTCTTGTCGAATCCATCAAAGAGGAGTTTGTAAGAAGGGATAACGTCCGGGCCGTTGAATCGATGAAAGCCCTCCAGCCAGCGATCAGTTCCAAAATCAACTAGCCTGATAATCGTCCGAAGGGCAATTTGCGGTGATGTTCTGAGAAAGGTCAAGTACGGTCCATTGAAATACATGGCGGGCATATGCCCATGCCAAAATGCGAAACCGCCGTCGTCTAGTCGCGCGGATTGAAAATATTCGTATTCATTTTGGGGCTCCTCGATGCAAACAGCAAGCAGCACCTCGCCTGCGATCTCAGGACGGCTCATCATGAGGGAACCCAGTGCGTCGGTTTGCAGCACAGCATCTCGAAATAGCTCCTCGACCCGCCTGTGTGGTCCATACGGCCAAGGCTTCCGTATGCGCCCCAACAATCGCCGTGAGATGCCCGTTGATCGGATTACCTTCACCGTCTCGGTAGTCGCATCAACGACGGGGGATCGCTCTGCGAGGGATATAGCGAACTTGCCCACCTGCTCAGGAAACTCTGATGCGGCTCGCAGCAAGGCTTCAAATACTGTCATCGATGCATCCCGCAAATAGAACTCGCGGTCAACCAAGCCATGTTCAGCCTCCTCCGCAAGCTTCAGAACCAAAGTTGATACCGATCCTCGACGCCCGTAGCCAACCGGCATCACACGGAGATAAAAGGCGCATAATTCGCCCGCCTCAGAGAGACAATTAGCCGCAACCTCATCACAGTGGGACGACAGAACCTGGAGCAATCCGTCCCAGTAGACGGGCACCGGAAATCGCATTACGACAGATGCAACGTCGGTATATTCTTCGCCTAAATCGGCGGAGGGAAGAGGTATCGTTGCGACGATCATGATCCGCTTCATTAGTCGCTTCAACCGTCGGCCATCGTTTGCAATGAGTGCCGGCCAAACTCGCGCCAGAAGCTCCGCGGAGTTCGTGGCGAGCACTAGACTATCGGAAAAGACATCTGCGGCGACTTGATTCTCGCTATCACCCGCACCAAAAGAGCCGAACACCGCCTCCCATGCTACCAAGCCTTCGGTCTGTTCAAGCAACGATTGAGAGTAAAGGCGAATGGCGCGCGTCCAGCGAGGATTGCGAATCAACTCCAAAATCCTCGCTTGTCGAGATGACCCTTCTGCTTTGAGACAGTGATAGCGCGCCCAGTCGGCAACAATTTCGTGAATGAATCGAACTCCATTGGAGTCTGTGCGAGTGAGAGAGGAGATCATTGGATCGCCGAGTCCTGTTGAGGTCTCGTATGGAAGACGAGAAAGAGGGATCACAGGACCGTATGTTGCATCCTCCTCTCCCAGCAGCCGCAACAGTGCTGCACGCTGGTGCTGAGAGGCATCGCCTCCGAGCCAGTGTTTCCAAACCCAATCGATGATCTCCGTTTCGCCAATCCAGGCGCGATTGGTAATGAGCTGCTGGACCGATGCAACCTTCAGAATCTGATCGAGGGTTGCAAGATTGGTAACGACGCGCCGAAGTTCAGGCCGAAATAACAATGGCCGCACCATCGCATTGTTCGAAAGGGCTGTAGAAACGCTGTCGAATGCGGGACCGGAAAATGGTAAATCATCAACTCCTTCCGTTTTCCACGAGTAAACTTCGGCCTTGATGTCTCCCCAACGAAGCGGCTGTGTCGTCAGAATAACCCTGAAATCAAGTCCGGCAACGCTCCGCAGCGCGATTACTATTTCAGATAAACGCCGCAGGGCGAGTGCTGAGAATTGTTCAAAGGCATCCACTACAAGCAGCAGCGGCTTGGTTGAGAAACGGACAAGCGTTGGCAGCTCAATGACTGTCCCAACCTCTTTCGCGAGGATCGCCTGATTTTGCACCGCTAGTTCTTCGGCAGAGAGCCAAATCAGGTTTGCCTTGTTGGACAGCGTGCGCACACAGCCTTTTGTCGAAGACGACTTGCCCACGCCGGAATCACCCACAATCGCAAGAACCCGCCCGCGTTTTGCCTTCGCCTCAACTTCAGCTATAAAACCACTGAGATCTATCGCGGTATCAGCTCCAGCAACCGAATGAACTGCGTCGCAATTGGCGAGAGATAGCTGATTGAGGCGATCCCAAGAACCACGGTAGTCTGGATGCTCCTTGAGTGAAAAGCGGGCTCGCAATCGTTCGAGCAAATTGTCCAGTCTTATCGTTCCGCCAGCAATACGGTATTCAGACGCAATGCCTAGAAGAGCTTTCCATAGTTCCTGACCGTTGGCCGCGTCTTCAACAAATAGAAGCGTGGCGCACTGAAGCGCGCCGATTGCATCCGTCTGATTCCCGAAGCATTGTACAGACAGTTTCGAAAGCAGATGACCTGACTCTGTCTGAGTTGTGCCCCTCTTGCGCTCAGCGTTCGGAAGGAGGCTTGCAAAGATGCTTTTCTCGATCTTGGAGGAGCTGCCTCCAACAGAAAGTCGATTTGCAAGATCCTGCGGATCGCTCAGTGGAGCTTGCATGGCAATGTCTTCCCAAGCATTTGAAACCGCCTCGGACAGTCGCCCCACCGCGAGAGCTAAATGATCTCTTTTCGGATCAAATGGATTATTGTTGACATTGCGCCATTGCTCCCAAAGGTCCCCTACGAATTCACTCTTAAAGCCATCTTTCGTCAAGTACGCTGCACTCTTAACCGAGATCGCGCACTTGCACTCACCTGATGGACCCGACATATGTAGCAAGAGATCGTCGAGTAGCCAGCCGCTAGCGCGAGCCTGGAAAGTGATGCCTTGCACCCGCAATCCCGTAAGGGAGAATACCTCCAACCCGTTTAACATGCGGATGAGACAGCTCGCGGCTACTCTATCTTCAAATCTGAAGCCGTAGCCACCCGTCGACTTGACCTTTGCAATCTTCCTTGCCATTTCAGCACCCGTATGAAGCAACCGCATTTCTTTTTACATTCCTAGCAATGCAGACGACCCATTGGACTTACCACATGGATAAGTCCGTACCCAATCCCAGCGTCGTTTCAGCAAGTCAAGCAGTCAACGGGAATCCAGGAGAACTAGTGTGCCGGGAACAGCAGAGACACCGCTACGTGCTCATATTATGGCCCTCCCCCACTGGTCATACTTGGTATGCCTTGGCTCAACGGTTATGTCCAAAGGTCTTCCCCAGATTGTTCGCCGCTGATCATCACGCAGCTTCCAAAACTGCGCCAACGTGTCGTCTGTTTGGTATTGGGCCTGCACATTCTTATCAAGCAAGATTTGCGAGTACGCGTAGCAGGCAAGCAACTCGATTTGTCGGGTTCTCTGCCAGCACACATCCTCCCGCTCTGAAGCTAGGTAGGTCTGTACTGCCCTGTTCCAGTCCTGCAAATGCTCCGTATCGCTGCGCATGTCAAAGGCTTCTTGCAGCGCCAATTGCGCATCCGGCCCAGGAGTCGCGAATGTTTGGCATCGATGAACAAACTGATTTCGCGTTTTGCCTGTGTCAGGAAGGACAAGCGCCTCCAGCGAGCGAACCAACTGATGCAGCCTTCCCTGTCCCGACTCTCTTAGACCAGCGAATAGAACGTTCAACCCTCGGATCAGCCGCTGGAATTCATTCGTCGCCGATCCTATCGCCGTCGCTGCCGAGCGCAGCGCAAGGGCATCGCTGATCCACGCTTCGGTGATTGCTGCGCGCGTATAACCCTTGCTCTGGTGGAAGGCAGGCAGCTTGTTCATCTGGCGGATAATTGGATTGCCCTCTTTACACGAACCGCAGAGCAAATCGGGTTCGCTCGCTCCAGCGCATTCAATCCCCTGCCGAAAGTGAAGGAAATAGAACAACTGCGCCAGGTCATTACGCAAACGGTAATGGTCCTCATCCAGGATCAGTGGATTACGTGACTCTTCTTCGGTCAGGAGAACCAGGTTGGAACGCTGAAGGCTTCCAGCGCGGATTGAACCTATCCATTCTTTCCAAACCCCGAGATCCGCAACGGCAGGCACACGCGGCATGACCCAAGTGCCATCGGAGAGCTGAAACTCCGCATTGGGAAGATCTGAATAGACACCGTCGAGCGCCAGGATGGCGAACTTACCGTTTTTCCTGAATTGAAAGGCCAACTCTGTACCCCCGTTAAGGCGAGTGATAATGCGTTTGAAAAGAAACCGATTGTCCCGTTTGCGAGCTACACCCAGATTATTTTGCTATCGCGGATGAAGAAGTGGCTCTGACAAGGCTCGCCCTCCAACCATACAGATGGATGGATCGTGGCCTTGCCATTGGTAACGATTAGGGACCAGTACGGGCTATGGCTCTTCACGAGGTTCAAGTCTATTCTTCGCCCACACCTACATGGACAATTGAACACCGCGTGTCGGTCATATCCTGCGCGCCGAACAACATAAAGGTTCGATCGAAGGTTGGCAGGAAGTTCAGTCATCGACTCAATGAGGACGACGCGTTTTAGTGAGCGCGTTGTTCGAAGACTCTCCCACCAACGAATGATTGATTTGAGAATCATTCTTCTCTCCAAGTCTGACCAAGAAACCGAGTTTGATCGCCTCGACCTATGCGGGTTGCATCGGTGCAAATACACCCCGGCTGCTGAACCGCTCCGGGCTTTTTGATTGCGCTTTCGTCAAAACGTATAAGGAGTTCCCCGGCCTGGTAGCCTTCTCCCTTGAATCCAGTCAGGCGGTTGAGGAGTTCACCAATCGCCAGGGCAGCAGTTGCGGTAGTAAAGGCAATTACGGCCGGCTCGGCATCGGGCAACTCCGGGATATACCCTTCACGGCGGCGCTCGTTGGCTTCCTCAGGTGCCAATTCTTGCAACTGCTCTGCGCCTACACCTTCCGGGGTAATCTGGCGACGGCAATACAAGCATGGCAGCCCCGGCATCAGTGTAGTCACTCGACCAGGGATGGAGCGGATGACACCATCCTTCGAGTCAATTTTCACCCCAAGGTCAAAGACCGGAACGCAGTACTCAATGCTAAAGAGGCTCAGGAGGGAGCGGCCCCACTGATCGTCCGTGCAGCCGAAAATAATGTCGCAGTCGCGGAATTGTTTCATCGCAGACTGGTAGGTAATAGACCGCTTGATCAGATCGACACGCGTATTGAAGCCAAGATGGCGAGCGAGACGCCCCATAAGAACGGCCTTTGATATTCCTACGTCATCGGTTTGCGAGCCATAGACGCGGCTTACGTTTGAGCGTTCGAGAGCTTGCCCATCCGCAACAATGAGATGACCAATGCCCAGGCGAATGAGCTGTTCGGTTACCGAGGAACCTGTCCCGCCAGCTCCTACAACCCCCACGGTGAGGCTTTGCAGGAGAGGTTGTAGATCAGGGCCAAACGCTCTGACCGCTCGGTCGTGGAAGCTCGTGTCTATCGAGCCGTAAAGGCCACCCTGAGGGATGAAGCGGATTCTCCGGCCTATGATGCGGATGACATCAATGGGGCAAGTGTGACCTCCGTCAAACCAGACTCGTCCTTGCGTCATGTTCGGTTCACTAACAACTAGGCTGGTGTGCAGTGCGTCCTTCGTTGAGATTCGGTTGTATGCGGTGCGGAATAGCCCAGGTTCCTCCCGGTCATCCTGCGCGGAGTGATTGGGGATGCCCTTTGGATGGGAATGGACCAATGCAAAGGAAGCATGTTCACGATCAGCTTTCTTCATCACGGGCAAGAACGAACTGGCAGGAATGCTCAGGTGGCCATCACTTTGCGATAGCAGATCTGTATCCGGTACGCAAATTACTTGCCGGACGAGCAAGCGCGCCTCCGCGGAGGTATGAGACAGGCCGCACAATAGATATGCGGCCCGCTCCCGGTCATGCCCTTCACCAAACAGATGCTCCGTGAGTTGGGCATATTGGGTTTCCAAGAATGTGAGAGTATGGCGCATTAAATACCTTTCTGCAATTCTCGGCGTATAGTTCCAAGAAAGGTTTTGAGGTTGTCTGTTCCAGGGCGCCAACTGCTAGCTTCCGGGTGGCGAGACCAGCGTTGCCATTGGCGGCCCTGAAACGGCACATCGAAAACATCGGCAGCCTTCGGGTATGCTCCGTTTGCAAGCCTGACGTGCGGAAATGTCCAGAACATATCAGGGCAGGCCATCGGGAAATTCGGCGGCAACCGCAGCAGAAAATCAGTCGTTTGTGGGTTGTATCCTGCGGGCAAAGGAAAATTGCGAATCACTACGCAAATGAACCCCGCCGCCCGCTCCACCTCAAAGATATAGCCCTTGTCTTTGAGGTGCTGAACGTCCTCTTCTGCAAGTAGTTCCTCCAGAATGCCTGCTGCGGTCATAAGCGCGCTCCTGGGGTCACTTGGCCGAGGCTGGAATAGAACTTCTCGTCCTTGTGTACGCGGATAGGAGCGGCGTCGTTGGGAATTTGTTGATCCTCTTCTGGGCCGCTGGTTTCGCGGTAAAGGATGTAATTGGCAGGAACCTCGCCGAGCACATAGAGTGCAGCCCCGGTTGTTTCCCTCGGAGACTCGACATGCTTGCGGTCAATGATGATTTCGACTTCCTTCCGGTTCGGTTCAGAATAAAATTTCTCGCCTTCGTGCAGATGGATATCCGAATCGTCCTGGGGCATAGGAGGATCTTCCCGCTCGCTGTCGGGGCTTTCCCGGTAGAGCTTGTGTTCTGGTTGCACGTCGCCAAGCGCGTATAGCGCTTTGCCCGTAGTGGCTGTTGGGGATTCGTGATGCTTTGCGTCAATTGTGATCGTGACTTGCTTGCGGCTTTCGTTCACGTGGTCTGCCATTGTGAAACTCTCCTCAATCCATCGCCTGCTTTCATTGCGATGACTGTTAATGTTTTTTGCCGGTCGGAGAAAGGTGTATTGTGCCGTCGAGATTCTCCAACCCAAAGGCCCTCATCGAAGCTAGGCTTGCGACTTGGCCAAATACTCGTCGGCACGAAAAGAATTCTGGCTTTCTGTGGTCCGCTGTTCTCTCCTTTCGTTTATCCGCACTGTCCGCATACGCTGCGTACTGCAAGGGCAAAAAAAATCACAATAGCCACTGCTGCTGAGTGTCAGCCCCAAACAGTTGCTTGATCCTGATCTTGGCAACTAGCGGGTTGACGTTGAAAACTTCAGCCAACGCTCGTGCAGCATCCTCGATGCGGTCATGATCGAAGTGTGGAAATCCTGCGGGTCCCTTCAGCATGAACTCACACAGGGACTCGGTGACTAGACCAGAGGGCATCAGTAACCCACCAATGGCGCGGTTCGCCTGGAATTCCCACCAGTTTCCTGCATACGCCCCTTGCGCATTCCCGAGGACTTCATCTCTGCAAAGAACCTTCGGCTTGTCAGGCTCACTAAAGTCTCCAAACAGCTTCTGCGTAGGCGTTGCCAATGCAAACAGATGCGTATGCAGCAAGCAGTGACCGCCTTCATGCGCGAGAGTCGTGCGTATCCTGCGCTCCGCTACAGTGCTTGAATCGTCGTCGAGCGCCTTGGCCACTACAACCTCACGCACACCTTTTTTGCCAAACCGAGTGAGCCCCAGTACGCCATCTGGCAAATCTTCATAGGTCGGAACCACTCCGAATCGTTTCTCGATGAAGCGGTCAATCCTGACTGCTTGCGGCTGCGTTGGCAGCAAGCCGACTTCTCGAAGTGCATCGGTGCAGATGG
>Ga0302320_10026355_pt1 | contig 11260 bp, 7 predicted proteins | sample Bog_T0_3_FD_202130 | JGI IMG/M metagenome (GOLD analysis project Ga0302320, IMG submission 202130) | Peat permafrost microbial communities from Stordalen Mire near Abisko, Sweden - Bog_T0_3 | ecosystem: Environmental > Terrestrial > Soil > Wetlands > Peat | place: Sweden: Abisko, Stordalen Mire... | reverse complement strand
AGAGAGGGGTAACGGCAGGCACAGCGGCGGCCGCGCGGCCCAGGGCGAGCAGGTTCACCATGACGCCCTCAGGTCGCGGTCCCCAGGGGCGTGCCGTACCGGGCCCGGTCCAGAGACCCGGGAGACCGGGCCAGGCTCGAGCTGGATTGCCGGCTCTTCCAGAGAAAAAAATGCCGGGGTGCCTTCGGGCGAGGTGGCCAGCAGCAGCAGCCGGCCCTCGGCCTCGACCAACACCAGCGACTGGCGCGGCCCCAGCGCGATCCGTTCAATCACCACCAGGCGCGGAGCCCCGCGGGGCCGCACGCGCAGCCGGCCTCTGAACCAGTTCAGCAACCAGCCCGCCAGCCCGCCAGCCGCGCCTCGCCATCTGTGGCTCACCGCTTGCCTCTGCATTCTCTGACCTCGTTGCATCTCAGCTTTTTCCCATCAACTCGTCACCCCCCGGGCCGGGCGTTCACGCCAGCCGGGTTACGCGTACCGCCAGTTGGGTATCGATCACTTCGAACTCACTCCAGGCCAGTTGCACCGCGCCGGAGGCCAGCGGCACATCCTCGCCGTGTCCCCAGCCGGACTCGATCACCTGCGCCGGCTCCAGCGCCAACAGGTTGCGGACACGAAAGTTGCGCACTGGAACCGCAACATCGAGCTCGACCGGAAGCCGGGATATGGGCCCGCGCAGAACCAGTCCGCTGCCCTCAAGCGCCGGCGGCGGTGCAGGCACCAGCGCCTGCTCGGCAGCCAGCGCCGGGTCAGATTCGACCTGTACGCCGTTCTCTGCTGCAGCTGCCGGAGCAGCAAGCGGACGTACAGTGGTGGCCATATGCTGAGACAAGAGGCAGGGGGGTGACCAGAAGGGGGACACATGGATTGGAAGGGCCTTAGAATTGCGCCGATTTCGCCCAACACTCCGCCGTCATCCCGCCAACCTGCATCGCTGCTACACTGGTAGAGAACGGTACTTCGCGATTTGCGGTGCAAACAAACGCCGCGAGCGCCTTGAAATCGAGGTCGACACCATGGCTGAAAACAAGTCTGCACAGAACGGAAACAGAAGCTTGACCGGAACCAGCCTGCGCCTGAAGATCGGCCTGGCCGAGATGCTCAAAGGCGGCGTCATCATGGACGTGATGAACGTGGAGCAGGCGCGCATTGCCGAGGAAGCCGGCGCCACTTCGGTGATGGCTCTCGAGCGGGTTCCCGCCATGATCCGCGCCGAGGGCGGCGTGGCCCGCATGGCCAAGCCCTCGCTGATCAAGCAGATCATCCAGGCGGTTTCGATTCCGGTGATGGCCAAGGCGCGCATCGGCCACTTTGCCGAGGCGCAGATTTTGCAGGAGCTGGGCGTGGATTTCATCGACGAGAGCGAGGTTCTGACCCCGGCCGATGAGGCGCACCACATCGACAAGCATGCCTTCACCACGCCGTTTGTCTGCGGCGCACGCAACCTGGGCGAGGCTCTGCGCCGCATCGCCGAGGGCGCAGCCATGATCCGGACAAAAGGTGAGGCCGGGACTGGAGATGTGGTTCATGCGGTCCAGCACATGCGCCAGATCACCAGCGAGATGCGCGCCCTGACGGTACTCAGCGACCAGGAGCTCTACAAGGCGGCCAAGGACCACCAGGCGCCCTACGAGCTGATCCGGATGGTTGCGCAAACGGGTAAACTGCCGGTCCCCAACTTTTCCGCCGGTGGCATTGCCACGCCGGCCGACGCGGCCCTGATGATGCAGCTGGGCGCCGAGGCCATCTTTGTCGGGTCAGGCATCTTCATGAAGGAGCGGGCTACGCCGCTCGACGTCGAGAACGACCCCAAGGAGCGCGAGGAAGCTGTGAGCCGCGCCAAGGCCATTGTGGCTGCGACCACCCACTTCAACGACCCCAAGATCCTGGCCGAAGTAAGCGAGCAGGTCACAGGCACCATGAAGGGTCTGGCCGCCGCCGGATTAGAACAATCGCAGCTCTTGCAGACGAGAGGTTGGTAGGTCTGCCGCACCGCAGGCGCGTCGCACCAGCTCGGCCTGGCCCTCCCTGCTACCGACGCCTTCAGATTCTGGAGAACCGGTCCGGTTTCACGCAGAAGGGACGCAAAAGAAGCTGCGAGAAACCGGGAACAGCAGAAACATTGTTCACCGCTTCATCGGCAAGGTTTCGACAGCGGTGGCATAGGGTCAGCATTTGCTCAATTGCGGTCGCGTTGGGCTGGGTGCGCCAGGCCTCGAGAGTGACCTCATCCCCTCTTTGTCCGCAGCACCGGCATCGGTAACGGTCTCGCCACAGGATTTGAAGCCGCATCACGGAAGGATTTGCGGAGTTGACGGTGCGCCATGAGCGCTCACGCGGCGCTGCGCGACGAACCCGCGGGGCCAGAGAAACCGCCGTCTGAATCTTCCGGATCGCGCTACACAAACGGAGTACGATTTCCATCAACCATCCCCTGGTGCCCCGCGCCGGGGCCGCAATTAAGAGGGCGGAGCCCGAGTTCGTGCGTGTCCTGTGACTTCCGGATGACACCACTCTGGCTCCGCTGTAATTGCCGGATCAGAAAGCTGCATGAAGTGCTTTGCAAACGGACCAATTGTGCAATTGCAGGATTTTTACATAGGGCCAAACGTGCGTTGCTTCTTACCGGAGGCTTTGAATCGGTAAACCAGGCTGATTGCCGGAGTATTGGTCACCGAAAACAGCCGCTGTTTCGGGAAACCGTTGTCGATGCCGAAGTCGGGCATCTTGTAGAACAATCCCCGATATTCGGCACGTACGGAAAAATGACTGGTTACGTCATATTCCGCGCCGGTCCCAAAGACCATGGCAGGGCGCGTCTGCTGGTGGGCGAAATTGGCGTTTATCGGCTCAAAGAACAGGCCCCCGCCGCCGATTTGTCCAAATGTCCGGAAGCGCTTGGAACGTGGTCCGTCAAAGGCGTATGCGAGCGTCAGTTCGTCCATGCGGGTCTCCAGAGCGCCTGCGGAAAAGCTGGCGCCACTGGGCGGTGTCGTTGTGCCCTGCCCCGGCACGTAGCCCGACCCTTCAGAGTCTGTCTGCGTGAACTGGGTGTAGCTGAAATTGACGTTGTAGCCAAGATATGGCTTGATGGCGCCATGAAAAGTGAACAGCGCGCCCGCTGAAGGCGATTGCGATTGAGTTTGCTGATTCGCCACCGTCCAATCGGGATAAACGGCGAGCGTGGTCGGATTCCTGGCAAATGTCATTTGTCCCATGAGGCCGAGTGAGACGTCCGTGCCAGGCGTAAAGTTGTGATCCGTGGCGGGTGGCGAAGATTGAGCTGCGCCGCCATGGCTCAACAACAGCAGGACGAGCGAGAGGATTGTCGAGAGTTGAGGACGGCTGCATGAGGGGGGATCGAACGGCATGCGTATTTTCTCCTTGATGACTACGGCGGTAAAGAGAGTCATATGGGCGAACATCTACCCTCAGCTGCCGGAAAAAAGCTCCCCCTGATCGGCCGGCGAGTCAATTTCAATGCGCGCGTCTCATAAAATGAGATGACGTGGATTTATTTCTCAGTTGCGGGGTAGATTCCTGACCGATGGCGCTCTTCAGCAATAGATGAAGCCTCTTCTCAAGCCCGCCCCCTCTCCCTTCTCATCCGACTCGATCGAGCGGATCCTGAGCCGCTATTACCAGCAGCTCGCCGGATGGAGCAGGATTCTTACGCGCGGCGACCATGCCGCCGCGGAAGAAACGGTGCAAGACCTGTGCCTGCATCTGTCCGTGGCGCAGCCGGATTTGAGAAGCATCGAGAATCTCGACAACTACCTGTTTACCTGTCTTCGCAATCTGTATGTGTCGAACCTGGCGCGGGTCTCGCGAGAGCGGCTGCGCGTGATCCAGGTTGAAGACTACGATGCGGTCTCGATGGTGGCCGCATCGCATGGATCCGACTCCGTCGACGTCCAGAACGAACTGATTCGCATCTGCGACTACGTGACCTCCAGAAAGCATGCGACAAAGAGTGCCAGCCAGTTCATCCTGCATTTCTTCCTGGGCTACCGGCGGCGCGATGTCGCAGTCCTGGCCCGTTTGCCCATCGCCGCCGTCTACAACAGCCTCAAAGATGTGCGCAGCGAGCTGCGAGAGCATTTGGCCAGCAGTGAAAAGATCCGCCTCGTTGGTCAAAACGCGATGCCGGCCAGCAAACTTCTGCGCACAGCCATTGCCAGTGACCTGTTGCTGAAGCAACTGCGCTCCATCGTCCTCGATGCCGGCCCCGCAAGCTGTATTGAAGAGAACCAGCTCGTTGATGCCTACAAGCGGCCTGGCGCCGCTCCCGTTGGCTGCCAGGCGCTTGCGCATCTTGCCGGGTGCGAGCGTTGCCTGGGTATATTGGCGGGCGCCTTGCAACTGGATGACCGCGACGGTCCGTTCGACGGCATGGGCGGGAATGAACTTCCGAGAGAGTATGAAACCAAGACCTTCGACAAGAGCATGCAGCTGGTGCGACTCCGCCGGGAGCAATTGCTTGAACGCCGTCCCACGCTGCTCGGCATCGCGGTCGATGGACAGGTCGTGGCATTTCACGCCGTCGAAGGCGCGCACAATTCCCTGTCATCCCGGGTGGAGCGCACATCCACGGTGAAGTTTATTGAGGTCTTCAATGAATACGGCGATCGTCTCGCCCATATTCCATTCGACACGCAACCTGCCGCCCTGGCGACCGAGCCTCTCTCCCAGCAGGTCCTGCTCAGCGATGATCGCCGGTTGCGGCTCGATGTCCGTTTTGACGGCCTCGGCCTTCTTGCCGAAGTGGATTATGTCGATCCCGCGCTGGGGCCAAGCAGAGCGCTGGCCGCTTCGCCTCAGCCGCTCGCGGTGCGTACCCCTTTCTGGTCGCAATTGCTGTGGCCGAGGCAATTGCGCCTGGCTCCATGGCGCGTTGTTGCCTGCGCGTCTCTCCTGCTGGCCACTCTTCTTTCCATCGCCGGCTACCGGTACACGCATCCTGCGTGGCGGGACATCCTCGCACGCGCAGAGACAGCCGCTGCAACTTCACTGCCGGCCGAAACAATGCACCAGACTCTGCGCCTTGAAGAGGCAACGCAATCGCAGCAAGGCGCCATCCTTGGCTCAGTCGACGTTTGGCGCAACAGCCACCGGAAGGTGATGCGGCTCTACAACGCGCACCAGCAACTGCTGGCCACATCGATTGAGGCCGAGGATGGTACGGACTCGGTTCGCGTCGAGAAAGATGCAGCGGTTTCGCAAACGGACCGCGCGATCATCGAGAGCGGCGTATGGCGGACTGATGTTTCCGTGGCCGCGTTCACTCAGGGTGAACCGGCGCGAGCAGAGGCCTCCCGCGATCTGAGTGGATTTGAAGTGACGCAGCACCAGAACGGCCGCGACGGAGTTCTCGCGCGGACTCTCATGCTCGACCGTAATTTTCAGGTTGAGGCAGAGAGAGTCCGCTTCCAGACCGCGCAAGGCGTGCATGAAATTCGCCTCGTACAGATCTTGTTGCGCAGGGTTCCCGACAAGGACTTGCCGCCTCTGACGTTTCCGCAGCCGCAGCAGAGCGCCGCGCCCACCATCCACGGCGCACGCAACCGCGCCACCGAACCGGGCGTCCATGCAGCGGAGGACGCCAACGGCGCCAACCTTGAAGTCGCCGTGCTGTTTGAGTTATCCCGGCAGAATCTCGACATCGGACAGCCGATTGATGTGAGCCCTGCGGCAGGTGGCCGGGTTCGTATGACGGGAACACTTGCCAACGCACAGCTGCTTGCCGCCATTCGAGACAGAGTGGCCGCGCTGCCAGATTCAAACCGCGTGGATTTTCAGATCTATTCCGCAGCGCAAGCCGCTTCCGCCGTCCACCATGGCAGCGTAGTCCGGCAAGAACTGGTGGGAACCGGCAGCGACGTGCCAGCCGCAGAGTTGGTGCGGGATGCGCTGCAGGCGCGTGGCCTGCAAGGAGCGGCCTTGCACAGTGCAGAACAGGCGTTTGCAGCATCCGCGCTCTGCCATGCGCAGACAGCTTTGCAGCATGCTTATGCTCTGGACCGTCTTGGAACCATCCTGCAACGGACAGGCCAGTCGCCGCTCAATCCTGATGCGCGGATCAAGTGGACGCAGATGGTCGAGCAGCACTCGACGGCAGCCCTTGCGGAATTCCAGTTGTTGCGGCTCCAGTTGGATTCGGTGTCCGCAGGCGTCGCCGGAATCCCCGCGGTTGACGCTGCCGGAATCAGCGATGCCCGCGCATTTGCGCATGCCACATCGCAGCTTCGTGCCAGAGCCCAGTCCGTCAACGAAGAGGTTGTAAAGCTGTTTGCAGGCAGCCAGGCCGACCTGCCCGCTGCCCGGGCGCAGGAGACGATTGCTCGCCTGCGAACTGCTCTGCCTGTCGCCGAAGCAAATCGCATGCATGCGTTTGCAGGCCGCCTTGCAAACCGCAATGCCGCGGGCCAGAATGAGGTGGGAGAGATGCGTCCGAGGTGAATTTCTCAAGGTCCTGGATTTCGATCTTCCCGCACCCGCTCTGCATTCTGGCGATGCTTGCCTTCGCGGCGATTCCAGCTTGCGCTCAGGTGAGCACGGCAAACGTCTCAGGCGAAGTGGAAGATACATCGGGCGCGCATCTTCCGCTGGTTGCCATAAGGCTGCTCAACCTGCAAACCGGCAACGAGAACGCGGCAACAACCGGCGCGGCCGGCGCATTCCTCATCCCCGGGGTGTTGCCGGGTCTCTACAGCCTGCAAGTGCAGCGCGATGGATTTGCCGCCGTTCACCTCACCGGCATGGAGCTCAGCGTTGGCGAATCGCGCCAGTTTCTCATCAAGCTGCGGCTGAGCACAGTGGAGCAGACGGTGGATGTTGATGCGAGCGGTCAGAGCTTGAATGCCGAGGACGCTCAGATGACCACCGTCGTCGATGCGCATCTGGTGAGGGATCTTCCCCTCAACGGGCGAAGCTTTCAAGATCTGATCGCCATGACGCCGGGGTCGGTTTCGGTGAGTCCGCAGGTGCTCCGGAGTGCGGGATTCAGCGTCAACGGGCAGTCGTCGGACACCAACATCTATTGGGTTGACGGCATCCCGTCAAACTTCGGCTCGGGCTCGCTCGATGCTGATCTCAAGGTACCCGCGGTGGGCCAGTATGCGAGCGTCACCTCGCTGGGAACCACGCACGGCCTGGTCGCGCTCGATGCCCTGCAAGAGTTCCGCGTGGTCGCTTCCACTGCTTCAGCGCAATACGGAGGCGCACCCGGCGGCCAATTCAGCCTGTTGACAAAGCAAGGTGGAGAGCAGGTTCACGCCACTGCGTATGCTTACCTGCGCAACGGATACTTTGATGCCACCGACTGGTTTGGCAGATACAACGGCGAAGAGAATAATCTCTACTACTACCAGCAGGACATCGGCGGAACGCTGGGCATGCCTCTGAGTTTGAGGAAGCAAAAACCACCGCGCGTGCGGACCCGTTTCTTTGCCTCGTACGAAGAGATGCATGTGCAGCAGAGAGCGGCTCCGCTGGTGCTCTACATACCAAGCAATCAATGGATTCTCCAAGCGCCGGCGCCGGTTCAGACTGCGTTTCTGGCTTTTTTTGGCTTGTCAATTCCCGCCACGGGATATACCCCGCCATCCGGTGGCGGCCTCATCGGGCCTCCGTTGATTGAGGACAATACCTTCCAATCCAGCCCTCCCAGCTTTCTCAAGTCGATGGATTTGCGCATCGACCACACGTTCAACGCCAACCTCTCCGGCTTTTTGCGATTTGGAGATACGCCCAGCGGCAGCCAGGCTGCGCTGCTGCTCACCACAACCAACGCAACGCTGACCAACCAGAGCCTCACCCTGGGACTCGATGGCCAGATCTCCTCGCAGGCTGGCAATGAGTTCAGGCTGGGCTGGGCTCGCGCCGCGGCCAGCAGCCTATCTTCATTGGCGCCGGGGTATGGGTCCGCCTACGCACCGCCCCCCGGCGCCGCGCCTGTCGACCTGCCCGCTGCCCTGGGCTCTCCAGGCGCCGCGAACGGCACCCGCAGCCAGTTGTACATGCGCATTGCCGGCATTGGCGATACCTCCGCGTGGACCGATGGCGGAACCAATGCCCTTCGCCAAGTCGAACTCCGCGATACGTTCTCCTTGCAGCGAGGGCCGCATCTGCTTCAGGCCGGCATGGATGCCCGTGATCTGCATAGCGCCGTTCATCCGTTGCCCTGGACCATTGAGGCCGATTACCTAAGCACCGGCTCCATCCTGGCAAACAGCGCTGAGTTTCTGATTTTGAGCAGAGAGGAGCCGGCGCATCCTGTCGTGCAGCAGTTCGCCGCATTTTTGCAGGACCAGTGGCGCGTGGCGCGGAGTCTCAGTGTCAGTTCCGGACTGCGCTGGGACGTCAGTCCTCCACCCTCCAGTTCCGACGGCCGCAACGCCTTTCGCGTCCATGGCGATCCAGCCTCGCCGGCAAGTCTGTCGATCAGTCCGCGGGGAACTCCGCTCTGGAGCACAGATTGGCTCGCCGCCGGGCCGCGGATCGGTGCTGCGTGGCAGCCCGGACATGAGCCCGGACATGAATTGATTGTGCGCGGCGGCCTCGGCGTCCTCTTCGATACCCCGAACCGTGCCGCCGCGCCGGCGTTCAGCGCGCTCGGATTTCGAAGCACATCGGTACTCCGGAACGCCAGCATCCCGGCCACGGCAACGACTCCTCCTGCTCCCGATGCGCCCAGCGCGCAAGCCTTGGGCTATGTCTTTCCCCATACACTCCGAAATCCCTACTCTTTGCAGTGGACCCTGTCGATGGAACGAGCCGCCGGTGAGCACCAGTCTGTCGTTCTGTCCTATGTCGGCGCGTCCGGGCACGCGTTGCTTCTGCCTCAGAGGCGCCAGGCAGCAAGCTCCGCAATGCCTGTCCAGGAGGTGGTCATCTTTCCTGGCGGCTACTCGTCGCGGTTCGATTCGTTGCAGCTGGCGTACCGCGGTCAATCGCATGCTCGCCTTGCATGGATGACGTCGTATGTGTACGGCCACAGTCTGGATTTCGGCAGCCTCAATCCATGGGCCGCGCCGGCGCGAGGCAACGCCGACACCGATGTCCGGCACAACCTGCAGGCGGCTGTCTCCTGGACACTCCCCGCCGCAGGCACTCGTGGACTGGTCCACAACGCGCTCTCTGGATGGGGCATCGACGGGCGCTTCTTCCTGCGCAGCTCATACCCGGTCACCGTGTCTGGAAACCTCTTCCACGATCCTGTGACCGGGGAGCAGTTTTACTCCGGCGCCGACCTCATCCCCGGCAGACCACTCTATCTCCTCAACAGTTCTCTCCCCGGCGGCCGCATGCTCAACGGCGGCCCCAACGTTGCCAGTGGCGCCTTTCAACTTCCCGCAGGTGACGCTCCGGGCAACGCGCCACGCAACATGGCGCGCGGCTTCGGCGCGCAACAGCTCAGCCTGTCGTTGCGCAGAGACATCCACGTTTATGATCGGCTCTCCCTGCAACTTCGCGGAGATGTCTTCAATGTCTCGAACAGTCCGGATTTTGGCTACGTCGTTCCCAATCTCGGCGATCAACTGTTCGGACAGCCCACTCTGTCGTTGAATCAGAGTTACGGTCAGAGCGGATCGCTGTATCAACCCGGTGGCCCGCGGTCGCTGCAATGGATGTTCCGGGTTCGCTGGTGAGCCATCGATCAGCCTGCGATTGCACCCCTGGGTTGCATCTGGACGCAATAGGACGACGACCCTTCCATCTGCACTGGCCGTCAGCAGTCGATCAGGTGTCCTTGGCTGGCTTGATACACGCTTTATGGTGGGCAGTGAGGGACTTGAACCCCCGACATCCTGCTTGTAAGGCAGGCGCTCTAACCAACTGAGCTAACCGCCCACGGGCGGCCGGATGGCGATGGACGCCACTGTCTTCATCATACCAGTGCATTGGTCTTCGCCAGGCCCTGCCTGTAACGCTGCGAGCGGATAAAATTGGCTTGAGCAGCGCGACATTGCTTTGAAGCTGCTCCAGAGCCGCTCTGCTTGAAAGAAGGAATGCCCAACTTGAAAGATGAGGCAAGTCTGACCCTGACACCCGCCCACCCACGCATTGGCGTGCTAGCCATTCAGGGCGATTACGCGGCCCACGCCGAGGCGCTGGCAGAGGCTGGCGCGGAGCCCGTGGAAGTACGCAAGCCGGAGCAGTTGGCCGGCCTGGACGGGCTGATTCTGCCTGGCGGCGAGTCGACCACGGTGCTGCGTTTTCTTGAGAAGCACGACTTTTTTGAGCTATTGACTGCATTCGCCAGGAAAAAGCCGGTGTTTGGCACATGCGCGGGGGCAATTCTGCTGGCGCGGGAGGTTCGTAATCCGGCCCAGCTCTCGCTTGGTCTGCTCGACGCAGTCGCCGAGCGCAATGCGTACGGGCGGCAGATCGACTCGGCCATCGTGACAGCGGAGACCGAGTTGCCGGGCGGGCCGCTGGAGATGGTCTTCATTCGCGCGCCCCGGCTGGTGGAGACTGGTCCAACCGTCGCGGTGCTGGCGCGGCGGGACGGAGCGCCCGTGCTGGTGCGCCAGGACGGGCTGCTCGCGGCCACGTTTCACCCCGAGCTCTCAACTGACCGGCGGGTGCACCGGTTGTTTGTGGAAATGGTTGAGGCCGCGCGATCAAATTGATCCGCCACGGGCCGGGTACTGCTTCCGTCCCGGGTTTCAGGCCGGGCAGCGTACTTCCCTGAATCTGGCACAGCATGAAAAATTCAAACCATCCTCTTCGATTCCGGATGCGTCCAAGCCTGTGTGAGTGTAATCTCTACCTCACAGAGGCTCCCCCATGCCCTCCATCTTTACGCCAACCCCTGCGGAGACGGAACGGAAAGAGCCGGGCATCGGCGGCAAACCGCCTGTTGACCGGCGGCCGACCGGTGGCGGCGGCGGGGGTGGGGACGATGAGTGGCGCAATGAGCGCAGCGGTCCGCGCGAGTTGCTGCACCGGGTCCGCTTCTTTGTGCTCTCCGCCCTGGCGGCGGATATGCTGTTCTTCGCCGTACTGGTGGTGTTCTTTTTCGCACGCCAGACGGGCATGCGCATGGACCCGCGCACCCACATGTTTGCCGGCGACTGGCGGCCCATCCTGCTGCCGCGCATTCTCTATCTCAACACCCTGATTCTGCTGCTGAGCAGTCTGACCATGGAGCGGGCGCGGCAAAATATCTTCCGCGAAATTGACGTGCTGGAGGAGTGGCTGGGCCTGGGCCGGCCGGCGCTGCGCAGCACCCTGCCCTGGGTGGGAGCCACGCTGG
>Ga0302320_10026354_pt1 | contig 11260 bp, 10 predicted proteins | sample Bog_T0_3_FD_202130 | JGI IMG/M metagenome (GOLD analysis project Ga0302320, IMG submission 202130) | Peat permafrost microbial communities from Stordalen Mire near Abisko, Sweden - Bog_T0_3 | ecosystem: Environmental > Terrestrial > Soil > Wetlands > Peat | place: Sweden: Abisko, Stordalen Mire... | reverse complement strand
GGAAGGCCGTCATCCTGGCCCATTACTATCAGGATCCCGAGATCCAGGATCTGGCCGATTTCGTGGGGGACAGCCTGCAGCTCAGCCAGGCCGCGGCCGCCACCGATGCCGAGGTAATCGCCTTCTGCGGCGTCCATTTCATGGCGGAAACCGCCAAGATCCTCAATCCCGGTAAGAAAGTCGTCATTCCGGACCTGGATGCCGGCTGCAGCTTGGCTGATCGCTGCCCGGCCGACGCCTTCGGCGCCTGGCTGAAGGACTACCCCGATCACGTGGTGGTCAGCTACATCAACTGCTCCGCCGGAGTGAAGGCCCTTTCCGACATCATCTGCACCAGTTCCAATGCGGAGCGGGTGGTGCGCAGCATCCCCGCCGACCGCAAGATCGTATTCGCCCCCGACCGGCACCTGGGCCGCTGGGTGATGGCCCAGACCGGCCGCGACATGGTGCTCTGGCCAGGCTTCTGCATCGTTCATGAGCAGTTCACGGCCCGCCGGGTGGCCGTGCTCAAGGCCGCGCATCCGGCCGCCCAGCTCATCGTCCACCCCGAATGCGACGCCAGCGTCAGCCAGATGGCGGATTTCGTCGGTTCCACCGCGGCCCTGCTGAAGTTCGTCGGCACCAGCCCGCATCGGGCCTTCATCGTCGGCACCGAAGCCGGCATCCTGCACCAGATGCATAAGCTGCGGCCCGAAGCCGAACTGATCCCCATCCCCGTGGACAGCGGGTGCAATTGTTCGCTCTGCCCGTACATGAAGCTCAATACCTTGGAGAAGCTCTACCTCGCCCTGCGCGACCTGCGGCCGGAAATCGAACTGGACGAAGCGTTACGGCTCAAGGCCCTTGGCCCGGTGGAGCGGATGCTGGCCCTGGGGTGATTATTGCAAGGTCGGCTGGACCCGGTCGCCCAGGTGCAGGGTCAAGGTTTCGAAGCTCGAGGTGAATTTGATTTCCATCCCAGGAGCCCCCTGACCGAGCCGAAGGTGGGGCGGCGGCGCCAACAATACTTCCGCCGGTTGCAGCGACGGCATGGCCAGGCCCCGCCATGCGTCCAGGGGCAGCCGCCGGTATTGGGCGCCCAGGCTCAGATCAAGGGCGCCATCCCAATCCAGGTCCAGTTCCAGCCAGGCGCCCAGCACCACCCCCTGGCCGTGCTCCATGGCCAGACAGCAGCCGGCGGGCCCGCCGCCGCGCAGACCGACCAGGGCCAGGGTCGGCAGCGGCAGACTGCCCAGGGCCGCGCCCGGCCCCTGCACCGTCAGTCGATCCAGCGAGGTGCCGTCCCACCGGCGCAGGGCCAGGGGACGGGGCAGGCAGGGCAGCAACCGGACGTTTTCCATCCGGGGCGCCAGGGATTCCGGGAAGCCGCCGCGCTTGTGCCATTTCTCCGCATAGGCCAGCACCTGCCGGGCCCGGTGGATGGCCCTCGGCCCTCCCTCCAGCAGTTGCCTGAGGCTGGGTGGAACCATGGCTTCGGCCATGCGCTCGGCCCAGCCCTCACCCAGTTTCGCCAGCCGCAAGTGCTCCAGCCGATTGAGATCCACCAGCCGCCCCGGGTCCGAGGGTAATTCCGCCACCAACGCCCTGCGCTCGGAGGGCCCTTCGCTCCAGACCGCCGTTCCCAGTTTCACAGCTGAGCGTTCAGCCAAGCCTGGGCCTGGACCGCAAATCGCGCATTTAATGGGATAGAAAAGGCCATGGGGGCTCCTTCTACCAATGTATCATCCTGGATCATGGTGCAGAATGACCCCCAGCCCTGGAATCCTGAACGCAGCTGGGCGAATCCGCTCATCGCCATGCTGGTGTTGTTGATCCTGCTGCTGATCGCTGGCCAGCCCAGGTTCCGCAAGGCCCATCCGGCGTTGCCCGATGCCCAGGTGACCCTGGAGGGCAAGTTCCAGGATGCGTTCCTGGGCGCGGCCAAGGCCAAGGAACTGGGCGCCTTGAAGGGTCTGCACCTGCCCGGAACCTCCATCCCCGCCCTGGCTTCCGGTGGCCGGACCGGCTGGGACCAGGCCATGTTGGCGGTGCACGCGGCCGAAGCGGGCGACCTGGATACCGGGGGCCAGTTGATCCAGGGCGCTCCCGGTCCCACCGGCGAGCTGTTCCGGCAAAGCTGGAACTGGTGCTACCGCAACGCCGGGTCGCCCCCCGGACTGGAGTTCCAGGCCGTGGGCAAGGCCCTGGGGCATGGCTATGCGGCCCGGGTGCTGGAGGCCCGGTTGCGCGCCAAGGCCGGCGGTGATCCCAAGCCGCTGGAAGACCAGGCCCGCACCTGGGCCTTGGCCCGCATCCTGGTCCTGGGCGCCGCCGGGGCCGCCGCGACCCTGCTTGGGCTGGCCGGGCTGGCCTTCGCCCTGTATCTGGGCCTGACTCCCGCCCGGCCGGTCGCCCTGCCCCACTTCGGGCTGTCCGGACGGGCCCTGCTCATCGTAATGCTGGGCTGGTTCCTCGCCCTGCTGGCATCTGGGCCTCTGGTGGCGGCCCTGGTAGGGGCCGCACCTTTCCTCAAACCGTTCTACCTGCCCATGGTCTACAGCTTCCATGCCCTGCTGGGAGCCGCCTACCTCAGCCGGGCCGAGGGCATCACCCTGGGCGCCCTGTGGCGCAAGGTGGCGCCAGGACCGCCGGGAACCGCCCTGGCCATGGGACTCGGCTTTTTCGCCCTGGCCTTCGCCGGGGTGGTCGCGGTGTCCATGATCCTGAGTCCGCTGCTGCACAACGGCGCCCAGCCCCAGAAAGAGTTGCTGGAACTCCTGACCCACCTGGAGGGCCCGCTGGCCGTCATCCTGCTCTTCATCACGGTGGCTGTGCTGGCCCCGGTGTTCGAGGAACTCCTGTTCCGGGGCTTTCTCTTGTCCTGGCTCAGCGAACGCCTTGGGGCCAGGATTGGGCTCCAGCGGGGTCGCCATCTGGCCGTGGCCATCACCGCGGTCAGCTTCGCCGTCATGCACATGCAACCCCTTGGGCTGCCCACCCTCACCACCCTGGGGATCGTCCTGGGCTTCGCGTTCCTGCGCACCGGCAACCTGACCACCGCCATCCTGGTGCACGGGCTCTGGAACGGGAGTGTGTTCATTCTCATGCGGGCCATCGCCGGGTAGGGAGCTGACTAGCGGGCGTACTCCACGGCCCGGGTCTCGCGCATGACCGTGACCTTGATCTGGCCGGGATACTGCATTTCGCTTTCGATCCGCTTGGTGACGTCCTTGGCGATCCAGAACGCCTGGTCATCGTTGACCTGGCCGGCATCCACCATGATCCGGATTTCCCGGCCCGCCTGCATGGCGAAGCTCTTCTGAACGCCCTTGTAGCTATTGGCGATGGCCTCCAGGCTTTCCAGGCGCTTGACGTAGGTTTCCAGCATCTCCCGGCGCGCACCGGGCCGGGCGGCCGAAAGGGCGTCGGCGGCGGTGATGAGCATGGCCTCCACCGTCTTGGGCTCATAGTCCCCGTGATGGCAGCTCATGGCATGGATGACGTTGTCCTTCTCGCCGAAGCGTTTGAGCAGCTCCATGCCGATCTCGATATGGGTGCCCTCCACTTCCCGATCGATGGCCTTGCCGATGTCGTGGAACAGTCCGGCCCGCCGGGCCAGGCGCTGGTCCGCGCCCAGTTCCGCCGCCATGTACTCGGCGATGTGGGCCACTTCCTTGGTGTGGTTCAGCACGTTCTGGCCATAGCTGGTCCGGTAGTTCAATCGGCCGATCAGCTTGTGCAGCTTGGGGTGCACATCCGGGAAGCCCAGGCTGATGGCCGCCGCCTCGCCCAATTCCTTGAGGTGCAGGTCCATGTCGATCTTGGTCTTTTCCACCACTTCTTCGATCCGGGCGGGATGGATGCGGCCGTCGGCCAGCAGCTTCAGGATGGCTTGGCGGGCCACCTCCCGGCGGATCGGGTCGAAGCTGCTCACCACGATGGTCTCCGGAGTGTCATCGACGATCAGGTCGCAGCCGGTAGCCTTTTCCAGGGCCCGGATGTTGCGGCCTTCCCGGCCGATGATCCGGCCTTTGAGGTCATCGCTCGGCAGTTGCACCGAACTCACGGTGGTTTCCGCCACCACGTCCGAGGACACCCGCTGGATGGCGGCGGTGATGGTCCACCGGGCCCGCTTGGTGGCCTCCTCCATGGCCTCGTCTTCGATCCGCCGCACCAGCTTGGCGGCGTCCATCTTGGCGGTGTACTCCAACTGGGCCACCAGTTCGGTCTTGGCGTCCTCCCGGGTGAGCCCGGCGATGGCCTCCAGCCGGCTGGACTGCTCCTCGATCACCCGCTTCACGTCCGCCTGGAGGACCGCCAATTTGCCCTGTTCCTCTTTCAAGCGCTCGGTCTTGACATCCACTTCCTTGACCTTCTGGTCCACCTGGACCAGCTTCTTGTCCAGGTTGTCCTCCTTGCTCTGGAGGCGCTGCTCCTGCTTGTCCAAGGTCTGCATCCGCTCGTTGGTGACCTTCTCAGCCTCCTGCCGGGCCAGCAGGGCCTGCTCCTTGGCTTTGAGTTCAGCCTCCTTGCGCATGGCATCGGCTTCCCGCTGGCCGCGGTTCACCACCTTGCCGGCCTCCTTCTCCGCCTCGGCCAGCAGGCGCTCCCGCTCGGCCTTGAGCTCGGCCTCGGCCTTGGCCTGGGCCTGGGAACCATCCACCACCGCCTGCTGGGCCTTCCTCATCTGGTAGATGAAGCCGGCCACGGCGATCAGCGCCAGTCCAAAGAAAATCCATCCCAATGCGTTCATGCGATTTGCTCCTGAGGGTGATGGAGCCGTCGGCACTTGAACCTATAGGACGAAAGGGATCCCCGCTCAGTCGTGGAGGCTTGCCGTGTTCCCTAGCAAACAGGGGGGTTACCAGAATCCCAGCTTAAGGCGCGCCGTCGCGCGGAACGCACAGTGCTGGGGGAAGGTCTCCCATGGCGAAATACGGAACAAGCGCTTGGCCAATCACGGGCCTCGCAGGGATCAAATTTCAGGCCCATTCCCGAGAGAATGGATTGCCCCTTCGAAAAGGGTGCCGGAAGGGGAATTGGTTTCGTCCGGAACGTCATCGAGCAGTTTGGTGAGGGTCTGTTCCAGGTTCTGGGTGTGCTGACAGGCTTCCCTTTCCAGGCGCGCCACACGGTGCGCCATGTTGAGGGCCCCCATCAGCAGCCATGAAGATGTATCCAGCGCCGATGGCGGAATACCCCATCTTAGCTCATAGGCACGCTCCATGTCGCGGAACGTCTCTTCAAGAATTGCGAGGGCCCCGCTTATTTCTTCCGGCCCGGCAGGGGTGTTGATCCGGATGGTCCGGCCCAACACCTCCACCGGGACGTCCTTGAACAGCGTCATTCCAAGCCCTCGACCATCTGCAGGATGGCTTCCACCTGCTTTTTCACGGTTTCCCTCTCCCGCTGCAGGGCAGCGTGCTCGGTCTGGAGATCTTCCAGCCGGCGCCGGAGCGCATGGAGTTCTTCATCATGGCCGCCCCGTTCCGCCTTGAGGGCGACCGCCTCGTCCCGGAACTGGTTCCGTTGCTGGACAAGAGCCTGGAGCTTGCCTTCGAGCTGCTTTAGAAGATCCATGATCGCCTCGTTGCTTTCATTCTAGCCGCGCAATTCGGCGCCGAGCGATTTGGCGGCGGTCAAAGCGAGATCCACCCATCCGTCCACCTCGTCCCCGGTAAGGGTGCGGTCCATGGCCTGGAACCGCAGCCGCATGAGCCAGGCCTGACGCCCGTCGGCCAGGCTCTTGTGCCGGAACACATCCACGCACCTGAAATCCAGCAGCGGGGCGCCGGCACCATCCAGGGCGGCGGCCACCGCGTCCCGCAGGGGGTCGTAGCCCTGGCCCAGGTCCACCAGCAGGGAGAGATCCCGTTCCATCACCGGGAACCGGCTGAAGGGCGCGAAGCGCGGGATGATCCGCTCCCCTTCGTCCGGAATGGCGGCCAGGGGCAACTCGAACTGCCAGCCGGCCCGGCCCTTGATCCCCCCCTCCGATCCCGCCATGGGCCAGCGGTCGAAGTCCCGGATTTTGGCGTCGGGCACCCCTATGGACTTGAGAATTCCGATCAGGAAGCTCTGCCCTTCCGGGTCGGCCATTTTCCGGGCCCGGGTCAAGGGATCCTCGCCCCCCACTTCCCCGGCCCAGCACAGGCCCAAGGTCCAGGTCTCGGTCATCGGCCGGCCGGGATGGGCCTCGAACACCGGTGCGATCTCGAACAACCGGACCTCCCGGGCGCCCCGCTCAAGGTTCATCTGCGCCACCCGGCCCAGATCCCGCAACAGGGTTCCCCGCATGACGGAATAGTCCTCGCCCAGGGGGTTGTTCAGGGTCCGCAGCTCCGGTTGGTCCCCGGTGCCGTGACCGTCCTGCTCCTCGGCGGCGTTCACGAAACCCAGGGTCACGGTCTGGAAGAACCCGAGATTGGCCAGGCGCAAGGCCAGCTTGCGCCGCTTCAGGTAGTCCGGCGCCAGGGGCACCGGGGCACAGTCCAGGGGCGGAAGGGCCGAGGGGATGGCCTCGTAGCCCTTGATCCTGAGCACCTCCTCGGCCAGGTCGTCGGCCAGGGCCAGATCGTGGCGCCAACTCGGGGGGCGCACGCTGAGCCCCGACCCCTGCTCGGCCACGCTGCAGCCCAGGCGCCGAAGAAAAGATGCGGATTCCCAATGATCCACGGGATACCCGGCCACCCGGTCCAACATGGCCCAAGGGATCTCGATGGCAACCGCCGCCTCGGGCACGGCCCCCACGGCCCAGGCCGATTGCAGCCGCGCCCCGGCCCAGTCCTGAAGGCGTTGGACCAGCAGATCCCTGGCCACCGGGGCAAACGCGGGATCGACCCCCCGGCCGAACCGTTGGGAGGCGTCCGTGTGCAGGCCATGGCGGTGGGCCATGGCTCGCACCGTGCGGGGATCGAAGTAGGCGCTCTCCAGCAGCACCCGGCGGGTGGCGGCCGAGACCTTGGTGGTGTCGCCGCCCATGAGGCCGGCCATGGCGATGGGGCCCACCTCATCGGCGATGATGAGATCCTTGGCGGTCAGCTTGCGCTCCACCCCGTCCAGGGTCACCACGGTTTCCCCATCCCGGGCCCAGCGGACAGTGATCCCGCCCTGCACCAGGTCGGCATCGAAGGCATGGGTGGGATGGCCGTAGCGGTGCAGCAGTTCATTGGAGGCGTCCACGGCGGGCAGGCCCTTGGCCGCCGCGCCCATGGCGGCCAGGAAGGCCCGCACCGGTTCGGGGGTGGACCCGGCCTCCCCCAGTTCCAGCACCGCCGTGGAGTAATAGGGCGCCGCGTCCCCAGCCTCGAGCCGGATGGCCACCAGCGCTTTCCCTTCCGGCTGGATCCGGTGCGAGAGGGGGTTGAGCTCCGCTCCCAGCTTGGCCGCCAGATCCCGGGCCATGCCCCGGTGGGACTGGGCGTCGCCCCGGTTGGCGGTGATGTCCACCTCCAGCACCGTGGCTGGCCCCGAGGCCTCCACCCCATCCACCGGGAAACCCAGCGAGGCCAACTGTTCGCACAGCTTGGCCACGGCCATGCCGTTCAGTGCCGGCAACTCGTTCCGCAAAGCGTTGATTTCGATAAGCATCAGTCCAGCCCTCCCATGGTCCTGAGGAACCTTTGGTCGTTTTCGAAAAAGAGCCTCAGATCCGGGGTCTGGCTCACCATCATGGCCGTGCGCTCAACCCCCATGCCGAAGGCGAACCCGCTCCAGACCGCCGGATCGATTCCGGCCATGGTCAGGATGTTGGGATGCAGCAACCCGGCGCCCAGCAGTTCCACCCAGCCCGAGCCCTTGCAGACCCGGCAACCGGAACCGCCGCAAAGCGGACAGCGCACGTCCATCTCCGCCCCAGGTTCCACGAACGGGAAGTAGCTGGGCCGGAAGCGCACGTCCGCCCCGGGACCGAACAGCGCCTTCATGGCATAGGCCAGGGTGCCCTTGAGGTGGTGCATGCCGATCCCCTTGCCGACGACCATGCCTTCCACCTGATGGAACATGGGGCTGTGGGTGGGATCGATCTCGTCCTTGCGGTAGACCCGGCCCGGGGCCAGGAACCGGATTCCGCCGCTGCGCTCCAGTTCACTCAGGCCGTCGGCCCCCCGGGCCCCGATCCGACGCAGCACCCGCACCTGCACCGGGCTGGTGTGGGTGCGCAGCAGCAGCCCGTCCTGGTCCTTGAAGTAGAAAGTGTCGGCGCTGCCCCGGGCCGGATGGTCCTGGGGGATGTTGAGGCCGTCAAAATTGTGCGCCTCGGTTTCCGCCTCGGGCCCTTCCTCCACGTGATAGCCCAGGGGGCGGAACACGTCCACCATCCGGTCCATGAGCCGGGTCAGGGGGTGCAAAGCGCCGGTGGCCGGCAGCGGCGGCGGCAGGTCGGGGTCCCAGGCGTTGGCGAGAGCCGCGGTCGTGGCCCTGGCCTGTTCCAGCTCCGCGGCGCGGCTCTTGAGGGCCTCCTCCCACTGGTTCTTGAGCCCGTTGATGACCGCGCCCAGCTCCCGCTTGGCATCCTTGGGGGCGGCCTTCAGCAGCTCCATCAGCCGGGAGGCGTGGCTGCCCTCGCGGCCGACGAAGGCCCCTTTGAGTCGCATCAGCGCGTCCAGGTCGGCCGCGGAAGCCAAGGCCGCCGGGAAGCTCCGGTGGGCCTCGGCGATTTCAGGTGGCAGCAGGGACAGTTCCATGGCGTCCTCGGGATCCTCTATGCATATACAGAGAAAGGCCGCGTGAGCGGCCTTTCAGGTCTGTTGCGATGTTGAGAGTTGCTTCGCTCAGCCCTTGGCCGCGGCCACGAGCTTGGTAAAGGCTTCAGGATTGCGCACGGCGAGGTCGGCGAGGATCTTGCGATCCAGGTCGATGCTGGCCTTCTTCAGTCCACCCATGAACTTGGAGTAGGACATCCCGTTCATTTCGCAGGCGGCGCCGATGCGGACGATCCAGAGCCGACGGAAGTCGCGCTTGCGCACCTTGCGGTCACGGTAGCCATAGGCCAGGGCCTTTTCAACGGCTTCCTTGGCGCTGCGGTAGAGCCGGGACTTGGCGCCATAGAAACCCTTGGCGAACTTCAGCATCCGCTTGCGGCGCTGGACTCGTTTAAAACCACGTTTGACGCGGGTCATAGTGTGTCCTTTCCTTGTGGCAACCTGGGCAGGTTTTCAAAGCCACGTCGGGGGTGGCGTCAGCCACCGGGTGATGGATTTGGATCAGGCGTACGGCAGCATGGCGCGGACGCGTCCGAGATCGGACTTGTCGACCATTCCACCCATATCCAACTGGCGCTTGCGCTTGCTAGCCTTGCTGGACAGGAGGTGGCGCTGGTGGGAGCAGCCGCGCTTGAAGAGACCGCTGCCGGTCTTCTTGAAGCGCTTCTGGGCGCCCTTGTGGGTCTTGAGCTTGGGCATGACATACCTCTAGGCTTGGTTCGGTTCCAGAGCTGTCGAAGCCTTTTCGGCTTCGGTCTTTGGCTTTTTGATCTGCTCCACCGGACGCGGGATGATGATCGCGTGCATGTCGCGGCCATCGATGCCGGCGGGCTTTTCAATGATGCATTTCTCACCGATTCGGGTCAGGACGTCCTCGATGATCCGGTAGCCGATATCCCGGTGAACCACTTCGCGTCCCCGGAACATGACGACGACCTTGACCTTGTCGCCCTCTTCGAGGAAACGGAGGATGTGCTTCACCTTGAAGTCGAAATCATGGTCGTCGGTGCGGGGCCGGAACTTGACCTCCTTGACCACGATGTTTTTCTGCTTGGCCCGGGCTGCGTGCTCCCGTTTGGCTTCCATGAACTTGTATTTCCCATAGTCCATGATTCGACAGACAGGCGGCTGGGCGGTCGGAGACACTTCCACCAGATCGAGCCCTTTGCTTTCGGCGACCCTGACAGCCTCAAACGGCGTCATGACCCCCAACTGCGCTCCATCCTCGGCTATGACTCTGACTTCCTGAGCCCGGATACCATCATTGATTCGTGTTTCATTAGCTCGAATACGGTCCTCCTCAACAACGCAAGGAAAGAAATGTTACCAGTCAATCTCCGAAAGGCCAAGCAAAGTTCACCGGGCCCGGGTTCGAATCTCCTGGGTCAAGCGGTCAAAGAAGCCATCCAGGGCCTGCGCCCCCAGATCGCCCTGGTGCCGGTGGCGCACCGACACAGTGCCGGCGGCCGCCTCGCGGTCGCCCAGGACCAGCATGTAAGGGACTTTCTGCAACTGGGCGTCGCGGATCTTGGCGTTCACTTTCTCGTTGCGCAGGTCGACCTGCACCCTCAGCCCCAGCTCCAGCGCCTTGTCGCGGATGGAGAGGGCGTACTCATGGGCCCGGTCGGTGATGGGCAGGACCGCCACCTGGACCGGCGCCAGCCAGGCGGGAAAGGCCCCGGCGCAATGTTCGATGAGGATCCCCATGAAACGCTCAAGACTGCCCAGCAGGGCCCGGTGCAGCATCACCGGCACGCCCTCGCTGCCGTCCGGCTTCACGTAGATGAGGCCGAACCGGGTGGGCATGGAGTAGTCCACCTGGAGGGTGCCCAACTGCCAGGGGCGCTTGAGCGCGTCCAGAACCTCGAAATCGATCTTGGGGCCGTAGAAGGCGCCGTCTCCTGCGTTGATCTCGTAGGCCATCCCCGCTTCCTTCAGCGCGTCGGCCAGGGCCCCTTCGGCCTGGTCCCAGATCTCGTCGCTGCCCAGACGGTGCTCGGGCCGGGTGGAAAGCTTCACCCGCATCTCGTCGAAGCCGAAGGTGTGGTAGACGTTCTTGAGGAACGCCAGGAACGACGCCATTTCGGTCTTCATCTGGTCGGGGGTGCAGAAGATATGGGCATCGTCCTGGCAGAAGGTGCGCACCCGGGTCAGGCCGTGGGTAACGCCTGAGCGCTCGTAGCGGTGGAGCCGGCCGAAATCCGCATAGCGGATGGGCAGGTCCCGGTAGCTGTGCCTGCCGTTGCGGTAGATCAGGCAGTGGCTGGGGCAGTTCATGGGCTTGAGCGCGTATTCCCGCTCATCCACCGTGGTGAAATACATGTTCTCAACATAATGGTCGTAATGACCGCTGGTCTTCCAAAGGTTCACGTCCAGGGCCATAGGGGTTATGACCTCATCATAACCTTCCCGGTTGTACCAGCCCCGCATGTAGTTGACCAGCTCGTTGTAGACCACGGTGCCCTTGGGGTGGAAGAACGGCGAGGCCGGGGCTTCCGGCTGGAAGGAGAACAGGTCCAGTTCCCGCCCCAGCTTCCGGTGGTCCCGCAGCCGGGCCTCCTCCAGCCGCTGCAGATGCT
>Ga0302320_10026352_pt1 | contig 11261 bp, 10 predicted proteins | sample Bog_T0_3_FD_202130 | JGI IMG/M metagenome (GOLD analysis project Ga0302320, IMG submission 202130) | Peat permafrost microbial communities from Stordalen Mire near Abisko, Sweden - Bog_T0_3 | ecosystem: Environmental > Terrestrial > Soil > Wetlands > Peat | place: Sweden: Abisko, Stordalen Mire... | reverse complement strand
ATGGTGTAGGCGAGGAGGGTCCTGGCCGCCGCCACCTGGGTGGGACCGTCGGGCACCTCGTTCCATTCCTGCTTTTTCGTGTCCCAGAGGTGACGGGTGGCGGTGAGGTTGCGCGTCAGCGCCTGGATGGCCTGGAGCGCGATGTTCTCCTCCTCGAGGTACCGGGCGAGCGCCGCCAGTCTCGACGGGGAGGAACGGTGCGTGGTGGTGGTCTTGCTGGTTGATTTGTCTGAGGCTGTTTTGTTTGTATTCATAACGTTACATCACCTCTTTACCGTTCTTGTGTCAAGGGGTCTTTAAAAAATATTCTGGACAGGAGTAACACGATTAAAGGCAGGGATTAAGGGAGCCAGTAGAAGCATTACGAAATTGCCAAATTCACCAAATTAGCGAAATTGGAGACAAGGGATGTTTTGACGGGAAGGGGAGACGGCGAACGTCGAGAAGAGGAACGAGGGAGATTTCCTGGACATCGTTAACAGGAGGGAAGACAGGGAGTTGGACAGGAAAGGGTGAAGGTGATTTACCGTTGTTAATGGTGTGGGCTTCTCGGCCAAGTAGGGGGGGGAGGGGAGGGGGGGGCTGAAAAGTAGAAAGTTGAAATCTGGAGGGGAAGTTTTAGACGGAATTGACGGAATAACGGGATTAAAGGAGGGGAAGGTTTCGCACGGAAGACTGCAGAGTGCCGAAGATGATTGGAGAGGGGGATGGCGGAAAAGGCTGGTTTCATGGAAGAAAGGTGTAGCGTTACGGTTCTTGTGGCAAGGGGAAAGTCACGGGCGGGGGTATTTGGACAGGATTAACACGATTAACGGGATTGGGGAGGGGAGTGGGGAAAGCTTGTGGACACGGAGGGGACCGCTTCTTGTCGCCTGTGGCGACCCGGGCCACGCAGGCACGCCTGACGTACCCGGGCTACCCCACGGGGCCTTTTCTGCGTTTATTCTGCGTTCCTACGGGGGGAACTGCCACCCACCCGGGGCTTGGTTCACCAGCGCAAAAGCTGCAAGCCGGGGACGTGGCCAAAGTGGGCGTCGCGGGTGGCCAGTGGCATGGCGCATTCCAAGGCCATGGCGGCGATCCACAAGTCATTTTCGGGGATGGGTGTTCCCTGCCGTTCCAGCTCAACGCTGATTTGGGCGTAGTGAACCGCCGTGGCCGTGTCGGGATGGAGCAACGCCACGGTCTGCAAAAAGGTTTCGAGCATGAGCCAGTTTTTCTGCGGGTGGCTCGACTTGAACGCGCCGTTGTAAAGTTCGCCCAGCGCCGTCAACGGGAGGAACAGCGGTTCATTGGGCGCGATCTGGGCCGCGAGATCGAGATGACCGCGCAAGTGGGGAATGACGACACTGCTGTCGAGCAGGATGCCCTGGGCCATTACGATTCCAAGCGGCGTGCGCCGGTCAGCGCCAGTTCAAAAGCCTGTCCGTCTTCCTCGCTCAACGCGCCGTGGGTCTGGTGCAGCAGGGAAAGCCGTTCTTTTTGAGCCGCTTCGCTCAGCCCGTGCACATAGCGGGCCACGTCCACCAGTTTGGGCGTAGGCAGGCTTTGCAGGTCTTTGAGGATGGATTCGATCACGCTCATTTCTCCAACAGTAGCATCTCCTGCTCACCGGAAGCAAGCCGCCGCCTGGCGGGAGGGGGTAAACGCCCCGCTGGAGGCAGCGACGCGGATTCATGACCGACGACCTTTGGCCCTTGGGGTTAACTGGGGACGGGAATGGATTGAGCAATTACCCCCGTCAGAAGGAAGTGTGGTGGCCCGGGCCGTACCAGCAGCGAAAATCATTTTTCATCCCGTCAGCACTGCCGTAAGCAGTCCGCGCAAGGATGGCCCGGAATTGATCGAGCCGGTTGCCGTCAGAGACGGGCCCTCACAGGTTGAATTGCTTTAGGCCTCCTTCTTTTCTGCGATTTATTCCGCCCCAGACAGGAAAAAGGTGGCGGGCATGTGGCGGGCATCTTTTCTTGCCGGGGAGCTCATCGCCAGGGCGGGAATGGAATCGACGGTACGCCCACGCGGGATGCCTCGTCAGCTTGCCGCTGAGGATTAAACCTGTCCCTTTTCCCCTCTCCATTTACCTTCGCCTCTTGAAATAAAAAGCACAGGAGTTAAAGTGCTTATACGAGTTCGACCGAACATAAAGCCGTTGTGCCAATCAATCAAAACATCAGCTTTAGGAGTCATTTGCTCGGGAGCGTTCACGATTTTATCAGCTCCTCGAACATGGAACCATTGGTCCGAGCCGATCATTTGGTCGAGCTCATTGTGACCTTGGGACAGTATAAGGAGGAAGGGCGTGATTATTCGCCGGAGGTGTACCTTTGCCACGATGTTACCAAAGCGCTCACTACACTTTCAATCCGTCCCACTTTTCGGGGTCAGGTCAGATAAGTTCGTTTACGTACTCGCGGTCTCGGATGATCTCGGACTTTGTGAGAAGAGGCAAGTGACTGCGGTTGCCAGCAAGCTCAACGGCTTGAGCTACAACACCTAGCCTGTCCGGACTTCCACGGGCGAAAGGAAGCGATCCCTCTGCTTGCCCCATCCCCTCAATCCCCCAATCCTGTCCAAAATGTTCCCTCCTCCCCCCCGAAATAAGCGCAGGAACGGTCACTCAACTTCCTTTCTTTGATTGAAGCAACCCTGAATTCTGCACAGGATCGATGCTCCCATGAAATCGCGCTTTTCTCTCCCCGCCTTGTGGAAATTTCGTCAGGCCAAGCCAGGAACGAAAACCTGGCTTCCTGCCCGCGTCCCCGGCTGTGTGCATACGGACTTGCTCCGGCTCAAACAGATCCCCGACCCCTTCTGGGGTGACAATGAGCGCGGCCTTCAGTGGATCGAGGAGACCGATTGGATTTACCGGTGCGAGTTTTCCGCGGAAGCGGCGCTGCGGGGACGCAAGCACGTCGATCTGGTTTTCGAGGGACTCGATACGCTGGCGATCATCCGGCTCAATGGCCGTGAAATCGCGCGGACGGCCAACATGTTTACCGGTTACCGGTTCGATGTCACCGCGCTGCTCAAGCCGTCCGGTAACGTCCTCGAAATTACGTTTCTTAATCCGATGGACTACATCCGCGCGCGCCAGTCTCCCGACGATCAAAAGTCTTGGAACGATGTGGTCGGCGGCTCGCCCCACATCCGCAAGGAGCCTTGTTCCTTCGGGTGGGACTGGGGTCCACGCTTCGCCACCTCGGGCGTCTACCTGCCGGTCTATCTGGAAGTCTGGGACGAAAACAGGATCGAATCGGTTCGCGTCACGCAGAAGCATCAAGGCAGGCACGTCGAGTTGGCATTCGCACCGGAAACCAGCGCGGGGGCAGGTGAGTTCCGCGGGACGGTCTCGCTAAAGGGCAAGGTCGTCACCACGTTCACGGGCCTCAAGGCCGACATAGCCGATGCGAAGCTCTGGTGGCCCAACGGGCATGGAGACCAACCGTTGTACGATGTGCGGCTCGAGTTGGTGAGCGAGGGTCGCGTGGTCGACTTCTGGGAGAAACGTATCGGCCTGCGCACCATCGTTCTCGACCGCCATCCCGATCCATTTGGCGAAAGTTTCCAATTCCTCGTCAACGGCAAGGCCATCTTTGCCAAGGGGGCCAATTGGATCCCCGCCCACAGTTTTATTACCGAGGCGAACCACGCCCTTTACGACGATTTACTGACCTCCGCCGTCGAGGCCCATATGAACATGCTCCGCATCTGGGGTGGTGGCATTTACGAGAAGGAGGAGTTTTATGAACTCTGCGACGAGAAGGGGATCATGGTCTGGCAGGACTTCATGTTTGCCTGCGCTCTCTATCCCGGCACACCCGAGTTTCTCTCGCTGGTCCAGCGGGAAGCCGTCTACCAGGTGAAGCGCCTGGCTCATCGCGCCTGCCTGGCCCTCTGGTGCGGGAATAACGAACTCGAACAAATGCCCCAGGAAATCGTCCGCACGCCGGAGCGCAAGAAGGCCTACGACACCGTCTTCTACGACATCCTTCCCGCCGCCGTGGAGAAACATGATGGCATCACGCCCTACTGGCCCTGTTCACCCCACAATCCCGACGGCTACGAAAAAGGCTTCAATAACGAGCGGGCAGGGGATTGCCATTTCTGGGATGTCTGGCACGCCCGTCATCCGGTCACGCGCTACGAGGAGCAGATGTTCCGCTTCTGTTCCGAGTTCGGCATGCAGTCCTACAGCTCGCCCGAGGTCGCGGCTACCTATTGCCGTCCGGAAGACTTCAACGTCTTCGGGCCCGAGATGGAGAACCATCAAAAGAACAACGCGGGCAATCTCATCATCCTCGATTACGTTTCGCGCCGTTACCGGTTTCCCACGGACTACGCCGGCCTTGCCTATCTTTCCCAGCTCAACCAGGCCTTTTGCATCAAGACCGGCGTGGAACATTTCCGCCGTTCCTCGCCGCGCACCATGGGCGCGCTTTACTGGCAGCTCAACGATTGCTGGCCCGTGGCGTCCTGGAGCAGCGTCGAGTTTGGTGGTCGCTGGAAGGCGCTTCACTACGAGGCCAGGCGATTTTTCGCCCCCGCGCTGGTGAGCGTCCACGTTCCCGGCAAGGAAACAATTGAGATGGGTAACCTGGTCAAAAGCACCATCCACGATGTTGCCATCCACACGGTCTTCGATGGTCCGAAAGACCAGGCGGGCATCGTGACCTGGAGTCTCTATCATCTGGAGAAAGGCGTCCTTCGCCGCGGTCAGAAGAAGGTTGCTCTTCGTTACGGTGAATCGGTCAGGCAACTCACGCTCGATTTCGCTGCGGAGATCAAGAAATACGGCGCGCGGTCGGTTTATCTCCGGGTCGAATTGGTCATCGCGGGCAAAGCCGTCTCGCACCAGACCGTCTTCTTCACCGCGCCGCGCTACCTGAATTTCCAACCCGGAAAAATTGTCGCGCAGCTCAAGAAGCTGGGCGTCGCCCGGTACGCGCTCACGCTTTCGTCAAAGGTTTACCAACACGCCGCCGCGTTCCATTTCCGTGGCACGGCCTACCGCGCCGGGGACAACTTCTTCGATCTCTTCCCGGGAAGCTCCCGGCAGGTCGAGGTCCGCACGCAGAAAGATTTAAAGGTCGGCGAACTCAAGAAGAGGCTGGAAACGACCTCGCTGGTTTTCTCCTACCGGTGACGTGACGATATTCGACCAACGCCATCAGGAAATGACCGATAAACGGGCCCTCGAAAGAAAGATTGATTATGCGAAAAGTCCGGATGAATCTAAGCAGACCATGAAGACTCTAAAAATCGGGATGATCGGTTACAAATTTATGGGGAAGACCCATTCGAACGCGTGGCGCCAGGTCGACAAGTTCTTTCCAGTTTCCGCGCAGCCGGAGTTGCACACCATTTGCGGACGGGACAAAAAGGGCGTGAGTGCGGCGGCCAAACAACTCGGCTGGAGCCATGTCTCCACGCGCTGGCAGGACGTTGTCGCCAATCCCGAGATCGATATCCTCGACATTAATACGGCGAACGACACGCATGCCGAGATCGCGATCGCCGCTGCAAAGGCCGGCAAGCATGTCCTCTGCGAGAAGCCGCTGGCCATGACGGTGGCCGAGGCCGCCGCGATGCTGGCCGCCGTCAAGGAGGCGGGCGTCGTCCACATGATCTGCCATAATTACCGCCGGATTCCCGCCATCGCGCAGGCCAAAAAAATGATCGCCGCCGGCGACCTGGGCCGCATCTTTCATTACCGCGCCCGCTATTTGCAGGACTGGATCGTCGATCCCGAGTTTCCGCTGGTCTGGCGGCTCCAAAGCAAGATTGCCGGCAGCGGCACGCATGGCGACATCAACGCCCACATCATTGACTTGGGCCGTTATCTCGTCGGCGAATTCAAGGAGATTTGTGGTCACCTGGAGACGTTCGTCAAGGAGCGTCCGCTACCCGGCTCGAAAACCAAACGGGGCAAAGTCACGGTCGATGACGCGGTGATCACGCTGGGCCGGTTCAAGAACGGCGCGCTGGCGTGTCTGGAAGCCAGCCGGTTCGCGCCGGGTCGCAAGAACCACATTCAACTTGAGATCAACGGAAGCAAGGGCTCCCTCGTCTTCGATTTCGAGGATATGAACCGTCTCAAGTATTACAATCGCGACGATGCTGCCGACCGGCAGGGTTATCGCGACATCATTGTTACCGAGGGCGTCCATCCCTACGCAGGGGCCTGGTGGCCGCCGGGACACATTATCGGTTACGAGCACACGTTCGTGCATACCGTATTCGATTTCATTCAAGCGGTTGTGAAGGGCCGTTCCGTTCAGCCTACCTTCGCCGACGGCCTGCAAAATCAAAAGCTCCTGGCTGCAATCGAAAAATCGTCGAAACAACGTCGTTGGATCAAACTCTAAAAGGAAATCACCATGTCACGCCCCATCACTCTCTTCACCGGCCAATGGGCCGATCTCACTCTCGATACACTGGCGCAAAAGGCGAAAAGCTTCGGCTATGACGGCCTTGAGCTGGCCTGTTGGGGGGATCATTTCAATGTCAGGAAGGCCCAGCGGAAAGATTACTGCGCGGAACGGCACGAGCTGCTGGCCAGGCACGGCCTCAAGACGTGGGCCATATCGAGTCACCTCGTCGGGCAGGCCATCTGCGATACCATCGACGAACGGCACAAGGCGATCCTGCCCCCGCATGTTTGGGGCGACGGCAAGAAGAAGGACGTGCAAAAGCGTGCCGCCGAGGAAATGATGAAGACCGCGCGCGCCGCGAAGAACATGGGATTGAGCGTGGTCAACGGCTTCACCGGCTCGAAAATCTGGCCGCTGCTCTACAGCTTCCCGCCGGTAAGCGACGCGCAGATTGAGGACGGCTACGCCGACTTCGCCGCGAAGTGGAACCCGATCCTGGATGAGTTCAAGAAATGCGGCGTCCGCTTTGCGCTGGAAGTGCATCCCACGGAAATCGCGTTCGATATCGTCAGCGCGGAACGGGCGCTCGCGGCGCTGGGGAACCGGCCCGAGTTCGGCTTCAACTACGATCCGTCGCATCTCGGCTATCAGGGGGTCGATTACGTGCGTTTCATCCAGAAGTTCGGCGACCGCATCTTCCATGCACACATGAAGGACGTCTACTGGTCCTCGCAACTGACCGAGGCGGGCGTATTCGGCGGCCACACCAAGTTCGGCGACCCGCGCCGGTTCTGGGAGTTCCGCTCGCTGGGCCGCGGTTGCATTAAGTTCGAGGAAATCCTGCGCGCGCTGAATCAGGTCAACTACCAGGGCCCGCTCTCGGTCGAGTGGGAAGACATCGGCATGGATCGCGAGCACGGCGCCGCCGAGGCCGCCGCCTTCCTCCACAAGCTCGACTTCATCCCGAGCAAAGTCGCCTTCGACGCGGCGTTTGAGAAGAAGTAGGGCTTTTGCCTTGAGTGGCCCGGGCTGGAAGTAGCCCGGGCCCGTGGTAGCCCGCGCACTCCGTGCGGGGAACCGTCGCACGGAGTGCGACGGCTACCTGGGAATCCATACACTTGGGTTCGACTCGCGCGGCAACGCTGCTATTTTAAGGGAAAATCTTCTTTATGCCCAAAGTCACTCTTTTGCCTGGCGGTCAATCCGCCGAAGTTCCTGCTGGTACGTTGCTCCTTGATGCGGGAGAGCAGGCCGGGGTGGAGATGGAGGCGGGATGCTTTAATTGCTCGTGCGGGACCTGTGTGGTGGCGATTGCCTCCGGGATGGAAAATTTGGAGCCGCCGACGGACGAGGAACTGAACGTGCTCGACCAGTGGAATAAGGATCCGGACAACTATCGACTGACCTGTTGCGTGAAGATCCTCAAGGGTGAGGTGGTTATCCGGTTGGAGCACTAAGGCCGCGAAAGAACTCACGGAACACAAAGAGAGTATCAAGAATGAGGCGATTTTCCTTGAGCGAGGACTAAGCATCCCGCTTGCCGCGGTTGCCTTTTTCGGCTAGCCCGGTGCGGAAATTATTCTCATGAAATCAAAACCCAAAGCTGCATCGGAGCCCAAGACAAAGGCCAAGGCTTCGACATCAGGCAAAGCCAAAGTCGAAGTGGTCAAATCGGCCAAGCCGGAGGGCAAGATCGCCCCGCTGCAGATTCCAGCGAGGGTGTTGCTCGGGGCGCATACCTCGACGAGCGGGGGAGTCGTGCAATCGATTCCGCGGGCGCAGGCGTGCGGATTCACGGCGGCGCAGATTTTCGTGAAGAACAACAAGCAGTGGTTCGCGTCGGCGATCACGGACGTAGAGGCGGGGGAGTTTCGCGCAGCGCGCAAGGCGTCGGGTATTTATTTCTTTGCACATAATTCCTATCTCGTGAACCTGGCAAATCAGGAAGAGCAGATGTTCGATACGTCGGTGCGCGCGATGACTGCGGAGTTGGAACGCGCGGAGGCGCTGGAGCTGCCATTCATCGTCATGCACCCGGGTAGTCACGGTGGTGCGGGGGAGGAGGCGGGCCTGAAACGGATCGCGCAGGGACTGAACGAGATCGTGAAAAGGACGCAGGGTTTTCGCTGTCGCATGGCGCTTGAGATCACCGCCGGGCAGGGGAATGCGTTGGGTTACCGCCTCGAACATTTACAGTGGCTTTTGGAAAATGTGTCAGATGAAAGGCGGTTTGGAATCTGTCTTGATACCGCACACTTATTTGCGGCTGGTTACAACGTGAAGACCCGTATTGGCTATGACGAAACAATGGCTCACGTTGATAAATTATTTGGCGCAAAATGTGTTCTAGGGCTCCATTTAAACGACTCAAAAGTGCCTCTCGGCAAGAGGGTAGACAGACATGACCATCTCGGTTTGGGTGAAATTGGGCTCGATTGCTTCAAGTGGATCGTGCAGGACCCGCGTTGGGCTTCGACCCCCAAAGTGCTTGAAACGCCGAAAAGTGAGGACATGCACGAGGATGTTGAAAACCTCACGAAGCTGGCACCCTATTTGCGGTAATTCTGCTTAGTTGCAGTGGCAATCGGTCCACTGTAAGATACGCGCATGGAAAAACCAAAAATTATCGCTTATCTGAAACCATTCTGCGGCTGGAGCCAGGGTGTCCGCGCTGTATTGCGCAAATACGACTTGCCGTTTGAAGATCGGGACATCTGGAACGATCCACGCCAGAGAATGGAAATGATCCAGAAAAGCGGTCAGGAGCTTTCCCCGTGCGTGGAGGTCAACGGCAAAATGCTGCCCGACATCAGCGGCGAGGAATTGGAAGCCTGGCTCATTAAGAATGAGATCACGGCCAAGGACCACGCGCCGGTTGACGTTCCGATCAATGCGCCATGTGCCGATCATGGCGAGGTCATTTCAACCCCTATTTCGTTGAAGAGATAAGCGCAACTATGACGGCATCCCAACAACAAGCCTTGGTGTCTCTCTTGCAGGATGGGGATGCTGCCACGGTAGGATTGGTCAAGGACAAGTTGCTTGAGGGCGGGCTGGAGCGTTTGCCGGAATACATGGAGCTGCTCCATCTGGCCAAAGGGCCAGCCCAGGAAAATCTTAAGAAAGTCATCTGGCAGATCGAGGCGTCGAAGTCACTGGGAGATATCTCCAGAGGCCTGGCTAAGCTTAGAACTCTCCATCAGCTCGAGGAACTCTGTTGGGAGTTTGCGCGAACAGAGCATCCGGGTTTTGACGGCGGCCCCTATACCCGGCAGCTCGATCAATGGGCGATGGAAGTCGGCCAGATGATCACCCCGGGGGCGACTTCCCGTGAAAAGGTTCGTTGTCTGGCCCGTTATCTGGGACAGGAACAGGGGCTGGCCGGCAACAGCCATGATTACTATCACCCGCGCAATTGCTATCTCCCCTGGGTGATGGAATTTCGCCAGGGTCTGCCGATCACGCTTTCCTTGATTTATATGTTGGTCGGAATGCGCCTGAATCTGCACGTTGAAGGCGTAGCGGCTCCCGGCCATTTTCTAGCCCGCTTCGATGGGATTATTTTTGATCCGTATCATCGCGGCCGGATTCTTTCGGACGGGGAATGGGATATGATCGCCTCAGAGATCCCGCCTCAGCAGCGCACGTATCTCTCCAGGCCATGCACGCCGCCGCAAACCATGCACCGGTTGTTGATTAACCTGCGCAACTGCTATGTGAAGCGCAATGACGTCGAGCGACGCCGCATGGTGGATCAGTACCTGGCCGTTTTACAGCGGTAAGCCGCCGCGCCTGAAATTGCTACGGGGCGGAACGGGTGCGATTAAAGCCCCCCGATCTTTCTAGAACGAGCCGCTAATGCCAATCTCTCCGTAGGGCGCGCCATCGCCGAGGCTGTTATGAAAGCTCGTGCTATGCGAGTCGAAGCCGATTTGGTCGGGATGAACGTCGAAATCGCGATATGGCATATAACCGCCGGACACATCGAGGGTGAGATTGGGCGTAAATTTCCAATTCAGGCCCACGCCGAGACGAACTTCGGTGAAATCGACGATATTGCCGTTAAGCTGGCTATTGGGCGAGCCGGGGCCATGGCCATGGTTGGAGCCGAAGTTGTCATTGAGGTGGTAGGTGCCGTTCAGGATCTCGGCACCTGTGTAGAGTGTCAGGCTGTTATTGACGCCGTATTGGAGTTGGGGCTTGGGAGGGATAGCCGAGAGCACCCACTTGTCCGCGAACTGCCAACGAAAGCCGGGCACGCCAATGATCGGAATGTTGGACTTCAGGTCGACCTGAAGTCCAAAGATGATCTGGAAGTCCTTGCTCCAGAGATAGGTGCCTCCAACTTGTACCGGCATGTCGAAGTCGCTCCCAGTCACGTTGACAAAATCACTGTAGATACCGGGGTGAAGCTCGGCCCGCATGATGATCTTATCGCTGAGGGTCATGTCGGCCCCGATGATGGCATTCACCGATTGCAGGGTGTTAGGCAGGGGGGCACCCGGAAAAAGTCCGAAAGAATTGCGCTCCGTGTCCATGCCAAAACGGAGGAGAACGCCATCGCTGATCTGGGGAGAAATAACGTAATTGAGATGGGAATTGATATTATCCACGCCTCCGAGGGAGGCACTGCCCTGCTTCACTGTCGACTTGCCCGTGAAGCTGCTTTCGGCGGTGAATTCCTGGGAGATTGGGACGTTGTCCTCCGGGGGTGCGGAAACCGTCGGGGTAACTCCATCGTTGCCGCCCGCGTGAAGGCCGGGGGCGGTGAACCAGCCCAGCAAGACGACGGAAAGCGGGATCAACCCGATGGTGGAGAAATTCTGTTTCATAAATCCTCGCGATTATAGAAGGGGGAAAGTGGACAAATGACAAACAAAAGTTTGAGCA
>Ga0302320_10026349_pt1 | contig 11261 bp, 7 predicted proteins | sample Bog_T0_3_FD_202130 | JGI IMG/M metagenome (GOLD analysis project Ga0302320, IMG submission 202130) | Peat permafrost microbial communities from Stordalen Mire near Abisko, Sweden - Bog_T0_3 | ecosystem: Environmental > Terrestrial > Soil > Wetlands > Peat | place: Sweden: Abisko, Stordalen Mire... | reverse complement strand
AAGCCATTGGCTTCAAGTACCTTCATCCTTTCCTGCCATGTACGTACGGCGCGCGTACCTTCATAGCCAGCAGCAAAAGCATGATCGTTCTCATGCATCATCTCGATTACACCTTCGCCTCGCTGGCGGCTAAGCAATTCAAGGTACACCGAAGACGGGTCTTTTTTACCACTGATCTGCTTCGACTTTAGCAATGCCAAGACTAGCGGCAGCGACCTTGGAACTGGAAACCACCCTTTCTCCTTTTCGCCCGTCCACAGACTCTCGTTGGGCCAATGTTCCTTACGGATTTCTTCGCGACGTTTTGCTATACCCGATTTTTCTGACATACGTTCACCCCTTTGGTGGGCGGTCATGCGACGAAGCGCGCGTTCGTCACATGAGCCTTCGCATTCCGGCAACCCTCACTATGGGAGTCCGTTCAGCAGATGATGTCATTATGGGGAATAACCCAAAATTCATCAACGACATAGATTCGCGCAACTGTTTGCCAACGATGCGGTAAGCGGCTGACTTCCTCGTCTACCTGGCACTCTTGTGCACCTTGCCACGGCCCTTATGCGATTAAACGCGGATTCATCCAATTAAAGCAAGAAGATAGGGCCAGATTCGTTGGCGTGTGCGCCCAACGAGCGGGATATATGGTGTCCAGAGTCTCCATGATTTCCACTATGTCCATAGAGTGTCCATGAGTGTCCCAACGTATCCACGTGGGGATGAGAAGGGGGAACATGGGTGGGGTGCCGGGGCCGGCGGGGGCGGCATATCGGCTATCCAACCTCCGAACCCCTCCGCTTCCTGAAAAACATCGCATCAGAATGCCCGTAGGCGCGTCCTCTCGATGTGTTCCGTGGGGTAGGTATCCCCTTCTGCTCGTCGCCTCAGATCAGTATCCGTTCGACCTCATCGAGACTCATCTCGTCGCGCCTCCGGTCGTAAAGCTGCGTCGTCCGGGTGCTGGCATGGTTGGCCATAGACGCGGCCTTCTCCAGAGTCCCGCCGTTCTTGAGATAGGCCGTGATACCGGTCGCCCTGAAGCTGTGGTTGCCTATCTTGGTCTTGATCCCGGCCGCCTCGGCGCGCCGGCGAATCATCTGGTAGGCGTTGGCCTGGGGCAGGGAACTGCGGGTGAGCTGGCCAGTACCGCGGCCGATGGTGCGAAAGAGCGGCCCCTTGAGGTCTGCCGCAAGCCCAGCCCCGTCCAGATAGGCCGTGAGGATCTGTTCAAGATTGTGGTGGCAGGGCATGGCGTGATCTTTGCCACCCTTCTCATGGAGCCGCACCCATAGCCTTCTGTTCTGAGTGAACACGTCCTCGATCTTCATTCCCAGCGCGGCGCCGATGCGGGCGAAGCTGTAGACCATGAGCGCGATCAGCGCCCGGTCCCGCAAACCGGCTGGGGTGGAAGCGTCGATGCTGTCTAGCAGCGCCCGCGCCTCGGCTGGCTCCAGCACAGGGGTCTTGCCGGTCCGCACCACATGGCGCGGCCCGCGCACCGAGGCCGCTGGGTTCACCGGCACGACCTGGCCGATGACCAGCCAGTCGAACAGGTGCCGCAGGGCGGCGAGCCGCTGCTTGACGCTGGGGGCTGAGACCTGGCGGGCTTCGAGTTCGATCCAGCTCGCCACGTGCAGCGGCTGAACATCGGGCAGGGAAGTGACGCCTACGCTCTCGCACCACGCCAGAAACTCGCCCACAGCGCGGCCATAGGCGCGCCGGGTGTGCGGGTTGCGGATGTTGGCGGCAAAGAACTCCAGAAAGCGACTGCCGGCGCGGTCGCCGGAAACCGCGACCAAGGAAGGCAGAGAGGTATAGGAAATGAGAGCAAGATGACTCACACTAGCCTTCCCTATCCCTTTCATGGTCTTCCCATCCGCATTTGACCGTGACAGCGTTTGAATTTTTCCCCGCCGCCGCAAAAGCACGGCGCGTTTTGTGGGGTGTATTTCATCAAAAGCTGCATTTCGATCATCGCTGTTTGGTGCTGGTTCTGTTGAAACTGCCGCGCTTGGTCACCCTGAAGACTGACCAAGCCAACGCCGGGTATCGAGTTCATAATCTCATTTTTCTCTCTAGCCAGCCGGAAGTATTCCTGCACCGCCGGATCATCCACCAATGCCTTGAAATGCTCATCTCGACGGATCCCTTCGTTCTCGAAATCGTATGTGGCAGTGTCGTCGGAAAGGAAAAGCCGCCGACGCACATCGGGTGTCTCTGCGGGCGTGATATCAACCCACGGAGGCCCGGTTGGCGGCTCGTAGACGGCATGGTGCTCCGTCCGAATGAAAGCATTCGGCCACTCCCAAATTGACCATCCTGCCTGCAAGCGCCCGCCATCTAATTCCACCTTGCGGCGGATGCACATAAAGCAGTCATTCGGCTCGCAGCCAGGCGCAGGAGCAATCGAGAGATAGATCGGTCTACTGGTCGCATTCAACTGGCGGCAGAGATCCAAAATCTCTGGGGTGATCTGAGCAGGCACTCTATAGCCCATGTAGGACCCCCTTCATATATCCGATAAAGGACATTATCACATATATGAAAAGCGCCCGTGCTACTCTTCTACGCGGTTGGGGTGTGATGAAAGCTCCTTTGACTCATCTGTTGCAGATTCCGCAGGTATCGCAGCTACGCCCAGTACGCCAGGTAGCGCACGACGAGGGGAAGCCGGGACGTACTCTGCGATTGTTTCGATTTTCTGTATATGAGTAGGGGACTCAGATCGCAGCCGGCCCGCAATTTGACCGAATTCCCGAATCTGAGGCAAAGATCAGCTATGGAACCGCTTTTTCATTTCGCGCTCGCACTGCTTTCCGCCGGTGCGCCCTGGCTGGCAGGGGTCATTGTTGTTGCCGTTGCCCTGGCCATCGTCGGCCCGGTCAAGCTGAGCCTCAGCATCGGGATCGCTCCGGAAGGCGAGGGCGCTAATGTCCACCTTCCTGCGGAGGATTCCTATACTAGACAGCTCCCGAGAGGGAAGCGCCGGAAGGGCGCGCGTTAAATGCCCTCGTCATAGAATGCTGTCATTGCCGTGGCAAACCAAAATAACTCTTTCTCCGCGAACTCGTCGCGTACCCACGCCGGGAGACTGTTCCTGGGAAATTGAAGTTTTGCCAGTGCTCCCGCTAGTTGCTGTAATCGCAGATTGATTTTTGTTTCCATGTCGGCTTCTGACAACCCTGTGGAAAGTGCCTTTGAAAGCGCGAGCAGTATTTCCAGAAAGACGAATTCTGTGGACGAGGGATTGTCCGGCTGGCCGATGAAGGCCCAAAATTCCTTTCCGATCCTTCGATAGACCCGTATTGAATGCGTGGCCTTATCAATGAGCACACCGGGGCGCGTGATCCTATTCTCTTCCTCAAATCCCTGTTCAAGGAGCTTCACGAGTATCTGGTTTTCTTTGTTGTTTGTCGTGCAGTCTGTGCCATAGGTAAGCCCAAGCACCACGTCCAGTTCGTTGACACCTGGGTACGTAACCTTCGTTTGTTTGTGCCACCGGCCACAGTTATCAATGATCGCGCGGGTCATCCCCTGCACCTGAGTATCATTGATCGTATTTGGGCCACTCTTTATCGATGTTAGATACCGCCGCTTGCCAACAACACATGAACGATCTACCTCGCGCCAGACTGAATCAATGCGACGCTTCGCTCTGTCCTCTCGGCTAAGTCCAACGAGCGCGGCAAACTCAGCCAGTTTTTCCGGCGCATCGATCCACTTCACGACGGACACCAAGGGGTACTGTCCGACGAAAGCGGCCTCAATAGATTTCCCAAAGGACGTCTCCAGGGCCATATACAGCTTACTGTTAAACAGGAACGCCCCAAACGCGGCAGGCTCATCTAAATTCATCACACTGGCCGATGTCATCAGCACATACGGATTTGTTCGATAGTCTGCGAGCGCCCCGCGCTTCTCAATTGCAGCCGGAAGGTTGACGCTGATATAGCTCGCAAGTCGGGTAGCAAGGGCACGTACCCGCGTCTCGTCCACGCGAGCGAAAAGATCGACGATTTCCGTAGGCTTGAAATGGTGCCTTTGAGACTTCAAAACAGCGAAAAAGGGGTTGCTGCTTGTTGCCATGCGGGGTCTCTTTCCATTACGCAAGGGCGCTGATTTTTCGTAGCGTGTGAGGAGCGTCGTATTGCGCGTCATCGTTGCCGCACCCATCTTCCCAGATGAATGTTTTTCCAGCCTTAAACCACTGTCTCGTTCTCACATGCGACTGGACATAAACGATCCTGTACGCTTCGGGCTTCTTTGCGATTGGTCGCCCCCGCCGTGCATACACTGCATCGAGTTCCTCGGCAATTACTTCTCCGGCCACCTCGCCAAGACGTACCGGGACTGCGTTTCCTACCTGTGCGTATTGCTCGCTTGCTGTCCCACAAAACTTCCAATCCGCAGGGAACTCCTGTATCAGGGCGTATTCCTTCAATGTGAGCGCCCGCACCTCCTTGGGATGACAAAGGGCGGTTCCTGCATGATTTGGCATTGTCACTAAGGTTGGACAGGGCAGATCGAAACTTAATCGTCGCCACCAACCGGAGCGGCCGCCTTTTGCGTGCCATGCCTTCCCCATCGATTGCATCTGAAGATGGACTGGAAGACTTCGCCAATTCGATCCGGGCGGAACTAATGCGAGAAACGATCTTTTGCGCGGGCTGAAGTCCATGATTACATCGCCAGGGTCTTGGAGATGTTCAATAGCGTCACCGAGAGTTTTCCAAGGCAGAAGTCCAGGTTCTTTTTCTGCGAACAGAGACGGTTGCGGCTTCGCATCCAGGTACGGCGTTCCGTGTGTTGGGTCAGGGAAGTCTATAACAGCGTTATACCGATTGCCGATGAACAGGGCGCGTTCTCGCAATTGCGGAGCACCATAGTTAACCGCATTCACTTCAAAACAGTCCATGTGATAGCTGCTTGGGAGCTTCTGCAAGTCATCCGCAAAGAGCCGGATCACGGAGCCTGGTTCTTCATCAAATTCCAGGAGCAGACCGCCCTTTTCTGGCCTCTTGGCAATTTCTCGATGGCGAAGAGCGGCAGACAGGAGACCACGGACATTTTCCATCAGAAAAAATCGTGGCTGCATGTGTTCAATGAACCGCAAAAACTGCCATAGCAGCGTCCCGCGAGCGTCCTGAGTTGCCTGACGGCGTCCGGCTGTACTGAAAGACTGACAAGGAGGGCCACCAATCAAAACGTCGAGTTCGCCCGGCTTTAAGCCACACGCTGCAAGCACCTCCGCCGGATCGATGTTCGTAATGTCACCCTCGAATATGCGTAGCTTTTGGGACAGTCTCCCTGCCTGCTGGTTTGCCCGGATTGTATTGCAAAATGCTGGCTCCTTTTCCACGCAAGCCAGAATCTCGAAACGACCCGTGCTTTCGAGACCCAGGTCCAGTCCCAAGGCTCCGGAAAACAGAGAGATGGTCTTAAATTTGCGGGCAGGCCCTTTCAATGCGTTTGCCATGCTGTGAGTGCAACCTCTCTGCTGAAAGACCAGCTCAACCTATTATCAGAACAGCATCGGGCTGTCAGGCCAAATATCCGCTGTGGGAAACCGGGGCGTATCCTTTCCGGCACGGGGCAGGAAGGGGTTTTCAAATTTCGGCTGCGCTTCGCGCCGCGTGAAAGGGATCCGTTCACGAAACGGGAAGAATCGTACGCTAAGGCAGGAGTTTTAAGCCCCAGCCTTTTGACTAGAGGCCCAAGCCAATATCGAGGCTCTGTCCTTGCTCTTGTTTCGGCGCGATCTCCCGCCGTGGCTCGACTGCCTGCTTCTGTTCTGGCTTCATCTCCGGCACATGGGCGCTCGTGTGCGATACATCGTGCCCCAGCGCCGCGCCCAGCTTCTCGCGGTCGTTGGTGAAGATTTGCGCGTCGTATGCGCCGCGCGAGACGGCAACGTAGGCCATGCGGTTGTTGAGCAGGTCTTTCGCTCCCAGCTCGGTATCGGCGTGGATCAGCACCCGGTCGGCGGTCTGCCCCTGGCTGGAATGACTCGTGACCGCGTAACCATGATCGAGGTGCGGATTCTTCGCTGAATCAAGTTCGACCTCGCGGCCTCCGTCCATCTTCAAACTCATCCGCCCATCCTGGCCGATTGCCTCAACAGTCCCCAGCTCGCGGTTGGCCAGCTTCAAGTCGGGCGAGGGCGCGGTGAGCTGCACACGGTCTCCGACTGAAAAAGCCCGTTCCTGCTCGCGGTAGACGGAGACACCCTGCTGGCGCCGGGGATCGTAGCTTTGCTCCGTGCCGTCCTTCCGCTCGACGGTGAGCCGGTTGTTAGGAGCATCGACGCGGGTCACGCGGGCGTACTCGCCTTTCGCTATGCCGGTCTCCTGCGAGCTGCGGCTGTAGCGCAGCACGTCGCCGGGGTTGTACCGGGCCGCCCATATACGGTCCGCTCCGGTGAGGTCCTGGCGCGGTACAAGCACCTGGGCGCGGTGTTCCTCCCTGCCGACAACACCCTTCGCCTGTAACTCGGAGTGGATGGCCTGGTTGATCTCCGCGCGGGATCGGTTGTCGGGCGAAACGACCAGCGTGTTATCGGGCGACTTGGCATACTCCTTCGCGATGGCCGCGATGCGGTCTTCGTGACCTGGCACCTCATGGATGCGGCCCTGCCGCTCCAGACCGGCGATGGCCTCTCCCACCTGGCCGCGCGCAAGCTGCTCGACGGTCTGTTTCAGCTCCGGATCGCGCTGGCGGACAATCTCCTCCAGCTTCACCGTCTTCATGCCCGCGTCCTGGAGCTGGGCGAAAATGCGGCCCGCCTCGACGGATTCATGCTGGCGGGTGTCGCCTACCAGCAAAACGCGGTCGTTCGGATGCAATCGGCTCACAAACTCGTGCATCTGTTTGGTGGACGCAAGCGAACTCTCGTCCATCACATAGAGCCGGTGCTCGCCCGTGTCCGCCCGCTGGCCTTGGGCAAGATGGGCCTGCAAAGTCTTGGTCTCGATACCGGCCTCGCCCAGCTTCTTCGCCGCGCCGCTCGTCGGCGCAAAGCCCTCGACCTTGTACCCGGCCTGCTCCGCGCCCTCGCGCACCACGGCCAGCGTCGTAGTCTTGCCCGCGCCCGCGACTCCATCCAAACCGACAATCTTCTCCCGCGAGAGAAAAACCTCATCGACCGCCTGGCGCTGTCCGGCATTCAATTCCGGGTGCCGCTCTTCGGTCTCGATGCGGATTTTTCCATCAACCAGCATCGGATCGCTGTAGCCGCGGCGGTTGCCTTCCTGCATCTGGCCGATGGTTTCGCGCTCCATGCGCAGCATGGCTGCGGTGGTGTACTGCTGGTCTTTGTGTTTGGGTCCATGCTCGACGGCGCGAAACTCGCCCGTCTGGACTCGCCGGTTGAACTCCTGCCGGACCTGGGCGAAGTTCGCCTCGCCCATGCTTCTGCCGAGCGCCGCTGTCATAATCGAGCGTTCGCTCTCGACCGCCGAACGCTCGAAGAGGTGATCGCGGGCATAGGTCACAGACACCTGGGCGGCTTTGTCGGGACTATGTGCGTGTCGCTGGCCCTGCTGCCGCGCCTCGGCAACCACTCTATCCGCTTGGTGGCCGTGCTGCGCCGCAAGCTCCCGATGCTGCCGCAACACTTCTTCCGGCGATAGCAATTCCTTGGAATCCCGCGTCCGGTGCGCGGCGATCTGCGCCGCTGCCGGTCCGTCAAGCCCGCTGGCGCGTAGGTGGTCTTTCACCTGTTCCCGACGTAGGCTGTTGGCCTCCAGATACTCTTTCGTGTATCCCTTGATTTCTGGCTGGTCAAACTCGCCGCGCTCGATCGTGTATCCCAGATCCTTGAGCCGGACGGCCAGCTCCGATCGGTAAACATTCGTGGCATAGCTCTGCGAGGCGAAAAGCTCCTGGGGCTGTAAAGCCCGTGTCTGGCCGCTGTCACGCTCGGTGACGTTGAAAATCACGGCATGGGTGTGGAGCTGGGGCGCGGCATAGCCTTCGACTGGCCGGGCCGTGTCGTGCTCGAAGGTCGCGGCGGCAAACTTCCCCGTCGTCTCCGGCGCGCGGATATTGCCGATTCTCGCCTGGGTATACCGCTCCAACTCGGACAGAGCCGCGCGGACGCTCTCCCGGTGCGCCACTCTTACCCGGTCATCACCGCCGACCAGGGCGGTCAATGAAACCGACTTCGGCGCGGAAAACGTCGCGTCCCATCCGGCCCGGTGCTCGACGCTGGTTACTTCCCTGCCAAACTTGCCGTCGTAGGTCTTGGCCGTCTGATGCCGGACGAGCTGCGCCTCGGTGTGCGGGTGCTGGCCTTCACTCAGGCGGGCGAAGTGCTCCGCGCCGACTGCTCCCGCAAGTCCCCACTCTCCGGCAAGCCTGCCCTGCCACTCGCTATGACCCTGCTGGTCGCGGCTCCAGTAGTTCTGCTCACTCGAAGCAAACTCCCGCGCGTGGTATGTCCGCGCCTGGCCTGCCGAGAGTGGTTGCGAGATCGATAGCATGGATTAGTGTTTGGCAGTACTGCTGGAAGTGGATTGGCCAGCTAACATCTTCTGGTCTTCAACGTGTTTACGGTAGGTTTCCACTACAAATTCCGCAAAGGCTGCTGCGGTTGCAACAGCAAGTCGGGCGTGACGTGGCTGTAGGCCGCGATGTTTTGAACTCCTGCCATGACCGCTTCCGTAGAGGTTGCGCAGCTCGGCAAGGCCCTGTGTTACATGAGTGAGATTGCTGAGCGTCCGCTTGATGATGTCGTACCCTTTAGCTTCTTCTGAAATACCTTCCGGGACGAGCTTAAGCTCTTTGAGGACGGCTTTTACGAGAACTGGCATGTCGGGATTAGCAGGCAAATTTAAGTGAAGACGCTCTGCGATGTGTTTGCAGCATGTGTCAATCAGCTCTTTGGCTGTTCCGATGGCGAGTGCCGGATCATTATCTATGGACGCCTCTATTCGATTGATTTCTTGATACATCCAAGTGCTGCTTAGGATGAGGGCTGTCTTATGCAACGAACTGGCTGCGCGACCGTACGCCGGGTTCCACGGAGAGATTCGAAAACGATTCTGGTCTCCGAGGCTTTGTGTCTCCTCAAGGCTCCATCCATCACGTTGCAATTCGGGATTCAGTTTTTGAACTAGGGAAGAAGCTTCTTCTGCCGATCTCACGGCTGAATCCACGAGACGTTCCGTAAACGCTAAGAAAATGGCGTCTTCTCCGTCGAGCAGATCGAAACGGGGGTCCTGAAAGAGCCAATCATCTTCCCAGTCTAAGTTTCGCTCACGATGTTGCCTAATGTCGCCAGCCGCATCACTGAATCTCTGATCTGTTGACGGCAACTTGTCGAGTTCGAAGATTTTCCCGAGAAATTCCGTATCCGAAAGTTGTCCACTCCATGAAATACTTCCCTGTTTGAGTAGAGTAATTACAGCGCGTCTAGTCCGCTTGGATACTGGGCCGCCTTCTAAGTCTGGTCGACCGGGAAGGCCAACAATCAATGGTACGATCTCCACTGCATACCAGTTATCTGTAAGCTGTTTCACCGCCGCCTTCAAAGCCGCCGTAATCTCCCCTTTAGCCGTCTCGACCCGTTCTCCGAGCAAAGTGTAGGTCTCGGGTGATACCTGAACAAACAGCGTGTACGTGAGGGTTCCACCATTCCAGTTGTCATAGTCGGTCTGCTCGAAGCGAACGTGGCATCTCTTCAATAAACTCGCAGCTTCCAGGTGATCTCCAGCTATAAGCATCCGAATCAACGTCTCGACGATCTCTTCATCTTGAACAGCTAAGCCGGAGTTCGATGGTTTCATACGCAGCACTTCCTCTTTTCATTCTCAATCAATCCACTTGGATTTATCCCAAACGTATGGTTCCTTCGGCTTCACGGCGGGCGCCGGCGAAAGCGGCGGCGCGGCCTGGGGCGCGGCCGGCGCGACTGGCCTTTTCGGCGGCTGTGCGAGTGCCGGCATTGCCGGCGCTTGCTCGACCGGCCTGGGCGCGGATTCTGGCCTCTTGCGCTCAATAAACTCGGCCTGTTTCACGCGCTTCTTTGCCAGCGCGAAGCGCACCGGCACGACCCGATTCTCCTGCTTGATGAAACCGCACAACGGCTCCAGGCCGGATATTTCCGAGGCCATGACGAGCGGCTTGGTGGCGATCTCCAGAGCAAAGGACTTCTTGCTCCTGAGCAGGCCCATGCTGCGGGACTCTTTCAGGCGCTCGACCTCGATCTCGCCGATGGCATCGGAGATCCACTTGGCCGCGCGCGGTTCGGATGTCTTGAAAAACACCTTCGTCGCTGGCTGCGAAAGCATGGCCTCGGCATCCTGGCCGTAGCGTTTTTCCATCTGGCTGCGGCCCTGAAATCCCACCACAACCGGGTTCCCGTACTTGCGGTTTTCGGTGAGGGCGGTATGAAGCTGGGGCAGCTTGTTGAGGCTGGCCAGCTCGTCGATCACGAACCAAACCGGCTTGGCGGCGCGGTCCTCGCAGTATCCCATCATGCGCAGGATGAACAGGTCCAGCCACACGGAATGAAGCGGCAAAATCTTCTCCCGGTAGCCGAGGCTGGAGGTCAGAAAAACCCATCGCTTGCGCTCGGTGTGCCACTCGGCCGTCGAAAACGTCGGCCTCATATGCTCCCATTCCGGCAGCAGCTCCAAGCTGTCGGCAACCATATTCAAGCTGGAAAGAACGCCCGCCCGCTGCGCCGGGGCGGCGGGGTCGATCAGGGCGGCAAGTGGCGTTCCCTTCACCATCCGTGCCATCTGATCCGGGTCGGCCATCCACTTCAAAATGTCCCTGGGCTGCGGCTTCCGCTTGAGCAAATGGGCCAGAATCCGGCGCGGTCCATCGGTAAAAAACGCCTTCTCATATTCTTTGTCTGGCAGGAATGCTGCGGCGATGGCGGCGGCGGTTTCCTCGCGCTCCAGCTCGTCTCCCAGCGCCCAATACGGACACCTGGCGTCGAGCGGATTGAGGATCAGGTCGCCGCGCTTCGGGTCATAGAACTCGCCTACAAAGTCCATCGCCGGGTCGTAGACGATGGCGCTCTCTCCGCGCTTCTGAACCTGGCGCAAGAGCTGCCGGATGGCGGAAGACTTGCCGCTGCCGGTGTCGCCCATCAGCATGATGTGGCTCGACTCAAGGCGGCGCGGAACCCGGTAGCTCGGCCCGAATGGAAGCCGCCCTTTCCAGCTTGAAGACTCATCCCCCCATCGCAACTGAAAGCGGATTCCATCGTCTTTACCCGCGCTGTTCCAGCCGAAAGGTGAGGCCAGTTCCGGCCC
>Ga0302320_10026348_pt1 | contig 11262 bp, 9 predicted proteins | sample Bog_T0_3_FD_202130 | JGI IMG/M metagenome (GOLD analysis project Ga0302320, IMG submission 202130) | Peat permafrost microbial communities from Stordalen Mire near Abisko, Sweden - Bog_T0_3 | ecosystem: Environmental > Terrestrial > Soil > Wetlands > Peat | place: Sweden: Abisko, Stordalen Mire... | reverse complement strand
TTCGGCACCAGAAGTTTGGAGTTCACAATGTTTATCAGTTCCTGGCATTTCAACAAATGATGATCCGGACTCATGTCCCGTTCGCGGCGGACGCCACGCTTCATCAGTTGATCATTGGGCCACTGTCAACGAACAAATAGGCAATTCCAGAACGTCTTACCGACGACTTCCGTTTCAATGCGCAGAGTCAGGGCTTGCGCGGCGGTTGGTCGTTGAGGGTCATGGCCGATTCCCTGCCGTTCTTTGGCGGGGTGTGGCCTGCGACATCCTTAACCGGTAAGCCGTTAAAACGGCTGGGATCCGCCTTACGCCTCCTTGACACCGGGCTAAAGCCGCAGTGTCAATGAGAAAAGCCAAGATTTGGAAGGGAATTGCGTTTTGCGGCGAAATGCTTATGCTGCGCGCATATGGCTTTACTCATTAAAAACGGGGAGATCGTCACGGGCGACCAGCGCTACGTCTCCGATATTTTTTGCGAGAACGAAACCATCTCGCGCATTGACAAAAATATTCCGGCCGCGCCCGGCGCGGAAGTCATCGACGCGTCCGGCAAGTATGTCTTTCCGGGATTCATCGATCCGCACGTCCATATCCATCTGCCGTTCATGGGGACGTTCGCCAAGGACACGCACGCCTCGGCCAGCCGGGCGGCGCTGGTCGGCGGCACGACCACGTTCATTGAAATGGCCTGCCCGGGACGCGCCGAGAAGCCGTTGGAGGCCTTCGAGTTGTGGCTGGGCAAGGCGCAGGGCCAAAGCGCCTGCGACTTCACTTTTCACATGGGCGTTTCGCGCTACGATGACGAGGCGGAGCAGGATTTCAAGGAGATCGTCAAGCGCGGCGTGAGCAGTTTCAAGATGTTTCTGGCCTACAAGGGCGCGCTGGGAGTGACGGACGAGGAGCTTTTCAAAGGATTGCGCCTGGCCAAAAAACTGGGGGTCATCACGACCGTGCATTGCGAGAACGCGGATTTGATCCTCGAATTGCAGAAGCAGTTTCTGGCCGAAGGCAAAACAGGGCCGGAATATCATTATTTGAGCCGGCCGCCGCTGGTCGAGGCCGAAGGGGTGCATCATCTGATGACCTTTTCCGAAATGCTCGGCGCGCACGTCTATATCGTCCACCTGAGTTGCGAGGAGTCACTGGCTGAAGCGATGCGCGGCTCGGCCCGCGGCGTTTCGGTGTGGGTCGAAACGCTCATTCAATATTTGCTGTGCGACAAAACGGATGCGGAAAGGGCGGATTTCGAGGGCGCGAAGTTCGTCATGTCGCCGCCGTTGCGGGAGAAGCGCAACCAGCCGGTGCTATGGAACGGGTTGAAGAAGGGCTTCATCGCCACGCTGGCCACGGACCATGCGCCGTTTGATTTCGCCACGCAAAAGCAGATGGGCCGGGGGGACTTCACCAAAATCCCCAACGGCATCCCGTCGCTGGAGGACCGCATCAATTTATACTTTACGCATGGGGTCAAACGCGGCCGGATTGACCTGCACCAGTTCGTCAACACCGCCAGCACCCATGCCGCGAAAATCTTCGGGCTGTTCCCGCGCAAAGGGGCGATCCAGCCCGGGTCCGACGCGGATCTGGTCGTCTATGATCCGAAATACCGGGGCAGGATCTCCGCGCGCACGCAGCAGATGAACCTGGATTACAACCCCTTTGAAGGGATGAAGATCGAGGGCCGCCCGGATGTGGTCACGGTGCGCGGCAAGGTGGCCGTGCGCGACGGGAAATTTGTCGGCGATCAGGCGCGCGGACAATTCCTAAAGAGAGAGCCGAATCATTTTTAAGTTCATTCTGTTCTGTGCTGTAAAAAAAGGTTGAAGCGTGGTTGCAGTTCTCGCAGCAAATCGTGGTCGGCCAGTTGCGTGGCGCGGCGAACAGCTTTGTCCTCCCAGTCCCTGGCCTGGAGAAAATCCCCGTCGGCGGCGTAGGCGCGGGCCAGCGTGTCCAGGCAGCGGGCGTTCTGGCTGGTGGTGGCGTCGCAGGCGCGGGTGGCGAGCAGGATCGCCATTTTTGAACTGCGGGCCTGCTGGTTGGTGGCGGTGGCATACAGCAGGGCCAGAGCGTTGAGCGTGGCCACATCGTCCGGGATTGAGATCAGCGTGGCTTCATAATGCCCGATGGCATCGGCATAGCGGCCCTGGCGATCCAGCGCGACGGCCAGTTGGAATTGGGCCGCGCCCAAACCCGGCTGTTGCGCGACGGCAGTTTCCAGACAGGCTTCGGCTTCGGGGTATTTGCCCTGCTTGTTGAGCAGTGCGCCGTAGCTGCCCCAGAATTCCGGGGTGTTCATTCCCAGCCGCTCCGCCGCGGCATAATGCTTCACCGCGTCGGATCCGAAGAGTTGGGCGTCGGCGGCGGCTTTGGCGGCGGCCTGGGGCTGGTTGGCCAATTTCGCTTCATGCCAGGCGGCTTGCGCGGTCCGCTGTTGCTGTTCCAGCACCAAGGCGAAGTGGTAATGGATTTGGGCAAAGTTGGAATTGTAACGCAATCCGTCCTGATACACCTGCTCGGCTTCGTCCAGTTTCCCCTGGCGCTTCAATGCCTGTCCCCACGCAATATAGACATCCTCCAGGCCGGGGTTCAGGCGCAGGGCTTCTTTGAATTGCTCGAAGGCCATGTCCGGGTTGCCCTGGTTGAGCAGCGCCCCGCCCAGGTTCAAGCGGCCTTCCGCCGTGTCTTGTCCAAGCAACGCCCGACGATAATTGATGACCGCATCGTCGTATCTCTTCCTGGCTTCCGCCTGGCGGCCCAGGTCGGTGTTGGTCAGGAACTGGCTTTGATTCGCCACCCGACGCCTGAGACTGGATGGATGCCGGGCCAGGGTGTTGGTGCTTTCGGTGTTGAACTCGGTGAGCTGATCGACCACGTAAGCCGCGCCCGAAATCAGCAGGGCCACGAGCAGGAATATTTGGAGCGGCCTGCTTGGCGGAAGGCCAGGATGGGCCTGGCTGCGTTCCACGGCTTCTGCCGGCCCGCCGGGTGGCGGAAGCGGTTCAGACGGGGGCGGTCCGGAAGTGTTGGGATCGGTCGTCATACTTCCATCAAATGCAGGCAAACAGCGCCTGCCGGTGGAGTGATCTCATTCAGTCCTGGCTTCGATGCGCGTTTTGATGTTGCCAAAATTCCCCTCTTCGCAGCAATGGACAAACTCCTCCGTCACGGACTTCAGTTCCTCCCAGCGCGCGCGGATGGATTTGGCCTCATCGGTCGTGATCTGGCCGTCGTTCGACGCCGCCGCCATGACGGAAAGCAAGTCGGCAAAATCCTGCACCACGGTGTGCATGGCCGGCACGAGATGGAGCGGATGCATGCTGTTGGGCCTGGGATTTTTGACAAAGAATCCGCCGGCCTTCTGGCAAATCCATTGAGCAATTCGTGAATCATCGCTGCACTGCATCAAGACCGCAACCCGGTCCAATGGATTGGCCGCGCCGCTGCGCTGTTGCGGCGGTTCCGCCCATTTATAGACCATGGAAAGGGACAAACCCAGTTCCGCCGCCGCATGCTTGGGCGTAATCTTCTGGAAAACATCACGCAGTAATTCATGGGATTCCATGCGCCTAGAATGCCCCGCCGCGCCGCGCTTGGCAAGTACATTTGACAGAGCATTTGGGCCCATCGCCACTCAAAGTCTGCACTCCAAATCTATGAAGCCCTTGTTGGGATCAACGGCAGCCAGGCGCACGCGAATTTTTTGGCCGACATCCAGGCCCTTTTCACCGCGAACGATGAGGCCCTCGGCTGGCGCCGTCAGCAGGCGGGCGTAGGTGCCTTCCGGCGTCACGCCGGTCACAATGGCCTCAAATTCCCCGCCGATTTGCGGTCCGAGCAGGAGCGCCGCGGCCACTTTTTTCATGAAGCGCTCGACGTGGCGCGCGGCGGATTCGCGCTCCGTGCAATGCGCCGCCAGAGCGGTTAATTCGGCCTCGGAATACGGGCATGGACCTTTGCTGATGCTGGCCTTCAACAGGCGTTGCATGAGCAAATCGGCATAGCGTCGGTTCGGGGCGGTCGAGTGCGTGTAATCGCCCACCGCCAGTCCAAAATGCCCTTCGTGCTCCTGGCCCGGATGCTCGACGACATACTCGCCCGGGCCCATCGATTTCAAGATCGCCAGTGAAAGCTCGGGGAAATGGTCCGGGTCGGCTTGTTTCCGGGCCGCCATAAAATCGCCCAAGGCGCGCGGGTCCGGTTGCGCGGGCAGCTTCGCTCCGAAGGGCGCAGCGATGGCCTGGATGCGGTCCCATCGTTTGGGCGTGCGCACGATGCGGCGCACACACAATGAATTGCGGGCGCGAAGAAAGCGGGCCATGGCCGCGTTCGCCGCCACCATGAAGCTCTCAATGATGTTGCGGGCCGGATTCTCCTCCAGCATGGCAAAGCCGCTGACGTGATTATCGACCACAATAGGAACGCTTTCGACCCCGCCAAAGGTGAGCGCGCCGTTTTCCTTGCGAAATCGTTGCAGGCGCGCCGCGGCTTCATTCTGCAAGCGCAATTGTTCGGTTAGCCCGGCCGGCACGTTGCCTTCGCAGGGAGCGCCCGAGCCGTCTTGAAGCCAGCGTCCGGCGTGGTCGTAGTTCAATTGCGCCTGGTTCCTGACGAGCGCGGTGAAAACGTCCGCACACACCACATTGCCGTCCTTGCCCGCGACGAATTCCATCAGAATGGCGGCGCGGTCAACATTCGGGCCGAGGGAAGTCAGGCCGGTCGAAAGCTTGTCGGGGAGCATCGGGAAAACCGGGCCGCCGGTATAGACTGATGTGGCGTTCGCGGAGGCGTTCTGGTCCGTCGCCGAACCTTTCCGCACGGTGGCATCGACATCGGCGACGCCGACCAGCACGCGGATGTTGCCATCGGGCAGTTGCTCGGCCCATTCGATTTGGTCCAGATCGCGCGAATCGTTGTTGTCGATGGAGGACCAGAGCAATTGGCGCAGGTCCCGGCAGTTGCCTGCGCCCGTGGCTGCGGCGTTGATGGCATTGACTTCCGCCATCACTTGGGGCGAAAAATCCGGTTTGAAACCGTGGCGGATCATTTCGGAGCGGGCCTTGCCCCGGAAATCGAAGTTGGCTGGTATTGGAGTCATGCGGTGGCAATTCTGGAAGCGACGGCGTGCTTTGGAAAGTATGAATTAAGAATGCAGAAATATGAAACCCCTTTCAGTTGCCGAGTACGAAGGGGTCCTGCGCAGATTGGGTTGGTCGGACATTCAATGCCGCGGCCCCCTATTTTCTATTCGTCATCCCCACCCGCGTTCCTTCAGGCCAAAAACCATGGCCGGGCTGCGAAAGTTTGTGGGGTGGAAGATATTGCGGCGGCGGGACAGAAAATCCGCATTCTGGACAGTGCGCGCGCGCCTTTGATACGCCGGAGGGATAAATGAGCGGGAAACCGCGGGAAGCGGCGCTACGGCATAAGAGTTGCTAATATTTTTGCGAGCTATGAAAAAACACATTTTACCGGTCGATGACGAACCTGCCATGCGCAACCTTTTGCAGGAACTGCTGGTTTGCAAAGGCTATCGCGTTTCCACCGCTGGCGAACTGGAGCAGGCCGGCAAGATCATCAAGAAGGACCCGCCGCAGTTGATCATCATGGATTTGCAGACGGAAAAGAGCGACGGCTTCGTTTCGATTGATGAGTTGAAGAAGCTCGCGCCGGCCACGCCGATCATGCTCCTGACCGGGGCCGTGTTTGATTGCGAGGTGGCGCGCAATACGATTCAAAAGAAGGTCGCCAGTTACGTGGCCAAGCCCGCGTCACTGAAAATGATTGTCGGCGAGATTCGGCGGTTGCTGGGCGAGCCGCAAGACGTGGTCGTGACGTGCGCTTGAAAGGCTGCGGGGCGCGGAGGAATTTCCGTTCCCGGAGGCGGACACAATTTTAGCCACAGGTTTGTTACCTTGCGTGAGCAACACCTCGTCTCCGGCCTGAACTTGTTTAACCAAGTCGGCAAGCTGTTGGGTTCCGACTTCCGCTGTGACTGTCATGTTCCCCAGCATACACCCTTCCCCGTTGGTCGTCGCGAGTCATTTAGCCATGCGATGAGGAATTGGTTTGGAACTTGGATTTTGGGCCCGCTGCCCGCATGATGGGCGCGATGAGTAAACGATTCTACGTGACCACGGCCATTGATTATGTCAACGGCCAGCCGCATTTGGGCCACGCCTACGAGAAGGTCATCGCGGATGTCATCGCGCGCGCGCGCCGCAGCCTGGGCCAGGAAGTGTATTTTCTGACCGGGCTGGATGAGCACGGCCAGAAGGTCCAGCAGGCCGCCCAGGCGGAGGGAAAAAGTCCGCAGACCTACTGCGATGCCCTCGCCGCCACCTGGCAAAAATTCGTCCTGAAACTGGGCCTGTCCAACGACGATTTTATCCGCACCACCCAGGTGCGCCACAAGGCCGTCGTCCAGGCCATCCTGTCGCGGCTCCATGCCGAAGGCCAGTTTTACAAGAAGAAGCACAAAGGCTTTTACTCGACCACGGCTGAAACCTTTTTGACGGAGAAAGACCGGCTGCCGGACGGGACGTTTGAGCCGGGCTATGGGAAAGTCGTCGAATTGGAGGAGGACAATTATTATTTCAATCTGCATCAGCACCAGGCATGGCTGATCGAACACATCACCGCCAACCCCGGTTTTATCGCGCCCGAATCGCGGCGCAATGAGGTGCTGGGCTTTTTGAACAACAACGTGTTGGAAGACCTTTGCATCAGCCGTCCGGCCGCCCGCCTCAATTGGGGCATTCCCATTCCTTTCGACACCGATTTTGTCACCTACGTCTGGTTTGACGCGCTGGTTAATTACGTCAGCGTTCCCTGCGCCCACGGCGATCCGGTGGTGGCCGGCGTCCTGCCCTCGTCCGGCGCGCCTTCCGGGGCTGCTCTGGAACTTTGGCCCGCCGACCTGCATCTCATCGGCAAGGACATTCTCAAATTTCACACTGTCTATTGGCCGATCATGCTCAAGGCGATGAAACTGCCGCTCCCCAAACAAGTCCTGGCCCACGGTTGGTGGCAGAAGGACGGCGAGAAATTGAGCAAAAGCACCGGCAACGTGGTGGACCCGGTCGCGGTGATCGACGAATGGGGCCTGGACGCCTTTCGTTATTACGTCGTGCGCGAATTGGACATCGGGCCGGATGGCAATTGGACCGATGCCGGTTTTCGTTCGCGGTATCAAGCGGAATTGGCCAACGGCCTTGGCAACCTGGTCAACCGTTCCCTTTCCATGATCAAGCGTTATCGCAACGGCTTGGTGCCGCGCGGGGCCAATCAATTGGAAAAGGAAATCTCCGAAACCCGCGCCCGGGTCATCGCAGCCTACGGCGCGAATGCTCTCCAGGAAGCGTTGGTGCAATGCGGATTGCTCGTCACGCGCGCCAATCAATACATCGACCAAACCAGCCCCTTCAAGCTGGCCAAAGACCCGCAACGCGCCGGCGAACTCAACGACATTCTCCATACCCTGGCCGAAGTCTGCCGCTCACTGGGCACGCTGCTGTGGCCTGTCATTCCGGGCATGGCGGAGAAGATCCATGGCCAGTTGGGCTTTCCCAAAACCGGCACCACCCTGGCGGAAGTGGCGCCCCCGATCCCCGAAGGCCACCCCATTGGCGAGGTCTTCCCCCTGTTCCCGCGCAAGGACGTGTAGCAGCACTTTAACAGTAGCAGACGACGTAAGGAGTCTCTGATCAAGGCCTTGGTTTCGAGGAGATTTGAGACTCCTCACGTCGTCTCCTACGGGAATGAGTCATTTTTTAACGGTCCGGGGAAAGTTGCATAAACGGAAAACGGGACGAAATTAAGCAAGGAGGTGGTTATGCAAACGCGTTTGAGCAAAGGATTGGCAGTTTTGATCACATTGATTGCGGTTGGCGCGCAGGCCGCGCCGCCCGCCACGATCATCCCTCCGGTTGGAGGCCAAATGACTCCCGGAGTGCCTGGAGGACAGATGTCGCCAGGAGCGGTTGGTGGAACGCTGAGTCCGGGCGGTTTTCTCGGGCCGATGGCGCCAAACCCGATGTTTCCCAATGGTCCTCCTGGCGGATCGATTTATTTCGGTTCCAACCACCTCTTCCTTAACCCCGCCGTGATCACGCCGATCGTCCCGCTCGGTCTGCCCGGTGGAACATTGAGCGCCGGTGCAGTGGGCGGCACCAGGAGCAGCGTCATTGTGGCTGGCGGCGGCACGACCGCGGCGCCCGGAGGAACATTCAGCAGCGGCGCGGTCGCGGTGGGCGGCGCCCGAAGCGGTGTCATTGTCGCCGGCGGCACGCCGGCGCCAGCCGCAACGGGTGGATCGTTGAGGCCGGGAACAGGTGGAACACTGTCGAATGGGGCGGTCAATCCGTCGTCCTCTTCTGTTATTGTCACGGGTGGGGCTGCGCAATAAGCAGCTGTCGCGGGATTACAAATAAAAGCCAAGATTATACTGGCGGGTTTGGCCGGAAGGGCGTTCTCTTGTGGGAACGAAAGCAACAACTATGCATCTCCAAAAATCTATTTTACACATTCTCCCACTGGCAGTTCTGGCTTTGTTCTGCGGCTGTCAAAAAAACGGGGAAAAACCGGTTGCTCCTGCCATGGCCGGCCCCCGGCCCACGATCGTCTCCGCCGAGAAAACGAGCTTCGATGAAGTGACCGCCAAGCTCGACAAGGGCGGCAATTTCTATCTCTACCTCAGCACCGAGCAGGCCCTCACCGGCTTGTCGGGGAAAATTGCCGGGTTCAGCAATATGATGGGTTGTATGCCGGGGATGACCGATGCTCAAAACCAGACCATCGGCAAGGTCGTCACTGTTGCCACCGCCTGTCTCAAGGACAGCGGCATCGAGCAGATCAGCGGCGTCGGCATGAGTTCCATCGCCCGCGAGCCGGGTTTTTATTACGGCAAGGTGATTGTCCATCATTATCCCGGCCAAAATGCCGGCGCGATCTGGTCCATGCTCGGCAAGGCGCCGCATCCGTTGGCGGAATTGGATTTGCTGCCGGAAAGCACGGTCCTGGCCACGTTCTCCGACCTTGATGTGCCGCTGGTATGGAACAATGTCCATAAGCACCTCGAACTGCTCGAAATCCCCGCCGTGACCGATGCGATGCAAAACTGGCCGGCGCAGTTTCACAAAATGACCGGGCTGGACTTTGACGATGTGCTGGCTTCGCTGGGCGGCAATTACGGCGTCATCTTCACCCTGGACGAACAGAAAAAAGTCACGCTGCCCATTCCCGGCTCGCCGATGGAGATTCCCAGCCCCGGCCTGGCCATCGTGGCGAAGGTCAATTCCGACGTCATTTTCAACCGCATCGATGCCCTCTGCAAAAGCAATCCCCTCGTCGTGCGCGTCGATACTGCGGACCTGAGAATGCGCACCATGAACATCCCGATTCCGTTGCCGGTGGAATTGCGCCCCAGCATCGCCCGCAGCGGCGATTACCTTCTGCTGGCCACTTCCGACACGCTGGTGCAGGAGATCCTGGCCGTCAAAGCCGGCAAGGCCAAGGGCTTCAAATCCACGGCGGAATTCGCCAAGCTCTCGCAGGGGATTCCGGAGGAGGGCAACAACTTCTCGCTCGTCGCCAACCGGTTCGTGAAAGCGATGATGCAAATCCAGCAACAATCGCTCACCAACAAGGGAACCATGACGGCGGCCCAGATCGACACCATGCAGCACGCCTTCCACACCGGAACAAATTTCGGCAGCTACAGTGTCGGGGCCAATGGCCCTGCAGGATGGGAAGGCAGCGCCAACGGTCCCCAGAGCGCGCAGACAATGCTGATCGGCGGGGCGTTTGCAGTCGGCGTTGTGGCCGCCATCGCCATACCCAATTTCATCAAAGCCCGCGAGGCCGCCCAACACGCCAAAACCGCGAGCTACACGCCTGAACCCAACGGCGCTCCATCCGGAGCGGTGCCAACGCCCGATTTGCGTGTCCCTGCAGCCCGGTCAGTCATTTCCGCGCCCGCAGCAAAAATGCAACCGACTGCTTTGTAATCTGGCGATACGCATTGCCCGAGCCGGGGATTTTGGCTACGCGGCCGATTATTCTCCCTCTCCCATGCTTGGGAGAGGGCCGGGGTGAGGGCTGGTGAACCGGCATTCTTCCATGTGGGTGCAGAATTGTCTTTACTTAATATGCCTTGATGGTGTATTAGCGTAAGTCATTGCAGCCCCGTATTCAGCGATTGGGCTTTGTTATTCGCTTAACCTTCAAAAAGATATGGAAAAGACCTCTTGCTTGGGGTGGCATTCTTTCCACTGCCATAGTGGCTCCTGTTTGCGTCTCTGCGGTGTGTTCGTCGCGATGGTGTGGCTCGCCTTGAGCGCCGCGCAGGCGCAAACCGCCAATTATGCGCTGGGCACGTCCGCGCTTCTGGTGGGTCCGGCAGCGGGAAGCAATAGCGTGGTGTTGGCAGTCACGCCTGCGACAGGCACTTGGACGGCTTCCGCAAATGCCGCCTGGTTGCATCTCAGCCCGGCCAATCAAAGCGGCACAGGCAGCACGAATGTGGTTTTCAGTTTCGATGCCAATGCGGGCGCGACGCGCTCCGGCACCCTTACCATCGCCGGTCTGCCGCTGACCGTCAGCCAAGCCGGTTCGACTTATGTTGCGATTAGCTCCACGACCACGCTGGTGTCCTCGGGACTGGATTACCCCGAAGGCGTCGCGGTGGATGGTGCGGGCAATGCCTACATCGCCGACACCGACCACCTCGCGATCAAGGAGTGGTCGGCGGCCAACAACACGGTGGCCACATTAGTGTCCCCCGTACCGCCCTCTGGAATAATGCCATCTGCCGTGGCGGTGGACGGCGCGGGCAATGTATACTTTTCTATAATCGAGCCCCTCAAAGGCATCATGGAATGGACGGTGGCCAATAGCAATGTGACCACATTGGTATCCTCTGGCTTGTTTTTTCCACAAGGCGTGGCAGTTGACGGTGCGGGTAATGTTTACATTGCTGACAGCGAAAACAACGCGATCAAGGAATGGACGGTGGCCAACAGTAATGTGACCACATTGGTGTCTTCGGGATTGAGCTATCCTTTTGGAGTGGCTGTGGACACTGCAGGGAATGTTTACATTGCCGATACCGGCAATAACGCAATCAAAGAATGGCAGGTGGCCAACAGCACCGTGACTACATTGGTTTCTTCGGGATTGACTGGTCCCCAAGGCGTGGCGGTGGACGGTGCCGGCAATGTTTATATTGCCGACACCGGCGACGGGATGATCAAAGAATGGACGGCG
>Ga0302320_10026346_pt1 | contig 11263 bp, 6 predicted proteins | sample Bog_T0_3_FD_202130 | JGI IMG/M metagenome (GOLD analysis project Ga0302320, IMG submission 202130) | Peat permafrost microbial communities from Stordalen Mire near Abisko, Sweden - Bog_T0_3 | ecosystem: Environmental > Terrestrial > Soil > Wetlands > Peat | place: Sweden: Abisko, Stordalen Mire... | reverse complement strand
TCAACACCTCCTGGAAACAGAACAACCGACCAAGATCGCGCGCAAAAGTATCTACCTGTATCCCTGTATCCCTTTCGTCAACGCTGCCAGCTACGCCTTCGCCTTTTCTTCATGCGATGGCCCTGGGTTACCCCCGCGCGTCTGCCAGATGGACCGGACTCGCCAGTTCCACGCGCAGGAGGTACTCGTCATGGCCCACCACGCGCAGAACGGCGCCCGCGGGGACAGGCTCACTTGCCACGGCTCGCCAGATTTCGCCCTCCACCGCCACATGCCCCTCGGGTGCGAGCGGCTCCATGGCGCGGGCACTGCTGCCCACCAGCGCATCCACGCCAAGACGGGACTTCATCTTCCGCGCGCGGATGGCCAGCGTCAGCAGAAACACGGTAATCGAACCAAAGGCCGTGCTCACCGCCAAGGCCACCCACAGGTTCACTCCCAACTCCGGGATCGGCGCCGCCACCAGCGTGAGCATCCCAAAGGTCAGGCAGACAATGCCGGCAATGGCCAGTGCGCCGTGCCCCCCAACTTTGGCCTCCAGCACCAGCATGCCCAGCGCTGCCACCAGCAGCAGGACGGCCGTATAGCGGATGGGCAGCAGATTGAGCCCGAAAACCGCCAGCAGGACCAGAAGGGTACCCAACGCGCCGGGAACGATGGAGCCGGGCGTGTTGAATTCCAGGTAAATCAGCAGAGCTCCGGTCAGCAGCAGCAACAGCGCGATATTCGGATTCACAAGCCAGCCGAGCAGGTCTTCCCGGAGCAGCGGCTTGACCATATCGATGCGCGCCTGGCCCAGGTGGAGCACCACTTTGCTTCCATCCAGCCGGGCGATGCTGCGGCCCTCCAGCGCAGCCAGCAATTGCGTATCGCTGCCGGCTGTCAGATCGATCAGGTGCTGGTCCAGGGCTTCTTCTGCGGTGTAGGAGTGGGACGAATGCACGGCGGCATCCGCAGCTTCCGCATTGCGGCCGCGCCTGGAAACATAAGAGCGCAGGAAAGCCTCGGTGTCGTTCTCGATCTTCTGGTTCATGGTCGCGTCCGGCTGGCCGCCGAACTCGATTACCGGATGCGCCGCCCCGGCATTGGTTCCCGGAGCCATGGCGGCTACGTCCGCGGCTTCCAGCAGGAAGAAGCCGGCCGAACCGGCCCGCGCGCCTGCCGGAGAGACAAACACAATCACGGGAACGCGGGAGCTGAGAATCTCTCCTACCATCCCGCGGGTGGAATCGAGCAGCCCGCCGGGAGTATCCAACTGCACCAGCAGCGCCAGCGCGCCATCGGAGTTCGCTTGAGCAAGGGCTCGCTTCAATTGGTCCGCGGTGACCGGCTGAATAGTGTCGGACAGCACCAGTTTGTCGATGAAGGGCTGTTTCGACCCCGCCTGTTGCGCGAAAACCAGCGAGCGGACGCCGATGGTCCCGGCAAATACAGCCGCCGCACAAATCAGCCAAATTGACAAATTGCGTGCGCGCTCAAACATGGCTTGCTCCTTCCGCGCCAACCCTCAGGCTCTCACTGTTTCTGCCCTCTTCTGGTTTCGACCTGGTGCTGCAATTCCAGCGCGGGTTTGTTGCCAGGCTCAATCTTCAGCGCTTCGCCCGCGTCGTAGCCCGCCTCATCCCAATGGCCGGCGGCCATGTCCAGGCGGCCCATCACGAGGTAGGCCTGCACCGAGGGCATCAACTCCAGCGACGTGCGCGCTTGCTTGCGAGCGTTTTCCTTGTCGCCTGCACGCTCGCGCACCTCGGCCAAACCGGCGTGAACCTCGGCAACCCGGTCGTCGATGGCCACGGCAGAGAGATAAAGCCGTTCAGCCTCCAGCAGGAGACCGCGGTCCAAATAGTCTTTTGCCTGCCCAGCCAGCTTGCGCGCCTGCTGCTCCGGGCCCAGCGCCGCCAGCCGCGCGTCATCCACCTGGTCCAGCATCTGCGCCGCCTGGCGGAAGGCAACGGCATCGAAGTTGCGCGCAATCCGCTCCAGCGGATCGGGACGCTCTGCGGCATCGGCTGGCAATTTGCCGGCCGGCCCTTTCCATATCTCCTGCAGCGCCTGGGCCTCGGCGTCGTTGGGGTGTAGCTTCAGACATGCCGCCAGCTCGCTCAGCGCCTCGGCAACATCCCCGCGCCTCTTCAAACTCACTGCAAGGTTGAAGTGGTAGTCCGCCGTGGCCGCGTCAGCGGCCGTGGCCTGCCGGAAGAGAGCGATCCCGTCGTGTCCCTGCCGGCTCACGGCAACTCCCTGATTATTCACAACTTCTGCCAGCGGAAGCACCCGCGCCACGGCTCCGAACGACTGCTCGGCCTTGGGATAGTTTCCGGAAAAGAGCAGTGAGAGGCCGCGGTAGAAGTCCGCCTCTAGCGCGTCCAGCCCCTGCAGCCTGGGATCGCCGACGACCACCTTGGCGAACGCCTCCGCGGCCTGTTCGTACTGCTGGGCGTTATACTCTTCCCGGCCCAAAGCCATCCAGGCCGGACTAAACTCGGGGCTCAGTTTCACGGCCTGGTCGAGATGCTTCAGCCGCTCGTCGTGGTCAGGCTCGGAGATGCCGCGAATGTACTGCTCGAAGGCGTCTAGCCTGATCCCCTTGCCCGCGGCGACAAATGTCTCCTTCGACACGTTGAATCCGGGATCCAGTTGCCGTGTCAGCTCCCAAGCCAGCGAGTCGAATACCTGTACGAGGTCGTTCATCGCGCCGCGAGCAGTGATCGTCTTGCTCATACGCAGGTGGGGAACATCCACCACTTGCGCCTCGGCAACGATCCCGCCGCCATCGGTCACAAAACTGCCCACGACAATGGAATCGGCGTCCAGCGTCTGCGCCAGTTTGAGCGCGGTGGCGCGCGAGGGATGAAACCCCTGCGGTAGCCCCAGGTGATCCAAGGCATAGAGCCTGTCAGCGCGGCTCATGGGAGCAAAGCCCGCCGAAGCGAACCGGCTGCCCAGAATCTCCGGGGCCGCCTCGCGAATCCATTCCAGGCTGGGCTGCCCGGTGCGGTTGTCGAAGGGAAGTACCAGCAGAATCCGGTCGTGGCCGGCGCTTGCACCGGGCACCGCCGTTTTCGCACCGCCGCCCGCCTGCGCAGCCTGCCCGCGCAGCTTCGCCGCAGGCATCGCCGCCAACGCCAGACCAAGACAAAGGGCCGCGCTCAACCGCAGTCCGCTACCAAATCGAGATAAGAGAGTCGTCGTCACTACAGCCAGATTATAGGCGTTCGGCCGTATGGACGCCGGAGTCGCCGTTCACCTGTGGACAGACAAACCCGCATCGAGGGTTACGGGCGCGTTGGACGCTCTGCCCGCGCGGCCAGCACGCGCTCAAACCGGATCAGGGCCACCCACTGCCCCTGGTCGGTCTTTTCCCAGACGAGTTCCCCGCCGAGCTGTTTGGCGATGGCTTCCGGAGCCAGATCGTGGTGCAGCCCGAAAAACTTCTCGTCCAGTTCCGCGCTCTTGGCGCCCAGCATCAGCAGCGGATGCGGCGGATCGTATTTGGTTGAGAATACGAGCGCCGCCGAGTACTTCGCCGGCTCTTCGACTGCCCGGTCGATCTGCGGCCCTGAAAAGTCTTCAAGCCGGTAAACATCGAAAGGCTGCTTCAGATACCCGAGTTCCGGCCGGGTAAGTTCGTCGGTCATGGGCCACGCGGAGAGCACCGTCGCGCCAGGGTACTTCCGGTTCAACTGCGCAATGCCCGCCTCGTGAAGCCGGACAACATGCGCATAGGCCAGGTTGTCTTCAGGCGCAAACCCGTAAGGAGGGTTCACAAACAACCCTACGACGAACGCCGCCGCTGAAAACACCGCCAGGCCCTGCCAATACGGAACTCTCCGATAGAACATCGTGACCGCGATCAAAAGCACCAGCGGATACATCGGCAGCAGATAGCGCGTCAGCAGAGCGCCGCCCAGCACGCTGAACAACAGCGCATCCATGAAGAGCAACAGGAAGATCCGGCGCATCGGGCCAGAGCCAATGGCCTCCCGGTCGTGCCCGCCGGCGCCCGGACGCGGATCGAGCAGAAACGCGGCAATCGTCATCAGCACCGGCACAAACAAGTTCATGTGCGCCGTCAGGTGCAGGAGCCGATGGCCGAAAGCGGCAGCAATCCGCAGCGGATCGAGCGTGGCCTGGGCGTTGTAGCGCAGGAACTCGGGATTGCCGAAGAGGAATCCGGTTTTCGTGAAGTGGTAGCCGTACCAGCCCGCCAGCGGCAGCACGCAGCTTGCCAGCCACACCGCTTCGCGCCTCAACCGGCTCCGCGCCGGCGGCCGAGCACGGAAACTCTCAGCCAGGCACACGGCGGCGAGCGTCAGCGGAATGGCAATCGCCGTTTCCTTGCATAAGGCTGCGGCGGCAAACCAGAGCGCGGCGGCCCACGGCTTCCGTTCCCGGTCGGGAAGCGAAAATACCAATCCCCACAGCGTGCACGCGGCTGCAAAAATGTCGGCATGCGCCAGGCTGCTTTGCGCAAACCAGATGGGATAAAGTCCGGTAAGGGCGGTAGTCCAGAAGGCCACGGCGGCAACACCCACCAGCCGCATCGCCAGCCGCCAGACAGCCAGCAGCCCCAGCGCGGCAACCATGAGAACGGCTTCCCTGGTCACCTCTGGATAGAAGCCTGAAATCTTCCACCAGAGCGCCAGATAGATGCTGGGCAGCGGCGGATGGGCGTTGGTCAGGGTCGTTATGGGAATCAGCGAGCCGGTGCGGAAAAAATCCCACGCGGCGGGTATGTAGTAACCTGCCTCGTCCCAGTAGTAAGGCAGGCGCAGAAGCGTGAAGTGGCTGGCATACAGCGCCGCGAAAACCACTGGAAAGATCATCCAGAGGGGCAGTGGCGCATCCATCCGCGGCTGCAACAGCTTCTTCAAGCGCAAGCATTCGCTCCTGGAACCATGTTCATTGGGTGTTTGAACGCCTCTTGAGGAATTGGGTGACAGTTTGCCCCGGTTCCTTCCTTTTACCTAGTTGACGGGGCCCTGCTGAAAGTTGTGGCTCTGCGGTTCCAGGTTCAAAGTGCCGAAGGCCTGCTCGTACTGTGCCAGGTTCTGCCCCAGCACATTCCAAAGCGCTTTTGCCTGTTGGGGACTCAGGAAGACACCTTGATGGTTGCGGATCGTCACCTGATCGGGGCTTTCGCTGGTAGCCAGACCGAAGATGAGCTGGAAATCCCACACGCTGACGCGCACCTGCACGCTGTTGGCATAGGACTCGCGATAGTCGGGCGTCTGAGCAAGATTCAATTGAGTTGGCTGTACGGATGGAGTCATAGTCTCACCAGTTTATTCCGGGGGTGCTCTCATCGGAGCAGAAAACGCCGGAATCGGGTGGTCCCATTCATCCAGGGCGGATCTCCATTGAGTCCGCGGAGCGTGGAATGACAATTTCGACCGCCGAAGGTGACCAAAAAGTGCCATCTACCCAAACTTAGGTAATGGATATACTCGTGGCAGCACGGGCCGAGCAAGACAGTGCTGTTGAATTCAGGTTCCATTCGCTTGAAGCGAAGAGATGTGTTGGCCGATATGCAAACAGCGAGGACAACGAGATTGAATGACCATGTGACACGGCCCACCAGCCATGTTTTCCCCCGATCTGCAGGTCAAGCTACTCAGCCAGGCGGTCTTCCCCGATGGGCTCCTTCCCTGGGAACCGTCGTTTGGCATCGCGGAGCCAGCTGGCTGCTGGCCCTGGCTGCCCTGCTACTTGCGAACGCGGGGGCAGAGGCGCAGTCTGTCTGGGCCTCGCAGAACATCAGCACATCTCTGACCCAACTCGTTGCCGTGACAGCCCCGTCTTCGCTTTCCGGTTCGCAAACCGTCAGCCGGGTGGAAGTGCTGTCGAACGGCGTCACCAGCGAAAACGGCGGAACGGAATTCGTGAAGGCGACGGGACCAAGCACTGTCACATGCGTCGGGACCGCACTTTCAGCCTCCGGAAGTTGCACGCAATCCGTCACCTTTACTCCCGCGTATCCCGGCGTTCGCATCGGAGCAGTCGAGCTTTTCGACGGCAACGGCACTCTGCTGGCGACGCAGTATCTTTCCGGCATCGGCCAGGGTGGACTTGATGTTCTGACGCCGGGGAACATCCTGGACATTGCCGGCAAGTATCAAGTGGTAGGCAGCGCCTCGGAGAACCCTATTCCAGCGACCGCCGCAGGTCTAAACCAACCCGCCGGCGTCGCCGTCGACGGCGCGGGCAATGTCTACATCGCCGACTACTTTAACAACCAGGTTCGCATGGTCTGCTCCGGAACGAACAGCGCCACAATTCACGAGGTGGGCTGCGGCAACGGCAAGGGTTACCTCGTCCCTGTAGCCGGCAGACAAGGCCCCGGCTACTCGGGCGATGGGGGTCTGGCGGCCTCTTCCACACTGAGATACCCGTCCAGCCTGGCGCTGGATGGGGCGGGCAACCTCTATATTGCCGACTCCGGGAACAATGTAATCCGCAAGATCGACGCGGTCACCGGTTTCATCAGCACGGTCGCGGGAAACTATGGCCAGGGCAGTGGCTACACAGGCGACGGCGGACCGGCCACCGACGCCCAACTCAACTCGCCCTCGGGCATCACCGTGGATACTGCCGGCAATATCTACATCGCCGACACCGACAACCAGGCGATCCGCAGGGTGGACGCAACCGGCAAAATCAACACCATCGTGGGCACCGGCCCCAACGTAATTGATGCCAGCCTCAACCGGCCCTTCGCGGTCGCCTTTGACGCCGACGGCAACATGTACATTCCAGATTCCCGCAATGGCCTCATCCGCAAAGTCACGGCAACCAACCACATTATCAGCACAGGCAGCAGCATCGCCACCGTCGTCGGCGGCTCCGGTGGAACCCAAACCGGGTGCAGCAATAGCAACAATGGGACGGCAATCTCCGACATCGAGCTGGTGTTGCCCGAGGGAGTCGCCATCGACGCGGCGTCGAACATCTATATTGCCGACACGGGCAACAAGTGCATCCGCAAAGCGAATGTCAAGACCGGAAACGCCTGGGCGCTCGCGACCGAGAACAATAACGCCATCACGCTTGAAAATGTTGAGTCTACGGTGCAGATCGTTGAACCGATCCAGGTTACTCTGGATGGCTCGGGCAATCTCTACTTTGCCGACTTCTTATCCATGACCGTCGATGAAATTCAGAGCAACGTCGCGGTTCTGAACTTCCCAGTGCCGGTGCTTGAAGGGTCGCAATCCTCGAGTTCACAGATCGTGACGATTGAAAACGACGGCAATGCTTCCTCGGCCCTGGCCTCCGTCAAGCCCGATGCCAATGCAGCTTTGGATCCGAAAACCACAACCTGCGGTCCGGGGGATTCCCTGATTCAGGATGCCGACTGCAATGTCGGCGCGTTCTTTGCCCCCTCTGTTGTCGGCGATCCGCTGCTTGGCCATGTTTATGTCGCCGGAAATACGATCAATGACGAGACGACACCGCTGGACATTGTTCTGGTGGGAGACGGCACCGAATTCATCATTGGTTTGACCGTCGCGCCGCCCAGCCCGCAAGCGTATGGAACCAGGGTTTCGTTCACGGCGACTGTGACCGAGAAGAGCGGCACACCCACCGGAAGCGTCACCTTCACCGACTCCCTCAACGGCGGGGCGGCCAAGCCATTGGGGACCGCGACGCTCATCGGCGGCCAGGCAGTCTTCTCGACAAATACGCTCGCAGTGGGTAACCACACCATCACCGCGACCTACAGCGCAAACGCCTCCACGGCAAGTGTTTCTTACACCATCTTTGAAGGCACCACGACGCAACTGAGCGCTTCTCCGAAAAGTCCGTCTGGACTCGGGGCAAGCGTAACCTTCACGGCAACGGTAACAACCACGGCGACCGGAGGGCCCGCGCTCGACGGGACGGTGACCTTCACCGACAGCGATGCCCCGACCGCTTTCGACACCAACGTGGTGCACCTCAAGAACGATGGCACGGCCCAGTACACAACCGCCGCGCTGGTGCAGGGCTTGAACCACATTACCGCGGCGTACTCGCCTGCAAACACCACCCTGATCAAAGACAGCACAGGTGCATTGATCCAGGATGTCGTGGCGCCCAGCACAATGACGCTCGCCTCAAATCCCACGTCGTCCACCTACGGAAATCCCGTCGCCTTCACCGTCGCATTGCCAAACTCCGGAACCACTCCAGCCGGCGGAACCGTAAGCATTGCCATCGTCCCGGTTGGCGCAAACTCGCCTATTTACCCGCTCACCGTGAATCTGGGCGGCAATCCGGCCACGGGCACGGCTTCCATCTCCTCGCTGCCTGTGGGGACCTACAACGCCACAGCCACCTACGGGGGCGACCAAAACTACGGTTCGGCTACGGCCACACTGGCGCCGCCACTGGTGGTGAACCAGGTGCAGACCACCACCAACGCGGCTGCGTCCCCCAGCCCCGCCTTTGCGGGCAGGCCAGTCGCCATCACCGCGACCGTCAAGGCGGCCACTGGCACCGAGACTCCCGCCGGCACGGTCACCTGCACGGATACTTTCAACGGCACAACAGTCCCGCTCGGCGTCGGGACGGTGACCCTGGACAGCAAGGGAACCGCCATCGTCACCCCCTCCCTTGCGGCCGGCACGCACTCGATCCTGGTCGCCTACTCCGGCGACGCGAACGACGGCAAGAGTTCGTTTACGCTTTCCCTCGTGGTGAATCAGGCAGCCACTTTCACGGTAGTAACGGCTTCGCCGAGTCCCGCCATCGTGGAAGGCACAATTACCTTCACGGCGACGGTGACGGCGAATCCAGCCGGCGCGCCCACCGGGGCGGTGAGTTTCTTTGCCAATGGAACCATCGCGCTTGGCGCAGCCAATCTGGACGCGACCGGCAAGGCCTCTGTCACCAGTGCCACGCTTGCCGCGGGCAGCTACCAGATCACCGCTGTCTATGGCGGCGACGCGGAGAACCTGGGCAGCACATCGGCCGCCATCACAGAGGTAGTGGGGCTCATCCCAACCGCGACGACTCTGAGTACCGCGTCTACGAAAGGCCCGAATGCGCAGACGATCCTGGTTTCCACGGTCGAAGACGATGGCGCATCCGGTCCCTTGCCCACCGGAACGGTGACGTTCAAAACCGGAACAACCACCGTTGGAAGCGCATCGCTGAACACGGATGGCGTCGCCACTCTGACTCCCAATCTGCTGCCCGGAACCTACTCGATGATTGCGTACTATGCCGGCGACTCGTTGCACGGTCCATCGCAATCGAAGCCCGTCAGTATCAACGGCCAGGGTTCGTCGTTCACGCTTGCGATTACGCCCCCGTCGGTGACAGTTGCCACAACGCAAAACACCAATGTGACCGTGACTCTGACTTCGATTAGCGGCTTTGCGGATACCATCGGCCTGGGCTGCGCCTCTCTGCCGGCTGGCGTCAACTGCCATTTCTCCAGCATCTCGATACCGCTCGCTTCCGGCGGAACGGCAACGGCGCAACTGACCATCGATACCAACAATCCGCTTGGTGGTGGCGCGACGGCGATGAACAAGGCGCCCGAGGTACGAACAGTTGCAATGGCAGGGTTGTTCCTGCCGCTCAGCTTCTTCCTGGGCTGGATGCTTTGGCGTTTCCGCCGGAGTCACGCCGGCGCATGGAGCATTGTTCTGACGCTTGCGTTGTCCGGCGCCGCGTTGCTGGCGACGGGCTGCTCCGGATTCACACAAAACACCGCCGCACCGGGCACCTACACCTTTCAGGTGGTCGGCGTGGGCGTCAACAGCAATGTCAGCCAATATCAGGATGTCACAATTACCATTACCAAGTAGCACCACCGGGCGAGACACGGGAAAGAACACAGATGAAGTACTGCAATCATTCCGGGAAGACCGCTCGCGCGAGGCGGACGAATCCGCCTTTTCGTCGCGCAGTGTTCGTAGCCGTGGTGCTGGCCGCCTGCCTCGGACTGGCGCGCAGGGCATCGGCCCAGGTGGTCTATTCCGGAGACGAAGGCGGAATCACGCTGACGGCCGGCGTGACAGCATCCGGTTACGAGGTGCAATACGGGCAGCAGAAGCTGGCGGGCATTTCCGGGGTGGTGGATGTGGACACCAGACGGCGTTTTGGGGTGGAGGCCGAGGGCCGCTGGCTGATGTTCCATGAGACAAATCAACTGCACGCAACCACCTGGCTCGTCGGCCCGCGCTACCACTTCACCCGCGGGAAATTCCAGTTCTATGGCAAGGGCTTGGTTGGCGAGGGACAGTTTACGTTTCCTTATGACTACGCCCAGGGACACTATCTGGTGATTGCGCCAGGCGGCGGCATCGATTACCGATGGAAGCGACACATTTCATTGCGAATCGCGGATATGGAATATCAGATCTGGCCGCAGTTCACCTTTGGCTCGATGCGTTCCTACGGTGTCAGCGCGGGCGTCCTTTACCACATCTTCTAATGCCGGCTGTGCAGCATGTGTGCACCAGTGCGAACTGTTGACGCACACGGTCGTGGAAGCGCACAAGGCATTTCGCCGCGGCGGCTGGGATGCGGTCAGCATCCATCGGATCGGCAGTCCGACCGGCACTGGCCGCATGTTGACTCCGGAGCAGTCGCATTGCCTCGGGGCCGGATCAATAAGGACCGCCGGATTGTTTGGATCGGCCGCTTTGCTGCTGGCGCAGAGGCAGGAAATCCGGATCTGCGTGGCGCCAAGCCGCCTGGACGAGGCGTTCGGCGCTGGCCGCCCCCGCCGAGTCGCCCAATTGACGAAGCACCCTGCCCAATTGCAGGGCAGCTAGAGGGATGTAGGGTGAGTCCGGCGCCAGCGTGCGATGTGAGAGGACGCTGCGGAATTCAGCCGCCGCCTGCTCAGGGCGCCCCGTACCCCGATACGCGAGACCGCGATAATACGCCGGGGCCAGACTCAAGGCGCTGCACGCATCAAAAGCACGGGCCGGTTCGAGCGCCTGGATCGCCGCTTGAGGGTCGTGCTTGTGTAGCTGGACCGCGGCCCGCACCGCCGGCAGTTCGGCCTGATTGAGAATCGTATTGAGCGGAGCATGGGCGGCGGCTTTTGCCGCTTCCGATGCTGCGAGAGCGGTGTCGCCGCTCCGGCCCAGCGCCAGGGCCGCCAAGGCCTGGATGCTCACATTGTCAGGCGCGAGCCTGAGCGCTTCGAGAGACAGTGCACGCGCCTCGCGCGGATAGCCGAAGTCAGCTTCCAGAGTGGCTTCGTCCACATCGACTGTCGCCGCGAGTTCCGAGAATCCCTGGGCCAGGGCCATGCGGCGAG
>Ga0302320_10026345_pt1 | contig 11263 bp, 9 predicted proteins | sample Bog_T0_3_FD_202130 | JGI IMG/M metagenome (GOLD analysis project Ga0302320, IMG submission 202130) | Peat permafrost microbial communities from Stordalen Mire near Abisko, Sweden - Bog_T0_3 | ecosystem: Environmental > Terrestrial > Soil > Wetlands > Peat | place: Sweden: Abisko, Stordalen Mire... | reverse complement strand
AATCCTCATATACTCTTCGAGGACATGAAGTCCGAGAAGCCGTCTCTCCTGCGGAGAGTCAAGTCCAGGATGGACTTGTAAGGTGTATACTCCGGTTTTTTTGAAAAATCTTCCTTCATGAACCTCCTGTTCATGACGATCCACTTGATCGACGGGCTTTTCGAGCAGCCTGCTCTCAAAGAGTCTGAAACCAAATCCTCTATTTCGCGGCAGCGACTAGTTGAGCCACCTACTATCACAAAAAGGTAGTCTTGAGTGCCACAAAAAAAGCGGAACCCTGGTTCCAAATGGTCGTATTCCCAAGTAAAGTATCTCTCCCCACCTCATAAACCAGACCGTAGCTCAAACTAACGCCGATCCATTTATTGAAATAAGCCTCGCTACCCACATGCACCCCTGGCTGAAGCAAAACACCATTGACCATCCCAAAAAATACTGGCCCTGCGCCCACTTCCAATCGTAGAAACATATTCGCTTTGAAGGATTTCGTATTAAAAAACGGAGGAACATAATAGAATCGTGTAAACCCTCCCAATAGAGCAGAAAACTGCCCACCTATGTCCTTACTGAACTCCCCAAGAGACTCAAATCGCATGTAGGCACCAATATTCATGAAGCGAGTATTGCTCACTTCCAGGTCAAATCCATAGACGTTTAAACCACTGTCACTGATTTCTCCAGCTGAAGTACCGCTGGATTTAGAAAATTGAACAGCATAACTCACGTTCCCAAAAGAAAAATTGGTTTGAGGCAAAAGAAACGGATCATCTAATAATGCTGGTAATACTGAAGCACGATCCCCATTTGAAACTATCTCGCTAGAAAAAGCAGATGTACCAATCAAAAAGATGATTGAGGCAAAATACATCCCTATCACTGCTATTTTTTTAACAACCGCTCTCACAATGGGGCGATCCTATGGGGAATTAGCACATCTGTCGAGGAGAAATTGAAACTCAATCCCAAATTTCAGCCCATTTTTTTATTTATCATGATACGAACAAGCCTAATATGAATCTTTTTACTCGATCTTCTGCGCTACTGAGTGCCATAACCTTAACAAGTTTTATTGCATTGAAGGATCCTGCATTTGCAGAAATCCTATTGCAACCTCATCAGAAAACTCCTGTCGAGTACCTTCTTCGTCACCCAGAATTAAAAGGGCTTCTATTATTTCACTCCTTAGGAAGCGGTAAAACCTATATTTCTTTAGCTTATGCAGAAAAAAGTTCTCATAAAAAAGTGATTATTTTAGTTCCTGATTTTCTAAAAACCAATTGGACCACCCAAATGGAATCATTTGGCATCAAGGATACCCGTCGTTATGAGATTGTTTTGCTAAGCGAATCTGAAAAACTTCTTAAATACGATTTAAGTAATACTATGGTTATCGTAGATGAAGTTCACAAATTTGTGCAGAAAATTCGACTGGGCAATCCGAATATTTCTGAGAAATTTTCTAACCTCTACCAGAAACTAAAATCAGCTCAAAAGCTTCTTTTTTTATCAGGAACCCCTATTTTTGTAGACACGTCCGATATTTCTTATATCGCTAATCTTCTTTTAGAAGATGACCCATACCCTGTAGACCCATTAAAATTTAAAACTCAGTACATGAAAATCAAACCTGTTACCTCTTTGGTTCGAGGTCAAGTCACTGAAAGTAAACTCATGATGCTGGGCGTCCCTTTTATATTAACCATGACTGCCGTTGTCACATTAGCAACCACATTCCCGGCAGGCATCCCCCTGGTTGCTTTGGGTGGAGCTGCCCTCATTCCAGTAACCAATGAGATTTTTCCAGCAAATCAAGTTATGTTTAGGGAATTCGATGCAGAAAAATGGAAGGATTTTTCTACAAAATATGTTTCCTTTTTTGAGGTACCTTTGGATGAAAATGAAAACTACCCTTCTAAACAGATTATTGAAAAAGAAGTTCTTTATAATGATTCCCAGACCAATTTTTTTCTTGGATTTGTAGATGAAGACATGACCCCAAACGAACTTTCTACCTTACTCAAAGATGAAAACGAAACCTACAGCGACATGTATTTGAAGTTCCACAACTCTAAACTACAAAAGCAGCTTTTGGCAAATCCTCAATCAGGTCTTCAGATTGGAAATCTGGACTTTAAGAACGAGAAAGACGGGAAAATAATTGAAACCCCTAAATTTTATCAAATTTTTGAATTTATAAAACGAAAACCAGGGCAAGTTGCTGTTTATTCCAATTTTTTTACTAATGGAATTCAACGTTTTGCTCAATTTTTGGACCGACGAGGATGGGGTGATCAATACGTTCTACTCTCTCCTTTGCAATCGACATCTGAACAACGTGAAATCCTTGCACAATATAACCAAGGCAAAAAGCGAATTCTTTTACTTCATCCAGATATAACAGAGGGAATTTCTCTTATTGGCACAGAGCAGTTCCATATTTTGGAACCCATTCGAAATGCAACCCTTCTTGAACAAATCATCGGCAGAGCAACCCGATACAAGTCCCATAGTCATCTCCCTAAAGAAAGACAGCACGTTACTGCTTATTTATGGGAATCTAAGGTCGAATATAACAATTTCGCGTTCCCTACCTCTGCCGGATTGATTCGAAGAGAACATTGGCAAAAAAATTACTCGGAAATTAACCCCAGCATGTGGACCAAGGGAATCATAGAAATTGATAGCAATTATTTCCTCAAAGACGAAACGCCCGACAGTCGAGTCAAGCGGCATAAATCAGCCATCGCTAAAGACATTGAGAGCTTCAAAACCCTGGTAAGAGAATATAGCATCGAACGCTGATTCGTCCTGAAACTCTGCATCTGAATATCGAACCTGCTAACCGCCACAGCTTTTAAGAGAGCTTAAACTAGATATTTCCGCCTGAGTCGAAATAGGAATTTGAATAATAAATGGTGCTACATCCGGATGAGCGCTGTCAGTCAAGGAAATAAATAGATAGTGTGAAAGGAATCTCTCATTACTGACTAAAACAGCGGCAGCATGAACTTCGTTAAAATTCGCATTTATAGTAAATCCACTCGCATTCGATTTTAGCTTTCCATCACTATTGATCAGAATTTTTTTTTCACCTACGTTTTGTTCGAATGCTATGAAGTACATCTCCTGACGATCAAACTGGAGCGGATCAAAACTGTGATCTTGAACAATAAGAGTTGTTACAGCCTGAAAGTATTTAGAAAGTACCCTAGTAAGAAGAACTCTATTACTTTTAGGATCGTAACTTTTTGTAAAGTCCTCCCCTTGATAACCCAAGATAAGAGTACCGTCGTTAGAGCGAATCACTCTCTCATTGTATTTCAGAATCTTATCTGCTCTCCAGCGCTCGCGTTGCTCTTCCGAGCCACAACAAGCAGATACCCCTAAAACCAATGACAATAAGGCAGGGATTACACTGATATTTTTCAAATTTTTATCATTATTTAACTGCATATCAAGTACAACCTAAAACTACTTATCTTAAATAAGTTTATTAATCAATCACCTAATATATAGGTTGGTGGAGCTGAGCGGAGTCGAACCGCCGACCTCTGCAATGCGAATGCAGCGCTCTACCAACTGAGCTACAGCCCCATCCTCATTTAGGGAACAAGAGTCTTAACAAAGACGTTAAAAGTTTGCAAACTCTTGCCTATTTTAACTATGTCTCATAGGCTGTGTCAGCATGGTTTTTTATCGACTAGCTTTTATTCTCCTGATTTGTTTAGTTGGGCTCACAGAAATTGTTAGAGCAGAAGAAAACCTTTCATCGCCGAAATGGAATCGCCCTAGCTCTAAGAGAAATCCTGATCCAGACCCAATCCAACTTTTCAAGTTTAGGATTTTCCCTCTGGCAGTTTTTCAATCGTCACGCGATTCTTTTTCGCTAGGAGCGAGTTGGAATCCGAGGTTGGAATCTCAAAAGGGAACGTACTTCTTTGGTAATTTAGCCTTAGCTCCCGTCCTGGGATCTGATGGTAACTTATTTCTCTCTGCCAACTATGAAGTATTTTTTGCGATCGCTTTTTTGCCTCGGTGGGAAATAGAAATGGGAGTAGGTGCCCAAACGTGGTTTCTCGATCCTGTCACAACATCCGGAATTTTTTCCCTTAATTTCGCGCACCACTTTAACACAAAACTATTATCCATTTTCGATCGAGCCTTTGTGGGTTATTCCATCGGTCCAGCGGGATCCAATCCTAACCCCCCCCAACTTAAATCCGTGTTTGTCCACCAAGTAAGGATTGGTTTGGAAATCTAGACCTTCTCTTAGCGCAATTGTTTGGCTAATTCTCGAATATGAAAAGGGACCCCACGGAGCAACTGACCGCCATTCCCACTTTTTTCAAGAACATGACTATAACATACCGCTCTCAAAGATTCGGGATAATCGGAATGAAGACTACAGTCAGTATAAAATTTCAAAGCTATTGGCGTCCATTGTGGATGCTGTTCTAAAGTTTGGGCAATCGCTCCCATACGATAGGCAGCTGCTGAAATAACTTCTGGGGTGCCATGAACTTGCTCTGACGATAATTGCTGCAAATCGTGACGGGTAGGCATTTTCCGCGAAGTATCTGCAATCAGCTTTTCAAATTGCTCTTTAAAAATGACCTGCTCAGGTAGATGTCTTTTTTGCAAAGGCGATTGAACCCATGCTTCAACAGGAGCAGGCAGGTAGGTTTTAGGATGTGTAGTGGATTGGGTTTCTCCCTGCTCATGTAGATACGACTGAAAGTAAGATCGTCCACCCTTTAAAAGCCAACCCATCCCAAACACAACACCGAGCGCAATACCGAATTTTACTAAACCGGGCAATTTCCGTTTTTGTCGTTGATCACTCATCGCACTCCCTCCGGACTATCATCCACTTCTGCACTAGTGGAAGTTCGAATCACCCGACTCAGCTTATCTGCAATCTCCACTTTAAGCATCTCTCTTCCGTACTCACTACACTGAGTACACCCATTGAGAGCAGCTTTCATGACCAAAGCTCCTATCGTATAGGGCCCGTTTAAGTGAGTATCGCATGCATACTGTCCAGCCATGGAATGCCCCATGGGACATGGAATGTGACTTAAACCTAAGGTGTTTCCATTTCCATCGCTATGCCTTCCTTCATGAAATAAAGTACCCAGTCGTACGATGTGCTGAGTTATAGGAAGTTCATCGTCGCAGTCTCGAAGCATCCCTGGATACACACGAACCAAACCCACTCGAGGAGATCGAATGGAAAACTCCCCTACCCCAAAAACTCTTGCAACCCGAGGTACTAGCGAAGGCCATTTTTTATCCACCTGGACCTGGTAGAGTGCGGTACCATAATTATCAGCCAAAACCCCAGGCTCTACACTGTTGCCTTGTCCATCGATAGAAAATCTAGGGTTCAAAATCACTTGAATTCGATCTTCAAGCCAATGAGTCATGGCATCAGAAGATACTTCATGCAGATGAAACATCCGTTTTAACTCGCCGGAATCATCCACCAGGTGAAGTAAGGGTAAGGCGTGCAGATCCTTTGCAATACTGCGATACAGATCCTCAGACAACAAGCGATCAAAGTGAATCTGTCCAATGCCAGGTTTATTTTTAACGTCTGGTTGAAAGCTTGGCTCCAAGGGCGGTTCCCCATGAGGAGCTACACCATCTCCGCAACCTGAAAGAAAAGCAAACCAAGCTAAAACAATAGCAATAATCAAATATCGATGCATAAAACAACACCCTACCAAATTCATAAGCAAAATCTATGCCTTGCTCTTCTTTACCCTATTTCAACAGCAATTCCCAGCATCACATTCACGAAAACAAAGTGAATGCGATGCTGGGAATTACTTCCTTCAAAATTGTTCAATAATTAAACAGCTGACTAAAAAGTATTTCGAATCGATTCCAGCCTCGCAATTCTCTCTTCCAACGGAGGATGCGAAGCAAAAAGCGCCATCAAGCCCGAAGGCTTTCCTGAAATTTTCAATGTCTGCACAGCTGGCTGACCCTGGGGATCCACATAATCAATGGTTCTCCTGAGCGCCTCTAAGGCACGAATCATATTATCTCGTCCGGCCAATCTTGCCCCTCCCGCATCAGCTCTAAATTCCCGATATCTTGAAAACGCTGCAATCACCATGGAACCAAGAAGCATAAAAACCACTTCAAGCACCATCTGGACCATGAAAGCTAGGAACGGAGACCCCCCAGAGTCTCGTTCACCATCCCGATTCCCGCGCATGCTTTGAGCCAAAGCAAAAGCAATCACCCGAGATAGGAACATAGCAAATGCATTGACCACTCCCTGCAAAAGAGTCATCGTCACCATGTCCCCATTGGCAATGTGACTAATCTCGTGTCCCAAGACTCCTTCAATTTCCCTCTGCCCCATGCGGCTCAGTAAACCACTAGAAACTGCAACCAAAGCTCGGGACCGCGTGGGCCCTGTCGCAAACGCATTGACCTCCGGTGAATCGTAAATTCCCACTTCAGGCATCGCAGGCAAATAAGCAGCTCTCGCTAGCTGGTGAACCGTCTGCAACAGTTGTTGAAGATCCGGATCACGAGTATTCGGGTCAATGACCTGCACTCCCATCATCATTTTTGCCATGATTCTGGAAAGCGCTAGCGAGATAAAAGCACCTCCCATACCCCAAACCAAACAGAAACCCAGCAAATTGGAGTAATTTAACCCATAGGGAGTGTAATAACTGCCAATCCCTAGCACCCGAAGCAGGATGGAAATAGTAAAAATGACAAGAAAATTAACCGCCATGAATAAAAAAATTCGTTTCATCCAAGCCATGATTGCACTCCTCTATTCAAGTCAAAGATGGGATCAAATTTCACTCTGTCAACTCAGGGTAAAATGAGTTAAAAGCACTCCCAACGATGCCACAATACAATAAATCCCAAAAACCTTCCATTTTCCCCGTTCCAGCCAAGACGATAGCCATTTTAAAGCAAAAATCCCTGCTAAAAAACTAAAGACCATCCCCAAAAACCCAGGGGCCAACATGGAAAGGAACTCTTGGCTTAAATGAGACTGAACCTGAGCTGCTTTTAAGAGCCTGTGCAATTCCAAAACAATCACCGGTGGAGTCAGTAAAACAGCCAAAGCAAAACTGAAATCTTCCGCCAAACCTCTGGAAATACCCGATAATAACGATACAGAAATAGTCGCTCCTGAGCGAGAAAAGCCTCTAAAAGGAAGGCATAAACCTTGAACCAAACCAATCTTGGCAGCATTCTTGAGAGTCAGAGCACCTCCCCCTCTTTTCTTCTCTTGAATGCCTGCATAAATAATGAAAGCACCCACTCCCAATAAGGCTAATGCTATTAGAGGCAAGCTTTTAAAAAGTTGTTCTACCTCCGCATTTGCCTCGCCAAGCCAAGGAGTGAGAATGCATTTCTCAATTCCCTTTTTGAGCAACAATCCTGCGACTCCAGTTACTGCTGTAGCCAAAAAAGCAGCCTTCACAAAATCCCATTTGAGCTTGCGCCACCTGGGCCAAAAGTATAACAAAACGGCAAACATCGTCCCCGTGTGAAGCATCACCAGTAAGAAAGTCATCTCTGGAGAAGAAGGATCTAAACCCATCCATCTTTCAGCAACAATCACATGAGCCGAACTGGAGATGGGTAGCAATTCAGCCGCACCTTGAATAAGCGCAAGCAAAACAATTTGGAAAAGACTCATGAACTCATTTGTATCGTGAGTCTTTTCCAATCGCTATTGCTATTTCCGTTTTTGAGTTTTGCCTGATGGACTCTTTGACTCATTTTGTAGGCTAGCTTCGCTAATCCGCATCCCATAAAAGGATCGCGCCACAAAGAATAAACCCACTAAAAATAGAAGAACCCCTACATACAAAGCTTGTTCCCGTGCAGACACGGCAATCTCCACTGCAAGAAGTCCAAAAAGCGTAGTGAATTTAATAATCGGATTCAAAGCAACCGAGGAAGTATCTTTATAAGGATCCCCCACCGTATCTCCCACGACCGTCGCAGCATGCAAAGGGGTCCCTTTTTCCTTAAGATCCACTTCAACCACTTTTTTTGCATTATCCCAAGCCCCCCCTGCATTTGCCATAAACATCGCTTGAAACAATCCAAAGATGGCAATCGAAATCAGGTAGCTTGCAAAAAAAGTGGGATCAAAGAAAGCAAAAGCCAGAGTGAAACAAAAAATAACGCCAAAAATATTAATCATCCCAGCCTGAGCGTACTGCGTACAAATTTTGACCACTTCTTTAGAGTCTTTCACTGAAGCCTTTTCACTAGAATCCAAGCGAATATGTTTCTTGATATACTCCACTGCACGATAGGCACCAGTGGTTACAGCCTGCATGGATGCCCCTGAAAACCAGAAAACCACCGCTCCCCCTGAAATGAGCCCCAACAAAACTTTGGGATCCAAGAGGTCTAATTTTAAATTGAGCAACAGAATGATCGAAAAAATCATGGTTGTTGCTCCAATCACAGCTGTTCCAATTAAAACAGGTTTTGCTGTTGCTTTAAAGGTATTACCTGCAGAATCATTTTCCTCCAAAAGATGTTTGCCTCTCTCAAAGTTAGGCTTGAAACCAAAGTTCTTTTCAATCTCAGAACTAATCTTAGGTAGATTTTCGATCTGAGATAGCTCAAACACAGACTGAGCATTATCAGTCACAGGTCCGTAACTATCCACCGCGATAGTCACAGGACCCATCCCCAAAAATCCAAACGCCACCAAACCAAAGGCAAACACAGCAGGATAGACCATAAATTGATCTAAACCAGTCATTGACGCGAAATAGGCAATCAACATCAATCCAACCATTGCCATCCCTTTCCAGAAGGCGCTGAAATTGCCAGCTACCAAGCCAGAAAGAATCGTCAGTGAAGCTCCCCCTTCTCTGGATGCGGAAACAATTTCAGCAACGTGAAGGGATTTCGATGAAGTGAAAACTTTCGTTAGCTCAGGAATAATTGCAGCAGCCAAGGTCCCACAGCTAATAATAGTTGAAAGCTTCCACCAAAGATCTGGCCCCATATCTCGAATCAAGGCGTAACTCACTCCATAAGTCACCGCAATAGAAACTAAAGAAGTGATCCAAACCAAGGAAGTCAATGGAGCTTCAAAATCAAAATGGTCCTTATCCTCAAAAAGACTTCTTGAAATGAAGTTATTCACCCAATACGACCCAATGGAGGTAACAATCATTAAAACCCGCATGCAGAAAATCCAAACAATCAACTTTGCTTGAATTTCCTGGAAATTGGCGCCATGGGTGAGTTTTCCATCCGCTCCCATCACCATTCCTGCAGCCAATACAATAAAACTAATCAGGGCAACACCAGTTACACCATAGGTTTCAAAACCATCGGCTGTCGGGCCAACTGAGTCTCCAGCATTATCTCCCGTACAATCCGCAATTACCCCTGGATTCCTGACATCGTCCTCTTTGATGTTAAAAACAATTTTCATCAAGTCAGAGCCAATATCTGCAATTTTAGTAAAAATACCACCACAAATTCGCAACGCAGATGCACCTAATGATTCACCAATAGCAAAACCAACAAAACAAGCCCCTGCGCTTTCCCTGGGCATAAACAAAAGAATGAAAATCATCATAAAGAGTTCTACGCAGATCAGCAAAACCCCAATAGACATCCCTGAACGCAGAGGTAAGGACATGACAGGATACGGCTTGCCCTCTAAAGATGCAAATGCCGTACGACTGTTAGCGTAGGTATTGATTCGAATCCCAAACCAAGCGACTCCGAAGGATCCCAAAATTCCTAAAACGGACCACATTAATATTAAAAGAACTCGAGAAAACTCCATTCCTTGCAACACTAAAAAGTAATAAAATATACAAAACCCAATAAAGGCTTCCAAGATCACGAGCAACTTGCCCTGCTGAAAAAGATAAGTTTTACAAGTCTCATAAATCAAATGAGAAACTTCCAACATCGATCGATGGGCAGGCAATTTTTTAATCTGCATAAACTCCATCAAACCAAAAATCATTCCTAAAACGGAGATCAGCATCCCCCAACCTAACAATGTAGTTCCTGAAATACTCGATCCAAATAAAGTATAGGTGATCCCTAAATCAGGAATATGGAGTTCAGCTTCACTCGCAAAAGCACTGGAGCACAGTCCCATTAAAAATACACCCATGCTCAAAATCCACCACGCAGCTGTCCTATTGGATCGAATTTTGCTTAGACTCATAAGACTCATTAGCCTCTTCCTCTCGCTTAAATCTTGATATTAGTAATTGAACTTTATGATCTACACTAGCTGGAATTGGTTTGTAAAGCTTTTGGATTGAATGGGGTTCATTTTAAATAAAGTGAATTACAGACTAAGAAACACCAGATCGATCCAGCACCATTTTTGCCTGAAAGCTGAAAAAAAATGCAAGAGTTAACCTTTCTCCGGCGACTGCATTTGACATTGACATTCTCTCCCTAATTGTGGTCCATGAGCCTATATCAGACCTATGAACTCAATGGAAACAGTTCCAAGTCACGATTTAGCTCCTTTTTGTCCTCCTCGAGGAATTTCAATTCCTGTTCTTCTTTTTCAGGTGAAAAATACAGTACCTTTTATTTTTAATCAGGATTTTATTTCTCAATCCAGCTCTTCCGCTTCTCCATTCTTAGCTACCCTCAATCATTTGAAAAAAAAAATTGAGAACAATGAACCCGACTCAGATCTCAGCCACGAAGAATATTTTAAAGCCTGTTTGTCAGCCCACTATGGCACTGTCGCAAGCTTTGTTCCTACTGACGTTGACTCTCAAATTCGATTCAAGCTCTGGCATCCAGCTCTCCCGGGTCAAATCACAGAAAAAATGGCACTTCTAGTAAAAGAAAGCTACCACTGGGATAGTCGACCAGTTTCCACGCGATGGGTAAGGTCTACGGAAAATGGAGAAATCTTAAGCGGCCACGCAGGAGAGTGGCTGAGCACGGCTGTTGCCGCCTATGCCGCTTTGAGGAAAAAAAATCCTGATAGTGCAGCTGACCTAGGTGGACTTATCGTGCGTGAACTTCAAAAAGAAGCAAAAATTTTTCAAGACCTCAAGAAGGCACGCGATGGAATAGGTCTTTTAAAAGCGTCAGCTCTCATTGCACACAATTTGGGAGATCTAGATCGAGTGATCGACCAATGGAACTTACCTCCTGAAGATGTCCTGAGAAGTTCTGTCTACAAAGCGGGCCACCCAAGTACAGCTCTTCTTTCAGGTCAAACCCTTTTGGAGGCAGGCAATTTGTATAAAGC